>Ga0315298_1009888_pt1 | contig 11631 bp, 8 predicted proteins | sample WHS_1_MG_FD_203077 | JGI IMG/M metagenome (GOLD analysis project Ga0315298, IMG submission 203077) | Extremophilic microbial mat communities from Washburn Hot Springs, YNP, Wyoming, USA - WHS_1_MG | ecosystem: Environmental > Aquatic > Thermal springs > Hot (42-90C) | place: USA: Wyoming... | reverse complement strand
CCGATATACGGCGGGGTGTACGCGCGCCAGTTCGCCGGCAACCCCGAGGGCTTGGCCAGGGCTGCGGAGCTGATGGCGCGCGCCACCTCCGGCCTAATGGTGTTCGACCTGAGCTGGGTCGAAAAGCTCGGCCTGTGGGAGGCCGTGGGCAAGTGAGTCTAGGAACCCGCAGCCAGGGTCAGCGGATACGCCTCGCCGTTGCTGCCCCCCTCCGTCGCCACGCCGCTTAGCGGATGGACGGGCTCGTCCAGCGCCTCGTGCCAGCGGATGTTCTGAGCCGCGCCGGCTTTCCCGCCTTCCGCGGTGCGCTTCACCTCGAAATCCACTGGAATCCCCTCCACCAAGCAATCGAACTCAAGGCCCGGCAGGAGGTCGGTGAGGTGGAAGAAGTACTCCCTTCCGTCGGTGGCGCGCACGAAGCCGTAACCGCGGTCGGGAATCTTCTTGACGATGATGCCGGTGAGCTTCTGGCCCGGGATTGCAACATCCTGTGGGGCAGGCGCGCCCGACCAAGAGGCGAGGCCTTGCACTGCGGCCTGCTTTTGCCTTGCGAACTCCAGCTTGCAGTCGTCGCAGAAGAACTGACGGCCCTTGCGCGGGTGGTAAGTGGTCCACACCCTGCGATCGCCCTTGTGGATCGGCGACTCGCACTCCATCAAGTGGCGCTCGTACCTGAGCTCCAGCCTGTCTAGCAGGTCGTTCAACCACACCGTATCGGCGTCTCGGGTTCCGGCGTCGTCGCGCGAATCGGCCAGTTCTGGTGCGCAGGAGCCGCGTATGCTGACGACTACCACGCGCTTGCCAAGCTGGCGGACTTGGCGCATTGCTGGCGCGAAATCGTAGTCTCCGATGACCGGCACGGCCACGTCGTAAGCGCCGGGGATGGTGGCCAAGTAGACCATGGATGCGGCGAGGGCAATGTCAACGCATCTGTCCTTGGGCTCGTACGCCGATTGGGGATCGCGCTCCGTTCGTCTTACGCGCTTGCCACGGAAATTGACGGGCAGCGCCTCCACGTCATAGTGGTGCTCCTGCCTGAGCATAGCGAAGAAGCCCAGGCGGCGCTGGACGGCATCGTCGTCCCTGGCGTCGTGGTTGTATGCAAAGCTGCCGAACAGGCTGGTTCGGGCGACGTCTAGCTCGGGCACTCCCAAGCGACGCGCCACCTCCTCGCCAATCACCGGGGGCAGCTTTCCGAAATCCAGTTGGAGATCGTCTCTGCCTGTCGACTCGCAGAGCTTGGGCACGTTGGAGTAGAACCAAGTGCCATCGATGAAAAGCATCGCCTTTAGCATAGACCCCCCTCACGCCCAACAGCATCGTCCGGAGCGCGCCGCCGTTCTCGGTCCCATTCCTGCCAGGGGGCTTTGGCGGAGGGCACTCCGTGCCGCACCAGCGCGAATCCCCGGCCAAGTCCGGGCGGCCGGTGCTGCCTATACTCTTGTTTCGCGGAGGCGTGCGCTAGTCCTTCCGGCGAACTGGCGGACGTGTATCCGGCAGCAGTGAGACCACGTGGCCAGTAGAGCGGCGACCCGCCGCTGTTGCGGTCTGGCGGTTGATGGAGCACGGAGCCCACACTGGATCTCAGCGAGTATGCCAATCATAAGCATGTGGGAGGTTCGCCTGCCTCGAGCCTGCCGCTGGATCTGGCCGGCCAATGCCAACCGCCATACAACCATACACTTGATTGTAGCGATTCAGCTGACTTGTGCTGGAGTATGGTATATTAGTGTGAGGCAAAGCGGCCAAGTTGCAGCTTGCGTGGCGCAGGGGTGTGCCCTGGATACGGGCGCGCCGTGTAGGTACAGGAGACCATGGGCTTCAGGCTGCCTGAGCGGAAGCATCCGCGTATAGTGGGGGTGGACATTGGCCACCAGTTCATAAAGGTGGTGGAGCTGGAGCTGCACAAGCACAGCGTTGCGGTTACGGCGGCCGGCGCGGTGCCCACTCCGCAGCAGGGGGTTGTGGAGGGGCAGGTGGTTGCTCTGGATCAGGTGAGCGGGGCCCTAAGGAACCTGCTGCAGAACTGTGGGGTTCGCGCCAGCCAGGCGGTTGCGGGTGTCTCTGGCCTGTCTGTGTATGTGCGCCAGATGAAGCTGCCCCGCATGAACGAGACGAACCTGCGGCGCACTTTGCCGTTTGAGGCCCGCAAACACATCAACTTCAACCCGGAAGACACCATACTGGAGTGCGCGGTTGTGCCCGGGGCGCAGGACAAGTCGGCACCTCCCGAGATGGACGTGCTGTTAGTGGCGGCGCCCAAGCTGCTTGTTGAGTCCCGCGTGACGGCGCTGGAGGCGGCGGGGCTAGATCCGGTGGCGATGGACGTGGCTTCCCTCGCAACGCTGAGGGCGCTGGTCCCCCTGGACGGCGATGGCACGCGCAACCTAGCAGTTGCCGATATTGGGGGCGCCTTTACGGAGGTGATCATCGCCAGGAAGGGCGTGCACGCCTTCCAGCGCACAATCCAGGTTGGCGGCGCCACCATTACACAGGCCCTGTGCAGCGCGCTGAACCTCACGCCCCAGCAGGCCGTGCTTGCCAAAGAGAGCCTGACCTTCGACCAGATTGTCGAGGCCAAGCCAGGCTCTAGGGAACCGGCGTCGGTTGCGCGACAGGTGCTAGACGACCTAGTTCGAGAGGTGCGCCGAACGCTGGACTTTTACATCTCCCAGTTTCCAGAGGGGACGTCGGAGGGCGTGATCGACAAGATGGTCCTGGCGGGAGGCACCGCCAAGCTATCCGGCCTGGCAGACTACTTTGCGCGCGGCCTTGAGCTTCCCACGGAGGTTGGGGTGCCGTACCGCGCGTCCGTTGCCTCCGCGGGGGCGGACGTGCAGGCGGCACTGGAGCGAGATGCTCCGTCGCTGGTGCAGGCCACGGGTTTGGCTTTGTGGGAGGCCGAGGCGTCTGGGCTGGGGCTTGCGGGAGGCTGACCGATGCTGATCAACCTCATATCCGCCAGGCGCGCCGAGAAGCGGAAGCTAAGGGCGGTTGCAGACACCATCATACGAGTCCAGTACGCTGCTGCCATCGTGACCATCTTGGCAGTGACGGCGCTGGCGCACAGCAGCCGAACTCTGGCGGTGGAGGCGGCGAAGGTTGAGGCCCAGGCCACTGCCTACGAGGCCCAGGCACAGGAGGTCCGCTCGCTGCGGGCAGCTGAAGAGGCGATGAAGCCCCGCGTCCAGCTGATCGAGCGCACGGAGCTGAACATCAACAGATGGCGGTACCTCTTGGCTCAGGTGGCAGACGCGGTCCCGCCCGGCGTGCAGATCGATTCGTTCGCGGTGAAGGCGGCCAACGGCAGCGCGCAGTCGTTCGATCTCACCTGCCGCGCGGTGGATGTGTACACGGCGGCGAGGTTCTACGCCCGGCTTGAGGCGGAGCCAGACGTGGCCTCCGTGCAGATGCACGGCGGAAACTGGCAGGGGAACCAAGTGGCGTTCCAGATCACTATCACCCTGATCCAGCCGCCTGGGCAGGCCATGCAGGGAGCTGCCAAGTGAAGGCGCGGCTATCGATTACAAAGAAGACGATTCTTGTTCTAACGGTGGCGCTTGCGCTGGAGCTAGTTGCCTGCGCAGCCGTGCTGATCGCCGCCCAACGCGGCCGCTCCGCCAGAGCCGCTGAGCTGGCCAGCGCTCATCAGAACCTAAGCATGCTGCGAAACGAGGCGAACCAGCTCACGGATCTTAGGCTGCAGTATCTACAGTCGCGGCAGCTGCTGAAGCGGCTGGAGCCGCCCATGGCACCGAACAAAGGCGACAGGATGGTGCCGAGCATAATGATCGAGATGTCTGAGCTGGCGGCGAAGACGGGCGTCACCCTCACGGCTCTTCGCCCCGACGAGGCCAAGGCGCCAGCTACGCAGCCCAGCGGCGGAGCCGGCAGCTCGCAAGGCGCCACCAAGTACGAGACTCGCAGGGTGTCGCTCGATATGCAGGGCACCTTCGCCCAGGTGCATGCGTTCCTGGAGGGGCTTGTGGGCTTCCCCAAACCGGTGGAGATAAGCAACGTTCAACTGCGGCCAACGGTCAACCGCGGCAGTGGAACAGCTCCCTCCCTGGGCGTATCGCTCGAGCTGCTTTGCTATATGATCTACGCGGAGGACAAGAAGGGTGAAGCTGCAAGAGGGTGATATGCCAAAGGCGATCGTTGCAGGCGTCCTGATCCTGCTGAGCTTGGTTTACCTGGTAGTGGCCATCCGGAAGAGGTCAGCGTCCTCCGAGCCAGCGTCTCCCCCCGCCACGGCAGCCGCCCAACCGAGCGCCAGCAAGCGCAGCGAGTCGTCCACTGGGGCGCAGTCATCCGCCGCGGGGTCAAGCGCGAACACCACCGCTGCAGCGCCTGCGTCCAGCTCTGCGGTTGGCCCGCCCTCATCCGCACTTAAGCCGGGAACCAAGCTGGTGATACGGGTTGTGGACCCGTTTGCAAGGACCGCGGTTGCAAAGGCGGGCTCCACTGGCGCGCCGAAGCTGGCGGTGCATGCTGGCGGCTCCGGCTCACATGGAGGGGTCAGGCCAGGTGACCTCGGTTTGCTAAGCTCTCTGATGGAGAGCAAACCCAACGGCACCGCGGGCGCGCCCAACCCGCCCGCCAAGCCCGTTCTGCCATCTTTCCTCACGATATCGCCGCGAAATGGGTCAGGAGGCCCCAGATCGGCAGGCTCACGGTCGAGCGATCAGGCCGGCACAGCTCGACCAAGCTCTGCGCCGAGACTGCCAGACGCCGGCAACAGCCTAGTTGCATCCAGCCAGGGCTCGCAGGTGCAGCAGGCGGAATCAGCCAACAAGCCGGCGCCTACGGTGGCGTGTACCATAGAGGGCACCAGCAAGACTGCCATACTGCGCGCGTCCGACGGGCACAGCGTGCTCGTGAAGCCGGGCGACAGCGTGGATGGCTATATGGTGGCCGCCATCCGAACTGGCGAGGTTGTGCTGCGCCGCAGCGACGGCGACCTGCGCATCCTCGCCGTGGGAGCGAAGCCCAATGGATCCTAGACCCCGTGGCGCTCTTGTGTGCGTCGCGCTCCTTCTTGCTGCGGTGGCGTCTGCTGCCCACGCTCGCTTGCGTGGCATCCAGGCGGTCGAGGTGCAGCAGTTGCCGGATCGTGTGCGCATCACCATCAAGGGAGACGGACCGCTTACGGTACGGCATCGCACGTTCACCAACATCGGCGGCGTGCCGTACTGCATAGCGGTGGATGTTGACGGCCAGCTTTCGGGCATCGGGCGCGGGCTAACGCGCGTGCGTACCGCCGGCGTCTGGGCCGTCAGGTACGGCAACTTCACCAACTCCGTCGTTCGCGTGTCGGTGGCGGCGCGCAGACCGGTGCCCTACCAAGTTGAGCGGGGAGACGACCCATCAACGGTCAACGTGGACATACCAAAGCCCGCAGACGACGCTCAGACAGGCGAAGATGGGTCGAGTAAGCGCGCTGCGCCCACGGTGTTGCCGCTGCCTCCGGCGCAGCACGCCGAGGCCACCGTGGCGGCCGTTCATACGTCGCCGGCGGCGCTCTCGATGCCGCCCCAAGGGGAAGCTGAGCCAGCAGTATACCGCGGGGATACGGGGCAGCGGGCGTCCGTAACCGTGGCCACCGCTGCCGAGCCTCGCGCCACGGCCCCGACGAGTTCAGCGCCAGATCCACGCTCAACGCCCGCCCCAACTCGGCCCAAAGCGTCGCCTGCACCTGTGCTATCCGCGCCGCAACCGTCCCGCGCCAATCCCAGCGGCTACGTGAACGACGATGGCACCCCGGCTTCCACCAAGATCAGCACGGTGGGCGAGGCGCTGGAGCGTCTGCCAAAGCCGAAGGCGGCCACGCCGCCAACGCCGCTTCTGGGCCTCACCGGCGCCGAGCGGACGATGCCGGCAGAGCCTGGCGGCACCCAGCCATCGGAGCCGGTCTCGCAGTCAGCTGGCAAGCCCGGTCGCCTCAGCATAGAGGGAGTGGACACGGACATCGGCGTGCTGCTCAGGGCGTTGGCGTCGCAGGCCAAGGTGAACATCGTAGTGGCGCCGGAGCTGCAGGGCACCGTCACAATCAGCCTGAAGGACGTGACGCTAACCCAGGCTCTTGACGCCATTGCGGCCGTCGCCAAGCTAGCCTACAAAGAGGTGAACGGAACCTACTACGTGGCCGCGCCGGACCGCATAAAGGAGCTGTTTCCGGAGCCAACCGTTACGGACACGTACACCGCCACCAAGGCGGCTGCTGCCGACCTTCAGCAGCGCCTGCAGGCCAGTTTCCGAGACCTGACGGTGAGCATTGTGCCGCCAAGCACAATCCTCATGTCCGGCCCAAGGGAGAAGGTGGCGGCCGCGAAAGCCGTGCTCTCGAGCATGGACGTTGCGCCTGCCACAACCGAACAGGCTGGACCAAAGCCGACAGAAGAGTACACCGATGTGTACGAGCTGAGCTACCTGGATGCAACTGCCGCCAAGGCGTTCGTGAAGGAGATGTATCCTGACGTGGATGTCACATCCGCACCTTCGGCGATGGCACCACCGATGGCGGCTGTAGGCGGGGGTGGCACCGGCGGGGGCGGCACGAGCAGCATGGGCGTTGGGGCGATCTCCATGCAAACGGCGCCGCCGCTGCCGTCCATGATACTGGTGCTGCGCGGTCCCAAGGCGATGGTTGAAGGGGCCGTGAGCACAATCAAGCGGCTGGATGTGCCGCCGCGGCAGGTGGAGATCCATGCGCGAGTGCTGGACATGAACACCACCCTGGATGGGCAGTTGGGCTTCACGTGGACCTGGAAGCCATTCGACATTGTGGAGGGGAGCGCCTCTGGCAACACGGTTACCGGGGAGGCGCGCACCGGTCGCGACGCACTGCACTTCGGCACGTTCAGCCGCAGCCCGGTTGAGCTGAACATGGTGCTAGACGCCCTCATCAAGCAGGGCCACGGGCGGGTGCTTGCGGAGCCCAGCATTCGCGTGCTGAACGGCGGGACTGGGCAGATCTTCATTGGTGACACAGTTACGTACCTGGTGAGCCGAGACGTGACGCCCACTGGCACCAGCGTGAACACGAGCCAGATTCAGGCCGGCGTAACCCTGAACGTGGCGGCCCGTATTGCGAAGGACGGGTCGGTAATGCTGGGCGTGAACACCGCAGTGAGCGTCCTCACAAGCCTCACCGGTCTGCCGTCCACCTCGGAGCGAAGCGCACAGACTTCGGTGCGCGTGAAGGACGGCGAGACGATAGCCATCGGCGGGCTGTTGAGGGATGAAGACGTCTCAACCCTCAGCAAGATCCCCGGCCTGGGCGATCTGCCGTTCTTCGGCAACCTGTTCCGCAGCCGCAGCAAGAGCAAGCAACACTCCGAGGTGGTTATCTTCCTCACCACTCGAGTGATGCCCAACTGAGCCGAGGCGGAGTTTGGACCGTCGGTTGGGTGAGATCGGGTTCGCGCTCGGGTCGGCTGCCCATGCGCAGCGTCTCTCGGGCGCCATACCTGGCAACTGCGCTCTGCCACTGCTAGGCAGAGGTCTCGGGGGTTTCATTGGATGGGCTATGGCATCAGGCCGCGAGTTGGCGACGTCTTTGTGCGCGAGGGCCTGATCACGGCCGAGCAGCTAGACGAGGCAGTTGAGAAACAGCGCCAGAGCAAGACGCAAACCTTTGTGGGTGACATCCTGGTGAGCATGGGGCTCATCACGGAACGCGACAAGGTCCGCTGTCTGGCGATCTATTGGAACCTTGATTTCATTGACCTAAGCGAGCGCACGCCCGATCCAGAGGCTGTGCATCTGCTTCCGGCAGACTTGGCTCGCAAGCTGAAGACGCTGCCCATCGAGCTGAGGGACGGCAAGCTGCTGGTGGCCACCCGGGCGCCGCTGGACGTCTTCGCGATGGACGAGGTCCGCGCGATCACCGGCTACGACGTAGAACCGGCATTCGCCACGGACGACGACCTAGATGCAGCCATCGACACGGCGTACCAGTCGGAAACGCGCATCACCCAGGCCGTCAGCGAGCTGATCCAGAACCTGGGCGAAGGCGAGGTGACGTTCACGGACGACGGCACGTCCGACGATGCGTTCTCCATAGACCAGCTGCGGGAGATGAGCTCGGACGCGCCGATCGTCCGGTTCGCCAACCTCATCATCCAGCAGGCGCTGCAGAGCAAGGCCAGCGATATTCACATAGAGCCGGGCCGCGCAAACGTCCGTGTGCGATACCGCGTGGATGGCATCCTTCACGACGGGCTCATAGTGCCCAAGCAGTACCAAGCGTCCCTCATATCCCGCCTGAAGATCATGGCCAACCTGGACATATCGCAGAAGCGCACGCCCCAAGACGGACGCATCAGCACCGTCTTCGAGGGGAGAGAGTACGACTTCCGCGTGTCCACGCTGCCCGGCGTCTACGGCGAAAAGGTGGTCCTTCGCGTGCTGGACAAGTCGTCGCTGTCTTTGGGCCTCAGCCGCCTCGGCTTCCTGCCAAAAACGCTGGAGAAGTTCGAGAACCTCATCACCCGAACGTACGGGATAATCCTGGTTACGGGTCCAACGGGAAGCGGCAAGTCCACAACCCTGTACTCCGTGCTGAACAAGCTGAACACGGAGGAGAGAAACATCATAACGCTGGAGGACCCGGTTGAGTACAACATAGCAGGCATCACGCAGGTGCAGGTGAACCCGCAGGCAGGCCTCACGTTCGCGGCGGGCCTGCGCTCGATACTGAGGCAAGATCCGGATATCATAATGGTGGGCGAGATCCGCGACGCCGAAACCGCCGTCATCGCGTGCGAGGCCGCCCTAACCGGCCACCTGGTGCTCTCAACGCTGCACACCAACGACGCACCGAGCGCTGCCACCCGCCTAATCGACCTCGGGCTTGAGCCATTCTTGATCTCATCCGCCGTGATCGGCGTCATCGCCCAACGGCTAGTCAGGGTGATCTGCCCCAGGTGCAAGGTGGAATATCAGCCGCCCGCAACTGCCGCAGAGCGGTTGGGCTTCGATGTGTCTGGCGGCGGTGCCGTGCGGTTCTACCGCGGCAAGGGCTGCCCGAACTGCGCCAACAAGGGCTACCGCGGCCGTACGGGCGTCTACGAGCTGATGGTGATGGAGGACCCGCTGCGAGAGCTTATCCTGAAGCGTGCATCTTCCCTGGAGATCAAGGAGATGGCGATCCACTTGGGCATGACTACGCTCAAGGACGACGTCATGGAGAAGATCGTGGTGGGGCAAACTACCCTGGAGGAGGCCCTTCGGGTGATCTATTCGGGCTAGGACGCATATGCCAACGTTCACGTTTGAGGCAATAGACTCCCTTGGACGCGCGCAGAGGGGCAGCATAGAGGCCGATAACCGCGAGGCCGCAGCCGCCCAGATAATGGGCCGAAACCTCCGGCTCACCCGCCTGGACGAGCGCGCCGCCACCTCACGCCTGAATATAAACATCGGCGGCGGCCGCGTGCGGCTCGACTCGCTTATGGTCTTCTCGCGCCAGTTCGCCACCATGTTCGCGGCGGGCATCCGGATTGTGCAGTGCCTGGAAGTGCTGGAGAAGCAGACCACGGACCAGGCCCTGAAGGCCGTCATCGGACAGGTGAGGCAAGACGTGCTTCAGGGCCTCACCTTGAACGAGGCGATGGCCAAGCACCCCAAGGTGTTCGATGCCCTCTTCGTCAACATGGTGCGCGCCGGCGAGACCGGCGGCATACTCGACAAGGTGTTAGATCGCCTGGCCGCTTACAAGGAAGCCCAGCAGGAGCTTTACTCAGAGATAAAGAAAGCTATGACCTACCCGGTGCTTGTCATCGGCATGTCGCTGATCATCACCGCGGTGCTCGTCATCTTTGTGCTTCCCAAGTTCCAACAGATCTTCGTGGATATGGGGATTGGCGATAAGCTCCCTACCCCAACCAAGATGCTGTTCCTGGTAAGCGGCTTGGGGCAGCGGTACTGGTGGGCTATACCCCTGGTGGCGATAGGGCTCATTAGCGGCCTGCGCGCCTACGGCAGCACGCCACGTGGTCGCTACCACCTAGATTGGCTTAAGCTGAAGCTGCCGGTGATGGGGGTGCTGGTGCAGAAGATCTCGATCTCCAGGTTCGCAAGGACCTTCGCCACGCTGCTGGCGGCCGGCGTGCCGATGCTGAGGTCGCTGGATATCGTGGCCAGTACGTCCGGAAACGTGGTGATCGCCAGGTGCATCGAGCTCGCGCGGGACAACGTCCGAGACGGCAAGCGGCTTACCGTGCCTCTTGAGGAAAGCGAGTGGTTCCCAGCGCTCGTCACCCAGATGATAAGCGTTGGCGAGAACACCGGCCGCCTATCGGACATGCTGGAGAAGGTGTCTGACTTCTACGACCGCGAGGTTGACACGGCCATCAAAAGCCTAACGTCGATGATCGAGCCTATAATGATCGCCTTCATGGGCGTCTTGATCGGTTCCATAGCTGTGTCGGTTATCAGCCCGATCTTCGCGCTGCAGAAGCAGCTTACGCCGCACTGACGCAATTATAACCCAACAAGTGGTGACATGGCATCTATGCCCCCAGATGAGCTAGAGCTGTTGAGACAGGCCAAACAAGAGCGAAGCGAGCGCGCCCGAGACGAGTTGGTGCGCGTGCACACCCCGCTGGTGAAGAGCATCGCGGCGCGGTTCGCATCCAGCGGAGAGCCGTTCGAGGACCTGGTGCAGGAGGGCTTCTTGGGCTTGCTCTCCGCCATAGACATGTTTCAGGCATCTCACGGCATCCAGTTCAGCACGTATGCCCACCACCTCATCACCGGCCAGATACGCCACTACCTGCGAGACCGAAGCACACTCATCCGCCAGCCGGCCTGGGTGCAAGAGCTGCGAACCAAGATCGAACGTTGCCGCGCCTCCCTCTCTGAAAAGCTGGGCCGCGAGCCAACGCCTCAGGAGATCGCCGCCGGCACGGGGCTGCCGGAACAGCGTGTTGTTGAGCTGATGGCCGTGGGGAGAACCGCCCGCGTGCTGCGCCTGGACCCAGCCAACGAGCTGACCGGCGCAAACTCGCTGGAGATAGAACGCATTAGGCCAGTGGCCAAGCCGGAGATGCCCGTTGAGGACCGCATGGCGCTCAGGGAGGCCATATCACAGCTCAAGGTGGTGGAGCAGCGTGTGATCGAGGACTTCTTCTTCCGGGACATGAGCCAGACCGAGATCGCGCGGAAGCTGGGCGTCTCCTGCAACTACATCTCCCGCATACTGAAGGCCAGCGTGCGCAAGCTCCACGACTACCTGGCGGCCGCTGGCGATACGGTTCCCAACGCCAAAGAGTTGGATCAGAAGCTCCAAAGCCGCTACAGCCAGTTTGAGGACGCCGCTGTTGTGGATGCGGATACCGGGCTATATAGCCGCAGCTACTGCGTGGAGCGGCTTGAAGAGGAGCTGATACGAGCCCAGCGGTACGGCTACTCCCTCGCCTTCCTGCGAATATCCCTAGCGCAGCAGCTGCAGGGCGGGGAGGCCCGCAGGACCTTGCGCGAGGCGACTAGCACCATACGGCGCTACGTGCGCAGAATCGACATCATGTGCAGGTTCGGCGACCGGGAGTTCGCCCTGATAATGCCACACACCGCCCGCGGGGTGTCATCCGCGGCCCAGCGCATAGTGGACGCACTGAAGGCCAGCGA
>Ga0315298_1009885_pt1 | contig 11633 bp, 12 predicted proteins | sample WHS_1_MG_FD_203077 | JGI IMG/M metagenome (GOLD analysis project Ga0315298, IMG submission 203077) | Extremophilic microbial mat communities from Washburn Hot Springs, YNP, Wyoming, USA - WHS_1_MG | ecosystem: Environmental > Aquatic > Thermal springs > Hot (42-90C) | place: USA: Wyoming... | reverse complement strand
ATCTTCTAAAAGTTTTAAAGCCTTTTCTAACTTCTTGCCATAATTACCGTATTTAGAGTAAAATTCATCATAGTTTGGGGTCAATAAAGCTAATTATTCGTCAATAATATGTAAACATAATGCTTAGATAGATGAAGTTTTAAAACTCATGATGATAAAAGTAAAACAAATAAACAAAATCTGCCTAGCCTTAAATAGCCCCGGTAGCTCAGCTGGAAGAATCTATCCAAAAGCGATTGCCTTGTAAGCAGTAGGTCGCGGGATCGAGACCCGCCCGGGGCTTTATTTCGTTAGTGGTTAGAACTTCTTGAGCAATCATGTCTTTTTCGCTAGGGTTACCATTAGGGGTAACCAAGTTACCATAAGAAGTAACTAGAGGGCTAAGGATCATTAAGAGGTTGGGCCAGCTCTCAGAGGCCTTCCTTAATAGAGGAAGCTCCAAATTAATGAATACTCTCAGCTTTGATAGAATCTCATGCCTCACCTTCTTTATCATATGCTTACTTAATTCCTTGCCTAGGAGATAAGAACACTCCGATCTGGTAAGAAGGGCTGGTTTAGGTTCTTTGTTCATACCACATCATCTTCTTTAAGGGGACCAAATTCAATCCCCTTCAGCATATAGACCTTTTTTTTGGGGGTTCCATCTGGCATAAGAGCATAAAGTCTTTCTTGCTTCCTTTCTTGGTAGCTTTTTAACGCTTGTTGTAGCTTTCTCTCGAATCTTCTTAATTATTTCTTCAAAGTCTGGATGCCAAATTCCTACAAGCTTGTAAGACCTATTAAAATAAAGCTTCATAAAGCCTGTATCAATAGGTTTATCTAGCTCATACCAACCCTTTTTTTGAACCACTATTCCTTCTTTTAAAAGATTTTTGAGTTGAATGTAAAAAGTTGAACGTGAAAGGTTTTTCTTTAATTCCTTTGTTGCTTTAAACAATTCTTCAAAGGTTAAAGGCTCATCTCTTAGAAGGGAAATTATGATAAGTTTTTGTGTTCTTGCTCTCTCTTCTAGCTGCCTTTTGCCTAAACCTCTCAATTGAACCCCCGAACTAAAACTGATGATCCGCTTATATAAATGTTATTAGTTATTATAATAATGATTTATGAGAAAAGTAGTTGGAGTAAATATCGTTCTATCGGAAGAGACGCATGAGAAACTCACAAAGCTAAAGAAGCGATTGGGATCGAGCAATCTGAGCGAAGTCATAGCTTCAGCAATCGAGATTGCTTTCGATTATACAGAAAAGCAGGAAGAGACCTAACGATGGATTTTTCTCAATATGTGAGGATCCATGATGGGCCTGCGACTTCTTTCTCTTTCAGAAGCAAAGTTCGTCATTGAAATGGGCTGTCTATATATTCACCTTTACGGGGGACCATATCTAAAAGCATGGAAGGACTTTAACTGGAAAGAAAAAAGACCGGGCTTAGGGATTAATCGGGATGCTCTTCTTTACGCCAAAGACCATGGCTTGAGAGTACGGGTTCTAGTTTCTTTTAAAGCCGATCGCTGTTATGAGGCTGAAGCCCAAAAATGGATTAATTTTTCAGAAAGAACCAGATCGATAGATAAACGAGACGGTGTGGCGATTTACTTACTTCCTTGGACCAGGAAGCATTTCCAAACAATTTATGGCGACTTCTCTCATATCTTGAAGGTGTTGAAGTGATGAGCTATAAAGTTCACACCAAGGATATTGTAATCAACCTCATTCCTCTTTCTGAGAGGATTCCAAAGAAAGCTGTAAAAACTCAAGAAGGAAAAGTTGAATGGAAGCCTGTGTTTGAACCTTATGGTATCATAGATAAGAGAGAGACTAAAGTAAGATTTGAAGGAGATAAAGCAATCATTCAAGCCCCCGATACCCCTGAGAACCGAAAGGTTCTTGAAATATGGGAAAAGATAAAAAGTTTTGAAGGCAAGGAGATTGAAGAAGACAGCCTAGAGGATGAAGAATACACTCGATTAGAGTTTGCTCTTCATGATACGGAGCTTGGAAGGGCATTATTGAATGCTGTATGGATTGATATAGAAACGGCAAGTGAAAAACTCGCAAAGATTTATGAGAAGAAAGAGCAGAAAGATGAATTTACCAAGCTTGTAGAGGAGCTTGAAGAGAAAGAAAAAGAGAAGCCATGGCTACAGAATTGGTTGTTACAATCTTTTAATGAGAGAGAAGGCAAAAAAGAGGCTCTTGAAGAGGCTTGTTATGAATGCCCACAGTGTAAAATAATTTGGAAGGGGGAGGAGTTAATTTATAATCTATGCCCAAAATGCAACGATATTTTAAATGAGATTTATCAGACTAAGCTTAAGGAGATTAACGCTAAATTAGTATCGAAAAGAGTGAGAGTAAAGGCAGTTTTGGAAGGAGAGGGAGAGGCAAAAGCCCTCTTTACAAAATGGAAGACCTCATGTGAAAAATGTTCAACTTCAGTCGATCTAGACTTCTCATCAAAAGATTTGGGTTTAAATGAGCTTATGTTCAATTGTTTAATATCTGAAGGAAGATTTGGCGTTGGAGAAGTTCTTGGCGTTCTATCTGGCGTTGCTGGGCCGTGTAAAACAAAAGATCATTATTGGAAGATCAAACCTGTAGAACCAGCTGTTGACTACAGAGAAGTTTACTTAAGAGATGAATTAATCTTGGAAGAAAAAGATGAGAAAGGAACCATCTCAAGGAATTACAGAATTATTTTATTCGGCCCTTCCCCTTCTTCTCAGCAGATCGATGGTTCAGGTCTAGTTTTAGTAAATCCTAGAAATAATGCCTTAACTCTTGTGATTGATGCTTACGAGGATGTAAGCCTCATTAAGTCTGCTCCTTTGACTGAAGATGATAAAGCTTTACTCAGAAAGTATTTCTATCCAAGAAGTCTTGAGAAGTGGCTTGAGGATTCAGAAAGGCTGGTATGTCCTTTTATAGTTGGGAGGAAAGAAGCTAAGCTTGCCACCCTGTTAACAACAAACAGTCCTTTATGGATAAGTCTTGATGGTGTTACTCTCACTCCAGGCGTTTTAAGAACACTACTCATAGGTGATGCAAGAACAGGCAAAGGAACAATAGGAAGATGGTACCCAGGCGTAGTCAATATAGGATTACATGGCTCAGCCGAGACATCGACCAGATCTGGCATAGGCTATTTTGTTGACCCTGAAGATAACATAATAGTCTGGGGCCTTTTGGTTGAAGCTGATTGTGGTCTAGCAATTCTTGAAGCCCTTCATGGTTTCCCTGCTGAGCATCTCATGCAATTGAGAGAAGCCTTAGCCCAGATGAGGATCATGGTTCGAATGAAGGCTAGAGGGGTAAGAATGGCTCGAACTAGAATTATAGCCGATGCAAATGCTCCTTTACCCCTCTCATCTTACGCTTACCCATGCATGGCTATTAAAGAGCTAAAATGCTTTCTTGATGCAAGCATAGATCCAAGCAGATGGGATATCTACGTACCTTTCAAATCAGGTGATGTTTCAGAGGAGGAAATAGTTAGCGTTCAAAGAAGCGAAGATCAAGAATTTATAAATGCTTTAAGAAGGCTAATTAGCATCTCATGGACTAGAAAAGCAAAAGACTTCATTATTGAAGAAGAGGCAAGAGAGACCTTAAAAAAGGAGGCATCAAAGTTAATGAAAGAGTATAAGATAGAGGGCTTGCCTCTAGTTCATAATGGCTCTCATTGGAGCATTCTAAGGCTCGCTCATTCCTTTGCTATGATAAGCCTTTCAACTGAAGACTTTGAAACCTTTACAATAAAAAAAGAGCATGTTCAACTTGCCATTCAATTCTTAGAGCATCTTTACGATCTATGGATGATCAAGGAATATAAGAAAAAAATAACTACTCCCCAACTTTCAGATGAAAGATTTAACGAAATTAAAAGGTTCTTTGAAGATGCGAATAAGGCTAGAGAGCTTTTTGTTCAAACAATACTAAACCCTGCCGATGGTGAGACCTTGGCTGGAAGGGCTCAGGTTGATTATAATTATGCCAGGCAGCTTTTCAGCAAGATGAAAGGATTGAATATCATTGAAAGGGTACGAAAGGGGTACCAGCCTACTGAGTTAGGGATTCAAGTTTATAGAAGACTGGAGCAATCAATAGAAAAACAAAAGAAAGAAGAATTTCAAGATGACTGCGTAGTTTGTGGTAAAATAACTAAGAGATGGAGAGCAGGCCCTTTAGGGAAACCAATCCCATTATGCTCAGAAGAATGTGAGGAGAGGTACGAAGGTAAGGTATGAGCCAAAAAAGCCAAGCATCAACTAACATAACTAACACACCGGGGGTATTTTTTGAAATTTTTTTTAGCCTTTAAAAATTTTTGGAAAATGGGGCTGTGTGTGTTAGTTATGTTAGTTGTAGTCTTCCAAAAATTGGGATAAGATATTGAAATCCCCCATAAATTTCAGAGAAAATTATCAAATTTTTATAAAAAGGTGGTTTATATATGGAATTAATTGACGGATTACCAGAAAACGCAAAAAGAGAAGTAAAGGAGAGAGTTTTGAAGAGTTTAAAGCCGAATGTTTTCGAACATATATCCATGGCTGAAATAGATGAAATTATTGAAAGAGCTTCGAAGGGAGTAACCAACATCGACCTTGCTCTTTTTATAAAAGAGCCTTCAGCCTTTTGTGATAGATGCGGCGAATGTTGCAGAAGACAGAACCCTATCATAATCAAGGAAAAAGAAATAATGGTTTTTGCCTTTTATCTCGGTGTAGAGCTTGATATAGCCAAAGCTAACTTTACTAAAACATTGAAGGATGGCAGATATTCGCTAAAATGTAACCCTTGTGTGTTCTTAAAAGGGAACTTATGCTCGATCTATGAGGTTAGGCCATTAGTCTGCAAGCAGTTCCCCTTAACTGAGGGTAAGAATAAGAACTTGACATTGGCTTGGTATGATTACTGCAAAGTCCCTGTCAACATGGTTACATTTAAAACTATAGGCTTTATTATGAAAAGGATTCTTGAGAAGGAAAAGCTAGAATTGGATAAAGCGTTGAGGATATGGGCTGAATCATATATTCCTTCTTTAAAAGGGGCCCCGCAAACAAATCAGATATATGCCTTCATGAAGCTCTTTAAAAAGTTTCCTTTCTTTGATGAGAAAGATTGATTCCTTATTACTCTCATCAAGATATTCTTGATGCTTTAGCCTTTCAATGCAAGAATCGAGAAGTCTTCCTTAAGGGCAAAAACTATGTCAGCCATAGACCTTTAAAGGCTGGAAATAAAGATGAGCTGGATGCTCTTATCAGGAAATATAACTTCAAAGAGCCCTTTGGTATCTTCTCTTCTCTCGAGCTTTATGATAACCCTCTTAACTATGGTAAAAGGATTGGGTGGGACTTCGCTATTGATTTAGATGGGGATAATTTTGGTAATGTTAAGAAATGTACCATGGCTGTAGCAGGGGTATTGGAGACTTTTGGTATTAAAGCTATTAAGATCAAGTTCTCAGGAAGGCGAGGCTATCATTTAATTATCGATGGGGGAGCCTTTGATATATTTGAAAGCGAAGATGAATTTATCAAAGCCTATCCCAATCTTCCAAAGTTAATCTGTAAATTTATCGAGGCAAGCCTTAAGCCTGATCAGAAGCGTAACGTAAAGTTCGATTATGATCTTTATCAACCTAGAAGGCTTCTCAGACTGGCTTACAGCCTCCATGAAGAGAGTGGTTTAGTAAGCAAACCTTTATTCATTGATGAAATTCCATCTTTTAAACTTGAGGATGCTAAGCCTGAGAATATTAGAATTAATTGGGATTGGTTAAGCATAAAGCCAGAGTTAGGAGAGGCATGGAATCTTCTTGATGCTGTCTCAAAATGGGTAAAGAAAAGGAAGGATGAGGTTCCAGCCATTAAGATCGTTAAACCTAGTTTATTGAAGAAGAACCTTAAAAGATATGAATGGATAGAGAATCTTCTCAATAAATCTGTAGATGACGGTAGGCATAGAATCTTATGGTTAATAATTGCTCCTTATTTAGTGAACGTAAAAGGCTTAAGTATTGAAGAGGCTGAGGGAATAGCTTTAGAATACTTGGAGAGATGTAATGAAGTGAGAAGAGTAGAAGGCAATCTCAGAGGGTTAGCTCGCTATTACGTAAAGTATGCCAAAGATCGGATGCTTAAACCGATAAGCCTATCAAAGTTAAGAGAAGACCACCCCGAGCTTTATGAGATTATAAATCTATAAGACTAGCCAATGAGAACATCACGCTCAAGTCCAAGTATGAGAGTGGCTGTTAAGCTGAAACTACGTATTCCATAAAAGTGTTGGAAAAAATGAAGCCTCATGAGGAGGGCTAGCTGAAGTTTATAGACTTGTGGGATTTGAACCCACAGAAGTTGCTGATGTCTTAAACAACAAGCTGAAATGGACCCCAGAGTCGGTGAAATGGACCCCAGAGTCGGTGAAATGGACCCCAGAGTCGGTGAAATGGACCCCAGAGTCGGGTTAGCTCGGACCACAGAGTCGGGTAAGGACTTACGGGTGTATGGATCCACTCTTTCAGCGTAGATTCTAAAGGTGAAGGGGGTCGTATATAAAGGAATATGAATACCCCTACCGTGTTAGGGTTCCTCTAATCGCCATCTTCCTCTTCTCTTGAAGGATATAAAGGGCCTGGCCTTAAACTGATTACTCCATTCGATTAGTCTATCTTTCTCATTCTTTGAAAGATAACCTCTAGTCTTAACTTGAACGGCTATTATTTCAGAGCCATTAGAAGCCAATAAATCAATAGGGGTATGAGAGGCAGCAGAGCGAATTATCCATGAATACCCCATGCTCTCTAATAGCATCTTTACGTGATACTCTGATGATCTTCCTTTCTCATAGGAGCTTGGCATAAAATTTTCTCCTTAGTCTTGTTATTCCGTTACTCCTAGGATCTGCTTTATAATAGGATTCCATATCTCTAACCACTTCGCTTTATTACTCTCAAGAAGGGGAAGGAAATAATGCTTCATGCTTACATTTCCGGTTCTACCCTGCATAAATTCAGCCAATAAAGGCTCTATCTTCGCGTTGAGAGTGTAATTGATCTTCCTTAACATGCTGAATTTAAACGCTTTCACATGCCTCTTCCAATAACATCTCAGAGCGTTAAGAGTTAAGCCTTTAATGTCTTTGAGCTTATCGTGAAGCAAAGGATGGCAATAGACAGCATTGGCCCTTTTAACTTTCCGATCCCAGAACAATTCCATAATTCCATCTTGGCAAAGATCATCATGCATAGCTATAGCCCTAATGGATTCTTCAGTCCTTAATCCACTTACTAAAGCGAAGGTTGAAGCTATCTTAATATCTTCTCTTAAGCCCTGAAGGGTAGAAATTATATCCTCAAGTTTTACCCTCTTTGCCATCTCATAAAGCGATGCCTCAGAGCCGTATGCCCATTTAATCTCTTTTCTCTTTAACCAATTAGTGAAGGCATTATGAAGGTCAGTATCATGTGTAATATCTATATGACGGCAGATAAGAGCTATGGCCTTTATTATCTCTCCCTTCTTTCTACTATTGGGCATTAAGACTAGGTCGTTGCTAAAGCCTAAAGAATAATAATTCTTTGCATATGAGAGGATATGCTTGGAATATCTTTTAGTTCTATCTTTCTTAAGCCATTGCTCGAAGCCATCCCAATCGAAAGTATCCATGAACTTTTCATAACTCTTTTTTATTACGCCTTGTAAGCAGTAGGTCGCGGGATCGAGACCCGCCCGGGGCTTTTAAGGAAATCTTAAATAACAAAAAAGTCAAATTAAGGATAAATGAGCCATAAAGAAGATTTCATAATAGTTACAACGCCCACTGTGGCAGGTTATCGTATAAAAAAAGTTTTAGGAGTTGTGACAGGCTTAAGTCCAAGAACAAGAGGAGTTGGTGGAAAGTTCGTTGCTAGTATACAATCTATGCTTGGGGGAGAAGTATCAGCCTTCACTTCAGAGCTTGAAAAGGCAAGAATTGAAGCTATTGAGAGAGCGAAAGAGAATGCCCAAAAAATGGGGGCAAACGCGATAGTGGGTCTAGATATAGAAACCTCAGAAGTTTTTCAAGGAGTTGTAATAATCTCTGTCACAGGTACAGCAGTAATAATAGAACCAGAATAATTATTGCTTTGTGGTTTAATTAACATATTCACGATTGAACAAAAATTCTTAACATAAGCAAGCTCCAAAAATTAGCTATAAAGCATTATTTGAGTTTTCGTGATTGAAAGAGAGGATAAATAGTGCTTTATTTTAATAAAAACTTAACTACTAGTTTCATTAAGCCTTGATGAAGCGTTATGGGAAAGAGCGTTGCATTAATTCGTGGGGATGGTACAGGACCAGAACTCGTAGATGCTATGATAAAAGTTCTAGAGGCGAGTAAGGCTGATGTAGAGCTTGTACCGTGTGATGCAGGGCTGGAGTGGTGGGAAAAGCATGGTGGAGATTCATTCATACCTCCTGAAACTTGGAATATACTTGAAAAATCAGCCGCATGTTTTAAAGGCCCTACAACCACTATTCCAAAGCCAGGGACTCCAAAAAGTGTTGCAGTAAGTATAAGGCAGAGGTTTGATCTATTTGCAAACGTTAGACCCATAAAGACATTTCCTAATAGGAGTGGTCCTCTCGGTGATGTGGACTTCATATGTGTTCGTGAAGCAACAGAAGGCCTCTATACAGGCATAGAATTCCGCTTTAACGACATAGCTATTGCCATAAGAAAGATCAGCAAAAGAGCGTCGGAACGTGTAGCAAGATATGCCTTTAATTTAGCAAGAGAGAAGGGTTGGAAAAAGCTAGCGGTAATAACTAAAGCGAATATCCTGAAAGAGACTTGTGGGCTTTTTAGAGAAGTCGTAGAGGAAGTTGCAAAAGAATACCCTGAGATCATAGTGGAGGATTATTTTGTGGATAATTTTGCACAACAACTTGTAAAGAATCCCCAAAGGTTTAATCAGCACATACTGTTAAGCACAAATCTATTTATGGATATTATATCTGAGGAAGCATCTGCTCTTATAGGAAGTATAGGATGCGTATACTCCGCAAATATAGGAGACAATTATGCTATGTTCGAACCTGCCCATGGTAGCGCTCCAAAGTACAAAGGTATGGACAAAGTGAACCCTACTGCCACAATTCTTGCTGGTGCATGGATGTTAGATTACATCGGTGAAAAAGAGGCGTCAAAAGCGATCTTTAAAGCAACTGAGGAGATAATATCTGAAGGCAAGACTGTAACTTATGATCTAGGCGGTAACGCAAAACTATCTGAGATGGCTGAAGCTATTGCTCAAAGGACGAAAGAGATAATCAATAAAACTAGATAATTTAGAATTTACTCTTTAACAAGATTTCACTAGAAATTTATATATTCATTGATTAGTTCTATTATTTAAATGACTTATGATGTAATAGTAGTTGGAGGAGCATCAGCGGGCCTTACTGCAGCGATATACTCGTCAAGGCTTAAGCTCAAAACTCTTGTGATAACAAAAGATATGGGAGGACAGGTCCTTCTTAACCCAGAGGTCAAGAACTATCCTGGTTTCATGAGCATTAGTAGCCTCGATTTGATGATGAAGTTTCAAGAGCAAGCTCTCGATTCTGGGGCAGAGATAGTATATGATGAAGCAATAGAAATAAAAGAAAAAGAAGATGGCTTTATTGTTAAGACTCTAACTGAAGAATATGAATCAAAGACTATCATTTTAGCTTTTGGCAATACTCCTATATCTTTAGAAGTCCCAGGAGAGAAGAGGCTTTACGGAAAGGGTTTATCCTATAGTGCTATTGCTCATGGTCATCTTTTCGCTAAAAAAGTTGTCATGGTTGTAGGATGGGGGGATTTAGCCATGAATGCTGCGCTAATGCTCTGTGATATAGCAGATAAGGTCTATCTGAGCTATAAAACCGGTGAACTCTTAGGAAGTTTTGAGCTAAGGGAAAAGCTTGATGAAAAAGAGAATTTGGAACTGATTCCTTACTCACAAGTGATAGAAATAAAGGGAAAAGATAAGGTAGAATCAGTAATCTTGCAAAACGTATGGACTCAAAATATTAAAGAGATAAAGGTTGATGGTGTGTTTGTATCGATTGGGTATGCTCCAAAAACAGACTTCGTAAGGAATTTGGTTGAGTTCAATACAGCAGGAAAAATAATAGTAGATAAGAGTTGTTCAACAAGTCACCTAGGCATATTTGCTGCGGGTGGTGTAACAGATAGTCCTTCTAAGCAAATAGTCATATCTGCTGGAGAAGGTGCAACCGCAGCCATTTCAGCTTCTAAATACATTCAGAGGTACTATGGTAGCATCAGAGCAACTGGGGGCGATTGATCTTCTAGAGTTTCAAACTTTAACGCCTTATGCCTTAGATATAAGGACACCTGAGCTTCTTATTATGATTACCTTTGAATATTCTTCCTCATGTATCTAGTAGTCCAGTAATTTTCCTCATTGAAGCTTTACAATAAAATCAAAGTCGTTAATAACATATCTTGACTTTGCTAACTATGTATCCAGTGCTTAATCGCATTACTTAGCCTGATTAAACCAAAAAACACAGTTATAGTAAACCTAATATACCGATTTCTCTAAACCTAAAGACATGAGCCAAAGAGAAGAAATTCTAAAAAGAATGGCTGATGGTGTTGTTGTTGGTGATGCAGAAGCTACTAAAAAGGCAGCAGAGGATTGGGCAGAATTAGTTAAAGCAGGAAAGGAGAAGGCTTACATAGGTATAGTAGATGGTTTGGCAGCAGGAATGAAAATAGTTGGTGAAAAATATGAATGTAAGGAATATTTCTTGCCAGAGGTTCTAATGTCGGCTGACGCTATGTATGCTGGTCTTGATGTTCTGTTGCCACTTCTGCCAAAGGCTGATAGAGGGTCTGCAGGGAAGATCGTCATAGGTGTAGTAGAGGGAGATATCCACGACATAGGTAAGAACATAGTCAAGGCTATGCTTACAGCTGCAGGTTATGAAGTTTATGACATGGGTAGAGATGTTCCAACGAAAGACTTCGTTAGTAAAGCGAAGGAGACAGAAGCCCAAGTAGTTGCATTGTCCACTATGATGTCACCCACACTTCTATCCATGAAGGCTGTAGAGGAAGAACTAAGGAAAGAGGGACTTAAGGACAAGACCAAGACTATTATTGGTGGCGGTACAGTAACAGAGGAGTTCAGAGGCAGGATAGGTGCAGATGCCTATGGAAAAGATGCAGTAGAAGCTGTTGACAAAGTAAAGCAACTAATCGATACAGTAATGAAAGCTGTTGAAGCTATGAAAAAAGCTGAAGAAAAGAAGTAGGTCCAAGACCCATTTTTTATTATCAAACAAGGCCATATGGTCAAACTCAGTGCAGGATCCCCGTACCTACAGCTAAACTTACTTGTCAATAAATCTAGTAGTGTTGGTTATACCTGAAGCCAATTTGTATATTTTTGGGCTTGCTATGATTATGTACAAGAAAGTGGAACTACCTCCATTAACACAAAAGATGATGTTACGATAGGTTGTATGTGAGCAGCCAGTTGTATATTGCTGTGAACGAGCCTATATATCTGGTTATGGATTTGAGGGATGAGTTATATGGGAATCCTCCTAGTAGGCA
>Ga0315298_1009884_pt1 | contig 11634 bp, 9 predicted proteins | sample WHS_1_MG_FD_203077 | JGI IMG/M metagenome (GOLD analysis project Ga0315298, IMG submission 203077) | Extremophilic microbial mat communities from Washburn Hot Springs, YNP, Wyoming, USA - WHS_1_MG | ecosystem: Environmental > Aquatic > Thermal springs > Hot (42-90C) | place: USA: Wyoming... | reverse complement strand
CTTTCAGAGCGAATCAGGAAAAAGTGCAGATAAGGGTATTTCTTCCTTCACAATTCACTCGACATATTTTCCGATCAGGAGATGGAATTTCTTCTTTTGCTCAAGCGTCATAACTGCAGGTGTAGTTACAATCGCATTTTTCAGAGCTGACCCACATTCGCAGTTCCGGGCTTCCTTAATCCTGCCCACTGCCAACTTGATTATTTGCTTCGCCATAGATAGATTTTTCTGCATATAGCCGATAATAATATCAGCGGTCACGCCTTCCTCTTTTTCCCTCCAGCTATCGTAATCAGTGACACAGCAGATACTGGCGTAACAAATTTCGGCTTCCCTGGCAAGGCAGGCTTCCGGTATGATTGTCATTCCGATAACATCAGCACCCCAGGTCTTGTAAAGTCTGGATTCAGCCCGCGTAGAAAAAGCCGGTCCTTCAATCGTGACATACGTGCCACCTTTGTGGACGGTTGCCCCGGCATCCTGCGCACTCTGAAACAATATTTCACTTAAACCAGGGCAAAAAGGCTCAGCCATGGAAACGTGTGCTACCACTCCGTCCCCGAAAAAGGTGCGAATGCGATCCCTGGTCTGGTCTATTACCTGGTCGGGTATTAGAAGTTCTCCGGGACGGATCTCCTCTTTAAAACTACCGCAGGAGTTAATCGAGATGATTTGCTCGACGCCCAGGCACTTAAGCGCATAGATATTAGCCCGGCAGGGAATTTCTCCGGGAAGGATGCGATGTCCTCTACCATGCCTGGGCAGAAAAGCCACCCCTATGCCGTTGAGTTTTCCCACAGTAATATCATCACTGGTTTCTCCGAATGGAGTTTCCAGGTGCACCTGGCGAATACCGGTCATTCCTTCGATCTCGTAAAGTCCGGTACCACCAATAACTCCTATTTTCGCCAGTGACATTTTGAAACCTCCTTAAAGGCATAGAATCTCATGATTGATCCTCACCAAGCTTCTGGATCGCTCTGGTAAAAGGTTTTTTAAAAATACCTTTCTCGGTAATTATAGCTGAAATGTAGCGACCGGGAGTAATGTCAAATGCCGGGTTGCCAACCTGAATGCCTGCTGGCGCAATGTTGATATCTTTTAGCTGGGTTACTTCTTCTTTAGCGCGCTCCTCAATGGTGATTTCGTCTCCGGAGGAAATAGATGTGTCTACTGTGCTTGTGGGGGCGGCAATATAGAAGGGAAGATGGTGTTCTTTTGCCAGCACTGCCAGCGTGTATGTCCCGATCTTATTGGCAGTGTCTCCGTTGCGGGCAATCCGGTCAGCCCCCACCATGATGAGGTTGACCATCCCTTTCCGCATAAAATAACCTGCCATTGAATCGGTAATCAGGAAGAATGGAATGCCAGCATCCTGTAATTCCCATGCAGTGAGTCGGGCGCCCTGGAGTAGAGGGCGCGTTTCGGTGGCGATAACCTGAATTTTCTTTCCGGCCGAAAAAGCATATTTGATAATTCCCAATGCCGTTCCGTATCCTGCTGTAGCGAGTACTCCGGTATTGCAATGGGTGAGAATAACGTCACCATCCGAGATCAGAGTTGCCCCGTACTTACTGATTTGAAGATCAATATTAAGCTGGGCTTGATGAATTTTGAGAGCCTCCTGAAACAGGAGATGACGGATGTGGTCGATGTCGTTCCCAATCTGAGCTACCCGGTTCATCCGTTCAATCGCCCAGAAAAGGTTGCGGGCGGTTGGACGACTTGAGGCAAGGGATTTCATTATGATTTCCAGCTGGTGAAGAAAATCCTCCCTGCTTGGTGCTCTGATTTCGCGGGAACCCAGAACAATGCCATAAGCAGTCGCAATTCCGATTGCGGGTGCACCCCGGATTGCCAGCCTTTTGATTGCATCAATTACCTGCTGGCAGGAATTGATTTCCAGGTATATTTCCTGATCAGGTAATCTGGTCTGATCAAGACATATTAACTTATTGTCCCGCCACTCCAGCGGCTTCAGTTCTCGCATTAATTTCCCTCAGGACAGACATTCGTCATAATTATACAGTTTTAAAATTCTTTTCGATAGTCTATCTCTGATTTAAGACTGAATTCCAGTTTAAAATACATTTTATTCTGAAACCTGTTGGTAACGGCTTCCATTATTCGGCTAAAAATTGTAAGATATTGCAGTCATGGATGTTTTTCTGATTACCTTTCAGGCTGTAGTAGCTTTACTGGGCATAGGGTTAATCGGATTCTGGATCATCGGGCGGCGGCAATTCCCGGCTGCAGCACTGACACTCTTAACTTCAATCGCTATTGATATTGCACTCCCCTGTCTGGTACTTGAGAGCATCCTGAAAGGTTTTTCTCCCCGAGATTTCCCTGATTGGTGGCAGATGCCAGTGGGCTGGATCGGCTTTACCACGATCGCTTTGGTATTAGCCTGGGCAACATCTTTTTTGATGAGAAAGGATATCAGGGGAGAATTTATCATCAGTCTGATTTATCAGAACGGCATCTTTCTTCCGGTAATTATCATCGCTGGTCTTTTCACTCATCCCGAGCAGTATCTGGTAAATGTTTTTCTTTTTATATTTCTTCAGCCATCTTTCGTATTCGGCACTTATGCTTTTTTCGTGGGGAAAAATACGGAGGAGCAGGCATCTAACTGGAGAAGAATCTTTAATCCGGTACTGGTGGTTACGGTGATCGGTTTGATTGCCGGTCTGCTCGGGGTGCAGAATTATGTGCCGGATTTCATATTAACGATTTTAACTCTGATCGGCGGAATGGCAGTGCCGCTTTTCATGTTGATACTGGGTGGAAATGTTTATAATGATTTCCAGTACAAAGAAAATGGCGCACGGCAATTTTACGTTAAAGAAGTAGTCAAATTTACCCTGGTAAAAAATTTGCTTTTTCCGCTGGTCTTTCTGGGCCTGTTGGTCTGGTTAAAGCCGGAATATCCGGTGGCATTTACCGTCATCCTGCAGGCTGCGGTTCCGCCGATTACAGCGATCCCGATCCTGACTGAACGCCGCGGCGGTAATCGGGCTATCACCAGTCAGTTTATTGTGGCAAGCTTTATATTCTGTATAATATCAATTCCGCTGGTGTTATATCTTTTTAATTTGTTCTTCCCTTTCCCGGCAATCTAACTGGATGAGGTTGAAAAATGAACACGGGGTCTCGTCCCGAAGCAGTCAATGTAATCGGATCACTGCCCCCCAGGCAGGTCACGCTAAGTCTGGCGGGGGTAATGCTGGCGATGTTTTTGAGTTCACTCAACCAGACGGTAGTGAGTACTGCCATGCCGCGTATCATCACCGACCTGGGAGGTTTTAGCCAGTATGCCTGGGTGACTACCTCTTTTCTGATTACTTCTACTGTGGTGGTGCCAATTACTGGCAAATTGACCGATATGTACGGACGGAAATTGTTTTATATTGCTGGGATTTTGATCTTTACAATCGGTTCGTTACTATGTGGTTTCAGTCAATCAATCACGCAGATCATTATTTTCCGGGGTATTCAGGGGCTGGGTGCCGGTGTTATGATGACCAATGCATTTACTGTCATCGGCGATCTCTTCCCCCCAGGTGAACGCGGGAAATATAGCGGCTTATTGAGCGCCATGTTTGGTATTTCATCAGTTATCGGTCCGACCCTCGGAGGTTTCATTACAGATACCCTTTCCTGGCATTGGGTTTTCTTTATTAACGTGCCTCTCGGTTTCTTTGTGATAGGGATGTTTTTACGCTTTTTCCCCAATTTACGCCCATCGCATGTTAAGCATAAAGTAGATTATTGGGGTGTAGTCACGCTTGTGCTGGCAGTTGTGCCTGCCATGATAGCTCTTTCCTGGGGAGGTGTGGAATATCCGTGGGCTTCCAGCCAGATAATCAGTATGTTCGTTTTTTCAGTGATCATGCTGGGAGTCTTTCTTTATATCGAAGGAAAAGGGCATGAACCGATTATTCCATTTTCATTGTTTAAAAACCGGGTGGTTACCGTTTCACTGGTGATCACGTTTATTACCGGAATCAGTACTTTTGGAGTAATCACTTTTGTGCCTCTTTTCTTCCAGGGGGTGATGGGTGCCACGGCTACTGCCAGTGGCAGTTTTTTAACTCCCATGATGCTTGGTACGGTGATCGGGAGTATCGTTTCCGGACAGATGCTTTCCCGCACTGGTGGTCATTACAAATTGCAGGGAGCAATCGGTATTATCCTGACGGGTACAGGTCTGGCTCTGCTCTGGCGTATGACACCCACTACCAGCTATGGTATTGCCGTCATGAATATCACCTTTACCGGTTTTGGTCAGGGAATTTTAATGCCCTGTTATACTCTGGCTGTGCAGAATTCAGTTCCCAACCGGGTACTCGGTGTGGCGACTTCGGCCTCGCTGTTTTTCCGTTCCATCGGCAGTACACTGGGTATTGCCGTATTCGGCTCAGTAATGGCGAACCGTTTCAGCTCAGCTTTTTTAACCGGTGTTTCACCAGAAATTAAAGCGGTCCTACCTCCTGATCAACTCTCTGCTCTGGTGGATAATCCGCAGGTTCTGGTAAACCCTGAAGCGCAAATGAGATTGAAAGAGCTGTTTGATGGTCTGGGGATGGAGGGGCCCACATTGTTTGAAAAAGTCTTGGTGACCCTGCAAGAATCCCTTGGATCAGCAATCTCCCTGATTTTTCTAATTGCCCTGGGGATAATCTTGATTGCATTCATAACGAACCTGTTCTTCAAGGGAGGTAAGCCTGGAGACCTTCAAGATAGATGAAGAAACAGGCACCAATCGTCGGTCAATCGCTATCATTATTTGATTGTCTGTGTAGCCCTGAAATTGACACTCCCGATACCATTCTCTAAAATCGTATTATATATTTCACGTAACATAATAAGGAGCAATTGTGGATACCGATCAGATTCGCAGTTCATTCTTAAAATTCTTTGAAGGGAAAGGACATACGGTTATACCCAGTTCGTCACTGGTACCATATAATGATCCAACTTTACTTTTTACCAGTGCCGGCATGGTGCAGATAAAACCTTATTACCTTGGTCTGGAAACGCCTCCTAATCCGCGGTTGGCTTCCTGCCAGAAATGTTTCCGCACGTCTGATATAGAATCGGTTGGCGATACCAGGCATCTTACCTTTTTTGAAATGCTTGGTAATTTCAGTGTGGGAGATTACTTTAAAAAGGAAGCCATCACATGGGCGTGGGAATATGTTACCGGCTGGCTGAAACTTTCTCCTGAAAAGCTCTGGATAACAGTATATATTGACGATGATGAGTCAGCCAGCATCTGGGAGAAGGTGGTAGGTGTACCACGCGAGAAGATAGTTCGCTTTGGGGAAAAAGACAATTTCTGGGGGCCGGCTGGCAGTTCGGGTCCCTGTGGTCCATGCAGTGAATTACATTATGATTTTGGAGAAGGCACTGGATGCGGCAGTCTGGACTGTGGTCCGGGCTGTGGTTGCGGGCGCTTTGTGGAAATCTGGAACCTGGTTTTTACGCAGTATAATCAGGATGAATCGGGAGTAAGGACGCCGCTGCCCAGACCCAATATAGATACAGGCATGGGACTGGAGCGGATTGCCGCGGTGGTTCAGGGTAAAACCACTGTTTATGATACAGATCTTTTTGTTCCTCTGTTAAGAGAAATCTCCCGAATTGCCGGGAAAATATACGGTGAGAATGAGCAGGCTGACCATGCAATGCGTGTCATTGTTGAACACAGCCGGGCTGTGGCTTTTCTGGTGGCAGATGGGGTAATGCCAGCCAATGAAGGGCGAGGCTATGTTCTTCGTCGATTAATACGTCGCGCAGCCCTATTCGGCAAACGGCTGGGGCTGGATAGATTGTTTCTGGCTGATATGTGTCTGGCCGCGATTAACAGGATGAAGCATGTTTATCCTGAACTGGAGCAAAGAAGGGAAGTTGTATTAAAGGTAGCGGAGCTGGAAGAATCCCGCTTCCATGAAACACTCAATACCGGGCTCACGCTGCTCGATAATTTAATCGCCGATTCTGCCAGCCTGGTGCGTAATAAGATTCCGGGCGATCAGGTCTTCAAACTTTATGATACTTATGGTTTTCCAGTTGAACTGACGCGAGAGATTGCTGCGAAAGCTGGACTGGCGGTGGATATGGAAGGGTTTGAGAGGGAAATGGAGCGACAGCGTGAGCGTGCCCGGGCGACACACAGATTTGATATTGATAAGACGCTCGGTAAATATCAGATCAGAGCGGGTATGCAGGCAACCGAATTTACAGGTTATCACCATTATAAATCCAGGGCAAAAATCCTGGATATCCTGGTGAATAATCAGCCGGTTGATCTTGTGTCCGCCGGGCAGGAGGCGGTTATAGTTCTCGATACCACCCCATTTTACGGAGAGATGGGTGGTCAGGTGGGAGATACAGGTACCATCAGCAATTCGCTGGGTAAGTTTGAGGTGACCAATACAACTCATATCAGCGATTATATTTTGCACCATGGGAAGGTGCAGAGTGGACAACTGGCGGTTGGTAATGAAGTTGAAGCCGAAATAGATGTTCAGAGAAGGCAGGATATCGCCCGCAATCACACTGCCACCCATCTTTTACAGTATGCCCTGCGGCAGGTCCTGGGTTCCCATGTTCAGCAACGCGGCTCAATGGTTGGTCCGTATGAATTCCGTTTTGACTTTTCCCATTTGACTGCTATGACTCAGGAAGAAATCCTGAGAGTTCAGCGTATTGTCAATGAAAAAATCAGGGAAAACCTGATCGTGAATGCCGAGCAGATGGCGTACAGGCAGGCTGTCAGTGAGGGAGCCATGGCGCTTTTTGATGAAAAGTACGGTGATATTGTGAGGGTGATTAAGATCGGCATTCCGGCAGTGAGCTCGGAACTTTGTGGTGGTACGCATGTATCTGCTACCGGACAGATCGGCTTTTTCCAGATTGTCTCGGAGAGCAGTATTGGCTCAGGGTTACGCAGGATTGTGGCAGTAACTGGCAGGGGTGCCGAAACCTACGTGGAACACAACTTCTCGAATTTGACCAGGATCGCGCAGGCGCTGGGAACTTCCCCAACAACAGCCTATGAGAAAGTGATGTCCCTGCTTGATGAAATAGAAGAAGAAAGGAAAAAACGCTTCGCACTGGAAAAAGAGTTTTCACGCAGGATTGCAGAAAGTCTGCTGAACCGGGTACAGGAGGTCAATGGTGTCAGGGTTCTGGTTGCCAGGGTGGATTCAATGCGAATGGAATCTTTAAGAGAAATGGCGGATGTGCTCAGGGATAAGTTAGGCAGTGGTATTGTTGTGCTAGGGACAGTGTATGAGGATAAACCTGCCTTTATTGCCGAAGTGTCTTCTGATCTGGTGCAGAAGGGATATCATGCGGGTGATATCGTCAAAAGAGTTGCTCAGGTTACCGGTGGAGGTGGAGGTGGCAGACCTGGCATGGCACAGGCAGGTGGCAAAGATAAAACGAAAGTTGATGATGCCCTGAAACTTGTTTATTCTCTGGTTAAATAAGTTCATGCTTTTAGATGTTTGTGCGGTGGCGAGTTGACCATGATTGTCCAGGTAATAGAGAAGACTTCGCAGATTTCCTGACCAATTGAATTTAACATAATATAATGCGTTTGCAGGTGTGGTTAAATGCGATATATGGGGCTGGATGTTGGTGATAGAAGAATCGGAGTTGCGCTAAGCGATGCGCTTGGATTAGTCGCCAGCCCACTACTCGTTATTAAACGTAAAGACCCCGCGGCAGATGTTGCGGCTATTCTTGATCTGGTCAAACAACATCAGGTACAGGTTATCATCGTGGGAATTCCTTTCTCGATGGATGGGACAGTTGGACCTCAGGCGAGTAAGGTGCAAAATTTCGCGGAATTGCTGAAAAAAAGTTCTCCTGTGCCGGTAGAATATCGGGACGAGAGGTTAACCACCATCACTGCCAGACAGTTGATGGAAGAGGCTTCCGGTAAGAAATACGCGAGAAAGGCAAAAATACAGGATGATGCTGCTGCGGCGGCGGTGATTCTACAATCTTATCTAAATGAACTAAAACCACTTGAATATCCTCCGGAGGATGGAGAACAGCTTTAGCAGTGGGGGATACAGTGCATTTAACGGAAACAGTTACTGGTGTAAAAAGCCGGGGTGGATGGGTTGAATACATCAGGGTGCTCAAACCGCGGGAGACTTCTCTGCTTGCCTTTATTGGATTAGCTACTGCGGTTCTGGCGGATCAGGGGACAGGCTCATTTTTAAATTATCTTTTTATTCTGGGTACTCTCATAATGGCCAGTGCTGGAGCCAACGGTATAACCAATTACCTTGATCGTGAGATTGATGCCCGGATGGTGCGTACCTGTCGCCGACCACTGGCAGTGGGCAGTATCGACCCTCCCGAGAAGGCTCTATTTTTCTGCATTGCTTTGTCTATTCTGGGAATGGGCATGGCATGGATGCTTCATTCATTTGTATTTGTTGCCGATCTGGTTGGAACACTGGCTGCGGTGATATGGCGCAAGCGAGCTACCTGTGTTTTTCCGCAGGGAGCGATCGCCAGTTGCGCCCCGGTTCTGATGGGCTGGCTGGCAGTTAGCCGGAGTTTTCCGGTAGAGCTCTGGCTATTATGTGCTTTAATTTCCTTCTGGTTACCCTCGCATATCTGGAGTATCATGACCTTCTACCGTGAGGACTATCGGATGGCGGGATTAAATTATTTCCCATTAAACGCAAGTTTCAAACGTGTGAGCCTGATTTTACTGGTAACCAATCTGCTGCTTTATGGAGTCTCACTTGGACTTTATTTTGTCCGGGATTCAGGTATTATATATCTGGTTTTTGCCAATATTCTGGGCATCCTGATTGTTTATGCCAGTTGGCGAATGTTAACTACAGGACGTTCCATCTCTGCCTGGCAGCTCTACCGTCTATCGGCTTTTCCTTATCTGGGCATGCTGTTTTTATCTTTGTGCCTGGATACCTTTTTCAGGATATAAAATCGCCAGTTTAACCGCCAAAAGGTATCTTAATTGGAATATCTTTGACAGGTTCGACAGATGGCTCGATCAGCCATTCATCTCCCATTCATGGCTCTGGCAACGCCTTAGACGATGGATTTAATCACGTTTTCTGGAACACGGGAAGAATTCGGGTGGCAATCAGATTGTAGAGCGCCTGGCGATATTTGCAATCTCTACTGAACACTGCCTCACCTCCTTGTAAGGCTATACTTCAGTGCGTATGAGCTTGATTTTTCCCCATACCCCGATTTCTTCATCCTTGATAATAACGGCACCCCTGACACCCGGCAGTTTTTGTGCCTGTTCCAATGCCGCAGGGATATCAGAAACACTTAAAACCAGGTTGCCAATGGCTGTGGCAACGGCATCAGAGATGATGGCATTATCTGCTACTATCACTACCGCGTCTGCTTTACCGAAACTCAGGGAATGTCCTACCGTTCCAGAAGAAGTACTGATGCCGAGGGGTGTATCCTTCCCTTCAATTTCCAGCCCGATTTTACCAGTAAAGGGTGAGTTTCCGGCAAAGATACCTGCCAGGCGGGTTTTCTGGCTTGCCAGATAGATGTCTCCCCCGTTCTCGATTATCACTTCAGGTGAGAAATTACACAATTCCTTTCCTGCAAAAAGTGCAATCGCACCGGCTACAGCTGCCATGGGACCAACGTTAGCCAGTTCGCCGGCTGCTGCCATCGCTTTAATAATGTCGGGAGCGTCTGTTTCAACCTTGATCGGTTCAAGTGAGGTGAGGAATAAAGGATGGGTGGCAATGTATTTCTTCAGGATTTCCCGGTATTTGACGATTGCCCTGCGCGCCTTGTTTTCCAGAGGAGTCCTGGTACTGATCAGGCAATCTGATTCCTCTACTATCACCCTGTAAGTTATGAGGTCGCGTGCTCCGACCCAGTTGCGATATATTCTGGGCTGATACATGCTTAAAAATGCAATTCCATGGCTCTGGGAGGGCAGGCTTTAATGCACAGTCCGCAGGCGATACATTTAGCATCGTTAAATTTAACTATTCGGGTAATCGGATCTACTTCGAAGGCTCCTGCCGGACAAACAGTTACACAGGCTCCGCAGGAAGTACATCTCTCTTCGTTACGCGTGACATCCTGGCTGAGTGACTGGATGCGCACCCCACGCTTTAATAAATACTCAATTCCCTGGTCATATTGACTTTGATCACCCTTCAGTTCAACCACCATCAATCCTTCTGCTTCAGGAGTGATTGAGGCTTTGAGGATGTTAAATTCAAGGTCATAATCTTTGGTGAGACGGAAAAGGATGGGCTCATCTACCATGCGCCGGGGAAAATGCAGAACAATTTTACGGGCTACGATTCTTTTTGAAGGTTTATTATTCTCGGACATCTGCCTGCTGAGACTCCTGCTAATCGGTAATTGGTCGTTCGTTTAACGGTTTGAAGACAATCCCTGATTCCACTCCTGGCAGGGGCGCTACCGGTTCGGTCAGAAAGAATTTCCCGCTTTGGATCCACTCTTTTAAAATATTGGCAATTTCAAGCGCCCGGGGATAACTGGAAAGTGAGGCGGTTGGTACTTCTTTTCCCTGAATCCTGATCTTACCGCTTCTCAATTCTGCGTAACTGACTTCTCCCAAAATCCCGGATTCACGGTTGGGATACGCAGTCGAGTAATCAACGACCGGTGCGAAAATTTCTGCATCACTGACTGAGGTGAATTGCAAAATTTCCTCGTTGAGAATGGGAATGGGTACACCTATGCCCACGGTAAGTGTACATCCGTAACCCAGCATACTGGTACCGACCAGATAGCGGGGGCTCATCTGTTTAAGGTCGCCAATTACTGCCAGAGTGCCAGCTCCTCCCCTTGGGGTACCGTTGGGCAATCTTGGCACACACGGATTATGCTGTGTGCCGTGCCAGGCTACGTAGCCTATTCCTCCTCCCAGAAATATGCGCGTACCAACTCCGATCGTTTTATAATAGGGGTCGTTTAGAAGCGGAGAGAGTTCGCCGGCACTTGAATACCCTGCATTTCCCATTCTGGGTTTCAGGACTCCCATGTACGTATAAATAGTCCTGTCTGAAAGGTTCACCGCTACGTTATAATTCTGGTAAGCGTTCCGCATATTAAAAAGAACTGCTTCATTCAAATCCTTGATATTGATCCATGTCTCCAGTTTTTTACGCGGATAACAATCCGTTCCGTAAGCAGTTGCCACAAGGCGGATATCATGTCCGGCAACCAGCTCCTCGATAACATGACCACCGCCGTAATTAAAATCCCCCGGATAGTTGCGGTTGCGCGGGTCATCATCGGGTAATGCGTTGGCACCGATAAATAGATCGGCAGCGGCGAAAGCGGCATAAGCCGGTACATCGTTCAGATAGGCTCTGCCTCCTCCGAGCTTAATGCGTGGTTTGGAATGCCCGATATTGAAGTATGCCCCTGAGGAGCACATCGGTCCGAAGGTACCGGTGGTTACCACATCGACTTTTTCAGCGGCTTTCTTCAGTCCATCTTCCTTGACTATATCAATTATTTCTACGGCATTAACAACTACTACCTTACCCTGCCGTATTTTTTCGTTTATTTCTTTGATCGTTTTCGCCATATTTTCATCCTGATAATAATATGATT
>Ga0315298_1009883_pt1 | contig 11636 bp, 10 predicted proteins | sample WHS_1_MG_FD_203077 | JGI IMG/M metagenome (GOLD analysis project Ga0315298, IMG submission 203077) | Extremophilic microbial mat communities from Washburn Hot Springs, YNP, Wyoming, USA - WHS_1_MG | ecosystem: Environmental > Aquatic > Thermal springs > Hot (42-90C) | place: USA: Wyoming... | reverse complement strand
CACCAGTCCCACGTCGCACTGCCAGCCTTCGCATTCCCGGTCGATGGTGAGCACCAGTTCAAGGTCGTCGCGCTTGCGCCATTCCTCCACGTCATACCAATAGGTGAAGTTGGTGGGATGGGTGGCGCCGTAGAGAATGGTGATCTTCTCGTAGTCAGAGCGATGCTCAAGGGTGTATTCAATGGTGGCCTTGAGGGCGGCACTTCCGATGCCGCCCATGACGTACAGGATGTTCTTGCCTTTCCACTCTTCCACAGGAAAGCCGCGGCCCATGGGAGCACGAACCCCCACCTTGTCGCCCACCGAGAGATTATGGAGTGCGCGGGTGACCTCCCCGGCTCGCATGACCGAGAACTGGATAAACTCCTTTTCCGAAGGCCTGGAGGTGATGGCAAAAGTAGCCTCCCCCACTCCAAAGATGCCCAGCTGCCCCACCTGGCCGGGAGCAAAGGTAAAGTTCTTTTGCACCTCGGGGTCGTCAAAGCGCACCCGGAAGGTCTTGATCGTGGGAGTCTCCGGAATGATCTCGATGACCGTGCCCACCTCGGGCAGGTAGGGGTTACCAGCCTTCTTACCAGCCCGAGCGGTGGTGGCCCCAGGAACCACGTCAGCGAAAGTGAGGCGGGTCTTGTCGCAGCCGCAGCCGGCGCCGTTGCCGTTGTCAGACATCTACGCCTCCTTTCCTTCAGCCTGGGTGGGCGCGGCAGCTTTAGCTTCGGTGGGTCTGGAGGCCTGAGAGAACGCCGTCTCCGGCGCCGTGCCCATCACCCGCAGCACCTCGCGAATGTCAATGCGGGTCGGGCAGTGCATGATGCAGCGGCCGCAGCCCGAGCACAGCAGGCTGTCATATTTGTCGGGGTAATACCAGAACTTGTGACTGAAACGGTTACGGAAGCGCTTGAACTTCTCCGCCCGTGGGTTATGGCCCGAGGTTTCTTCCGTGTAGATAGGGTTAAAGCAGTTATCCCACACGCGGTAGCGCTCACCGGTTGATTCCACCAGCTCATCGTTAATTGAGAAGCAGTAACAGCTGGGGCATACATACGTGCAGGTGCCGCAGGAGATGCAGCGCATACAAAGGTCGCGCCAGCGCGGATCATCAATGTTGTCGTGCAGGTGGTCGCGCAGCCCTTCTAGGGTGAAGGGAGCTCCAACCTTCCCGATTGCCTGGGCTTCCATATCCGCGGCCTGGGCCTTCTGCGCCTCGCTAGCCTCGGTCAGTCCGGAAAATGCCGCCGTGGACTCCCCTTTCTCAGTTAAGGTCTCGACTACAAAGCCGCCCTCCACCGGAATGAAAATGGCATCCGCTCCCTCTCGACCGGCCGGGCAACCGCCCACCGCCGTGCAAAAGCAAGTGGAGCGCGGTTCTGCGCAGGCCACCACCAAGAGCGTGGTAGCTGCCCGACGGGCGTTGTAGAAGGGGTCGAAGTAAAAGCCGCCGTAGCCGCCAAACACTTGATCCATCTGAGTAAAGCCCCGGGCATCACAAGGACGCAGGCCAAAGATGACCTGGGCCGGCGCCTCGTTTCGTACCTCTACCTCCACAGTGGGCTGCGGCACCGATTCTGCGGCGTTCTCGGAGGCGTCCGCTACCGCTTCACCGGAGCCTTCGGGCATCACCTTCCCGTACTTAAACTCAAGGTACTTCTCGGTCTGGGGAAACACCCATTCCTTGGGCGACTGCTTAGCCAGCAGCACCTCAAGCTCAACCTGTTTTTCCGGTGTCCAGGGCTCAAATTGCACTAGCCCGTCCGTCTTTACCGGAGCAATGACCCGCGCGCTTTTGGCCAGGTGAGCAAGGAAAGCCGGCAGGTCTTCTTGCTTTAGAAACTTGGCTGCCATCTTCCCTCCCTCCTAGTCTCCAAACGGGTCGTTTAGATCAAATACCTGGAACACCGGCTTCTCGTCCAACTTAACGCCGGGTTCGAACCGGAACATGTCGTAGATCTCCTTGTTCATCTTGCGGTGGAGTAGATAAAGCGGAATCTCCACCGGGCAAGCGCGGTCGCAGGCCCCGCACGACGGGCAGCGCCCAGCCACGTGGAACATGTGGATCATCTGGAAGAAAAGGTTTTCCTTGGTATCCACCTTCTGCTCCACCCACTCCGGTTGCCGCGACCGGTTCACACAGCGATCCCAGCACACGCACACCGGACACACGTGAATGCAGGCAAAGCAGCGGATACAGGTGGAGTAGACCCGCTCCAGGAATGCCTGCTTGTCCTCGTCGGAGAGATTCTCGTATTCGGCGAGGTCGCTAAAGTCCGGCGCCTGCTCGCGATCCGGCTCCTCTACCAGCGGTCCCGCCGTATCGTCAGCGTAGAGCGGATTGGGATAACGACAGCGCTTGCAAGACTCAAGCAGCACCTCGTCCTGAGCAAATTCCTTAGTCTCGCCCTTGGCCGTGGTGACCACGACTTGGCCCTTGTCTGGGAAGGCGACGTCGATGATTTCGGCCTTGAACTGTTTCTCCAGCTTGCGCCGGTCGATAATGCCGTCGCAGGGCACGCCTACCACGTAGAGCTTCTCTTTGTCGACCAGCTGCTCCTGAAGAAGCGCCACCAGCGTGCGGCTGTCGCAGCCCTTGACGCAGAGGCCGATTTTGGCCCCTGCCGGGTCGGGCATGTTGCGCTTAACAAAGGTCACCAGGTTGTGGTGACAAAGAGGATTCCAGACCAGCTCGTCCACCTGCGCTGGATCTTTCACAAAAGCAGGCACCATCTCCGAGCTGTTATAGCCCTGCTTCCAGCCGATAAAGTAATCCACCCGCCCTTCGGAAAGCGCTTTGGCGGCAAACTCGCGGATATGGTCTTGGCGGCTCACAAGGCCCTCCCTTCCCGAGGCCCGAGTTTCTCCACCGCAGCCACGAACTCCGTCACCACCTGCTGCCAGCGCTGTCCTTCGGAAGCCGAGACCCACGTCCAGCGGAAGCGTTCCTTGGGAATGCCCAGGTAATGCACCATCCGCTCGAGCAGTTCAAACCGGCGGCGAGCGTAGTAGTTGCCCTCGGAGTAATGGCAGTCGCCTGGGTGGCAGCCGCTTATAAGCACGCCGTCAGCCCCCTTCTGGAAAGCTTTAAGGGCGAACAACGGGTCAATGCGGCCGGTGCATGGCACGCGAACCAGGCGCACGTTGGGGGGTTGCCTAAACCGACCCACACCGGCGGTATCGGCCCCGGCGTAGCTACACCAGTTACAGACAATGCCCACTATTTTCACTGGGCGGTCGCCGGACACACCGGGCAAACCCGGGGTCGGGGCGGCAGCTGCGGGGGCGGCGCCGCCGCCGGGCGCAGCCCCGGAGGCGGCGCCGCTGGCTTGGGTCGTCTTGTTGTCAGCCATCTTCACCGCCTTTCTCTCTAAGTCAAAAGGACTTCCTCGATCTGCTCGAGGATCGCGTCCGTCGGGAACCCTTTAAGCGAGATGCAGTTGACCGGGCAGGTGGCCACACACAACCCACAGCCCTGGCACACTGTCTCAATCACATGACTCCTAAAGTCGCCCGGTCGCACTTCCTGTTTCTCGGGAGCGCTGAAAGGACAGACCTCAAGGCACTTCCAGCAGGCTACGCAATTCCTCTGGTCAACCACCGCGATCATGGGCGAGGTCTTAAGCTTGTCCTTAGCTAGCAGACCGACCACCTTAGCCGCAGTGGCCGAAGCTTGGGCCACAGTGGAGGGGATGTCCTTAGGTCCCTGACAGGCTCCGGCCAGGAACACCCCCGCAGTGTTGGTATCCACCGGACGCAGCTTGGGATGCCCTTCTTTCAGGAACCCAAACTCGTCGTAGCTAATGTTGAGCTTCTGCGCTAGTTCTTTGGCTCCGGGCGCGGCCTGGATGCCGCTTGCCAAGACCACAAGATCGGCGGCGATCTCCACCTGCTCACCCAGCAGGGTGTCGACCCCGCGAACGATTACCTTGCCGTTTTCCTCGTAAAGTTTGGACACCCGGCCGCGCACGTACTTAACACCAAACTCGGTCTGGACCCGCTTGATGAACTCCTCGTAGCCCTTGCCCGTAGCCCGGATGTCGATGTAGAAGACGTAGACCTCGGTGTCCATGCCGCAGTGGTCTTTGGTGAGAAGCGCCTGCTTGGCCGTATACATGCAGCAGACGCTTGAGCAGTACGGCCGGTTCACCGACTCATCCCGCGAACCCACGCACTGGATGAAGACCACCGTCTTGGGCTCTTCCCCGTTGGAGGGCCGATGCACGTGGCCGCCGTAGGGCCCGGAAGCGTTTAGCATGCGCTCATACTGTAGACCGGAGATCACGTCCTTGATCTTGCCCGAGCCGTACTCATGGTAGTACTGCTCCCAGGGGAAAACGTCCAAGCCGGTGGCTACCACGATGGCGCCAAAGCGCTTTTGGATTATTTGGTCCTGTTGTTCATAGTCAATTGCCCCAGCCGGGCAGACGCGCTCGCACACCTTGCATTTACCCGTCTGGAAGTAGCGGCAGTAGTCGACCTGGATGGCCGCCCTTTTGGGCACCGCCTGGGGGAAGGGGATGTAGATGGCCTTGGTGGGCTCCAGATAGGCGTTGAACTTGTCAGGCGCCTTGGACGGGCATTTCTGCACGCAGATCTCGCAACCGATGCACTTGCTCCAGTCGACCTTGGCCGCTTTGCGGCGGATGTCGACGGTGAAGTTGCCTACATAGCCCGAGACCTTCTCCACCTCGGAGTACGTCATAAGCTCGATGTTCTCGTGCTGAGCGCAGTCCACCATGCGCGGAGTAAGGATGCAGGCCGAGCAGTCGATGGTGGGGAAGGTCTTATCGAGCTTGGCCATCACCCCACCGATGGTGGTTTCCTTCTCGACAATGGTGACCTTGAGACCGGCATCCGCCAGGTCCAGCGCCGCCTGGATGCCCGCCACCCCGCCGCCGATGACCAGCACGTCCTTGCAGACCTCCACCTCATTGGCAAAGAGCGGCTCTAGCCGCCGCGCCTTGGCCACCGCCATCTTAACAATGTCCCAGGCTTTCTCCGTGGCAACCGGCATATCAGTGTGAATCCAGGAGCAGTGCTCGCGGATATTGGCCATCTCAAAGAGGTAGGGGTTGAGGCCACCCGCCTCCACACACCGCCGGAAGGTCACTTCATGCATGTGCGGCGAGCAAGCCGCCACCACCACCCGATCCAGGTTCTTCTCCCGGATAGCCTTTTGAATTGCGGCCTGTCCCGGCTCCGAGCAGGTGTACATGATGTGCTCGGCGTGGACCACGTCCTTGAGGGTAAGGGCCCGCCTTGCCACCTCAGCCACGTCCACGGTGCCGGCGATGTTGCTGCCGCAGTGACAGACAAAGACCCCAATTCTCATGGCTGCTCCTCCGTGTCTGTGGCAGGCGCGCCTGCCGCGGCCGCTTCCCGAGTTGCCCGGTCAGACGCTTCGCGTGTCGCTCCCACTGCCTCGCGCGGCGCCTTTTCAGCCTCACGCGGCCCAGCCGCTTCACGTGCCGCCGCCTTGGCCGCTTTTTCCGCCGCCTTGCGCTCGGCCTCGGCCTTAAGTGCGGCCGCCTCCTTGATGGCCTTCTGGATGAGCGGCCGAGGGTCAACCACGTTCTTGTCCAACTTCACCTCTTCGGGACTAAGCCCCAGCGCTAAGCCAAGGACCTGGCTCAAATACAGGATGGGCACGTGATAGTTGGTGCCCAGGAACTTATTGATTTGCGCCTGCTTCAAGTCCAGGTTCACATGACACAAGGGGCAGCACACCACGATGGCCTCCGCGCCTGCGTTCAGCGCCTGCTGGATGACCTTGCCGGAAAGACGTCTTTGAATTTCCGCCTTGGGCATGCCAATGCTGGACCCACAGCATTCGGTCTTGTAGTTCCACCATTTCACGTCCAGCCCAGCCGCCTGCAACAGCAGGTCCATGGCCATAGGCTGCTCCGGATCCACGTCGCCCACGAGCTCCACCGGGCGGCCCAGCAGGCAGCCGTAGTAGGGGACAACCTTAAGCTGGGAAAGATCCACTTTGACAAGCGAGGCGATTTTCTCCTCGCCCACAAACTTAAGTAGGAATTCAGGCAACGAATAGGCCGTCACGCGGCCGGTATAGGGCCGGTCCAAGATCTTGTTGACCTCAGCCCGCAACTCCTCGTTGGCATGGATCTCCACCTCTGCGTTCTTCTCCCGCTGGTAGCAGGAGGGACAGGGGATCACCATCTCCTCCGCAACCTCACTTGCCTGCCGCAGGTTGCGCGCCGCCAGTGCCTGGGCCAGCAGGTGATCCACCATGTGGGCCGGAGTCGAACCACAACAAGTCCAGTCCGGCACTTCCTTAAATTCGACTCCGAGAAGAGCAAGCAGCTTGCGGGTGGAGATGTCAAACTCTGCCGAAGAATGCTCAAGTGAGCAGCCGGGATAATAGGCGACAGTCATGACGTCACCTCGCTTCCGGCGGCGGCCGCGACAGCGGCTGGCTGTGCTGCCGAGTGAGACCCAGCGGCCGACGCCCTCGCGGCGGCCGCCCGCCGGGCAGCAAGCTCCGCCTTCTCCCGGGCCTTGGCCTGCTCAAGCGCTTTCTTGTAGATACGGGAAACTTCGTCGGCCCCTTTTGCCCGTTTGGGCACAAACTTAAGTTTGCCTTTGGTGACCATCGGCGGTATCAAACCCATGTCCCTTAGCGCCATCTTAGGATTCATGGTCCCAACGTAAAACAAGACCATCATGGAGAACTCTGGCAGCCGACCAAACTGAGCCACCGTACTAAGAAAGGCATTGTTGAACGTCTTGACGTGTTCGGGCACGTCTCTTTCTTGAGCAACAGCAATAGTCTTGAGATCTTCGATGATTCCTGCGATATCAATGTTGCGGGGGCATCGTGCGGAACAGGTAAGACACTGCAGACATAACTGCAAAGCCCTCGATTCCAGCACCCGATCCACCAGCCCCACCTGAAGCATCCGCATCATCTGGTTGGGAGTGTAGTCAAAGGCAAAGGCGGCTGGGCAGCCAGCTGAACAATTGCCGCACTGGTAGCAGTCGCGGATGTCCGCCCGGACCCTTTTGACTAACTTCTCCCGATAAAACGCGGCTTCCTCTGCGTTGTACCGGATCAAGCCAATCCTCCTTGAGCGCTTGCCGAGGCGTGGTGAAATAAGGAGGCAGTGCTACCAGCAGCCGCGGAAACAGTAGACGGCTTGTTGGAGGCACACCAACTCAGGAGTATATCACTGTGCTACCAGCTCAAGAAAATAAGCGTGCAGCCTGGGATCCTCTCCTAATTCGGGATGAAAGGCAACTCCCACAATGTGGTTTTGCCGCACGCCCACAATCCGTTCCGAACAGCGCGCAACTACCTCCACCCCGGGACCCGTGCTTTCCACCCACGGAGCTCTAATGAAGATTCCGTGAAAAATCTCTTGCTTACCTGGAACCAGGTACAACTCTACCGGTGCTTCAAAGCTGCGGATCTGCCGCCCAAAGGCGTTCCTCCGCACTGTCACGTCCAGAACACCCAGCAGCGGCTGATGGCCTTCCGCAGTCGCCGCAGCAAGCACGATCAACCCCGCGCAAGTGCCAAAAATCGGCCGTTCCCGGGCAAAAGCTCGTAAAGGCTCCACTAAGCCATTGGCCTCCATAAGCAGGCCCATGGTCGTACTCTCCCCACCCGGGATCACAAGACCGTCAAGATCCTCAAGTTGAGCGGCGGTGCGCACCTCGTGCGCCACCGCCCCCAGCTTGGTGAGCATGGCAATGTGTTCCCGGAAAGCCCCTTGCAGAGCAAGAACACCGATCTTGGGCTTTCGTCCGGCAGACAAGCGCGAGACCAAGCGCAGCTCCCCGATGCTTTCCGTATCGCTCCGCCCAGGGCTACCAGCCACGATGCTGGATCAACTCCTCCGGCCGCATGGCGCGGATTTCCAGACCGGGCATGGCCTCGCCCAAGCCGCGCGACACTTTGGCAAGTACAGCCGGGTCCTGGTAGTGGGTAGTAGCCTCTACAATTGCCCTGGCTCTCCGGGCCGGGTTTTCACTCTTGAAAATGCCCGAGCCCACAAAAATCCCATCCGCGCCCAGCTGCATCATAAGAGCTGCATCTGCCGGTGTAGCAATGCCGCCTGCAGCGAAATTCACTACCGGTAATCTGCCGTGCTCCGCCACCCAGGCTACCAGTTCGTAAGGGGCCTGCAAATCCTTAGCTGCCCGATACAACTCCTCCTCGCTCATGGAAGTCAAGCGGCGAATTTCGTCCATGACTGCTCGCATGTGGCGAACGGCTTCCACCACGTTTCCCGTCCCTGCTTCACCCTTGGTCCGGATCATGGCCGCCCCTTCATTGATGCGACGCAGCGCTTCGCCCAGGTTGGTAGCCCCACAAACAAACGGCACCTTAAACTTCCACTTGTCGATGTGATGACTTTCGTCCGCTGGCGTCAGAACTTCACTTTCATCAATGAAGTCAATCTCCAGAGCTTCAAGAATCTGAGCTTCCACAAAGTGACCGATGCGGACCTTGGCCATAACCGGAATACTAACGGCCTCCTGGATCTCAATTATTTTCTCTGGGTCGGCCATACGGGCTACCCCACCCTCTTTGCGGATATCAGCGGGCACACGTTCGAGCGCCATCACCGCACAGGCACCGGCCTCCTCGGCGATACGCGCTTGTTCGGCGGAGGTCACATCCATAATGACCCCACCTTTGAGCATTTCAGCAAGGCCGGTCTTGACCCGAAGGGTACCTTCCTGTCTCATCCTCGTTCCCTTCTCCGTGGTTCCGCTAAGTATCTTTTATGCACACACCAGCTAAGCCTACCGTGAGCCAATCCTCACTGGACAACTGCCAAACCCAGCAAACAATATCCAGAGCTTAAGAACTTGCGGGTCCGCACAAAACCCGGTAGTTTGCTTGAAACTACGCGGCAAAAGTAAAGCTGGCTACACCTAACGACATAGTATAGCCCCTATCTTCGCCTCTTAGTGTCCGCCAAGGCAACCAGTGTCTTCTTCGCACTTTCCCTCCGGAAACACTCTAACCAGGCTATAGTCCGTACGCCGCTGCGCCGGCACAAAACCAGCCTCCCAGATAGCGTGCACCAGTTCGGACCGATTAACCCGCACCCGCAGCCCGGTGGCTGCCACCACATTTTCCTCAATCATGGTGCTTCCTAAATCGTCGGCCCCAAATCTAAGCGCCACTTGCCCCAGCTTAAGCCCCTGCGTAACCCAGGAGGCCTGAATGTGCGGAATGTTATCTAAGTACAGCCGCGCCACTGCCACCATCATGAGGTACTCCACTGCAGTAGCGGAAGACACCTGCCCCTCCAGCACAGTCCTGGGAGCCGAGAAAGTCCAGGGAATAAAAGCACGAAAGCCCCCGGTTTCGTCCTGAAGTTCTCGGATAACCCGTAAATGTTCCACTCGATCGGCCAGTGTCTCGACGCTACCAAACATCATGGTAGCCGTGGAAAAAATGCCCTGCCTATGAGCCTCCCGCATAACGCTAGTCCATTCCTCCACTGTGGCCTTGTGAGGTGCAACTTGGCTTCTTACCCGATCCACCAGAATCTCGGCGCCCCCTCCCGGCAAAGAGTCCAGCCCTGCCGCTTTAAGACGCCTAAGCGTCTCCCGGATAGAAAGCCCACTCACTCTGGCTATGTGCACCACCTCAGGCGGCGAAAGCGCGTGAATAGTGATGTCGAAGCGTTCTTTTATGGATTGGAAGAGTTCTTCAAAGTACGTGATGTCAAGCCCGGGATGCAAGCCCCCCTGCAAAAGTATGCCCGTTCCGCCCAAAGCTATCGTCTCAGCAATTTTCTCGAAAATCACCTCCCGAGGGAGTACGTAGGCGTCGGGGTCCTCCAAAGAACGATGAAAGGCACAGAACTTGCACCTAGCCACACACACGTTCGTGTAGTTCACGTTGCGATCAACAATGAAGGTGGCATAGGGCCAGGGAACCAGGCGCAGGCGTGCAGCATGAGCCTCCGCCCCCACCCCCAAAAGATCGCGGGAGCGAAGAAGATCGAGAGCTTCTTGTTCGGTTAGTCGCGACATAAGCGCTCCCAAGCCTACGCGTGCGCGAACCCCGGCAACACTGTCTATTCGACCGCTCCCATCGGTACAAACTTAACGTGCGGGACTTCCGGGAGCTCCTCCGCCTCATAGGCAAGTTCGTAGAAAAGCCCGAGTCCTTTCTGGAATTCGGTAGAAAACTCATATCGCAGGCGAGAGAAAAAGCGAAGCAATTGCTGCTCGGTAAACCGGTACGACGCGGCAGCCGCTCTAGCTGCCTCGGGAAGGTGAGTTTTCCCGTACTCCATGGCCTGGCTTAACTTGGAATCTACTGCCATTAGTTCCTCTGGGTGATTGCTGGCAAAATCAGCCCGTGCCGCCCATACTGCGTACACCATGGGCAGTCTGGTCCACTCGTACCAAAGCTGGCCAAGATCATACGACTGTGTCCCGGGAAGGGGAAAATGCAGCGCCTCCAATCCCTGGTCTCCAATCAACAACACAGCATCATAGTCCTCCAAGGCCTCGGTCAGTGGGCCGATGAGCTCCCCGTAGGTGACTTCCTGGGCATAGCGGAGCTTAAAAATAACCTTTAGGAGCACAACTGAAGTAGCGCTCTGCCTGGTCAGCGCCACCTTTTGAATGGAGTCCAGACTCCGTCTTTTGGTGACCAGCTGAATGCTATCGACCGCCCCTACCGAGGAAATGCTGAGTCGCTCGGAGAGAAGAAGGCTGCGGCAATGAGCAGCATAGGCGATAGAGCTAACCGGGCTCATGTCAAGCTGCCCGGCGGCAAGCATAGCGTTAAGCTCGGTAGGCACGCCCGGCACAAGCTCAAACTCGGATTGGTCGCCGCTTCCCTGTGCGCCAGCCGGACCCTCGCCACCTGCCTGTGCGTCAGCCGGACCCTCGCCGCCTCCCTGCACTGCAACCCCGCTTGTGCCCCCACCCACCAGCCTAAAGCACCCAGGGGCAAGCAAGCGTAGCTGCTTTAGGCCAAAGTAAAGCGGGTAGCAATTGAGAAACCTTATGTGACCAATCCGTACCGTCATTTGGCCCAGCTCCGCCACCTTACGGACACTTCATTCCTCCCCAATCAATGCTTGGCTGCCAAGTAGCTAGAGGTAGCGCCGCACTACCTGGTAACAGGCGTCCCGCTCCACCGGGATACGCCCGGCGTCTTGGATTAGTCGCACAAGCTCTTCTTTGGACACCGCCTGTCCGTGCTCTGCCCCAGACAGGAGCGATATGATCTCCTCCACTACGGTGCCATCTAAGTCATCGGCGCCAAAAAACAAGGCCACCTGAGCCAACTTAAGCCCAATCATCACCCAGTACGCCTTAATGTGAGCAAAGTTATCCAGCAAGAGCCGAGCCACCGCTATAGTCCGCAGATCGTCGAGGCCGCTTGGCCCGGGCAGATGAGCAAGAGCGCTTCTCTTGGGCTGAAAAGAAATGGGCACAAAGGCTTGAAAGCCGCCGGTCTCGTCCTGAAGCTCCCGCAAGCGCAGTAAGTGATCTACCCGGTCTGCAAAGGATTCCACATGTCCGTAAAGCATGGTGGCATTGGTTCTGATACCCAGCTGGTGAGCTGTGCGGTGAATCTCAAGCCACTTTTCGCCGGAGATCTTTGCCGGGCATACTTGCTGTCTCACCTCCGCCCGGAATAT
>Ga0315298_1009878_pt1 | contig 11638 bp, 13 predicted proteins | sample WHS_1_MG_FD_203077 | JGI IMG/M metagenome (GOLD analysis project Ga0315298, IMG submission 203077) | Extremophilic microbial mat communities from Washburn Hot Springs, YNP, Wyoming, USA - WHS_1_MG | ecosystem: Environmental > Aquatic > Thermal springs > Hot (42-90C) | place: USA: Wyoming... | reverse complement strand
GTTTTTACTTATGTGTATGAACAACTTTTTTCTTTCAGTTTTCACCTCCTCGCCTTTACCAAGACCGCAGGATGCGGTCGTTGAGGGCGGAGTGTTGCTTTTACCATTGAGCACGGTGTTATTTTTTCGGTTGGGAACCCGTCCCCGACTCGTTCGGGGATGGGCCGAAAAAATAACACCGTGCGATTACTTTCTACCGAACACACGGATGTGGAGTTCCGCCCGATTCTACAGGAAAACTGAAAGAAAAAAGTTGTTCATACCCTCTACCCACCACAGCGGGGTTTTTTGCATTGTAGCACTGGCGCAGCCAGTGCTACTTCTCTATTACCTCTTTTATTTCAAAGTTTACTGCTTTTTACAGGAAAAGCAGAGGAAAACCCGCCCGCCCACGCTACGCAAAGTTTGCAATGCAACTGCTCAGGCTCGGGAGCGGTGAACTCACCCTCACCTTGAAAGCTCTTTACTTTACAAACCCTTTTCTTTATTTAAAAACATTCCTTTACTTTTTGTACAAGGTGAGGGTTCAAACAACACCGCTCTCACACCTCGCCTTCGCAGGCATTGCTTACACCTATGTCTTTCTCATGTCGCTGTCCATAGCTTTATTCGAAAGGCAACCGCAATCCATTGCGGTGTGTTAACTCTACCTTTTATCCCCTTCGCAGAATACCCCTTCTTGTTACTTAGTTTCCTCTGCTTTAATTCTAAAGGCTTTTAAGGGGAAAACCGCAGAGGGGGGACGAAAGAAAATTTTTCAAGTTGGTTCTATTTCTCAATTAGAAAATCAATTAAGTATTTGTGTTTTATACCATATTTTTCGGCAGGGAAAAATTTGTCTAAGGAGATTACAATTTTTTCATAATTATCTTTTATTTCTAATAGATTACTAAACTCTCTTTCCTGAACCTCCCTGCTTGCAAGAGAATAGCACACCTGAACATAAACCCTTTTCCCCTGTGTTTCTGCAACAAAGTCCACTTCAAATTTATCAAGTTTTCCGACATATACTTTGTAACCTCTTGTGATAAGTTCATTGTGGACTATATTTTCTAAAATGCCATTTATATCATTATCTTTATAGCCTATTAAGCCATTTCTGAGTCCAATGTCGGTAAAGAATATCTTATCAAGATACTCCAGAAATTTTTTCCCCTTTATATCATATCGTTTTGTGATTTTTATCAAAAAGCTATTTTCAAGAAACTTTATATAATTCAATATCGTATCTACAGAAATTTTAATCTTTTGAGACTCAAAAAATTTTGAAATATTTTTAGCAGAAGTAATGTGTCCGACATTATCAAATAAATAAAGGATAATTCTTTCAAGATTGGAAACATCCTTGATTTTATTTCTTGAAACGACATCCTTTAGAATAATCGTATTGAGAATTGAATTAAGGTATTCATAAATAACTTCATCATTGAACTTAAAGAAATGGATTCCTGGCAAGCCCCCATATTTTAAGTAATTATTAAATTCTTTTTCAACATCGATTGGCTTAATGTTTCTCTTTCTAAATTCGAGAAATTCCTTGAATGAGAGTGGATAAACAGGAATTTCAATATATCTACCACTGATGAATGTAGCTAATTCACTGGAGAGTAAATGGGCATTTGAACCTGAAATGAAAATATCACCAAGTCTATCAGATAGAAATGAACTTATCGCTTTTTCCCAGCCCTCTATTTCCTGAATCTCATCAATAAAAATGTAATTTTCTTGATTCTTATTAACTTTTGAACTGACGTACTCATAAAGTGTTTTGTAATCTTTTATAAATTCATACTCAAGGGATTCTTTGTTTATATAGATGATACTAGCTCTTTTCTTTTCTGTTTTTAACCTTTTGATTATGATGTGAATTAGACTGCTTTTCCCGGTTCTCCTCATCCCCGTTAGCACTTTTATAACTGGCTTATCAATGAATTCTTCTATCTTTTTCAAATAGATTTTCCTTTCAATCAATTCATGGCCTTTCATTTTTGTCCTCCAGAATCTTCGACTGCAATCGAAGAAATTTTAAAACTACTCAAATTTTCGACTACAATCGAAGATTTCTAAAATATTGCCGCCCACCCTCACCATTTTAGCTTATTGTAAATCTTTCTTCATTCTGTCAAACTCTTCTTTAGAAATTTCTCCCTTAGCATACCTTTCCTTGAGAATATCAAGGGGAGTTTTACCGGAGGAGATTCTAACACCTTTATCACGCAAAAGAAGATAGATTATTACCACTATGGCAATAATGAGCAAAATCATCATAAACCAGCCTCCTAAACTGTAAAATCCAAATCCCATCCAGGGATAATTCCAGTGCATCCAACCCATAGGAATACCTCCAAAAATATTCTTTCTTCCGCCAGTGGGTATAAACATCATACCAGGCCCCATAAAAGGCAATGACCTTTCACCTTTAAGTGAAGTAAGATAATTTACACTAATGTTTATGTGTAAACTTTTTAAGCTTGCAGACCCTTCACCACCCATCATATTGTCCACAATAAACTTCTTCATACCTAACCTCCTTACCCGATTTCTTCAGGTAATACTTCCTCTTCTTTCAAAAAAGATGCTTTGTAAGCTGTGTTATTGTTTATAACACTTACAAGCTCTTCAACCCTTACACTATCCTCACAGATAACTTCTGAGCTACCCGGCACAAGCTCTACAACCACATCTTTTACTCCTTTTATTTTTAGTAGTGTGTTTTTTACGATATTCATACAACCCTGACAGGACATTCCCAGGATTTGTAAATAAACCCTTTTCACAAAATTTCTCCTTCGATCAACCTTTCTTTAATAAATTTCTTCGGAATAACACCACTTTTTTTACCTCCAAAATCATAAATCCTGCAGGTAAAATTAAAACCTACTGGCTTTTCTAAAGTGTAAATATCTTTTCCATTTACTAAAATAGTGGGAGAGCCTGAAAAATTTAATTTTTTCGCCATTTCAATATCATTTACTTCTATAATATTTAAAACTTTCTCACTTATATTCAGTTCTTTTAACGCTTCTTTGAGGTTAGAAAGCGTCTCTTCCGAGTTAGGACATCCTTTAAAATACAAAAACTCTATCATACCTCTAACCCCTGCCTTTCGACTCACCTCAACATCCTTCTAATAGTCTCAACTAATTCCTCTACAACCTCCACCTTCCCTTCTTTAATCTGGTCAAACACGCAGGTTTTAATATGTCCTGCAAGCAATTTTTCCTGTACACCTGCAAGGGCACTTCTGATACCTGTAATCTGGTTTAGAATATCATCACAATAAACATCCTCTTCAATCATTCTCTTTATACCCTTCACCTGCCCTTCGATTTTATTTAGCCTCTTAATCAAATCTTGCTTGAATTCGATAGAATGATGGGCCTTTCTACAATGTTCCATAGTTCCTCCTGTTTATACCCCCCAGGGGTATAGTTATATAATAATTAAACTTGCTCCAAAAGTCAAAAAATTTTAAAATGTTTGCATGGTTGTGCAGAGCCTATCCAAAATTTACAGCACAAATCACTTTCTTTTGGCGTCAAAAGAAAGATAACAATGGTTTCCTTCCTGCTTCCCACCCAGGAGTATATTCTGAGGGAAAAGACCCAGCAATTCCCCATTTTTGATTGAATTACAATAAATCGTCATTGCGAGGCGACAGATTTCTCTATTGCTGAGAATTATAATCCGAAGCAATCTGTCGATAAATAAAGCAGTCGCAATAAATTAACAGATTGCTTCATACGATAATTTTCGGCAAAGGAGTTAGCTTCTCATTCGCAATGACGCTGAAGTTATCAAATTTTCAAAAATGGGGAATTAATGGAAAAGACCATCAATATTTGATTTTTTTTCATTATGGAGATAGAATACTTCTCTTTTCAAGGACTTTACATTGTTTGTGTAGGTTTTAGAAACCTTAAATTAAACAAACCATTCTATTTTCGATAAGGAGAAAGAGCTGTGATTACAGTGAAGGGTTTAACAAGGTATTATGGTGATGTTAAGGCGGTTGATGGTATTGATTTTGAAATAGAGAAGGGCGAGATAGTTGGCTTGCTTGGGCCTAATGGCGCCGGTAAAACAACAACTCTCAGAGTGCTCACGGGTTATATCAGACCTACCTCTGGCATTGTTGTGATCAATCGAAAAAGACTGGAAGAAAATTTAATAGGGATAAAGAAGGAAATAGGCTATCTTCCAGAATCTGCCCCGCTTTATTCGGACATGATAGTCTATGATTATTTGAAGTATATAGCTTCTATTCAAGAAGTTCCTAATAGTAAAGTAGAGGAAAGGATTCTGTATGTTGTAGATAAATGTGGGCTTAAGCAGGTAATAAACAAAAAGATAGGGGAGTTATCGAAAGGGTATAGACAACGTGTTGGACTTGGGCATGCCATCATCCATGATCCGGAGATTTTAATTCTTGATGAACCTACCAGTGGGCTGGATCCAAACCAGATAGTGGAAATCAGGGATCTTATAAGAGAACTTGGAAAACATAAAACTGTAATTTTATCTACGCATATCTTAAGCGAAGTTGAAGCTGTTTGCGGAAGGATTATAATTATAAACAGGGGAAAGATTGTGGCGGATGATCTGACCTCAAGGCTGATCAGGGAAAAGCAATCCACGGGAACCATTAAGCTTATTATTAAAACAGATGATGATAAAAAAGAAATAGAAGATTATTTGAGTATTAAAGGAATTGATAAGATTGAAGTTAATAAACAAAAGAATATGAAGGAGGTTTATATTTATTCGCATTCTCCGAATTCTATAATAGAGGAGTTGTATCAGAGGATAAAGAAGAGTAACTGGATACTATACGAAATGAGTCAAGAGAAAAACACTCTGGAATCTATATTCCAGGAATTAACAAAGGAGGCTTAAATTTTATGGGGAATGGATTTGTAAATCTTAAAAAAGTTGGATTGTTGTTTAAAAAAGAGTTGAGATTCTTTTTCTTTTCTCCTATAGCATATATATTTATTTGTATTTTTCTAATTCTTGTTGGATGGTTTTTCTTTTCAGATTTTTTTCTTTACAACCAGGTTGATTTAAGAGTCTTTTTTGAAAGGCTGCCCATCTTTCTTTCTCTGATAGTACCCGTTATTACAATGGGGCTTTTTTCAGAAGAATTTAGTGTTGGTTCCTATGAGATTATAAGCACAACATCGGTGAGTTTATGGGATATTATACTGGGGAAGTTTTTTGCAGTTGTTGCTTTTATGATTATTGCCCTTATTCCCACATTAATATATCCCCTTTCTATATCTTTCCTTGGTGAACTGGATTTTGGCCCTGTTATCGGGGGATACATAGGTTCGATATTCTTGATAGGCGCTCTTGCCTCTATAGGGCTTTTTACCTCTGCATTAACAAAAAACCAGATTGTGGCTCTTATTATTGCTTTTGCCATTACAGCTCCTGTATGTATAATTATTCCTTTGATGAAGTGGAACAATTTGATTCCTATGAACCTTATGTGGCTTATGGATTTTATTTCGGTGGAAAGCCGTTTTGGTAATATTGCAAAGGGTATAATTGATATAAGAGATTTGTTATACTTTCTTTCTATAATAGCGATTGGTTTATATTCTACCAGACTTATGCTTGAAAGCAGAAAATAGAGGAGTTTGTTACTATGAATATAGAGAAGCTTTTAATGACAAAGGACAGAGAGAAACTATATATCTTTTTAATTTTTATAGGCATTGTTCTGATGATAAATTTAATTTTTTCAAATATTAATCTAAAGCTTGACCTTACCAGGGACAGGGTTTTTACATTAACACCTGTGAGTAAGAGAATTGTACAGAAACTTACCGAACCATTAACCGTGAAGGTTTTTTATACGCCAAACCTACCTGCTCCATATAATGGTTACGAGAGATATCTAAGGGATATTCTTGCTGAGTATAAGGCGAACAGTCGAAATAATAACTTTAGATATGAGTTTGTTGATCTAAAGAAAAATCCAGATGCCCCCGCGGAATATGGGATTTCTCCTGTGCAGATAAGGGTTGTTGAGAAGGATCAGTTCCAGGCTAAAAAGGCATATGTTGGTATGGTATTTCTTCATGCCGACATGGTAGAAAAGGTGCACGAGATAAGTTCTACGGAAGGGCTTGAGTATAAGATTACCTCTATTATAAGAAAAATGATAAACAAAGTGGACTGGATTCATGCTTTAAAGTCCAATGTAAAGGTGCATTTATTTGCTTCTTCTAATATACCTCTTCCGGAGGTTGCTACCCTTGAGAAAACAATAGAGTCCAAAGTTGCTTCTTTAAGTAATAAGACGATGGGGAAAATAGAATTTAAATACTTTGACCCATTTAAGGATAGGGAGGCGGAAAAGCGAGCAAAGGAATATGGAGTGCCCGATGTGCCATGGAATTCTTTTGTTGATGAAAAAGGTAATAATGTCCCTGCAGGTAAAGGATATATAGGTGTTGTTGTTAGCTATGAAGACAAAGCAAGGCTAATTAATTTGCTTGATGTAAATTTTCTTGGAAGTTATTTTATCCCTTCTCTTGATAATATAGAGGAAACTCTTCAAAGTGCAATTGATAATCTTATACGGGTTAATCCGAAGGTTGGTTATATAACGGGAAATGGTGAACCGGAGCCCTGGGATTATGGATATGGGTATAACAGTGAATATTATGTTGAGTTTGCTTCCCGCTTTGCGGATTATATTAATCAGGATTATGAGCTTGTTCCAATTTCCTTGAAGAAGGAAAAAATTCCTCTTGATGTTAATGCCCTGGTAATAGCGGATCCTAAATTTCCGATGGCGGATTATGAGTTGTTTCAAATAGATCAATTCATAATGTCGGGAAAGCCAGTGGCATTTTTTGTGCCCGGTTTGTTTTTCCCCATTCAGGATCCAATGAGGATGCAGGGAGGAGAGCTTCCTCGTGCTGTTAAGGCACAATCAGGTGTTGAAAAACTTCTGGAGCATTATGGTATAAGGATTAATACAAATTTGATACTGGATAATGTATGCAATAAGTATCAGATGCCAAAAGAGCAGGGCGGTGGGATGATTCCCATTACCTATGCACCCCTTATAGAGCAGGAGAATATTCTTCAAAATAATCAGATTACTAAAAAGATAAAAGGCATGGTGATGTTTAAGGCTTCCTCTATGGAACCGATCGAATCCAGGCTTAAGGAAAACAATCTGACATTTACCCCGTTGATAAAAAGCTCAAAAGAAGCATGGGAGGTTGGAGAGGGAGTTTCCCTTCATCCTTTGTTTCTTCAGTCGGGAGTTAACACGAAGTTTTCGCAATATACTCTGGCAGGTATCGTGGAAGGACCTTTCAAAAGTTATTTTCAGGGGAAGGAAATTCCTAAGAGTACTATAAGCACCAATACCAATAAGATTTCTCAAAAGACCTTACCGGTGGCGGAGAAAAAAACAAACTTTATTCCAGAGGCGAAAAATGGCAGGATTGTTGTTTTCTCATGTGGAGAGCTGATAAAGAACTCTGTTATTGGTGATGATGAGTTTGCTCCCAATGTTATACTGGCAAGAAATGTTGTAGACTGGCTTGTTGGAGATACGGATTTAATCCAGATTAGAAACAAGGGGCTTTCATATAATCCACTTAAAAAGACAGAGCAGATTACAAAGGAAATTATAAGATGGACTAATATGATTGGTGCACCGGTGATTATACTTTTGATGGGTTTGATTCTCCTTCGCCTTGATTTAATCCGTAGAAATCGAATAAAAGAACAGTTTTCAAAATAAACTGGAGGAATTACTAATATGCGGAAATCTAAGGGGAAAAGAAAACAGAAAAAAATAAATGGTTTGCTGGTTGGTTTTATAGTTTTGATTGGACTTGTAGTTGTATGGTTCTTTTCTTCTTTTTTTCAGGATGGAGGATATCAGTTGCCGGAGATAAAAAAGATGACTTTTGTAACTAAAATAGAATTGAGGAAGGGGGTGGGGGAATTAGTTACCATTGTTTTTACTAATTCTAACTGGATAATTCCACCGGATGGTTATATTGCGGATAAAAATGTTGTAGAAGATATGGTGGATAAGATAAAGAATTTCTCTCTTTCCGATCTTGTTTCAAGAGGTGGAAATCTTGCCAGTTTTAATCTGGATGAGAACAATCGGGTTGAGGTAAAGGCTTATGAAGGGGATAATTTATCCCTTCACTTTTATATGGGTAAAACAAGCCCTACTTTCCGCCATACCTATGTTATGATTAATGGGGATAGAAATATATATCAGGCTAAGGGAAATTTTAACTATCTGTTCGATAGAAGTCCTGATTCTATAAAGTCTATGACAATGTGTACTATTCCCTCTGAAGAGGTTGAAAACATTGAAATTACTGAAGGCGGTAGGAAATATACTGTAAAGAAAATTATGGAAAAAGGCGAGCAGACAAATAAGGAAAGCATAGTCTGGAAGGCTTCATGGAAGAAAGAAAATCTTGAAAAAGAAAAATGGGAGGATTTTCTTCGTAAGATAACTCCACTTTCAGCAAGTGGTGTTAAAAAGGGCGTTTTTAATGAAAAGGAAGGCTTTATAAGAAAAATAGAGATAAGAAGTGCAAAAGAAAAAGTGGTAATTTTTATATTAAAACAGGACAAGGATAAAACCTATGTGGCAGGAGTTAGAGGTAATCCTGCGCTCTTTCAATTGTCCGAACAAAGAGGGAAGGAACTTTTAACGGAGATGGGGAAGTTTTGATTATCTTTTAGTTTTCCACTGTCGATATATACCTTAATGAGGTAAAGAACAGTGGATGATGAAGAAAGAATAGCACTTATAAGGCAGGGGAATGAGCTTTTTAATAAAAAGGATTACAAAAATGCGTTAAAGATATTCCTTGCCACTAATTACAAAGATGGAATTATTCGAGTGGCGGACTATCTTTATTTCGATAAACAGGATAAGATAAGCGCAATAAAGCTTTATAAAAAAGCAGGACATCAAAAGGTTATAGATGATTTTGCTGAAAGGGCAGCCAGGCTTATACAGTTATTACTTTATGAAGACAAAAAGGCTGCAGAAGAGGCTGTAAAAGCAGCAGAGCCAATAATAAAGGAATGGAAGCCCGTTGTTGTAAGTGCCGATGAATTGATAAACGCAGCAAGAAAAGTAGAAGTAGAGGTAAAAAATGATTCTTCTGGAGGGGAAAACCCTATCAACTCTGGAAAAGGAAAGGATAAGGAATGAGATTCGAAAAGAGAAAGGAAGAATAAATCTGACTGTTATCCTTGTCGGAGAGGATCCTTCATCGAAGGTCTATGTTTCATCAAAAGAAAAAGCCTGCCAGGAACTTGGTATAGATTCGAGGATTATTCGTCTTCCTGAGAGCACGACTACCGAGGAGCTTATTAATATTATCAAAGATCTTAATAGCAACAATACTGTAAATGGCATTCTTGTTCAGATACCTCTTCCGGGGCATATTAATGAAGAAGAGGTGCTTGAGTCTATAGATCCTTCCAAAGATGTAGATTGTCTTCATCCTTATAATATGGGCAGATTGCTTATTGGTAAGCCTGTTGTAGAACCATGTACTCCGAAAGGAATTATAAAGATGCTGGATCACTTTAATATTTCTATAGAGAAAAAGAAGGCAGTGGTTATCGGTAGAAGTAACATTGTCGGGAAACCAATTGCTTTAATGCTTATGCATCGTAATGCTACGGTTACTATATGTCATTCAAAAACCCAAAATCTTGAAAGAGAAATTCAATCTGCAGACATAGTTGTAGCGGCAATAGGGAAGCCTCTTTTTGTAAAGGATAGTATGATAAAAGAAGGGACTATTGTAATTGATGTTGGAATAACAAGAATGGAAGATAAAGCAAATGAAAAAGGGTATCGGCTTGTAGGGGATGTTGACTTTGAGGCTGTTAGCAAAAAGGCTTCTGCTATTACTCCCGTGCCAGGAGGAGTTGGTGCTATGACAATAGCAATGCTGATGGATAATGTTATAAGGCTTTATCGTTTGCAGAAGGAACGGAAGTAATGGCAGGAACACTTTATGTGGTTGCAACACCTATAGGGAATCTTGGAGATATTACTTACAGGGCGGTTGAGGTTCTGAAAATGGTTGATGCAATAGCCTGCGAGAATAGGGATAGAAATATTAAACTGTTGAATCATCTTGGGCTAAAAAAGTGGTTGTTGGAGTATTCTCCGGCAAATGAAAAGAATAGCGCAAAAGGTATTGTTGATTTGCTTTTGTCAGGTAAAAATATTGCCCTGGTTAGCGATGCAGGGATGCCAAATATATCTGATCCCGGAAGGGTTTTAGTACAGGAAGCCTTAAAGGCTGGTATAAAGATAGTTCCTATTCCTGGAATTTCGGCTTTAACAACGGTTCTATCTGTTTCCCCTTTTCCAGCTAAAAGGGTTGCCTTTCTGGGGTTTCTTCCAAAATCTCAGGGAAAGCTGGAGAAGGAGCTTTTGCTATTTAAGTCTATTGAGGCAGAGATAGTTGCCTTTGTTTCTAAGTATCAGATAAAAAAGTTTTTGCTTTCGGTTAAAAAAATCTTTGGGAATGCCGAAATAATGATTGGAAGGGAAATGACGAAACTGAACGAGGAATACAGGATAGGAAAAGTTGATGAAATTCTACAGGAAGGGATAGAAGAGAAGGGAGAATTTACGGTTGTAATTTATAACAGGATATAGAATTAGAAACTCTAAAAATTAATATTCATTTTATTGTAAAAAATCTAAAGATTGCTTTAAAATACTCCGAAAATAAAAGTGAAAGAAGAGGAGGACCTTATGGAGATTCGTGGGGTTGAAAATGTTAGGGGAATTGATAATAACTCTAAAGTAAGCAAAGTTGTTAAGAAGGACAGTTCTTCTTCTCAGGTTCCAGATAGTGCAGATATTTCTTTGGAGGCAAGGCAATTAGCTGAGGAAGCAAAGATTCGTGAAATGCTTGAAAAAACCCCCGATGTTAGAGAAGATAAGGTCCAGGAAGCCAGGGAAAAGCTTCAGAATGGGGCTTATGAAAAAGAAGAAGTTATTAACACTGTTGCTGAACGCTTGATGAAGGTTCTTGGTTTGTAGTCGGTAATTAAAAGCTATTTTGATATAAAAGGCGAGGTTAAAGCCTCGCCTTTTTTTGTTGATAGGGCCATTTTCCAGTCAGTAATTCCCCATTTTTGGAAATTTGATAACTCCAGTGTCATTGTGAAGCAAAATGTGAAAGTAGCACTGGCTGCGCCAGTGCTACAATGCAAAAAACCCCGCTGTGGAGGGTAGATGGTCATTGTCATCATCTTCCCGTTCCTCAGGTCTTGCTCAGAAGTAAGAGCACGGAAAATCTACCCTCGCACATTCGGCCTCCTGCCTCATGTGCTCGGGGCGAAATGCCTCCTGCATTTCTTGGCGTAATGTCGGGTAGGATTTTCCTGTGGGTGCAAGCGCAAGACATTCGACGGAAAGATGATGACAATGACCAGAAGTATAAACCACAGCGGGGATTATGTGGGTAGAAGATAAAAAAATAAAATAAAAAATAACGCCGTGCTCAAAGGTAAGAGCAACACTCCGCCCTCAACGACCGCATCCTGCGGTCTTGGTAAAGGCGAGGAGGTGAAAACTGAAAGAAAAAAGTTGTTCATA
>Ga0315298_1009874_pt1 | contig 11642 bp, 8 predicted proteins | sample WHS_1_MG_FD_203077 | JGI IMG/M metagenome (GOLD analysis project Ga0315298, IMG submission 203077) | Extremophilic microbial mat communities from Washburn Hot Springs, YNP, Wyoming, USA - WHS_1_MG | ecosystem: Environmental > Aquatic > Thermal springs > Hot (42-90C) | place: USA: Wyoming... | reverse complement strand
TCAAAAACGGAAGAACCCTAATAAAAAACGTGCCAGACGAAGAGACAGCCACAAAAATTTACAAAGAAATCAAACAAAAAATAGGCCTAACCTAAAACATTTATTACCACAAACTCAAAAACTAAACTTAGTAAATGCCGGGGTGGCCGAGCGGTTCAGGCGGCTGCCTGCAGAGCAGCTACACGTGGGTTCAACTCCCACCCCCGGCTTTTTGGAATAAACCCACATACTTTTGGCATTGCTATTTGCGCTTTCTGAAGAATTTGTCTCCGTTGTGTTCGCATACATATTCAAACCCGGCCTCAATGAGGGCTTTTATCTCATCATTTGTAGACGCAACTTTGCAAATGTAGTCGTCTTCATTTTTGAAGTCCACAAGCTGAGTGTAAATCAAAGTATTTTTGATGTTCTTATGACCGAGCAGCCTCATAACGTATAGGATGTCCTTTGTCTTATAGTATTCCATTGTTGCCTTCCAGTGTCTGAACGTGTGGAATGTTATTTGAGTGAGCCTCTGGTTTCCAAGCTTTTCTGCAGCCCTTCTCCTTTGGCGTGAGTATTGATGTGCAAAGCCTCTTAAGGGATATCCGCCAAACACCAACTGAGATTTTTTAGGGAGCGCGTTGAGCATTGATGCAAGTTTAGATGTGATTTTCAATATTCTTGGGCTGCTTCCCTTTTCCGGTGTAACTCTTACGTTCAAGTTTATGAAGTCTATGTCCGTCCACTGAAGCCTCCACGCTTCTCCAGCCCTCATCCCCGTTTCTTTGAGCAACTGAAGGAATGCGGCTGTCTTCTTCCCACAGCTTGCTATTAGTTGGTCTAACTCTTCCTCTGTTGGTATGAAAGGCAGCTTCTGTATTCTCCTATACCTTGGAGGCTCCCACCTTCCACCGAGCATTGAAAGAAAGCTTGTGTAGGCTTCCACAGCGAGCTCCTTCCTGCCTTCACTCCAATTACCCTGTTTTGAAATTGTCTCCTTAACGGATTCAGGGTCGTATAGGTTGGCTCCAAGTTTTACTAAGCGCTTCAAAATTTTTACGCGGCCCTCAATTGTGGATTTTGAGTAGCCTTGTTTTAGCAGCCAGAAGCTGTATTCCACAATCTTACCGAATGATTCTTCATGTTGTTGAGGGGTGGACTTTTCCTTTGAAAGCATTGTGGCCCCCGCAGCCCGCTTTTCACTTCGGGACTCCACTGTGGCCAAGGTTTTCGCCAGCATGCCAAGGCCGGTGGACGCTCTGCTTACGGCTTCACAGCTCCCTTGGCGGTTAATAGTTAAGGCTTCTGGCGAATTTAAAGTCAACGTATGAATTCTCTCAACATGTTGAAAATCGTTGGAGTGGTCTGAGCGGGTTTCGCTGAAGCGTCGGCCGCAGTTTCTGCAAAGCCAACGTTGGATTGTTCGGCTGTCCGCCAAGTAGCGTAAACCGTCTTTATACAGCTTTTCTGAGCCGCATTGCGGGCATTTTAGCCCTGATGGCTTGCTGTCCTCCTGCATTTGCTAATCACGTTTGCTGATTTTGCTTACAATGTGTTCGATTAAGTCGATCAGCCTTGGATGTTTCAGGCAGGCCAGCATGAAGTCTTCAATCACAATGTTTGGTTTGCGTTTTTCAATTTTGCATCTAAGCTTGAAGGCTTTGTGGATTGTCGGGTTTAGGCTGAGCTTAAACTGTCTTCGTTCAGTCGGCTGTTTCTCAAGTTTTTGAGGGCCTGATTTCAACCCCCTCCCTCCTCGAGTTTTTGTTTCAGCCCCTTCGCCTGCTGCATTAACCTTTCAAGCTCCTTGAGGTCGTCGTTGAACTGTCTTTCTTCATAGCTTTTTGCCAGGTTGTTTAAAACCTGGGCTATGTATCCGGCCACCTTCATGGCATCTGAATCCTCCTCCGCCCACCTACTCGCATTTTCAAAGAGTTCTTGAAGGCTCTGTATAAGCTTCATTCGAATCTGTTGCGTGTCAAATGCGAGGCTTTTAATTTGGATTAGCCTAACCAGAATGTTTTCCTTTTCCGCACCTTCATCCATTATATTCAGCCTCCATCCCTTTACATTCATTTTTAAACTCGCAGAACCTGCACTCCCAAGGTTGGGCGTCGGGCTTAGGCTTATCACCCGTCATTAACGCCTTGTGGAGCCTCTGTGCCCTTTCGAGAAGCCCGTTAAATATGTCCTGTTCAAATTTTACTGGGAAGACTCTGTGCCTGAGGGCTGACTTTTCAAGGTATATTATGAATCCGTTTTGGCAGTTTAAGGCTGCAAGGTAAAGGTTTAGCTGCTCAACATGATGCCTTAAAGCCTGCCTTGGTAAGCGTCTAATGCTCTTGAACTCTACAACGTATTTTTCATTTCCAACCTCTACAAGCACATCTGCTTTGCCGTTAATCCATAATGGGGTTGGCTGCAGCGGGACAAGTATTTGAATTGGGGCTTCAACGGCTAAAACCTCAATTCTGCTCGTTTTTAATGCGTTTTCAAGGAAGCTGTGGAAGAGTTCGCCTATTTTGAATATTCCAGCTTTTTCTTCGCTTATGGCTAAACCTCTCGTGTAGATATACCATTGGCGGAGCATGCAGGCGCTTAAAAGTGACGGCCTATAAACGCCGATTGAAGGCTTCTCAACTTCTGACTTTAAACTGTTGTTTATGGCTTCATCTATGCACTTTAAGACTTCTTCAACGTTTGAGCTCACCAATTTTCGCCTCCCAGACTTCGCGCACATTCCTCGCATACAAGCTCCCAGCTTCCGTTGGCATGTGTGACTTGCCATGAAACTGGCTGTTTACCGCATCTGGCGCACTTCTCTGTTGGGAAAAGGCTGCTTGTTATGCGATCTAACCGGAATTCTTTTGTTTTATTTCTATTTGAAATTTCGGAATTAATATCAGCTTCTTCTCCAGTTTCAGACTCTTTTTTAGTTTGAAAAATTGCTTCGGAAAAAACGGGTTTGACGTAAACGAATTTTTGGTAGAGCATGTTGAACTCTTGCATTGGCTCCAACTTTTTTACGTCTGGAAAAACTATTTTGTATGATAAGCCCTTTTTCCGAAATAGTTCGCTGAGCCCGTTTTGCCACCCTTTTAGCTTTTCAGGCGTGAAAATATTCCTAAATTCGTAACCGAAGCTTTCTGAAGTGATTTCAAGAAGGCGCTTACCTTCTCCTATAACCTTGATAACTTTCCTGCGTTTGTCCTCTGGATCAGGGTAAGTGTCTACTAATCCCACGTTTTTCAGAACTTTAACATACTCGCTTAGGGTTGAGCTACTTAAGGGTTCGCCATACAATTCCCGGCTTTTCTCGCTCAGCATTGTATAGTTGGTCAATGGTCCAAGGGGTTTGATGAGCTTATGGAAAACGTTTAGGGCTGAGCCACTCACGCCTGTTACTGTTGTTTCCTCAATGTTACCCCAAAACTTCAGCACTGTTAGGTAATCTTCTGCTGTTGCTATGAGCCTGGCACATGTATCATCATAGATTTTTGGGCGGTCTTCAAAGTTGAGAAGGGCGTTCATCTTTACAAGAGTCAGAAAGTGGGGCCAATCCCTCATGACGCGCCTTCCCCAATAACCGATTTTGGACTGTAACTCGTGGCATAATGGGGTTAAGACGGTCTTAGGCGCCTTAACCTTAACCTTATCCATTAACACCCTGATTTCGCGCAGCAATTGAGCGTCTGGTTCCAAAAGGTCCTCGCCATAGGCTGCCCTATCGCTGGACAATGTTACCGCAGCCTTAATCTTCTCGTCTGAGAGGCTTGGTGTGGCTGTTAGGCTTCTTGTGCTCAAATCATGAAGGTATTCTTCTTCGCTTGTGCAGAATATTGTGGCTGGCCATCCTTGGATAGCAACGTTAGTTGTGCGCAGCTGCCCCGTCTTAGTTTTATCCGTGAAGCGGTAGCTTATGCGCCAAGTGTCATGGCTCAGGATTGGCCTCAGCTTGTTGAATGTTTCAATGTGGGGCGGCTCAAGAAAAACAAGCAGCTTATTTTGCAAGTCAACTTCATAGTAGCTGCCCCTTAACTTATGGCTCCAAGAGGCCAACTCTTCACGGTAAAGCCTTTCAACCTCCTCTCTACTCGCGTTTGGGTTTTCCATTCTGATTTTCCTTCTTGAGGGCATGTCTAAAACGTCGATTTCCAGCCCACTTTCATCCTTTAAAACGCCATAATCATGGACGAGGGCTGTTGGGCTTAAACCGCCAAGATACCAGACATCCTTGTCCTCGCCGAGAATGCGGATTGTATTTTTTGTAATGTAGGTCTTTCCAATAGTGCTCTCGCCCTTCAAAAAAAGGTTTAGAGGCTCACGTGTCCAACGGCTCAAATAAACATACGTTACTATCGCGACGATGGCCTCGTCTTTTTTAACATAGCTTTCGACCGCTTCAAGTATTTTCTCAATCAAAACGGGAACCCACCCGACCAGATAATGTTCCATCCAAGGTGTTCACTCAGCCGTTCCGAATTCATCGCTAAGCCGCTTTGGCTCCATTGGTTCATAGATTATCCTGCCATACTCATCGATCTTCACGAAGAATCTCTGGTGGGATTTAACGAGCCCCCTCTTTTCGAGATGTTTTGGAATTGTTACTACAAGACTGTCCCCGCTTTTGTAGGCTGTTATAATTGCTATTACTTCTTCTCGCATTTTGGACGCCCGGAGAGAAGAAGGGCTTATAAAGTTAGATAAAGAATCATAATGTTTAAACCGAAGCATTTCGGGTTAAAAGGCTTAAAAACCGAAAGCTTTCGGGGAAAACGGTCTAAAAACCGAAAACGGAGAATAGGTTATGGTTCGATCGGGCAAATTTGAGTGGATTAAAAACCAAATTGTGGGGATTTTGGCTGTTGAAGGCGCTTTGAACAAAAGGCAAGTTTTAGCAAAGCTTTCCAGCCTTAAAGTGGGAGGATATCCCGAGAGGATTCCAGCCTCATCCTTCTCCGAATGTGTTGATAAGCTATTAAAGCAGGGGTTCATCAGGGAGGAACCCGCATACATTGAGGAGCGTGTAGTTGCCAATATCAGGCTAACAATTCTCGGCTACAGCTATGCAGTTTATAAAATGTTGTATAATGAAGGGTGGAAGCATCTTCTCCTAAAGAGGCAAATTGTGTTCCAGAATTTCTACGCGTTTCTCGTCAATTTATACAAAATATTGCAGGTAAGGGATGAGAAAGGAATCTTAGAAAGGGCTCAAGGTTTTCTAAAATATCGCCCTATCGACAAGCTCTTTTTCAGATTCGCCGCGAAAACTTTTGAGCTTTGCCCGTCAAGGGTTCCCGATTATATGGAGTTAGCGTTGGAGAATTTTTCCCTCGAAGTTATGAGGCTTTACTTGGAGAAGGGAGGCATGATTAATACGGAGTTGGAAGCGAAGGAGATCTATTTGCGTTCTATCCAAACAGTTGGCGAAATTATTGGAAAGTATTTCCTCAGCGAGAAAAAGGACTTTGAAATTTGCATGAAAGCCCTAAAGGAGGCCTTTGATGAGCTCAACGATTTGGAAAGGAAGGTTGTTTTACAATATTTTAAGGGAATAATAGAGTTAAAACTCCACACTATAATTCCATCTCTGGACACAGAGGCAGCCTCGGATCTGAAGGGCAAAATTGCGAAAACAACGGCAGATGAAATTGTTCTTCCATATTATTGCAGTGGCTGCGGGAACAAAGGCTCTACCGTTGTAAACATGTATGAATTTATGAAGCATCCAATTGTTAGGTGCAAGAAGTGTGGGAAAGAAACGAATTTCATAACCATTGGAAAAATTAAAATACCTGAATAGAAGCGCACAACTTCACAAAGTATATTTGGTAGTAGAAGGAGTTAGACATTACTAAAGGAACAGAAAAACTGGGATTTTTGGATTATGCTGGTAGTGCTAATACTATTAAGGTTCTACTTCCTACATAACCGTAGCCTGTTCCTCCGTAGCTAAGTTTCCACTGTATCTTTATTGTGTGCGTTCCTGTGCCCACTGCCGTTTTGTAAAAATTGAAGGAGTAAGCGGCACATCCTAAAGTGTGTCTATGGGGTAACAGCGGACCACCCGCCTCGCCGACTATAGGTGTCAAAGTGATCGAGCCTGGAGAGGCTGTGGTAGTGTCAACAACTGCTTGCACAAGAATGCTTGTAGCTGGGTCGGTAGTATATGCTTCCGTGCTGAACATAATTAAGATAAAACTTGTTCTATCTAATGTTATAGTTATAGACATGCCGGACATGTCAACCCATGATGTCGTGGAGTCCGTCGAATCTATGTAGATGCTATAGGTTGAAACGTAAGGAATAGCGTTTGGCGCTAACTTAAGATTGGTCACAGCATAATCGGCAATTTTGGTTGTTGTGACTGCACCGTCAGCAATCTTCATAGAGGTAACCGCTCCATTGGACAAGTCAACCGCCATGATCGTCCCATCAAGAATTTTAGCAGACGTGACTGACCCATCTGCCAATTTGGCAGTTATAACAGCATTATCTGCAATTTTAGACGTTGTAACGGAACCATCTGCAATTTTAGCAGCAATTATAGAATTATCCGCCAAATCAATAGCTTGAATTGTTCCATCCAGAATTTTAGCTGAAGTTACTGAGCCATCAGCCAATTTGACTGTTATTATGGCGTTATCAGCTATTTTCCCACCAGTGATAGCCCCATCGGCCACCTTAATCGTTGTAACAGAGCCATCAGCTAAGTCCTCTGCTCGTATTGTTCCGTCTAAGATTTTTGCAGAAGTTACAGCACCATCAGCCAACTTGACAGTTATAATAGCCCCATCTGCAATTTTTTCCGCGGTAACCGAGTTATTGGCAATTTTAACCGTTACAACAGAACCGTCAGCCAAATCCACGGCCTTTACCTCACCATCCAATATTTTTGCTGACGTCACTGATCCATCAGCTAATTTAGTAGTTACAATTGCACCGTTTGCTATCGCCTCTGTAGTAGCTTGCGGTAAAGCTTTAGGTAAAACATAAATGATTGCAACAGTAGTCACTAAAGAAAGGATCCATGTTATAACGACAACAGGAATCATCTTCTTAAAAGGAATACTTTGCTCACTCATCTTTTTACCTCCAATCTTAGTGTGATAATTTACCTTAAAAATATTATCTATAGCAAAACATGCAATTGTTCAAAAACATTAAGACGAAGATTCCATCAAGGCTTATTTCTGTTGGCGTCTACTAACAGAACATAAGTGGGACCTTTTTAGTTTTCCTTTGCTTAAGGTTCGTTTATGAAAATGGCTGTCGCTATGGCTGTTTATGTCATTGTGGTTGGTAGCAAGAAGGGCTAAGCCCCAAAAACTTAACGTAAAGCGAATGATAAGTGTCGGAAAGAAGATGGGAAAAATCCATAAACGACCAAACAATCAAAAGTAAAAACATTCCCCAGAACGAAGCTAAACTCCCTTTTCAACACTTTAACATCAAAAAATCCACCTAAAAGAACACTGATATAAAGAGTAAATAAATGCTGAACAACTGTTGAACGATCAAGTTATCAGTATCCAAATTTTAGCTTCAACCATTAAATGTTTTTCGTTGCGGTTGCGCTTGCCATAAAGGAATACTCTGTTCGTCATCATTAACTGAACTTTAATAGTTTGAAAAGAAAATGGGAACATATGTTTGAATTTGAAATTATTTGTATGTTTTTCCGAAGTTTTTGCATGTTAGTGCTATGTCAAACATGTTTATGATGCCATCTTCGTTTTCGTCTGCAATGGGGTTCCATCTTGGATGTCCTGGATAGGAGCCGAATGCCCTGCATAAGATTGATATATCCATGATGTCGACTTTTCCGTCCATGTTTATGTCTCCTGGCATTCTAACGCGGATTGTGTCGCATCCCTCGAACCCTATTCCATTTTGGAGTTTTCCTGAGATTGTTAGTGTTACGTTGCCAAACATAATGCCCTTGGACAGTATGAACTGGCAGACTGCTGTCCTGTTAAACTTGACCATCAAGTCTGGAACACCATCATTGTCATGGTCTCCAACGGCTATTGGAGCACTCATATCCACAGGAATTGTGCCGTTCAATAGTATAGATGAAATGTTGATGTCGCTGACGTTGTAGCCTTCTGGAAGCTCGATATAGGCTGTAATCCATTTGCTTTTACTCTTCAAGTTTAATGTGTCAGGGTTGATGTCGGTTATTGCGACTATGGCCACGTATATTATTGCATTTTCTGATTGGGCTGTGTTGTTTTTGGCATCTGTAACTTTTAGGTATGTATAAAATGTCCCGCCATTTATGGGCGTGAATGTCCATACGGGTAACGTTCCACCTGGAATTGGATTTTCGTTGAGATACCATTGATAGTTGTATGGTGGATATCCGCCTGAAACTGTTGAGTTGAAGGTTACTAATTGACCCACTAATATTGAGGCTGACGATGGAGATATTGTGACTGTTAATGGTGGAGGTGGAGCCTTAACTTCTATTTGCTTTTGTTGAATGTCCCATAGACCTTCACTGTCGGTGATGTTTAATGTGACCGTAAAAGTTCCTACGGTGGCATATATGTGGGTTACTATTTTGCCAGAAGCGCTGCTTCCATCGCCGAAATTCCACTCATAGCTAATTATTTCTCCGCCAATAGGCTTAGAAGCTGAAGCATCAAAAGTAACAAGCTCATTGATCTCTGGAGCGGATGGAGACCAAACGAAATCAGCAAATGGAGTGCCTAAGCCCCAAGGATTCATTAAAGGATACCTATCAATGTTACTTGCGTCAATTACATATGGTGTGTCGCCTATTCCATCACTACCAGTCTCATTCTGATATGGACCACCATACAAGTCCCCACCGGTGCGATCACTCCAATAATTCCCACCGGAGGGATAGCCATCATCGAATGTGTTATTGCCCCAGTCTATGCGCACCTGCTGTTTGTTGTTAATGAAGTTGTTATGATAAATAGTGTTACCGTCAGAATTGTCCATCCAGATTCCATAACCATTGTGCCATATCACGTTATTTATTATTGTGTTATTAGAAAAGTTGGGAAAGTTGTTAATCAGAAGGATTCCACAGTTATTATTGTTGGATACTTGGTTGTCGGTAAATAACGAGTTGTAAACTTCGTATAATTGGACACCTATAGTATTAAGGTCTATAATATTCCCGACTATGTTAACTTTTTGATGATATCGCCAATCTGTTTCTATCCCGATAGAACCGTTTACAATGGCAAAACCGGTGATATTAACATTATTCGCAAGCACATAGACAACGGTCCCCGTACCATCGCCAAGTATAACTGTCCCATATTTACTTTCTCCGATAAGTGAAACTGTCTTATTAATAACTACATGTTCATGGTAATTACCATTAGCAACTTCTATTACGTCCCCACTATACGCTGAATTTATCGCACCTTGAATTGTTGCATATTCCTCAGGCACCTTCAACGTTTCTGGACCATTATATATCCTCAGTGTAGGGTCTCCAAGTAGAATATACTCTATAATTGTCCTCTCATTCAATTCTCCATTTACTCCGCTCAATCCGTTGTTTTGAATGTAGTTTGATATTGCGACGCCCCACATTTCTCCTAATCTGGTGTGCCCATCCATAAATGCCTCATAAATTCGTAACATTAATTCACCTGTTAGCACGTAGGGGTTCCAGGGACTGATGCCTGTCGGTCCCAGATATGCGATTGCGCCGCCGTTTGGATTGCAGATAAAGTATTCGCCTATACATTCTTCAACGCTTATTTTTGCTGATGAGCACGCAGAGCTCACCACCACTGGTAATTTCGGACTATTTGTCCATCCATATACCTCCCTCCAGCCAAGCCAGTGTGTTCCCCAGAAATCTTTGTACAATAACCAAGGATACTCTTTTGGTATCCCCAACAATGGGTCCGGTGCCACACTGTGCCCTGCAAAATGAAGGAAATTGCAACCTCTTTCCACCTCATAATCTATATTACTATTCGTTAAATTTCCAGCAGATTCATATAGCCTGATTATATCCTTGCCAACAAGTATTTTTGAAACGTTCTCGCAATTAGGGACCGTCCAACCAAGAGAATTGTCATCGAACCATCCCGCAGCAAGAACGACTCTATTAACCCAATCTTCCGATACGTCAAATTGTTGCTGGTATTCAATGATTTTTGTTACAACTCCGTCTGCCACATCTGAAAGGCTTACTGGTATTCTTCCAACGAATACATCAGGTATTCCATCTACTGTGTCATTTCCAAGGTCTGCGAACAATCCATCGTGATTGTCATCCCACGTATAATTTAAATCGGCATAATAAAGGTCTGTAGCCACAAGGTCTTCTCCCTCATATGGCACATAGGCATATCTGATTGGCACCTTATCAACGTCGCCGAAAATGGTCACATACCTTGTTAAGAAATTAGAATGAAAGTCTTTTATGCAGTTTCTTATTTTTTCGGGTTCATCTATTCCACTATAGTGTGAATATATCCATGTAGTTGTCAAAACCTTGCTTGGAATACCACATGAGTTTTTCCATTGGGCAAGTCTTATAGCTGCAGCTTCAAGGTCAGAAGTTGTTACGATCAAATTATCAATTCTTACAGTTTCCGACTCTGCTTTAGCTAATTGAATATTGAATGCCGAAGATAACACGCCTGTTAAAATCAGCAGCATAAACATTCCAGAAATTGCCTTTCTCATCTTCCTTCCTCTAAAATTAATAATTATTCAAAAGTTTGTTTAAAATTTACGGAAAAATCTTCTATAACACTTATCTGGTTTTTTGCAGTCTACATTCGCTTACAGGCTTAATGACGTTAAAGCATTCGTTTTATCGATTGAAACACTTCTGTTAGTCGCTGCTAAGCGATGCTGTTCTTGTATTGTGGTGGTGTTAGCCATGGTTCTGCCTGTCCTTTATAGGTTTGGCGCCAGCTTTCAATGCTTTTGTTTATGTATGCGCCTTGTTGTTCAGGCAGTGCATGCCCCGTCCAGAACTCTATATAAAAGGGTCAACCTTGTGGTCGCTTAGGAAAGTGTGTAATGCGGCCCTAAGCGAGTGTGGGCTCTTTGGGAAGTAGGCATGCACAACCCTCAAGGACACAGCATAAATCGGCGTATCCTCTTAAATTTCCAGTTACCTAAACAATCCTCAGGCAGTTTAAAAACCAGCTGTTCTTAATACCAACCACTGGTATTTTTGAGCGGAAATACCAACTACTGGTATCGCATCCATAATGCGCAGCTACAAAAAGTTATGAACGATACGCCTATTTTCTTTCGTGTTAAACTTAGGCATAAGGGCGTAATACCCTTTTCAACTCCGACTTAACATCAACGCATTTTAATGCCAAAACGCCTGAAACGCCTAATCTACTTGAGTAAAATTCTTGAAAGGTCGCTAAAACCCAACTATAAACACTGCGCGTTCCAGTTTTCAAGACAGAAAAACCTCGGAATTAACCTAAACATGCAAAAACAACACTTATTAAAGCGGAAAACAGAAAAAGAGGGGATTTGCGGGGGATATCTCCAGCATGTCGTCGGTTCAACTCCCACCCCCGGCTTGGATGGATGAACCCCCGTATTAGTCTCATTTGCGTTTTCTGAAGAACTTCGCGCCATTATGCTCACAAACATACTCGAAGCCTGCCTCTATCAGCTGAGCTATT
>Ga0315298_1009872_pt1 | contig 11645 bp, 12 predicted proteins | sample WHS_1_MG_FD_203077 | JGI IMG/M metagenome (GOLD analysis project Ga0315298, IMG submission 203077) | Extremophilic microbial mat communities from Washburn Hot Springs, YNP, Wyoming, USA - WHS_1_MG | ecosystem: Environmental > Aquatic > Thermal springs > Hot (42-90C) | place: USA: Wyoming... | reverse complement strand
TCCGAGGGCAACAGGGGCGCAATTTTTAACCATTGGTTATCATTGAGAAATCTTGAAGTAGCAGCCATTGGACCACCTCCAATAGCTTACTACGCCAAACCTTCTAAAATGTCTAGCTTTTTTAGCTAGTTAGCTAATTTTTATTTCTATTGTAATTTTCAATAGTTACCTTGGGTAAGGTTTTGAAATGGCTTCTAATAAATATCAGAACCCTAAACGGTGGGGGCAGGAGTGTGGATAGAGGGCAGATCTCAAAAGTTAATAGATTTGCCAAGACTTGGCTAAATATCCTACCCCCCGCCTGTGGAAAAGCCATTAATTGCAGTTTACTATTTTGGCTTCCTTGGGATTATGGTCCTTCCCACGTTGGACAAGGATCGGTATGAATACCGTTTTTAACCACTCAGCCCTGGAATATGACGAATGGTTTGTCAGAAACGAGATGGCCTATCGGTCTGAACTGGCAGCAGTAAAGGCTTTCCTCCCACTTAGCGGCCGGGGCCTGGAGATCGGGGTGGGAACAGGACGATTTGCCGCGCCTCTGGGAGTTGAAGTGGGGGTAGAGCCGGTCAGGGCTATGGCAGCAATTGCCAGGAAACGGGGAATAAAGGTCCTGGAGGCTTATGCGGAAGAACTTCCTTTTGAGAATGGATCATTCGATTTTGTCCTGATGGTCACCGTCCTCTGCTTCCTGGCCGACCCATTTCGAGCTTTGTGCGAAGCCACCCGAGTGCTGAGAGCGCCAGGTCGCCTGATTATCGGCATGATCGATCCTGACAGCCCGCTGGGCCGGGCTTATGAGACAAACAAGGAAAAGAGTAAGTTTTACCGGCAGGCAAAATTCAACCCGGTGGGCCAAATCTTAAAATGGTTGAAAGACCTTGGTTATACCGACCTCAAGACCTGCCAAACCATCTTCCAAGATCCGGCAACCATCAAGGTGCCGCAGCCGGTGAACGAAGGCCATGGCGAAGGGGTCTTTGTAGTAATCGCCGGAGAAAAATCCTGGGCGGTTCCTCCCTACTGAAGCTATCCAGTCTTAATGCTCTGCCAGAACTTCAGTTTGTTGATGATCTTGGGAATAAACAGGGAAAAGACGAAAAGCCCCAGGGAAAAGAACACCCAATATCCGGTTAACTATGGATTTACCGCTTCCTTTGGCCTATTTATTTTTTTTGACACTAAGCCCTTGACAATGTAACAGTTAGTGATATATTATTATCCAGCTATGGGCAAGACTGAATACAGCATTGGGGAACTGGCCGAGCGGGCCGGGGTGAGCCGGCGGACGGTGCGCTTTTATGTGGCCCTGGGGCTGATATCGCCCCCCTTGGGCCGGGGCCGGGGACGCCATTACACGGACCAGCATCTGCAGGAAATTCTGACCATCCGCCGGCTCCAGGCCAGGGGGATATCCCTGGCGGAGATTCAGGCCCGCAAAGAGAGAACCGGGACAGTGGTTCTTCCCGGAGAGCCCAAACCGCCTGAACTGCAGGCACAACTGGTGACGCGCATCTCCCTCGGGGAAGGGGTGGTGTTGGAATTTGCTCATGACCTGGCGGCGCTGACGCCGAGCGAAATGCAGGAAATCGCCCGCCGCTGCCGGGAGGTTATACCACATGCAAAAGGGAGGGAAGGAGTGCATGAATGACATGTCCGGATTGATGACCTCAGAAGGAGCCCCCATCCCTTTGAAAGGAGTGGCTATCCATGTTTCCGGCCAGGGTCCGGCCTCCCGGGTAACGGTGGCCCAGGAGTACCGAAATGATGAGAGCCGGCCGGTGGAGGCGATTTATACTTTCCCCCTGCCGGAAGAGGCGGCGGTCTGCGGTTTTCAAGTGGAACTGGGGGGGCAAATTCTGAAAGGCCAAGTAGAGGACAAGGAAAAGTGTCTGGAAGAATATGACGCGGCCCTGGCTCGGGGGGCCGGCGCCTTTTTGCTGGACCAGGACCGGCCCAATGTCTTCACCGCCTATGTCGGTGATCTTCGACCTCAGGAAGAGGTGGTGCTGCGCCTTTCTTATGTGGCGCCCCTGACCTGGCTCCCCGACGGCCTGCAGCTTATAGTCCCTACCGTGGTGTCTCCCCGGTATTTCACCGCTGAACAAGTCCTCACCATGGACCCTGCCGAATTGTGGCATCTTACCCCGCCCGCAGTTATCGGCCCCTTGCCTTATGGCTTCACGTTGACTGTGGACCTGGAATTACCCGGACGCCTGGTGGGGGTGGATTGCCCCTCGCACCCTTTTCGGTGGGAGATGGCGGACGGCCGTCTGAAAGGCGCTGTGGCTGGCCAGGCCCGGATGGATCAGGATTTCGTCTTAAAGGTGAAAACAGATCAGGTCCACGAGCCTTTTTGCCTGCTCGCCCGGGAGGGGGCGGGGGCACAGGTTCTGATGGTGAGTGTGAATCCGGACAGGCCACATGCCTTGGCCCGAACGCCCCTGGAGGTCATTTTCCTGGTGGATTGCTCCGGTTCCATGGCGGGGGAAAGCGCCGCCCAGGCCCGCAACGCCCTGGACCTGTGCCTGAGAGCCTTGGAAGAAACTGACACTTTTAACATTATTGCCTTCGGCTCTGACTGGAAAGCCCTGTTCAAGGAACCACGGGTCTTTGACCAGGCCCATTTGGAAAAGGCCGGGAAATTTGTCAGGACCCTGGATGGCCATATGGGGGGCACGGAGATCTTGGCGCCCCTGAAGGCCATTCTGGAGCAGCCGGTCCCAGCCGGCCGGGACCGGAAGGTCATCCTCCTCACCGACGGCCAAGTGGCCAATGAGGCGGAGATTATTGCCCTGGCCCAAAAACACCCGGGACAATGTGCCATCTATCCGGTGGGCCTCGGCCGGGGCCCCAATGCTCATCTCATCCGCAGTCTGGCTCGGGCGTCCGGCGGCGCGGCGGAATTCGTCCACCCTCAGGCCAGGCTGGAGCCGGTCATGGTGCGCCTCATGGAAAAAGTGGCCACCCCGACGGCAAATCCGGTGGAGATTGAGTGGGATGGCCAGGCTCCGGACCTCCAGGCACCTTCATCCCTGCCCCCCCTTCATAAAGGGGAACACCTTATCGTCCTGGCGCGCTTTTCCGGGGAGGCCCCCCGGATGGTGAGGCTCAAGGTTGCTTGGCCGGGGCGGGAGCCGCAATGGTGGGAACTTACGCCCACCCCACTGGCTACCCGGGACAATGAGGTCCTACCCGTGATGTTGGCCCGGGAGGCCCTGCGGGAACTGGAGGACCATTACCTGGCCTACGGCTGGCAGCCCCAAACCAAAGGGGCCGGGGACCTAAAGCAGCGGATTCTGGAATTGTCCAAACAGTATGGCATTCTGTCATCCCTCACCAGTTTTCTGGTGGTGGCGGAAAGACCTGGTGCCGCAGAGGCCGAGGTGGCTGTCCGGCGCATCCCCGTGGCCCTGACCCGGGGATGGGGAGGCATACATCAAGTCGTTTATCATTCTATGAAGAGACCATTTTTTTCTCCTCATAAGACCCGACGCATGATTTCTCGTGCATGTTTGGATTTAGGTCTTCCAGAAAGCCCGGCTTCCCTCCGCTATTTATCAAAAGCCCTATCCCTCATTCTCGGCCCGGAAGAGAAGGATTTCCGTCGTCTCATTCAGGAGCAATCCGCCCAGGGATGGTGGCCTTTGACCCCCTGGCTGGCCCAACAGGTGGGGCTCACTGTCAAGGAATTAAAGGAGATCGCCAAGCAGCTGAATTTTCCACAAAAAACGGCCCAGAAAATTGTGGCGACCGTGACGGCCCTATACCTCCTGGAGACCAGCTTCCAACAATGGAGGGAGGAATGGCGCTTGTCGGCCGCCAAGGCGGAGCGCTGGCTGAAGTCCCAGAAGATCTCATTTCCCTCGCCGGTCGTGATATTTTGGGAATGGCTTGAAAAAGCCTTAGCAACGGTTTTTAGCCAAGCCTGAAGAAGGAGGGTGATTCAAGCATGGCAGGCTCTCTCAAAGAAGCGATTGAGGCTCTGTTGATCAAAAGGGAGAAGGTCTACCGGGAAGACCCCGACCGTCTGCTCCAAGACGCCCGGGGGGCCCAGCGGGCCGCCCGGGATTACCGGGGCCGGTGGCTTTGGGAGCTTTTGCAGAATTGCGAAGATGCCCACGCCACCCGCGTCCTGTTTTGTGTTATGGATGGCCCTATTTACCTGGCTGATAACGGAGATGGTTTTAACCCACTGCCGTGGCCAACATCAGCGGCCTTGATCTTTCGGATAAATCGGGAGGCACCATCGGGCGCAAAGGGGTGGGCTTCAAAGCGGTTTTCGAAATTACCAGCAACCCCCAGATATTTTCTAAAAATCAGGAGGGGTTGGAGTTCAGCCCGGACAAGGCCCAACAATGGCTTTCCGATAAGGGTCTTGAGTTTGAAGAGGTTCCTTTTCAATGGCTTCCCTTTTTCCTTGACCGCGAGGAGGCGGCGGGTTCAGACCCTTTTCTAAGAAAACTGGCTCCCTTTGCCACCGTAATCAAATTAAACCTTGATCCTGAAACGAGCGCCGTGGAGGAGTGTAGGGTAATGTCAATTTTTTGTGTGAATTTTTTAAAGAAGGGCAGATTCAGGAGCACCTTGCCGACCGGGTTGCCCCTCCACTGCACTTCCATGTTTAAAGAGATAAAAGCCAGGAGTTGGTAACAGGATAATTCACCGGCGACGATCTCCATTATAAGCCTTAATAGACGGAGAACACCTATGGCGAAACTAATTCCTCTCGGCGAAGCTGTCACCCAGGGTGAGCAGAGGACGTTGGATTATCTTCAAAAGAAGCTGCCAACGGATTGGGTAATTTTCGGAAACGTCCAAGTGACTACAGGCGAACTTACTCGGGAAATAGATGCCATCATTATTGGTGACCGTTGTGTTTGGCTAGTGGATGAAAAAGGGTTCACTGGCACCATCACCGGTGATGAGCACATTTGGATTTTTGAAGACGGCTCGGCCCGGGAACGGGTCCTAAATAACATCCTGCACGCGGCTAAGATGGTCAAAGGCAAGTTGGCCACTAGCGATTCCAGATTGTCATCCGTTTGGGTGGAAGGCGTGATTATCCTATCCGCTCCTGATGTTCAAACAGGGCCTGGTCCTCTTTTTCCTTTTCCTGTTGGTAAAAAGTCCGGGCCGCGGCCCAGAGATCCAGGGCGGCAATAAAATGTCTGATCTTGTTTTTGGGGGAACGGCGCACCTCCTCGGGCGGCAGCTCTAGGGGCGGGTGAGGGCTTGGGACTCGGCGGGCACAAATACTGCGCCGGGAGCGGCCATGACCACCGGGGCCTTGAAGGGGTTTTTCGAGGTGGCCAGACGGTCGCCGTGCTTGCCGTAGCGCACCAGGGGGGTGAAAAAGGCCCGGGTGAAGGAATGGGGGACCGGCACGCAGGGGGCCAGGGTGAACAAGGCGTCGGCCCCGGGGATCTGGGGCAGAGGGAGCTCCCGGTGGCCGGTGAGCGCAAAGCGGCCCAGGCCCAGGGAGGCGTCCTTGCCGAAGCCGGTTTGGCCGATGCGGGCCAAGCCCCGGCAGATGCGGTCAATGTCGGTGGCGGCCTCATCCAGGAGGACAAAAAGGGCCAGCTCGGTTTCCGGCAGGTAAAAATGCACCTCCTGGGTGTAGGGGGCAAAAGGGGGCTCGCTGGTGGTGAGGGTGCGGCGGTTGATGGTGTTGTGGGGCTGCTCCCAGAAGACCAGGGGCTGGGTAGTCCCGGCCCGGCGGCAGAGGCGCTTTATGACCGGCGGGGCCTGGGAAAGAAGGAGCTCCGCCAGGGTGGGGTCATCCACGAGGCGGGTGGGGTCAAGGCGCAGGTCTTCTTCCAGGAGTATCCAGTACTTCTTTTTCACCTCTTTCAGGTGCACCAGCCGCTGATAGCGGGAGCCCGCCGGGGGTGGGGAGAGCCACTCCAGGGGGAGGTCCGGGCGCCGCACCGCGTAGGTCACCCGGCCGTTTTGGGTAACGCGGGGCCAGGCGGAGGAAAAGACCGCGAAGGGCGCCTCCCCGTAGCGGGCCAGCTGGGCCTCCAGGCCCCCCGTGAGCAGCCCCGGGTCATAGGCGGCCTGCCAGCAGAAGTGGCCGAAGAGGGTGTCCCCGGCCAGAGGCGTGCCCAAGGCGGCGCGGGGCGCCAAGGTGATTTCATAAAAGCGCATGGCTCAGCCCTCGCCGGCAAAGGGGGTGATGGCATCAAATTTGGCCTTGATTCTGGGGTCGTGGAATTCCAGTTCAATGCGGCCATAGCCCCGGCTGCCGCAGCCTCCCAGGGCGTCCAGGGTGAGGAGCTTGAGGCCCAGGAGCAGCAGGTCTTCCAGGCGGTCTTCTTTATCTTCGGCCATTTTCTTCAGGGTGACCCGGAAGGTAAAGCGGGCGCCGGCGGGGATGCGCTCCATGAACCGGGGATGCTGGGCCACGCCCTCAATGCGGTTGATGGCGTTTTCCGATTTCACCTCAGTGAAGGCCAGGCCTTCCACCAGGGCTTTTTGGCGCCACTCCTCCTCCAGGGGGCAGTCAGCGAAGGCCACCCGGGTGGGGCCGATGTCCTGGGCCGCGATCTCTCCGGCCTCGGCACCCCCGGCTCCGAAGAGCTTGAGGATTTTTTTGGCTTCGGTTTTCTGGCCCTCGTCCAGGCCCTGGAGGTCCTTGATCTTTATGGGCTCGCCCTGGGTCTTCCCCATGAGGCCGCTTTTCATCTCCAGGAGGCTTCTCACCTTGCCCTTGAGGGAGGAGCCGGGGATGTAGGGCTCCAGGGTATGGGGGTGCTTGATGATGGGATTGTCCAGGCCCCCGATGCGCATTTCAGTGTCGCCGGCGCCGATCCTGAGGCCGGTTTTGACGATAAGGGTGCCGGTGATTTCGGTGATGTCGATGAGTTGCATGGCGGCCTCCTGTTATTTAGTCTCTGGGACGGTCCATTTTATAAAAACCCATGAAGGCCTCGAACAAATTGGCAAAGACGGCCAGATTCTGGGGTGTTTTAACTTCTTCCACCGAATTTTGAATAAACTTGACAAATTCAGGAGAAACCAACTCTCTTCCTTGGGCATAAGCGGCTTTAGGTATGAGAAGGTGGAGCCTGGCAAGAATGTTAGGCCATTTTTCTTCTGGCGTCTTTTTGGCATCCTGCTCCAGGCGCAAGACTTCATCATAAAATTTTCTAAGCTGGGTGCGTTTGTTGCCTTTTTGCCCCGAGAGGGTTCTGGAAAGTTCCCTGGCTTCCTTGGAGAAAATGGTGGGGTTTAAAATGCCTCTCTCCCGATTTGCCCAAAATTGGATTTTGGTGACATCTGGCCTCATTTTTTCCTCCTTTCATAAAGCAGTTCCCACAGGGGGATTCTGAGGGCGCTGCCGTGAGTGCTGAGCCACTGGAATAGGGTTTGGTGGATTTGGGTGACCGCCGCTTCCCGGGCCTCGCTTTTGAGGTTGCGGGCCACATTTCTGCCGGTGAAATAAGCCAGGTGGGCCCGCCACTTGAGGCAGGCCAGGTCGTCCAAGTGAGTGGGCCCGCCCGCGGTGAGGCGCTGTTCCGCAGCCGCCAGGCGGATAAAGTCGTTTAAGCGATAGAGCATGGCTGCGGTGAGCCACTCCTCCGCCAGCCAGCGCGTGAGGGTATCCTTGATGTACTCCAATTCGCCCACCTTCTCCCAGGGGACCGTCTCCCCGAAAAGGGTGAGGCGGTTACGGCCGGCATTTTTCGAGTGTTTCAAGGCCTCTTCGGCGGACGAGGCCAGTTGGTCCATGGGGGTGGGGGCCCTTTTCAGGGTGAGGCCGGCGGAAAGATGGACCTGGGGGTTGTGGGCCACATAATCCGCAAATCTGTCCCGGATTTCCCGGGCCAGGGGGAGGATGCGGTTCCAGGGGCCGATGAGAAACAGGTCATCGCCCCCGGCAAATACAGTATAGGTATTTTGGAATTCCGCCCGCCGGGCCAGGAGATGAGGTAGATAAAGACAGAAAAAGAAATGCAGCTGGCGGCTTAAGGTGGCCAGGCGGGAGAGGGTGAATTTGGCCTCCGGCACCCCGCAGGTCAGGAGCAGCCCGAGGTTGTCCACATCGGCCTTAAGAACGCCTAAGGCCTCCAAGCCCTGAAACTTCCCCGGGGTGTCAGTAGGAGCCAGGGCCAGGGCGGCGAGCTGGCTTAAGGTTTTCGGATCTCCCGGTTCCGGTATGTCCTCCAGATCCCGGAGCCGGTCGTCATAAAGATCCTCTTCCCGACAAACCGGCACATAACCGTTGATGAATTTTCGGGTCACGGGTGAGGCCAGATTATCTTCCGGTGGCGATATGTCCCACAATTTCAGCAGTTTGCCTTCACCGGCCAAGTCGGTGAGGAACCCATCGACAAAGGCCACCTGGTAGCGGCCGAACAGGGGTTCCCGCAGGCAATTGTCCGGGGCCCGGAGCTTAGCCTCGAGGGTGGTAACGGCTAGGCGGTTTTTCTTTACGAGATTGGTTCCCAGGAAAACATGATCCCGGCAGACCGCGCAGGCGGAAGGCACCTGGCGGAGATAGGGGTCTTCCCCCGCTTCTCCCCCCACCAGGGTCGCGGGGCGCTTGCCGCACAAGGGGCAAAGCGGACGGGGCAGATCAGCGCGGAAACTCTGCAAATACCCCTGTACCCTTCCGCCATAGGAGTGGAGGTTCAAGCGGGCCAGCTTCTTTTGCTCCAGGTCCCGCCCCATGGCTTTCCACAGCGCGGTGAAGCGGCCGGCCAGGAGGTCCTCCGGCGAGGCCTCCCGGGTGGCCAGCCCCAAGGCGCTTTCCCCTAAAGAAATCCGGAAGAGCCATTCGTTCATGGCTGCTTCGGCCGCGGAGACGGCCTGCCGGGTCTCATCGGTATTGGGGGCCAGGATAGTGAACTTGCCCGCGGCGTTCAATACCACCGACAGGAAGGGCAGGCCCAGCCGGTGGCACACTAGGTCTGCCGCCAGCTCCGAGAGCAGGGACACGGCAAAGGAGCGCCCCCGGAGGAGCTTGGCCCGGTAACGCCGGCTCTCACCCCCGGAGCTGAAGATAAAATCCTGGATGCCGTAAAAATCGCCGCTGATAAATAGGAATTTCTTTTCCGCGGGATTCCGGATAGCCGAGACCGTAAGGCTGTTCTGGTGACGGTGATATGCGTACAGCGCCGCAGCCAGGGCGGCGGTGGTGCGGGCATGGTCATAGAGGGACACATCCCGGGAGGCCTCCACCGCCCCGGCCCGAAGCGCCGGGATCAGGGAGGTGTACACCATAAGCAGACTGTCGAAATGCTCCAACCAGAGCTCCAGGTTTTCCTGCCGGTGGGCCAGCCCTTCCAGGCTTCCCTTAAAGGCGGCAAATAACCGGAGATATTCCTCCTTGGCCGTTTTCTTTTCGGCAGGCGTCACTTCCTTGAGAGGCCGGGGGAAGATGCTCGCCGGCGACAGCTCCAGAAGCGGATAGCCCCAGCCATGGGGCGTCTGAAAGCGGTCTACCGAACTAGCGTTACCTTCCGGGAGGCTTAGTTCGGCCAGGATGGCCGCCAGGCGGGTCTTCCGGTATTCCGCCCAGTCAACGCCGGGCTCCTCCCCTTCAGGCTGGTCCCGGCGTTCCCAGCCGCTGGAGAGACGATCTGCCTCGGCTATGATCCAGCGCCAGGGGCTGTCTTCAGGGCGGTGGTGTCCGGCGGCCAGATTGATTAAAGGCTCTCCTTTCCCCCATTCCCTGTCAGTAAATGCAGGGGGAAGGAACCCTGCCAGTTTTTCAATAAACGCCGCCGTGTAAAGGGCGTGAGGATGGCTATGCCTGCCAGTCCTTTTATCGAACGGCTGGTAGAGGTCAACATTGTTGACCAGATATTGCTCACTTACCTCTAACGCCTCCCTATCGGCGAATTTGCCGAGATCATGCAACAGGGCCGCGGCCGCAATCTTCAATATGGTTGCATCCAAGGGTGACCTCCTCATCGGCAGGAAAGATATCCTCCTGCTCCGCATTTCTCTTTATGCCGGGGAGAACCTAATCTTTTACAGAATGTCTGCCAGTGCTCCCTCATCCACAATTAGAACCATGCGAGATTCCCGTTATCTTGAGTTTTCCCAGTCCGAAGGTGGTGTTTTTGCCCACATGCAGTTTTTCCGCCAGGGAGAGGAAAGGCAGAAATTCCCCAAGTTCACCCTGATAAGTGATGTCCCCCAAAAGCCCGCCCAGAAGCATGGCCTGCTCCTGGCGGTGGGAATAGCGTTTCCAGTCGCACCAATTTAGGGAGGAGTGCCGGGTCTGCACCTTCTGGGCCCGGGCACTGAGGCCCCGGTAGTCCAAAGGAGGCTCCCCATTGCCGTATTCCTTAAAGAGGGTGGCAATGCGGCGCAGCACCGCTCTTAGAAGCACATGGAAAGGGAGCTCAGCCTGCAAGCGGTTTTGGAATTTAAGGCGCAGGGGGGTGAGGAGGGAAACGGTGAGCTGTCCCACGCCGGGCCGGGGCGGTTCCGCGGTGGGGAGCACCAGCTCCTGGGGTCGGGCGGGCAGAAGGAGGCGCTCTTTTTCCTGATAGATGACCCCGGCAGTGGCACAGGTGACGGAGAGGAGACGAAAGCGGACCCGCCGCCCTCCCAGGGCCTTGCCCAAGCCCAGCCGTCCCAGGTGCTCGAAGGCATACACAAAGTAAGGCAGGTAGGCATTGCTCTTCCCGAAGAGAAGCAGGGTGAACTCCAAGGGCTCACCGGGGGAGAATTGGGTCTTGGGGCTTAGCGGAGGCTCCAGCACAAAGGGAGGGGGCGGCGAGGCCCGGCTGGGGGCACCGGCCGGAGGGTCAAACACCGCCACATAAAGGCATTGCCCCCGCAACAGGCAGGAGGGACACTCCTGGTGCTTGAGGGCGCAGACCACCTCTTTCAAGGCCCGACCAAACACCCCCCGCAGGGTGGAACCCTTATATGGCGGGAGAAGAGCCTCGTCCTCCAGCACCCCGCGGAATCGATATTCCCCCAACAGCATGGAAGGTCACAACGGGTTGCCTGGATTATCTCTCAGGCTCAAGGTGAACAGACAAAACTTTTTTGCTTTTATAGCATGAAACCGGAGGGGATGAAAAGGCCTTTTCCCTGAGATTGAGCGACCTGGAAGCTCCGATGCCGGTCCCCGGGGACCTCGCCACGTGAAAAGGAGCTTGACGTTAAGGAATAGGGCCGATCATCACCACCTTAGCAGTCTACCCCTTAAAATTCCCCATCCCTTGTAGTGATGCCTTGACCCATCTTGGCAGTCCTTGGCTTTATATTCCTGCCAAGATCGGTTTATTGACCTGATCCGGGAAGGTTTTTCCCAAAATTTCCCTGACCGTCATATTGAACCCCGGGGGTGGGGGTGCTGTCCCCGGGTTTTCCATTTTCCGCTGCTGTGTGAGCGGCTGCCAAGGGCGCAGGCGGCGGGGCAGGCAGGTTGAGGCTTTCTCTCGCCAACGTCAGGGGCTGGTCTTTTCCTCTTCCCTTTTCCGGGAAGCGGTTGGAGGGCGGAACCGGTCTCCCGCCTTGGGCCAGGCCTTGCCCCTGGAAGCTGTGCCGTTCTCCGGCCGGAGAGTTCGGACGATCCGGACGATTCGGACGTTTCGGACGTTTTTCGCGGCCTTCTGGGCAGAAAAATTTTGGGCCAAAATAAAGGGCATAAGGAGCCGACCAAAGCCCCCTCCTAT
>Ga0315298_1009871_pt1 | contig 11646 bp, 9 predicted proteins | sample WHS_1_MG_FD_203077 | JGI IMG/M metagenome (GOLD analysis project Ga0315298, IMG submission 203077) | Extremophilic microbial mat communities from Washburn Hot Springs, YNP, Wyoming, USA - WHS_1_MG | ecosystem: Environmental > Aquatic > Thermal springs > Hot (42-90C) | place: USA: Wyoming... | reverse complement strand
GACGATATCCTCGGTCGTTTCGAGCTTCCACATGGGTCGGTTCGAGGGCACGCAACGCAGGGTTACCGCAGGCCCCCAAAACTTCATGCCGGACCAGAGGGGACGGATCTCGGGGGACATGAGGCCAATATCGAAATAGCCAATACCATCCATCGCATCGGCCACATCCACCACTCGCAAGTACTTGTACAGGTCTACGACGTTCATTCTCAACTCCTGCCTTTATAGGATAGGGGCCATTTTCAGCGTCACGGCCCCGCGTGACCGGTGAAACGGGAACTATATGCCCAAAGGAAGCGCAGGTAAGATGGCCCAATAGCCAACGCAATGGCGGTTAGGCGTTTTCGGCCCTTTTCTCTATAATCATTGTAGCAGACTTTTCTATAAATGGCGCGTCAAGTTGGGGACAGGTAAAGGCCAAATAGAGGACATGCTACACGATGAGGTGTTGCTTCAAGCGCTTCGCTCGGCCCTGCGCCACCTGTACGAGACGCCGGCCCTCCAGGCGAATGCCCTGGTCGAGTATTTAGGCTTGGCCGGCTCGCCGAATGCCGCCTCGGAATTGAGGCGCATCCTCATCGAGGCGATCCGCTCGCTCCAGCCGGAGGATTCGGTGCCTCCGGAGGCCGAGATTTGGCGCGTGTATGAAATCCTCCAGTATCGCTACGTTCAACAGTGCACACAAGCCGAGGTAGCGCGCCAATTGGGCTTGAGCATTCGCCATTTGCGGCGTGAAGAGGTGCGCGCCGCCGAGGTGTTGGCTTTGGCCTTGCAATCGCGGTGGGGGAAGGATGCGGCTGCCCGAGAGGAACCGGCCGAAACGGAAAACGATTTGGTTGGGAAAGAGTTGGCCTGGCTGGAGCAGGCGCACACCCAAGAACAGTTTGACCTTTGCGCGTTGGTCGGTGCCCTGTGTGAACTTGTCCGCCCAATGGCTCAAACCCACCGCACGCGGATCGAAATGGCCTTGCCAGAAGGCCCCTTCGAAATCCTCTCTCAACCCGTAGGGTTGCGACAGATCATCTTGAGCCTCCTCACGTTGGCGATCGACCGTGCCGTAGGGGGGAATGTGCGCATCAGTGCGCAAAGGAGGGAAGGGCGCGCCTATCTCACACTTGCGGCGCAAGGAGCAGGCGAGCGATGCGCCGATGGCCCACTCGATGTAGAGGAGCACATCGCCATGGCAAAGCGGTTAGCCCGCTTGTGCGAGGCCGAAGTAGAGGTAGCCTTGGGCAATGGAACGTTTGCGGCGACCATTGGGCTTACCGTGCCTTGCCAAATTCCCGTCCTTGTGATTGACGACAATCAGGATACCTTGCGCCTGCTGGAGCGCTATGTAGCGGATACGCCCTTCCGCCTGATAGGCGTTCGTGATGTGGAACAGGCTTTTCAAGTGGCGGCCAGTACGCCCCCGAGCGTCATCGTGCTCGATGTGATGATGCCCCGCGTAGATGGTTGGGAGGCCCTAGGGCGGCTCAGGCAACACCCCCTGACGTGCCGAACGCCGATCATTGTGTGTACGATTCTGGCCCAGGAGGAGTTGGCTCGCTCGCTGGGCGCGAACGACTATCTTCGTAAACCCCTTGCGCGAGAGGCGTTTCTGAAGGCTCTGGAGCGCCAGTGCGCTCCGGTGGGGCCAGGAGGGCCGTCAAGGCCTCCGTACAGCGCAGGAACTCTTGTAAATTGATTCCCCCGCCACGCGTCACGTTGAGGAAACTCGTGGCATATCCTCCCGGTGCAGCATCCAGCGCGGAGATGGCGATTACGGGGATATCGCGGATGGCCTCCTCTTGACGTTTTTGCTTGAGCACGCTAAAGCCATCCATACCCGGCATGATGAGGTCCAAGAGCATGACGTCGGGCCGCCGAGAACGCAAGAGCGCCAAGGCGCGCTCCCCGCTGGAGGCGCGATAGATTTGGTAACGGCGCTCCCCAGAGGAAAGCATGCGGCCGAAGAGTTGAAGCGCCTCGGGGTTGTCATCTACCAAGAGGATGGATTTCACGGCTTTGGGGATGCGATCAAGCGCAGCAAACAGATCCTCCTGCTGAACGGGCTTCAAGAGATAGGCCACGACGCCGAGATGGTCGGCGGCCTCTTGCTTTTCGGGGATGAAGCAGTGAATGACGGGCGTGCCGAAGGGGAGGCGCGCGGCCATGCTGACATCCTCTAATCCTTCGGGGGGCAGGGCCTCGTTGATCAAAAGCGCCCGCGCAGGGGTGCGCGAGACCTCACGAATGGCTTCCTCCAGCGTGTGAACTGAAGCGACTTCTACCTCCGGCTCGTGGCGCGCCAGGATGCGCTTAAGCGTATCCGAAGGCTCTAACACGACGAGACGCGGGCGGACGTTCGGCTGTGGCGCTTGCGAAGGCCGCGTGCGTGGCTCATAGGTTTGGTAAGGGTTGAACCAGCGCACCCCTTCGCGCACGGGCAGGGGGGCGAGCACGTCGAGGGGCAAACGGGCATAAAAGGTCGAGCCTTTGCCGGGTTCGCTTTCCACCCACATCTTGCCGCCGTGAAGTTCTACAAAACGGCGGCTGATGGCTAGCCCCAGGCCAGATCCCCCATAAAGGCGACTGATGCTCCCATCATACTGCTCGAACGGTTCAAAGATGCGCTCTTGATCCTCTTTGGGGATGCCTGGCCCCGTATCTGCCACGCTGATCACCATTGTTTGATCTTCCACGCGGGCGCAAACGTGGGCACCGCCGCGCTCGGTGAATCGGCCGGCGTTGCTTAGGAGGTTAATGATCACTTGGCGAATGCGCGTCTTGTCGCAATAGACGAGGGGTAGGTTTTCGGGCACGTCCATCGTCAGAGAGAGGCCCTTCGATTGAAAGAGGGGCATCACGGCCGTTAGGGCCGCTTCGACGATCTCGCGCATGGAAACCTTTTCGCGCACGAGGGCCAAGCGGCCGGCCTCGGTGCGGCTCAAGTCGAGCACGTCATCTACGAGGCTGGCCAGGTGCTTGCTGTTGCGCTGGATGACCTCGATATCGGCCAAGAGTTGCGGCGGCAGTTCGCGGCCGTAAAGGCGCGGGTTCCGCGTGATGATCTCGCTAAAGCCGATGATCATATTGAGGGGCGTGCGCAATTCGTGGCTTACGTTGGCCACGAATTCCTCTTTGGCGCGGCGGGCTTCCTCGGCCACGCGGTACATAGCGCGGAGCCGATCGGAGATGCGCGCCAGTTCCGCATTGGCCTGGTTGAGGTCTTGCTGTACCTCTTTGAGGTGAAGCCTTTGCGTGCGCGCCTCCTCCAAAAGGGCGCGCATATAATCGAAATTCGCCCAAGACCACTGCGTGCTCGTCTGCGCAAAGCGCAATGCCACCCATACGACCCCCCAGGTAACCCAAATGGTTTCGATGGCGATGAGATGCGAAAAGGCCAAATCTCTCCGCAAGAGAAAGAGGGTTAGGAGGGCGGCCAACGCAGCGCCATATGCCGGGCCTGAGGCGAGCGCCGCTAGCCCTACGGGGAGGCCGATGAGGCCCCAAGCCATCAAACTCCCTTGTCGCCATGCGGCCAGGGGCAGGATGGTGTAAAAAGCGATGAGGAGCCATAGGCAAAGGCCGGGGTGTTTGCGCGTAAGGAGCCAAATACCGAGTGGCACAAGGAGGATGAGCATCCCCAGGGCACTTGTGATCGCCTCGAAGCGGCGCATCTCGGCCAAGAGGATAAGCAATTGCCCAAAGATCAAGGAGCCGATCACAGCCAGACCCAGGGCGCGGGAGCGCGTCTCCTCGCGCATTTCTTGGTAAAAATCCGCTCGCGAACCCAACTCCAACATACGTACTCCTTGCCGGCGGCTCGGCCTTTGAGGCGCCTGCGCCTCACGATGGACTCAAACCAATGCTTTTTCTACCGCGTTTGTTTACAAGGCTTGTTTTTTGAGTTCGGCTTCGAAAAAGGGACGATTTCGCGCATGCCTGGGAGCATGGATTGGAGCATCTCGATGATGGGCAACCCGTATGGGCAGCGTGCTTCGCAGGCTCCACAGCGCGTACAGGCCTCGATGGCGGCGATGCGCGCCTTGCGATAGGCAAGATCGGCCTCCATCCCGGCACGCCCCCAAGAATGCGCTCGGAACCCCTCTGGGCCTAAGGTGCGATAGTGGTCATACATCATATCGGTGCCCAAATGCATATGGATAGGAATACCCACCGGGCAAGGGAGGCATTCGCCGCAGATACGGCAGCGTACGTGGGCCAGTTTTTCTTGCCAACGAACGACTTCCTCCTCTCCTTCGGGTGTGAGGGTGGCCTCCCCTTCGCCGGCGGAGAGATCCTCATCTACCTCGGCCGGGGTGCTCACGCCGGGCACGGCCACGTCAATGGGCTGGGTGCGCAGCCATTTGAGCGCCAAGCGCGCCGGGAGAAGCCCCGTCGCCACCGGCTTCATGATGGTAATTCCCACGCCGTGGGCGCGGCAGTACGGGATGAGCGCCTCCAACGGCTGGCGCTCGACGAGGTTCATGGGCACGAGGATGAGGTCAAAGGGGAAGCGCTGCAGCGCTTTGAGGAGGATATCCGCCCGGTGTGAGGTGCAGCCGAGGAACTGGGTCAGCCCTTCTTCGCGCGCCCGCACGAGTGCTTTGAGGGCACCGCCGGGGCCTAAACGCCGTGCGATATCCTCTTCGGACTCGAGGGAATGGAGGTGGATATTATTGACATAATCAAACTGTAGGCGCTCCAACGATTCGTTGATCTGCCTCCAGGCGCCTTCTTCGGAGGGTTCGTTCGTTTTGGTCGAGACGAACACGCGCTCGCGCACATCTTGCAGGGCGATGCCCAGTTTGATCTCCGAATCGCCATAGATGCGCGCCGTATCGAAATAGTTGACGCCCCATTCCAATTCGCGCCGCACGAGGCGTACCCCGTGCTCCATGCCAAAGTTGCCCAACATGGCGCATCCCATGCCGATCACTGAAACCTGCCAACCCGTGCGCCCCAATGTGCGGTATTCCATGGTCTCTCCTTCAAGATGAGCGAACGCGCTGGGCACCTCAGCGCGCCAGCGCGTTCCCAATCGTTTTCGATGTGCTGCGAGAGCGAGTCAGCGTTTCGGCACCATGTACTTGGAAAGGCGCGCATAAGGCGGGAGAGGCCCCCCGATGAGCGGCCGTGCATAATCCAAAAAGGCGGGCGTGACGCCGTTCCCTTCGGCGTTGATGTATTCATCCGGCAAGTGGCGTTCCCGGTTGGCCACCTCCTCCAAGGGGACGAGGGTCATATCTACCGTGTAGACTGGGCCGGGCTGGCGCACAAAGGCGACCATTTTGCCCGTCTCGCCGCGCAGGGCAGCGCGCACGGCCTCGCCGCCGGCCTGGTAGGCTTCGTCGCGATCCACCGGCGATTGGAGTTCCGCAAAGGAACGCTGCAAATATCCGGGCTTATCGAACCGGGCACGGATGCCGAGATGCTTGCGGATGACCTCCGCCACGGCCTCGACCACGCCCAACTTGGCGCGGTGGCCGAAAGCGTCCACATCGCCGGGGCCAGCAGTGCCAAAATCCTCGCCCCGTTCGTTTCGAAGGCCTTCGCTCACGCCCACCACGCAATACCCGTACCGGTTGTAAACGCGCTCCACATCCGCCGCGAGTTTCTCCTCCGAAACGGGCCGTTCGGGGATGTAGAGGAGATGCGGCGCATCTTCCTCATGGGCGCGTGCCAGGGCCGCGGCTGCCGTGAGCCAACCCGCGTTGCGCCCCATGATCTCCATGAGTTTGATGGGGCCACTATCGCCCATCGCCTCGGTATCGAAGGCGGTGTTGCGAATGGCGGAGGCCACAAAGCGCGCTGCGCTCCCGTAACCTGGGCAATGATCCGTCAAAACGAGGTCGTTATCAATCGTTTTGGGCACGCCGATGCAGTAAAGTTCATACCCCACCGATTTGGCCACGGTGTCTATCTTGTGGGTGGTATCCATCGAGTCATTGCCGCCGATGTAGAAAAAGTACCGCACATTGTACTTTTTCATCACTTCGACGAGGCGAGCATAATCCTCTTCTTTGACGCGATACCGCACCGTGCCCAGCGCCGAAGCGGGGGTGTTGCGCAGGATATCGAGCGTGAGGGGCGTTTCGCGGCGCAGGTCATAGAACTCCTCTTGGAGCATCCCTTGGATGCCGTGCGCCATCCCCCAGATGCCCTCGATCTGATCGGAAGCGAGCGCCTGATGGATGACCCCGACGAGGCTATTGTTGATGACGGCCGTCGGCCCGCCAGATTGCCCAACGACGAGATTACCCTTCATGATTATTCCTCCATTTTGCACAGCGATGCATCATCGCTCCCATAATACCGCAGAAGGCAAGGGAGGGCAAACTCGCGGAGCCAAGGGAAATAGAAACCCTCCCGCAGGGGGAGATCCTGCGGGGGGGATGTTTCACGGCGCGGTGGGTTATTCCACCCAGCGGGTAAAGGCTTCTACCGGCTCGCGCGGGGAGCGAAAGCGGTTCACAGGCGCTGCAGGGTCTGGATAGCCCAGGGCGATGACGGCCGTGGGCTGTTCATCGGCGGGGATTTTGGCATATTCGCGGATAAGATCGCGCTCTCCCATGACGAACCCCAGCCAACAGGTGCCCAAGCCCAAACCGTGGGCGGCGAGCATCAGCGTCGTTACAAAGGCAGGGATGGCATCGGGCACGCGTGCCCCCTCCTCGCCGCGAAACGAGATGACCAAAGCCACGGGGGCATCATACAAGCGGTTACTGCCCTCTACGAGGGTCTCATAGGCGCTGCGCCCCGCCAAGGCGACGAGTTCGGCCAGGCTCCCGGTGCGCACGCGCACCTCAAAAGCCCTACGCCGCGCCTCGTCCCACGGGTTCTCTGCCAAGCGGGCAAGGAGGGCTTGACGCCAGGCCTCTAGGCGTTCCCCTTGGACGACGGTAACGCACCAAGGTTGGCTGTTTGAGCCAGAAGGCGCCCAGCGCGCGATCTCGAGGAGGGTTGCAATGGCCTCACGCGGCACAGGCTCTGGTTTGAATGCGCGGATGCTGCGGCGCCCTTTGATCGCTTCGATCAGTTCCATCGGAGGCACTCCTTATTCCTTACGGGGTGCGCAGTCGGTGCCCAAGGAGGTTCATGCGCCATGGGCATAGTGCCCTCGAGTGCGCATCTCCGCCCAAAAGGCCTCTTGGCCGATCTCGCGCATCCTTTGGTTTGCCCATAGCCAAGCCTCGCGTAGTTGGCCCTCGAAATCCGCCCGTGTGCAGGGGAATTCGGGGCATTCAGCGCAGAAGGCATAGCCTCTCTCGGCGGTGCACGCGCGCACTACGCAGCCGGGCATGCATCCTCGGCCATCTCGGCAGCCGCTGCAAGGCCCGTGGGCCAAGAGGTCGAGCACGTCGCGAAAAGCCGGGTACGCCGCCAGGCGTGGTTGGAACGCGCTAAAGGCAGCGGCAAAGGGTTCAAACCCCTCTAGCCAATGCGCCAATTCGCGGGCGTGCTCGGCGATGGGGCCGGCCTCAAAGGAGGCGCAACTATAGCAAACTAGCCCACAAGGGGCAATATCCCGCAATAGGTTTTCTCGGCTCATCGAGCGCCTCCTCTACAGCATATCCAATGCCTAGACCATTGCCCGTGGCCTATTCGTGGTTAGCGCCGCGCCAGCGCCACAATCCAGCCGATCAACCCCATGAGGAGGATCGCCCCTATGGAGAGGACGAGATACGGGTCGGCCGGCCAATTTCGCCCATAGTGCAGTTTCGGCGCGGGCTTGTATTTGAGCGAGGGATCGTCGGGCGATTTTACGGTCGCCTCTTCCCCCGCCTTGACGGTGCCCTTGGGGCCTTTGGCTTCGGTCATCACACCATTCGCATCGAAACGTTGATAGGTCGTTTCGAATTTATGGGGCTTGGCCTCATCGCGGTATTGCGGGTTCGCCTGAAGGAACTGCTCCGTTTTGTAGGCGCTCACCTCAAAGCGCACCGAGGTGCCTTCTGGCACGTAAATCCATTCCGGCGCGTCCTTGAGATCACCAGAGAAGACGGCCCCTGGGATCTGCGATTCGTATTCGCCCGTCTGATAGTTCAACCCCACATGACGGCCCTGGTCGTCATAGGCGTGCAGGTCTATATCGGGGAGGGGGCCATCTACATTCGCCGTGACGGTGGGCGGCGCTGCGGGGGCAGGCACCGCCGCAGGGGCCACCACCGCCCCCACTAGGTTAACGGGCGTGTAAACGTTCGTGCTGACGATGGCGGTGTAGCCATTTTCGGTGCTCTCGGAGTGGAGCACGAATTCTAACTTTCCCGCAGGCCATTGCGCCGTTTTTGAGCCGGCATGGAGGGTAGGCCGCCAATAGGATCGGCCGCCTGGGCCAGTGCCGACTGTGGTGCCCGACTGCGGAGTGATGGCGTTTACGGTGTGGTGCGCATGGGTGTTATCCCACCGGACTTGATAGAGGACGACTCCGCTCTCCGGGGCGCCATACCAGCCGCCGGCTTGGCGCGCCTCGAGGATGAGGTAATGTTCCGGGTGTGCCGAGGTGGGATCGTCAACGCGTAACACCGTATCGCCATACCGTTGGTTCTCCAGCGCGGTGAGCGTGTACTGTTCGCCCAAAGTGGCCTCTTTGTACTCTAGGTATTCTGCGCTGACCTTGGTAAAAGAGGACATATGCACGGGGTTGGAGGCGGGGGGATCACCCCACCAGTTCCCTGCGCCCATCAAGCCCCAGTTGTTGATGTTGCCATATTGCCCCCAGGGCTGTTGGTAGTTGTATCGGTCGCTGATGAGGTTCCATTTGCCCCATAGCATATAGCGGCTGTGGAGGGAATGGCCCACTTCGTGCGCCCAGAGACCCATCCCGTCTTCCTCGGCCACCACGATGAGGCTCCCGGCAAAGACCTTGGCCTTGGCATCGGGTGGGCCTACTTCGATCTCGTGCCACATGCCGTTCTGGGGCCAGGAGCATAGCGTCGAGAGGGGAGCAGGCATTGCAGCACCATGAGAGGCCTGTTTCGAAGGGCCGGCATACACGACGATGACCCGCGCCAAGTTCATCTCCTCGCGCGGAGCGCCTGCCTCAAAGGCCTTTTTCACCGCGGCGATGGCAAACTCTGTCTCTTTATCTTGAAAATCCGCCAAACGCGGCCCCACGTTGTACCAATCTTGCGAGCCGGCATCCCCATCGGCATCCATAAAGGTGTATGAGAGGACGACGCGGCCGTAGGCGTTCTTGCCGTAATAGGAATTCACATCCTGGGCAATCTTTTGAAACTCGCTGAGGGGTTTGTGGCCGGGCACGTCGTCCGTGCCCGCGAGGATGACTAGCGTATCGCCTAGATCGCACAAACCTTGGCGTTGAGCGGCCATATAGAGCGCGGCGGCAATATCATCCTCGGCGCCTTGGCCGGTATCGTCGCGCGCCACAAAGGTGTGTGAGCCGCACGTCCAAGCGATATAGCCGGCTGTGGCGGTGGGGCAGGAATCCTCCACGGCTTCCTCGCCAAAGATATCGGCAAAGAATTTACGCAAGTACTCGCTGAGGTAGCCCAGTAGGCCACCCGGGTTGCAGATTTCCTCCCCTGGTCGAAGGATCACGGCCTCGCGCCCTTGGTAAGAAGCATGCGGGAAGCCGTTTTCGAGCATTTTGTCGATGTAAAAACGCCCACCCTCTTCGCCCAAGGCGAGGATGCGTGCGTATTGGATGGTTTCTTCCTCGTAAGAGCCGCCGTTCGTGATAAGAAACTTTTTCTTTAAAAAGTACCTTGCGGCGTTCTCAGGCGGCCAAAGCATGAAAATCGTATCGTCATCGGGATCCAATTGGTAAAGGGGCTTGCGCGTAACGGTATCGGGCCAGCCCAGGGTCTTGGCCACCTCTCGGAGGACGCGTTCCTCCGGAGCGAGGGCGGTTTCATCGGCTGGACCTTGCGCCAAGGCGCCGGGCACTACAAACGTAACGATCGCCGGAATGCCCAAAAGTAGGAGCACGAGGGCGAGCCAAAATATGGGGTACCGCCTCATTGGGAGATTCCTCCTTGCACGGCCTGTCGGCGCCCCATGAGGCGCACCCAGAAGAAAAGCGACACAGCAGCCAAGATGGCCACACCAGCATACGCCCAGAGGTAACGAGGGCCTACCCATCGGTACAGGGCGTAGATGGCGCCTAACCAAACGAGATCCCACAATAGGATGCGAAAGGTAATGCCGATACACCCCCTCCTTTTTTGCACGCGGATTGGTCCGCGGCGGTGCGCTTCGCCCGCCTGGATGGGTTGCGCAACGGGATAAGTCGGCATCGTTGGGGGTGGGGCCGCATACCCCTGCAAGGGGGTGGGACCTGTCACTTGAGGGGGAGCCTGGGGCGGTTCGGGCATCGCCACGGCGGCTTGCCTCCCGGGTGGGGTGGCGGCGACCCACTGCCCCTCGTGGTAAACGAACCATTGGCCTGTGCGCTCCTGGAGCATCCAGAGGCGGCCCCACTCGTCCGTTACCTGTAGGGCGGCCAGTTGGGCGCGGTACTCTTCCTCCGTGAGAAACCCTGTCTGGCGCAGTTCCTCAAGGCGGCGAAACTCGCGTTCGGCCCGGTTATAATCCATGGTGGCCTACCTTTCGTTCGCTATGCGGCCTATTGATTCATCATACTGTATCCTGGCGGGGCGTCAATTCCGTCAAAGGGCGAGGTGGCGAGAAGAGCCTGAGTGGCTCATCGCCCCCCTTGAAGGGGCGTGAATCCCCGATATTCCCATATCATGCAGGCCAGGTCTGTTTGCCGCCATCCACCCGCAACACTTGCCCGGTGATATACGAGGCGGCCGGCGAGCAAAGAAAGGCCACGACGCGGGCGATCTCGATGGGGCGACCGTAGCGCTCCAGCGTCCCCTCGGTTACCAGTTTCTCTTCCTCGATGGGGCGGCTGGCCACAAAGCGAGGGGTTACCGTATCGCCGGGCGCCACGACGTTCACATAGACATTATAGGGCCGCAGGTTGAGCGCCAAGCAGCGCGAGTACTCGTGTACGGCGGCTTTGGCTGTGGAATAGATGGCCGATTGCGGGTTCCCTCCCAAACCGGCGATGCTCCCGATGTTGACGATCCACCCCCGTTTGCGTGCCATCATCTCGGGGGCCACGGCGCGGCAGCACAAAATGCAGGTGAGGAGGTTGCGGTCGAGCACAGCGCGAATATCCTCCACAGCGATGTGGATGGCATCATTCCCTTCGGGTTTGCCCGCGAGAGGGGCGTTCACACCGCGTGCGCCCACATCGCCGCCGGCGCAGTTGACGAGGATATCTATCTCGCCAAGGCCGGCATGGATCTCGCCCACCAGGCGCTCTACCACCTCCGGCTGGGTCAGGTCGCCATATACCGGGAGCACGCGCACCCCGTGGGCGGAGGCCATCTCATGGGCAACGGCCTCGAGGGATTCCCCCTCGCCAAAGGCCCGCGTAGAAGTGGGCGTGGTGCCGTGAATGGCGACGTCGGCCCCTAAAGAGGCCAGGTGATCGGCAATGGCTCGCCCAATGCCCCGCGATGACCCGGTAACCCAAGCGATGCGCCCCGTGAGGAAACGAACGGTTTCGGCCATAGTCCCCCATCCTTTATGGAGTCTCTATCGTCCCGGCGGCGAAAAGGGTTGCCTTGCCGGGTGGATAATGATATAATCGCCGTACACAGGTCGGATGTCAAGGGGGAGTAGGTT
>Ga0315298_1009869_pt1 | contig 11648 bp, 10 predicted proteins | sample WHS_1_MG_FD_203077 | JGI IMG/M metagenome (GOLD analysis project Ga0315298, IMG submission 203077) | Extremophilic microbial mat communities from Washburn Hot Springs, YNP, Wyoming, USA - WHS_1_MG | ecosystem: Environmental > Aquatic > Thermal springs > Hot (42-90C) | place: USA: Wyoming... | reverse complement strand
CTGCCCTGCTTCCTCTAAGACTTCTGGTACAGCTGGTGCGGGTATCGCGAATATAACTAAATCGATAGGTGCATTAACGTCCTTTAAAGACTTGTAGCATTTGGTGTTGAAGATACTTTCATACTTTAAATTGATCGGGTAGACCTTGGCTTTTAAAATTCCCTTCTCCATGTTTGTTATTAAAGTGTGTGCGACGACGCCGCCAACCTTAGTGATGTTGGGTGAAGCACCAACTATGGCTATGGAAGATGGTTCAAAGAAAGGCCTAAGAGACATTCTAATTCAAATTAGCTCGAACCTGCGTCTTAAAAAACTTTTTACAAGGGTTTGGCGTTAATTACGGAGATCTGCAGCCTATTTACCCTGCTCCCTTAACTCATCAAGTATCTCTTTTGCCCTATCTACCCTAACCTTCTTCTCCTCCACCATTTTGGTTGCCACTTTATCTATGAGCTTTCCTGTAGCTCCAGCCATTATAGCTATGTTCCTCGCATGAAGCTTCATATGTCCTCTTTGGATTCCTTCAGTAGCCAAGGCTCTTAGGGCTGCGAAGTTTTGAGCTAACCCAACTGCGGCTATCACTTCTCCAAGTTCCCTTGAATTCTTTGCACCGATGATCTTCGTGCAGATCTTCGCGATAGGGTTGGATTTTGTAGCGCCTCCGACTAAACCTACTGCCATTGGGACTTCTATTGAACCCACTAGGTCTCCATCTGAATTCTTCTCCCACTTGGTTAGGGGATGGTATTTCCCACCTATTGCTGCGTAAGCATGCGCCCCTGCCTCTATCGCTCTCGTATCATTTCCAGTAGCTAAGACGACAGCTGTTATGCCGTTCATTACCCCTTTATTGTGTGTTGCACATCTGTAAGGATCTGCTTCAGCGAATGCGTACGCATCGAGGATAGAGTCCACCACCTGTTCACCTCCTACTGTCTCCCTATCGAAGACCGCTGAAGCCCTTGCTAGCCTTAAAGTTGCAAGGTTGCTTACTATCCTCAAAAGCACCACACCGCCGGTTATTTCCTCTATGTAGCCAGCCACTGCTTCCGCCATTGTGTTGACGACGTTCGCTCCCATAGCGTCTTTACAATCGACATAAAGTTCTACGATCAGCATTTCCCCTCTGCTTGTAGGTATCACCCTAGCTCCAACGCTCCTAGCCCCACCACCAAGCGAAATTAGGAATGGGTCTTGCTGGTTTGCGAGCTGTAAGATCTCATCTCCTCTCCTGAAGACTTCAATTCGCGCCCGATGAGGATCGCTCAACCTTGTCACTTGAATTTGGGCGATCATAACCGGTTCAGTGCTTGATGTGAAGAACCCTCCCTTTACCCTCGCCATCTTCGCCGCGTTGCTCGCAGCAGCGACTACAGAAGGTTCTTCGATTGCCATTGGTATCAAGTAGTCTCTGCCGTTGATCAGAAAGTTCACCGCGATCCCAAGTGGTACAGGCATTATTCCTATAACGTTCTCTATCATCTTGTCAGCTAGGTCCATCTTTAAGGACGATGTTGAAGTAAGCTGTCCTACTTCCTCATCTGTTAGGTTTGCGAAGGCCTTAACTATATTCAACCTTCCATTTAGATCTAGCTTGTAAAATCCTGAAATTTGCGATGTTCGCTCCATCAGTAGCATTCATAAAGGGGGTGATTTATAAGTAAAGTGTTACCTCTAACTGATTAGCCAAAAGGCTAACTATTAGAAACAGTTAGGCAAAGTAGCAACCGCCTAGTTGGCTGTAGATTAGAGGTTTGAAAATTGCTTTAGTTAGGCTATTGCAAGATTTAAATATCGTTGATCTGTCATTTGGCGTCAATGCCAGGTTCGATTAAAAAATTATCAGTTTCGATCGTCTTCTCCTCTATTTTCGTCATCCTGTCATTTATTCCTATAGGAACAAGCTTTATTGGAGGCACCGGCAGGTTCCAACTTTCTATAATTCTACCGCCTTTGGTTGGGTGGTTAATCGGGCCGTATTATGGTGCTATGTCAATGGCTATCGGTTCAATTGTCAGCAGCTTCTTCTACCCTAATTCGCCATTTGGGTTTGTGAGTTTCATTATTCCAGCATCGGGCGCATTATTCGCTGGTTTCACAAGGAGAGGGGTGCCTATCTTATCTGCCATGTATCTCATCGCCTTCGCTTCACTTTTCGCATTCGTTTACCCTATCGCTTGGTGGTTCACTATCCCACATGTCTTCGCTGCTTCGCTATGTATGCTAACCAATCTAGTCAACTCTCCTAAGATTAGAGTGCTATTTGGCACCTTCTCGTCCACCTTCTCTCAGCAGGCGACTGGCACATTCTTGACGATCATCCTTTTAAAGTTGGCTGCTGAAGACTACTTTTTGATATTTCCGTTAACTATGTACGAGAGAACTGTTGCGGCCATAGGCTCATTTTTACTTATTCTAGCCGTTGAAAGGCGTCTAAAGGCATTTTATATCTTTGAATGAAAAATATTATATAGTTCTTGAAGAACGTTTTATGTGAAAGGATTTGAGCGAGGAAGATATTAAAAAGATTGCGAATACGAAATTGTGGGTTGAAGAAAGGATAAAGTCCCTAGAACTGGAAATCGAAGCTTTGCGTGAAACCCTCGCAGTTTTAGATAGTTACCTACTGCAGAAAGGCTTTAGGCCGGCTGCTGAAGTTAAAGCTGTCCCAGTTGAATCTGTTGAACCCCCTCCTAAGACAGAGGCAGTAGCTGAAGAAGTGATCTCCCTTAAGGTTAAGGATGGGCGGATAGTTGCCACGGCCTACCTGACTTCGAAGAGCGTCACGGTGGTTCCCGCTTCGTCTTTAAAGTTAAAGACGTCTACTCCACCATTCACCTCGTACCTTATTGGGAAGAAGTTGTCTCAGATGGTTAATGCCGATAAGGAGCAGGTGAAGGGCGGTGTCTTGTCCGAAGACGAAGTTCTACAGTTCTCTGTTGAAGAAGATGGAGGCTTTATCAAAAAGATCACCTTAAAAAACTATAGAACGAAGACGCGCTTGAAAGAAATATTGAACCTAATAACATGGACCTTTGAGAAGATGTTGGAAAAGGCTTAAACAAAAGGGTTAATTACTAGCCTCTTCTCTAATATTGTGGCAAGGTGAATGCCTTGCCACATTCTTTCTATAAGAAGCTCGCTGAATCCCCTAGCGTTTTTACCTTTAAAGACTATGTTATAATACCAGGGAAAGCTGAAGCCGAGCCCTCCCAAGTAGATATAAGTTCGTACTTTACCAAGAATATTAGGGTCTTCCTTCCGTTTGTGTCAAGCCCCATGGACACTGTCACCGAAAGTGAGATGGCAATCGCTTTAGCTAGAATGGGTGGGATAGGTGTTATCCATCGGAACATGACTGTCGAAGAGCAGGTGGAACAGGTTCGAAGGGTTAAAAGGGCTGAATCGTTTATCATCCGCGACGTATACACGATTCAACCTGAGTCAACTGTTAGCCAGGCTATCGAAGTTATGCGCAAGTACAATATTTCTGGCCTACCGGTTGTCGACGGCGACAGACTCATCGGTATAGTAACTAAAAGGGATGTCTCATTTGCCGACTTAAGTTGGAGGGTTCGCGATGTGATGACGAAAAAGGTTGTAACAGCTAAACCTGATGTGACCGTGGAAGAAGCTAAGAAGGTGATGCATGATCACAGGATTGAAAAACTTCCTGTTATAGATGATGAGGGTAAGCTGCTCGGGCTAATCACGATAAAAGACGTTTACTCAAGGGAAAAGTATTCAACTGCTACCCGCGATTCTGAAGGACGTTTAAGGGTGGCTGCAGCAATATCCCCCTTCGATCTGCAAAGAGCTAAAGCTTTAGATAGGTATGTTGATGTTTTAGTATGTGATGTAGCACATTTCCATAACACAAACGTTCTGAGCTCTACGAAAAGGGTAGCTGATGAGGTTAACGCTGACCTTGTGATAGGTAATATAGGTACTGGGCAAGCTTTAAAGGACTCCACAAGTATAATAGATAAGGTCGATGGCGTTCGTGTTGGCATCGGTTCAGGGTCAACTTGTATGACCTCAGTTATCACTAAGGCTGCCGCGCCAACCCTGTTCGCTGTAGCATCTACGGCAGATGCTATGGAAGAACTTGGCCTTAATATCCCAATTATTGCTGACGGTGGTATTAGAAGCTCCGGTGACGCGCTACTCGCTCTCGCAGCAGGTGCTTCAACTGTTATGATGGGTATGGTCTTCGCTGGGTGTCGTGAATCTCCAGGTAACCTGATAAAGATTGGTGGAAAATATTACAAGCCGTTACGTGGGATGGGTAGTTTATCTGCGCGGCAGAAGAGGTTTGTTATAGACCGTTACGCTCCTATAGCCAAAGGCATAGCGGAGGGTGTAGAAGGTTATGTCCCATATCGTGGGGACGCCCAGAGTGTTATTGAAGAATTTGCGCTCGGGCTCAGAGCTTCCCTAGGGTATTCCGGTGCTAGTTCGATCAAAGACCTTTGGAGTAAAGCCAAATTCGGTCTAGTTACGAACGCTGGCCTAGAAGAACTCAAGCCTCATGATATTATACTGCCGGGAGAATAAACCCTTCTCCTTTTATTTTTTAGATGTGTAGTCGCTAGAGTATTTTCTGAATATCCCTTCTACCCTGTTCACCCACTCTGGGAACCCTATGATGTCAGGATACTTATCATACTCTTCTTTTACTAGCTTCATATACTTGGCTGTCTCAGAGAGATTCTTTAGCACACCAGGTTTTGAGATCCCTCTGATGGCCTTCAAAACTTTGTCTTTTAGGGTGAGGCCACCGGTTCCATAACCTATTTCAGTCAAGTCTTTATCGCTGATAAGTTGTTTCATCATACCGAATTCTATCTCTTCGTTTGTCAGAGCTTGTAGGAACATTCTGAAGATGTCAAGAGAAGCTGATTTCGCTCCATATAACCTTGTATACTCTATATTGGCCTCCCACAGTCTCTCATCTTCGTTTTCTTGGTCGTTTAGAGCTTTAACTATTGCACCACCGCAAGCTCTCGCTGAAAGCATGGACGGGCCGATCCCACCGCCATGGATCGGATTGGCGGTGCATGCGGCATCACCGATAAAGAGCACGTTCTTTGCTACTAGTGAATAAAGGCTCCTCCTTGTAGGTACTATGCCACCTCCTGCATCTAACGTCGAAGATTTCTGCAGGTCATCCCTTCTTCGAACCACCTCCCTAAGTTTGTCCTTAGGGTTAACATTTCTTCCACCTTGTACTCCCAAACCTATGTTAAGTGTGTGTTCGTCTTGGGGGAAGTACCACCAGTACCCTCCTGGAGCTAGATCTTGGTCAAGAAATATCTTAGCTATGCCAGGTTCTTCCACTTGTTCAACCCACCTGATTTCTCGGTATGCTACACTTACATCCTCTAATGGTATCTCTTTTTGAATGCCAACAGTTTCAGGGATCTGCTTCCTGAGAGTAGCCGCATACCCTGATGCGTCAACGAAATAATCGGCTCTCATAGATTGAACGCTTTGATCCTTGTAAACTGTCCTCAACTGTGTAGCTCTACCCCTTTCATACGATAGTGTAGTAGCCTTTGTATCAGCCATAAGTTCTGCTCCTTTATCAAGAGCCATGCCTAATAGCCACTGCCCAAATCTATGTCTGTCAAGGGCGAGACCCTCTCCCTCGACTGTTACTGAATATTTGGATGAAGGCGAATAGACCTTTACAAAGTCGAGTCTGCTCTTAAACGTGTCATTTGGGGGATAAGGGATTTTAACGTTCTTTATATGGTGCAGTCCAAGAGCGTCTCCGCATACCTTTTTCCCAATAAGTTTCTCGTTCTTAGAGTCTAACAGCAAGACTTTCACACCCTTCTCAGCCAAAGAAATTGCTGTAAGCGCTCCTCCTGTGCCAGCTCCAACAACGATTACATCGTATTTCTTATCAGGCATCATATTATGCTATAGATTTATGCTTAAAAAGAATTACTAAGCTCCAAGTGCGCTTTTCTTAGATGATTTCAAGGCTATGATGCGAATTCGATGTCCAAAACGACTTGGTCTATTCTTGGGCCGACTTCTCTAACCACTTTACAATTTATTGAATCTATTTTCAGTTTAGTTGGGTTTGATAGCTTTGGCAATGTCTCGTCGATTACCTCACTGACAGGTTTTGACTTTACGTGTAGGTATAGGTGGACTGTTCCTCCATCGGCTTTAAGCGCTCTAACAGCGTAGGGAAAATAGTCTAAGGCTCTCTCTGGGAATGGCATCAATACACGATCTGCAGAAGATAGGAGTCGGTTCTCTATCGTTCTTCCAGCATCTCCTAAAAGTGCTATTACTCTGTCATCCACCTTGTTTATAAAGGCATTTCGTAAGGTCATTTCATATGCGTATGGATTTACATCTATCGCGTAGTTAAGAGACGTTTTAACCTGCTTAGCGATTATTATTGAAAATGTCCCTATCCCAGCAAACATATTGACTACTACCTCGTTGTCTTTAACCAAGCTTGCAATTCGTAGGCGCTCTCCAGAGAGTCTAGGAGAAAAATACGCTTTTTGAATATCTAAAATAAATCTGCAACCGCTTTCTTTATGTTCGGTGTATGTTCTATTCTCTCCTGCAAGGTGTTCTAACTCCATTAACCTGTATTCGCCAGAAATGGGTGATGCTTGTCTGAACACAGCCTTCACGTTCTTAACATTCTTTAATAGCGTTTGAGCGATAAGGCCCTTCTTTGGTAAGAGGGTATCAGGTATCTTTATGACCGCAATGTCGCCTATTATATCAAAACCAGAAACCACATCCTTAAGTTCTTCTGTTGTAAGTACGTCTGCGAGGATCTCTTTGATGAGGCGACCCAATTTTTATTGCACTTTTGGACGTTATTAGGGGTGATCTTGGTCATTAAAAGCTTAATGCTAAAGAGCTCACTCTTCTTCTTCTATTTTAGTGACATAATAGTATCTGTCTTCCTCTTTCTGTGTTCTGTCAAGCTTGCTCTTCGGCTTGTTTATCCTCGGTCTCCCTGTTTCATAATCCCTTCTATACGTTATGCCCAGTTCTTTGAGAAACGAGTTCATTCCCTCATTCTTTCTCAAGGGGCTCTCCGCTTTTCCTACAATTGACGGTGTTCCCTTAAATATCATAAGCTTGTCAGAAACGATATCAATAAGCTGTACGTCGTGGTCTACAATTATAGCTGACTTGCTTCTAGAGCGTACGTATCGTTGAATTATCTTCGCTAACTCAACTCTGTCCTCTGCGTCTATAAAGGCTGATGGTTCGTCAAGTGCGTATACCTCTGTATTTTGGAGGAGTGTTGTTGTAACTGCAGTCTTTTGAAGCTCCCCCCCACTAAGTTTTGACAACTCTTTTTCAAATAACTTATCCACATGTAATGGAACAATTATTTCGTTATATTCGGACATGGAAGTCACATCTCTCCCCGCAACACTGTCTAGTAGTTCTTTGACGTTTTGATGCCCTTTGGGTGGAGTAACATATTGTGGTTTATATGCGATCTTTGAAGTCAACTTAACCGTTCCGGCATCCGGCTTTTCTACCCCTGCGATCATCTTAATGAAAGTGGTCTTGCCTAATGCGTTAGCTCCTACTACTCCAATGATCTCTCCAAGCCCGAGTTTACCGCTCGCTACCTTCAGGTTGAAATCTCCATAGGTCTTCTCAAGTTCTGTGTATTCCACTATAGGGGAAGTATCTGTTGACTCGGTTCCTGGCGCATAAATGTCGAAGATTATCCTCTTATCTCTAAATCGTACGTTTTCTTCAGGTATGTACCCGTCTAGGAAGGAGTTAATTCCGGCCTTTGTAGGCATGACTTGTGAAACAATACCATATACTCCTGGTTCACCGTATATTAGGTGTATGTGGTCACTTAGGTAATCTAAGATTGTGAGATCGTGCTCTACTACAAAGACGCATTTCCCTTTTTTTGCCACGTCCATTATTACTTGTGACACTGCCAGTCTTTGATATACGTCGTTAAACGAAGATGGTTCATCGAAGAAGTACATGTCTGCTTCCTTCGCAGCGGCAACAGCAATTGACAGCCTTTGAAGCTCCCCTCCACTTAATTGAGGTACATCTTTTGTTATCGAATCTTTAAGGTTAAGTTGTTCTATCAATTCCTTTGAAACGCCTCGCTGGTCTACCATGTTGAGAAGTGAAAGGCCATCCTTCACCCAGAGCTTTGTTAAATTGTATACGGCCTGTGGCTTTACGCTGACCCTAAGCTCACGGTTTGCGATCTTCTCAAAATGGTCTTTTAAGGCTGTTCCTTTGAAGTAGTTTAAAATCTCCTCCCAAGAAACTTCTCCTTCTAATCCGAGATTTGGCTTTAGAAGGCCTGACATTATGCTTATGACCGTAGTCTTTCCGACACCGTTTCTCCCTAGAAGGCCAATTACAGAGTTAGGTCTCGGTGTTGGTAATCGGTATAGTCGGTAGCTGTTCGGTCCGTATTGATGTATCTTATCTCTTGACAATTCTTCGGCTAGATTGACTATGCTGATCGCGTCAAAGGGGCATCTTTTAACGCAGATGCCACAGCCCGTACATAGTATCTCGCTGATTATAGGGAAGCCGTCTTCGCCTTTCTTTACTGTGTCCTTTTTCATCTTGTTTATAGGGCATACATTAATGCAGATGTATGGACATTTTTTGGGGTTGCATAATTCCCTGTCTATTACAGCTATTCTATGGACCATAAATTTCACCAGCTATTCTTCCACTAGACGGGATGGTATTGGGCAGAAGTCACATATATTTCCATCGTTGTAGACCCCAATGTTTTCTGCTTTGTAAACTTTCTTAAGCGTTTTCCAGACCTCCTTTTCCGTTGCATTAGAGTTGAGATGAATAACCTCGTGGTCTATGATCAACTTCTTGAATTTGCATCTCTGGCATTCTTTCCTTATAAATATTAGGCCGACAATAAACCTATTTATTAATAGCGTTATCCCCATCGAGCCTATTAAAAAGAAGAATAGTACGAATGAAATAACGCCAAAATATTTCATTAAAAGCGTGCCGAGGGTTATCCACATGCCTATAAAGATGGCTCCCAGTAAACCAACCACGTTGTCTCTGTTGAATGAAAAAGCAAGATTTTGTTTGTTCACATAATGTATTAAGAGTTGTGGAATCAAAATCAGGACAATGGGGTTTATTATTATAACCTTGTAAGTTCTTTCCTCTTTACTCATCTCAAAAACACTCTTATGGGAAGGCGGGTTCGACACCAACACCAACTTGTCTGCTAGCTCTTAAGATTTTAGAGTATACGCTTTCCACACACCCTCTGTACAAGCTTTCCCTGATCTCCGCGTAACCTTCTACACCAATCTTTTCCTGTAACCTCTTAGAGAGGATAGGTTTAAGCCTTAAAACATCGTATAATACTCTACTATGCGTTCTTTTGGCGATATTCAACACGTCATTGATGGTCTTATCGTCGTCGTTATAGTTTGGAATTATTGGCCCATAGAAGATATAAGTTTTAACTCGCCTCTCAAAAAATGTCTCTAATGCCTGTACTCTCACCTCTGGAGGGGGAGCCTTAGGCTCAAACTGTTTAGCAAAGTCTTTATCTAAGGAGGTTATTGTAAATCCTACCTCAACATTATCTCCTTTGATTAAGTCTTGATCTCTGAGGATTAGGCCTGATTTGGTTTGAAACGATATTTTGAACCCATTAGCTAGAAGTGTCTCAATAACTCTTCTCACCAAGCAGAGTTTTCTCTCGTAAGGTTGATATGCGTCTGTTACCGTGCTGAGCCCTACAACACCAGACCTAAGCCTACGAACCTGTCCTGCCAGAGCCTCGTGTACATTCTCCTTTGCGTAAACCTTTTCACCCCAAGAATCAGCAAACTCTTGTCTTTTTAGGACATCAGGTACGTAGCAGTAGATGCATCCATGCTCACATCCTATGTAGGGGTTTACCGTGTAATCTAATCCGGGTAAACTGCTTTTTGATAAGGCTGATGTACACCTTACTTTACTGTAAGTCATTTTATTCTCTCGATTCAACTTGTGTGTCTCTTTAAAAGAGAAATCACACTAGTTTTTAAAAATTTCTAATCGCCACATTTTTTATATCGATTTTAATAACCCATGGCAGCGGAATTTCAGTTCTAATATAAGATCCTAAATATCGTGTTTAACGGTATGTGATTAAGATGGGGCATCTTTGCCAAATAGGAGCATTTTTTATAAGTGCCCCACTTGGGTATGACGTGATGTCGATTGGAAGATGGCTTGCTAAAGTTAATCGACGGCCACACCGGTTTTCTAGAATTGAAAACTAAGGTCGGTGTTGTTATAAATCGGAAGGAAGCTGTCATCATAGACTCTGGGGTAGATGAAAATGTTGGGCGCAAGGTCTTAAAAGCTTTGGGTGGTGAATTTTCCATTAAAGCCATTTTTTTTACGCACTCCCACGCGGATCACTATGGAGGTGCCTCCTTTATTAGGAAAAGGGTTGGTGCTTTAACATACGCGCCTAGGATTGAAGCCTGCATTATAGAGAACCCAATCATAGAAGCTTTAGAGTTTTCTTATGCTGCCGTTCCTCTAAAAACTTTGTTGAATAAATTTATTTGCGGTGAGGCATGTGAAGTCGATCGGTCGTTCAGCGGGGGGGATGAAATAGAAGCTGTTGGTTTGAAGTTCAAGGTTGTTGACCTACCAGGGCATAGTGTTAACCATTGTGGAATAGTTGTTGGAAACACGTTCTACTTAGGTGATTCCGTATTCCCTTATGAAGTCTTAGAAAAGTATAAAATCGCTTATCTGCATGACCCTAAGAAGGCCATCGAATCTTTGGTTAAAATAAAAGACGTTGAAGTTGATAATTTTCTGCTTTACCATGGGGATCTGCTTTCTAGGAGTGAAATCAAAAGCCTCATCAGCTATAATATTAGCTCTATTAACACGATTCTTGACGTGGTCTACGAAAACGCCTGTGGCAGTTCTTTTAATCAAGTTGTTAAGACGAGCTTGAACTCTATCGGGTTGAAGCCTAAAGATTTAACAGAGTACTACCTATTATCTTCCACGTTGAGAGGGTACTTAAGCTGTCTTGTGAACGAGGGGAAAGTAAGCGTTGCATTGGAAGATGGGGAAGAGAAATTTTATCGCTAATTTTTGTCCTCGAAATAGTCGGATAGCCTTCTTTGAAAGACTCGATTTTTTAAAATCTCACTCTTCTGTATCCACTTTATAAGTGGAACAGTTAGAGACTCCGACAGCCCTTTAAACGCCTGCTCTAAATCTTCGTACACAGAAGGTTTTTGTTGGAAAAGTCTTCTAACGTTTTCTCGGACAAACCAAACGCCCAGTGGCAGTGGAAACTCCGGGTGTATTTCTCTTAAGACCAATGCTGTAGCTTGGCGGCACATGCTGCTTAAAGCCTCTGCGGTTGCTAACCTCGCAGAAAAGTAGCATCCCCCTATACTAGGATATGTTTTCCTGCCCCAGTAACTCTCATAGTCCCCTCCAACGTCTACTTCAGAAAAGTTTTGATTCCAGAACGTACCAGGGAACCATGCCTCCATCCATTCGTAACTCCATTTTTCAGGTAAGAGTAGGGCTGCAAAAACGTTGTTCATGTAAGAATGTTTGTAAAGTAAAAACTTGTCTATTGTTTCGTA
>Ga0315298_1009868_pt1 | contig 11648 bp, 10 predicted proteins | sample WHS_1_MG_FD_203077 | JGI IMG/M metagenome (GOLD analysis project Ga0315298, IMG submission 203077) | Extremophilic microbial mat communities from Washburn Hot Springs, YNP, Wyoming, USA - WHS_1_MG | ecosystem: Environmental > Aquatic > Thermal springs > Hot (42-90C) | place: USA: Wyoming... | reverse complement strand
TTCGCTCTCGGGGTCGCGCCCGGAGCGTTGCAGTAGCAAGCAGTGAAGTAGTTGAACCGTCAGTCCATACCTCACCATAGGAGAGTACCATGAACAGCATCCGTAAGTTAAGCCCCATCGCCATCGCCGTCGCCGCCCTCGTGGCCGCCCCGTTGGCTTTCGCCGGCGCCAGTGTCAGCAACGGTCAGACCAGCGCTATGAACTACCAAGGCTCCATGTTCAACGCCACCGGCAATGCCGTCCTCAAGGACCATGCGGGTCAGAACGCTAGCGGCAACATCGGCTTCAACATCGCCACCGGCTCGCAGAATCAGCAGGCCAATGCCGGTGCCCTGTCCTCCAACACCAACATCGACGACGCAGCTGCTTCCAATGCCAACGTCACTGCCGGTCAGGCTGAGATTCTGGATCATGCCTGGCAGGTGATGAACGGTGCCAATGCCGTCGATTTCATCGGCCACGCCCTCCAGGGTGCCTCTGGCAACATCGGCGTCAACATGACCTCTGGCATCTTCAACCAGCAGGGCAACAACATGGCGGCGTCTTCTGCCAAGTACTCCGACTACGCCAATGCCGGAGTAACCGCCGGACAAACCTCCATGCTGAACCGCAACCACAGCAACCAGAATTTCGGTTATGAGGTTGGCGGCAGCAATGAGACGGGCCTCTACGGCAACGTCCTGCAGAATGCCAGTGGCAACATCGGCGTCAATGAAGCGGCGGGCATCAGCAACCAGCAGAGCAACAGCCTGGCCATTGCCACTGCGGCCAATAACGACAGCGAGGGCTATCCCATCGGCGCCACGGCCAATGTGAGCGCGACCCAGACCATGGCTCTGGATGGTACCACCCAGGGCAGCAATGGGTACTACTGGTGGGATTGGTCCTACGTCAACAACGCGGCTGGCTTGGGCAGCCACGCGCTGGAAGGTGCTTCCGGTAATATCGGCGCCAACATGGCCTCCGGCAACAGCAACCAGCAGAGCAACAACACCGCTCTGAGCGCCACCAGCAACGCCAACAACAGCACCACGGACTATGCCGACGCGACGGCCGGTGCCAACCAGCTGGCTGCTGGCAACGGCACCATGGACACTGGCGTGCAGGATAGCGCGACCGTCAATGGCAACGCCGCCCAGAATGCCTCTGGCAACATCGCCATCAACGTGGTAGCCGGTGCGCAGAACCAGCAGGAGAACGGTCTGGCCATGGCCTCCATCGCCTCGCCTAAGGCCATGGGCAACGCCTCGGCTCCTGTCCAGCAGGTGGCTTACTACAATGGCGGTGAGACCGTCGGCTCCATGTACAACAGCAACGTCAGCGGTAACGCCCTGCGTGGCGCTTCTGGCAACATCGGCCTGAACGTGGCTACCGGCAACGGCAACCAGCAGGTCAACACCCTGGCCATCGCCAGCGCGACCAAGTAATCCACTTGGTCTCTGCCACCCCCGCGGGGGTGGCAGTTTTCGGTTTTGATCGACGGGAGCCTGCCATGGTATTACGGTCTACCATTTCTCAGATCTTGGGCGCCGGCAGCATTGCGGCGGCTTTGATGCTGCAGAGTTCCCCCCTATTCGCAGCACCCTTCGGCAACGTCATCCCCGGCGCCGGCGTGCTGAACATCCCCGTACGCAGCGTGGTGGGGATGCACTTCATCCACGTGGTGCGCCAGCACACGGATTTTTCCTGTGGCGCCGCATCCCTTGCTACCATCCTCAAGTACGGCTTTGGCCAGGATGTGACGGAAGAGTCGGTGATGAAAGGACTCTTCACCGTGAGCAATCCGGAAGAGGTCAAGAAGGTCGGTTTTTCCCTCCTGGATCTCAAGCGTTACGTGGAAAAGATCGGCCTCAAAGGCGAGGGCTATGTGGTGCCGCCCGCAGAACTGGAAAACATTCACATCCCCGTCATCGTCTTGCTGGATCTCGGGGGCTATAAACATTTTGTGGTACTGGAAAAAACCGGCCCGGAGCACGTCTACCTGGCCGATCCCGCCCTGGGCAATCGGGTCATGCCCAAGGCGCAGTTCTTGAAGGATTGGAACAAGATCGTCTTTGCCGTATTTGGAAAGGGCTTTGAGCCCAACTCCGTGTTGTTGACCCCGGTAGAAGCACCCAGTGCCATGCGCCTTTTGCATGGTCAATTACCCAAAGTTCCGCTACAACCCGCTCATTTTGGTTACGATGTCGCCAAATACTTTTGATATATCGAGGAAGCCATCATGCACACCTTAAGCTGGAAATCGTCTCTCGTTGTGACTGGTCTGTGTTTGCTTCCCACTGGCGCCGCCTTGGCTCAGACTCTGGTACCCGAAAGCCCCATCGCCGGTCCTACTGTTCCGGATCCCGTGCTCGCCAAGGTCGTGGGTAAGGGCGTCATCGGCGGCAAGATCGTTTATTTTGGGGTGGAGATGCAGACCAACTGGACCAGTACCGCTGGCAAAACACCCATGAGCATGAGCAGCAACCTCAATGTTGCCCTCAACAGCAATGGCACAACCTTCATGCCCACCATAACCTACAGCACCCAAGGCACCATGCCGGGGCAGGTGGCCAATCCGGCCAGCCACGTGGATGGCTCCGGTCTGCAGAACATTCAGGGTGTAACCCAGGCCATTCAGATCGGTGGCAACGACAATTCCGTCCAGAACGGCATGAGTCTCAACGTGATCAAGGGCGCGCCCTCCACCAGCGCGCCCCCGGCTGGAGTAAACGTCATGAGCAACTATGGCACGACCCAAACGGGCAATGTCACCGTGACGGTCACACCCGGACAGCTCTCCATGCTCGTGGACAATGGTGCCAACACCATCCAGCAGGGTATTGGCAGTAACGGTATTTTCCAGATGGCTCAGATACAGAGCAACCTCAATGCCATCCAGAATAGCATGAAGCTCACCTTGGGTGTGGACCCAGCCAAAACCCCGAGCGTCAATATCGCCCAGTTGGCGCCGGTGCTCATGCCGCAGATACCGCAACCCTGATGACAAGGTAATCGCGGATACCGCGTCATCCCAGGTGTCGTCTGAAAGCCCCCCGTGGGGCTTTCACTGCATGGGAGAAGCGTTACATCATAATATAAGGAATTACTATCATGAATAACGAGACTTCTACACGACTGGGAGAGGGAGCGCACGCCTGGACAGCAGAACCGGCCGGTTCCAGGTCTCTTGCGATGGATAGCGATCGGAGGGCCCCCGGTGGCACTCAGATCCATGAACGCAAGCCACCCCTATACATACCCGTGACGATCAAGTTCGTGCTTGCCCAGATTGGTGCAGTGCTCTGGGTGCTGTTCAGTTTCTGGATCGCCCTACCCTGGATAGACAATCTGGATAACGTCATCGGGCCGGTCCTGACCATCCTCATCATTCTGGGGGTGGCCATTCTGCCGGGCTACATATCGGGCTTCGTGTTTTTCAGCACTCTCCTGGATCGAAGGCCGGTGCTGGCTGAAATCGCCCACTACCCTCCGGTCAGCATACTCATTGCCGCCTACAACGAGGAACACACCATTACCGACACCCTGCGCTCGGTGCTGTCCCAGTCCTACCAAGGCGACCTGGAAGTCATCGTCATCGACGATGGCTCCCAGGATCAGACAGCGGCGCAAGTAGAGGCCGTGGTGGATCCGCGCCTGCGGCTGGTGCGCCAACCCGTCAATGGCGGCAAGGCCAGCGCCCTGAACACGGGCCTGCACCACGCCCGCCACGATCTCGTGATCACCGTGGATGCCGACACCTTTCTGTATAAGGACGCCCTGCGCTATCTGGTGGGACGTTACCTCTGCGATCCCTCCAACACCGCCGCCGTCGCCGGCGCCATCGCCGTGCGCAACTCCCGCAAAACCTGGATCACGCGGCTGCAGGAGTGGGACTACTTCCACGGTATTGCCATCGTCAAACGCATCCAGAGTCTATATCAGGGCACTTTGGTGGCTCAGGGCGCATTTTCCCTCTACGAGAAATCGGTCCTTCTTGAGCTGGGTGGCTGGGCGCCGGTGGTGGGCGAGGATATCGTCCTGTCCTGGGGTATGCTGAGCAAGGGGTACCGGATCGGCTATGCCGAAAATGCGGTCGTCTTCACCAATGTCCCCGAAACCTATCGCCAACTCTTTCGCCAGCGGCGTCGCTGGGCGCGGGGAATGTTCGAGGCGCTACGCGCGCACCCAGAAATCCTCCTGACGCCCCGCATCACCCTACAATTCGTTCTGGTCAATCTGCTCTTCCCCTTTTTGGACGTGAGCTATCTGTTGTTCTTCGTACCCGGGGTCATCGCCGCACTCTTTGGTTTCTTTCTCATCGCCGGGCCCATTACGCTTTTGCTCATTCCTCTAGCTGGTCTCAATAATCTCGTCATCTTCATCGTCCAAAGGCGCATGTTCAAGGAGCGTGGCCTGAAGGTACGCAAGAACCTTCGCGGCATGTTTCTTTATGTATTTTTATCGCAGCTGCTGATGAGTCCGGCCTCCATCGCCGGCTACGCCTCGGAGGTGCTGCGTCTGGGTAAGACCTGGGGGACCAAATGAACACCCGGCTCCCACGTGAATTGCTTTTGGGGGCTCTGTTGATGGCGACCACTGCCGTGGCAGCAGCGGATCCCGCCCAGTCCATCCGTGCGGGTCGCACTGCCCTCGATGCCAATCACCCGCAAGAAGCCCTCAAGGCTTTCCAGCGCGCCCTGGATGAGATCGCCGTCGACCCCGCGCGCTACGATGCCGATCGGGTCGCCGCCCTCGCCGGCAAGGGCTACGCGGCGCTGTGGCTGGGTAACGAACATCAGGCCGAGTACAGCTATCGCAAAGGATTGGCCATCGCGCACTCGGAGGCCGACCGGAAAACCATGGCCGTCGGACTTGCCCGTGCCCTTATTGGTGTGGGACGACCGCGCGAGGCCTACGATACCGTCGCACCCTACCGCAATATCAGTCACGAAGCCGCGCTGCAGGCTGCCATTGCCGCCAACCTTTTGGGCTGGAATGTGCTGGGCGCAGAGGATCTCAAAGACGCGGCGCCGGATGGCGCGTATCCCGGCCCCGACTGGCTCAAGGCACTCTATCGCTACGCCCACAGCTATGTGCAGTATGGCCTTGCCCCCAAGGTAAACGTGGGTATTCACTACAGCAGCGATATCGACCACAACATCAATCAGATCTACTCTGCGGACGTCCTCTGGCCCGGCAAGCTGTTGAGCGATCCCCAGTTGAATCCAACCTTCTGGCAACTGGGCTATCAGCAGACGCAGATCACGGATACGGCGGGACAAGTCGGCCTGAGCGCGATCCGCGGCGGCTGGAGCAGCACGCTGAATCGCAATTGGCAATACAGCGTCAACGCCGGTATCGGCACATCGGGACACTGGACCTATGGGACGGTGGACTCCCAACTCTATTACACGCCGGCGGACAGCTGGGGCCTGAATCTTGGGGTGGATCGTCAGCCCATACGCACCTTTACGGCGGTTCAGAACCATATCCTGGTGAACACCGTAGATGCAGGCGGATTTTATCGGCTACGGAATGTCGGTACCGTCGGGGCCGATTATTTTCATCAGGCCTTCTCCGATGGCAATCAGCGCGACGGCGTCGTCATCAAAGCGACGCCCGAGTTCCTGAGCCTCGGGCGCTGGCCGGTGAGTCTGGGTATCCAGGGCTACTATCGTCAGTACCATAGCGGCGTGGTCCCGTACGACGGCTATTTCAATCCGCGTAACTACCGCGAGGCCATCGGCTATCTGGTTTACGTGCAGAAATTTTCGCCCTACTGGACACTGCGCTTCTACTCTGGCTTCGGCTCCCAAACCATAGACGGTACCACCTCCGGCGTCCGCGATTTCTTCGGCACCCTGAGTGGCCTGGTCGCACCGTACTGCGCCGTGAGTCTGACGGGTGGCTACAGCCAGATCGCCAACGCCTACGGCGGCGGCCCGGGATATCACCGAAGCTACATCGAGGCCAATCTGTCCATCCCCTTCTAGGCCCGCTCCCCGACAGGATGGAATGCGTGCGACGGCGGTGCCCCGCCATACGCTCGGAGCACCACCGTTGCGCGAGGCGGGTCACAGGTTATAGGGGATGGTCGCCGTCAACTGAAAATTGGGAGCACTGCTGGTTAGTCCAATGCCCAGGTTCATGATCAAGGAAGTATTCTGGGTAAAGGCGTAGGTGAGACCAAAATTAGCGACGGCCACATTGGCACCGCTGCCGACGATGGGGGTGAAAGCTCCTCCCAGCGCACGCACTTCGGTTTGGTCCTGGATACGATCCGCAAAAGAAGTGCTGATACTCAGACGGTCGTTGAGGGCGTAGGCCACACCCAGGCTGTACTGAAAGGCGTTACCCAGACGCACCTGGCCCGGTTGCACCACACCCTGCTGTGTGCTGATATCGGAAAAGGTTTTCTGCAGGTTGTAATAGTAGTTGATACTGCCAAAGAAAATGGCCGGGTCCGAGGTGGAGACGAAAGAGAGCCCCGGAGTGATGGTCCAGACGCCATTACCCGTGGGTAGTTTGGTGGGTACCTGCAGATTGGTGTTGTTCGGATCCGGCTGATAGACCTTGATACCGTACGGGCTGACACCACTCGGAGCGGTGACCAACAGGCTCGCGGTGAGGCTCGGCCAGTGCTTGCTCTCGTTGAGGAGTTGGTAATATCCACCAAAACTGACGTCGCCCAGGCGGGGACCACCCGAGGTGACCGTCGCCTCGCTCTGAGTATTCGAGGCAAAGTTCACACCGCCGATCTCGTAGGTACTCTGGCGGTAGACGATGGGAACGTTCAGCACCAACTGCAGGCGATTGTTGATGGGATAATAAGCAGATTCCGTAAAGGTATAGATACTCGATTTGACTTTGGAAACGTTGATATTACCGAGAAAGATCGCTCCCAGGGCCAGGAAGCCGTTGAGGTTGATGGTATTGGAATCGGAATAGGCGTAAGACGCACTGGATTGCAGGGTAATCTTGTTATAGAAAAAATCCGTATTCTGTTGCAGGATGGCCTTCTTGCTGGCCGACTCCGGCGGCGCCTTGAGGGTTGTGCCGTCATCGGCGTAGGCCTGAGTCCAGATCATCAGCGACGAAGATATCAGCAACACTCCCAGTTGCTGCTTGCGAGACGTAAGCATGTGCAATTTCTCCTTTATGATCCTCGCGCGAGGATAGCACAGGCAGCACAGGCAGCACATAGTGGTTCGGCCCTTACGTCCCGATGGCGCGACATACCAAACCGCTACCGAGCCGCAAAACCCCGAGTTGCGCGCGCCAATCCCGCTGAAATAGTGGCTAGCGTGAAGACGGTACACGCGCGATGTGGACCGCAGCATCGCACGACTGCAGATGGCGGCGGGTGTCTAGGATCGCTGCGCCGGAGCGTGGTGAATGCAGACATTTCCTTGCTTCGCCGGGCTCGCTGTGCCATGCTTGTCCATGGCCAGTTCGGCCATCTTTGATTATCTGGGGTGTAACATGGCGGTTGGTACAGTGAAGTGGTTCAATGACAGCAAGGGGTTTGGGTTCATCACGCCGGAAGATGGCAAGGAAGATGTCTTCGTGCATCACTCCGCCATCGAAGGCACTGGGTTCAAGACCCTCGCCGAGGGTGAGCGGGTGAGTTTTGAAGTGACCCGCGGCCCCAAGGGTCTGCAGGCTGAAAAGGTACGCCGGGCCTAAGAATCCGTGCAGGGCGGCGCTTGCCGCCCTCCCCCTCAGGGGAACACTGTTGGAACTGCAGTTGCTTTACCGGTTGTGCTTTGGCTGGCCGGTTTTTATTTGTCCGTAGCCCGCCACACGACGCTCCCCGCCTGCCATCACAGTCGCCCTTGCCAGGTCTCAGCGCTTGTCCCGCTCCTGCTTGCGCCGCGAAGGTTTTTTGACCTCCCTGCCGTCCGTCCTGCCATCTTCAGGGGTGCTCTTGCGCACCGACAACACGGGTCTTGCATCGGCCTTTGGGCTAACGCTGCGCCTGGTCGACGAGGTCCGTGCCCGCTCCGCCGTACCGACGACGGCAATCTGCAGAGGACGTCCCGCCACCCAGACCTTCTGCAAGTGCTCCAGAATACCGCGATCCAAGTCCGCCGGTAGCTCAACCGTGCTGTAATCGTCGTGTACCTGGACCTTGCGGATCAGGCGACTGGGCAGTCCCGATTCATTGGCAATGGCGCCGACGATGTTCTTGACCTGCGCCCCATGGCTCTCCCCCACGGCAAGGCGATAGAGGATCATGGGCGTATCGTCTGGACGGTTTTCTCCCGCCGCAGCCCGCTCTCTGGGTGCCCTTTCCTTGCGCTCTTCCAGGCGACGCGCACCACGCGGGCCAGGGGCCTTGTCGAGACTCGGTACGGCGGGCGGCGCATCGGGCACCAGCGGCCTGTCGCGCTGGGCCAGAAAAGCGAGGGCGGCGGCAATGCGCTCCAAGGATACCTCCTGCTCGCTCTGGTATTCCGCCACCAGGGACGCGAAGCGATCCAGGTCTTCCGTTTCCAGGACGGTGGTCAGTTGTTCCTTGAACTGGCTCGTGCGCCGATCCGCCACGTCCTCCAGACTCGGCAGATGCATGGGCTCGATGGGCTGGCCCGTGGCCCTTTCGATGGCCTTCAAGAGGTAACGCTCGCGCGGCGCCACGAAGAGAATGGCTTCACCCTTGCGCCCGGCACGCCCCGTGCGTCCGATGCGGTGGACGTAGGCTTCCGTATCGTTGGGAATATCGTAGTTGATGACGTGGGTGATCCGCTCCACATCCAGTCCGCGGGCGGCCACATCGGTGGCGACGACGATATCGAGGCTACCGGATTTGACCCGCTCGATGGTCTGCTCGCGCATGGCCTGGGTCATGTCGCCATTGAGGGCACCGCAGGCATAACCGCGCGCCTCGAGGCGTTCCGCCAGCTCTACCGTGGCGGTTTTGGTCCGCACAAAAATGATCCAGGCGTTGCTGTCCTCCACCTCGAGAATACGGGTAAGGGCATCGAGCTTGTGGGTACCGCTCACCAGCCAGTAGCGCTGGCGAATGGCTGCCACGGTGCTGGTGGTACTCTTGATGCGGATTTCCAGAGGGTCGCGCAGGTAGGTACGGGCGATGCGGCGGATGGCCTCGGGCATGGTGGCCGAAAAAAGGGCCACCTGGCGCTGCGTCGGCGTGTGTTTGAGGATCTCCTCCACGGCGTCGATGAAGCCCATGCGCAACATTTCGTCGGCCTCATCGAGAACCACCGCCTGCAGGCGATCGAGCTTCAAAGTCTCACGGCGCAGATGGTCCTGAATACGCCCGGGTGTGCCCACGACCACCTGCACTCCGCGCTGCAGCTGCTTGAGCTGCAGACCCATGGACTGACCGCCGTAGATGGGCAGGACGTGAAAACCGGGCAGAAACTTGGCGTAGCTCTGCATGGCCTCGGCAACCTGGATGGCCAGCTCGCGCGTGGGGGCCAGCACCAGAATCTGAGGGAAGCGCAGGGACAGATCCACCCGGCTGAGGAGCGGCAGCGCAAAGGCGGCAGTCTTGCCGGTGCCGGTCTGGGCAAGGCCGATGACATCGCGCCCAGCCAGGAGCGGCGGAATGCTCTGCGCCTGGATGGGAGAGGGTTGCTCGTAGCCAATCTCTCGCACTGCCCGCTGCAGGGGCTCGGCCAGAGCAAAATCGGAAAAACTCAGCGCAGTCTCGGTACCCATGAAAAACACCTGTCCCTAGGGAGGAATCCGGTCCGCACTATACGCGATCTACGCCCAAAAATGCAGCGCGGCCGCGCAACTAGTCTTCCAGCAGCTGTGCCAGTCGTGCGCCAATGGCCCGATCGGCACCGGGACCGAAGGGGCTGCGATGGGGCTGGAAACGGTCGGTGAAGGCGTACTCAAAGGCGATATCCTGCAGTCCGAGACTGCCAAACAGGCGATTTTCCCAGGACTGATCGTCGTCGTGCGGCACGAGCGTGGGCCAGGCATCGGGCTCGTCATTTTCGAGGATTGGTCCAAAGAAGACGACTCCGGGCTTGTTGCGCAGGCGCAGAGCGCAACTCCCGGCGGTGCGCCCGGCCATGGGCAGGAAGTCGATGGTGCGCGTCAGGCGCAGCTTGCTGTCGAGGGGCACGTCCAACTCGATGCCGAGGCTGCGCGCCTCCACCGGCTGGGCCACCAGGCGCGCTCCCGCAGCTCGCCAGGCGTCCACATCCTGCGCACCAAAGCGACTCGGCAAAAAGAGCACCTTTAAGGGCGCCAACTGCTCCAACCGCGCCAGCAAATTCGGATCGTGGCGCGGGGCATTGATGAGAACGCCACCGGCATCGCGGTCTGCAATGTAGAAGACGGCAGGCGTCTCGCTACCTCCCTCGAGGTAGAAAATCTTGCGATCGAAGAAGCTACAGAGCTCCAGCATGCCCAGTCCTGCCTTGCCATCACTCCGTGCAGCATAGCGTAAAATGGCAGACGCCGCGATGCGCGCCGCAAGGGAACGATCGCGACACCCACGTTGCATATTGCCTTGCTTCCTTGGATCGGCAATGATGCGTCCATAAGCATCCTTACCACATACGGCTTTGGGAGCGTTCCTTGGACTTTGTATTATTGCTGGCAGCGCTGCTGGTCATCCTCGTGGGGGCAGAACTTTTTACCAACGCCCTGGAGCATCTCGGCGAACGCATGGGCATATCGGAGGGGGTCACGGGCTCCGTCTTCGCCGCCGTGGGCACGGCCTTGCCCGAGACCATGGTCCCCGTCGTTGCCATCCTCGCTGGTGCGGCCAGCGGTAACGTCGCCCTGGGGTCCGATGTGGGCGTCGGGGCGATTCTCGGCGCGCCGCTGATGCTGTCCACCCTCGCACTCTTTCTCATGGCCCTGTTCGCTGCCGGTAAGCGAGGCTGGAGCGGCACATTGCAGCCCGAAAAAAGCGGTCTCCGGCGGGACAGTTCGTGGTTCATCCTCTGCTTCGGTCTGGGTGTCGGAACGCTGTTCCTGCCGGCCCACTGGAGCCTGCTGCGCCTTGGCGTCGCCCTGGCGCTCGTTCTCTGTTACTTCCTCTACGTCCTCCAGACCGTCCGTGCCTCCGCTGCCCTCGTCGCTTGCGGCCACGACACCGAAGCCGGCGCGCCCCTTTACCTGCAGCGCCTCAGGCTGGGAGAACGACTGCCCAGCATCCTTCTCCAACTCGCCGTGGGTCTGGCGGCTATCGTTTTCGGTGCGGAACTCTTCGTACGCGGCGTCGAGCATCTATCCCACTGGCTCGGGATCTCTGCCCTGGTCCTATCCATGCTCATCGTCCCGCTGGCCACGGAGCTCCCGGAGAAAATCAACAGTATCCTCTGGATACGGCGCGGCAAGGACACCCTGGCTTTTGGCAACATCACCGGCGCCATGGTCTTTCAGGGATCGCTCCTACCGGCTTTGGGCATAGCCCTGACGGACTGGCGTCCTTCGAGCCAGGTCATCGTCAGCGTCACCGTGACCCTCATGGCAGCGCTATATCTTGCCTGGCTCATCGGCCGTGGACAGGCCTTGCGCCCTCGGCAATTTCTGATCTTTGGCCTACTTTACGCGGTGTTCGCCGTACTGACGGCGTAAACCTTCCCAAACCCTTTCTATGGCCATGAAAATTCGGATAGACTTTGCCCCAGGCCTCGGTAGCTCAGTGGATAGAGCAACCGCCTCCTAAGCGGTAGGTC
>Ga0315298_1009861_pt1 | contig 11656 bp, 13 predicted proteins | sample WHS_1_MG_FD_203077 | JGI IMG/M metagenome (GOLD analysis project Ga0315298, IMG submission 203077) | Extremophilic microbial mat communities from Washburn Hot Springs, YNP, Wyoming, USA - WHS_1_MG | ecosystem: Environmental > Aquatic > Thermal springs > Hot (42-90C) | place: USA: Wyoming... | reverse complement strand
GGATCGCGTGAAGGAGACCCTCTCGCTCGCCGCGGCGGCGCAGGGCCGGCTGGAATGGCGGCCCTCCATCCGCCCGGACATTGCCGAGGTGAAGGACGCCAAGAAGGATCTCAAGCGCCTGGTCGGCGCGAAGTCGAAATACGGGCGCTATGCCTGGGGCGTGCTTGGCCGCGTGCTTGCCTATGCAGCCTCGCTCATTCCGGAGATCGGTGACGATATCGCCGCCGTCGATGCCGCGATGCGGTTGGGCTACACGTGGAAATACGGTCCGTTCGAGCTGATCGACCGGCTCGGCGCCGACTGGGTTTCGTCGCACCTCGCCGACCTCGACGAGCCGATCCCGCCGCTGCTCGCCAAACTCGGCAAGGGCGCGTTCTACCGCGAGGACGGCGCCACGCTGCTCCGCTTCATGCCCGATGGCGGCTACCGGGCCGTCGAGCGCGCCCCCGGCGTGCTGTTGCTCGAGGATGCGAAGCGCGGCCGCAAGCCGGTGCTCTCGAACAAGTCCGCCTCGGTCTGGGACATCGGCGACGGCGTGCTCTGCGTCGAGTTCCATTCGATCATGAACTCGATCGATGGCGACATTCTCGCTCTTCTCGGCAAGGCCATCGCGCTGGTGCAGAAATCCTACAAGGCGCTGGTCATCTACAGCGAGAACCTGCGCGCCGGGCCGGGCAAGGAGAATTTCTCGGTCGGCGCCAATCTCGGCCTCGCCATGTTCGCCGCTAATCTGCGCATGTGGGGCAAGATCGAGGGCACGGTGAAGGAGGGGCAGAAGGCGTTGCAGGCGCTACGCGAGGCGCCGTTCCCGGTGGTGGGCGCTCCGGCCGGCCGGGCGCTGGGCGGCGGCTGCGAGATCCTGCTGCATTGCGACGCCGTTCAGGCCCATGCCGAGACCTATATGGGGCTTGTCGAGGTCGGCGTTGGCCTTGTGCCGGGCTGGGGTGGCTGTGCCACGATGCTGGCGCGCTGGCAGGGCGCGAAGGATGCGCCACGCGGCCCGATGCCCGCCGTCTCGAAGGTCTTCGAGATGATTTCCACGGCAAAGGTCGCGACCTCGGCCGCCGAGGCGAAGGAGCTGAAATTCCTCCGCCCCGGCGATGGCATCACCATGAACCGCGAGCGCGTGCTGGCCGACGCCAAGGCCCGGGCGCTCGCCATGGTGGCGGGATATGCGCCCGCCGAGCCGGAAACGCTTCAACTGCCGGGCGCTTCCGGCCGCGTCGCCCTCGGCATGGCGGTGGACGAATTCCGCAAGAAGGGAGTCGCCACCCCGCATGACGTGACGGTATCGTCCCACCTTGCCCGCGTGCTCACCGGCGGCGATACCGACATGACCGATCCGGTGCCGGTCGCCGCGGTGAAGGACCTCGAACGCGAGGCCTTCATGGCCCTGTTCCGTACCAAGGAAAGCCAGGCGCGGATCAAGCATATCCTGGATACCGGCAAACCCCTGCGCAACTGAACCGAGACAAGGGAGATACGACATGCCCGTCTACAAGGCGCCGCTCAAGGACATGCGCTTCGTCCTGCACGAGCTCTATGACAGCACCGCCATCGCCGAGCTTCCCGGCAATGCCGACTTCACCCCCGAACTGATCGACAGCGTGCTGGAGGAAGCCGCGAAGATCAGCGAGGAGGTGCTGTTCCCGCTCAATCAGGTGGGCGACCGCGAGGGCTGCACCTATGAAAACGGCGTCGTCCGCACGCCGACCGGCTATCGCGAGGCCTACCGCACTTTCTGCGAGGGCGGCTGGACCTCGATTTCCGCTGACCCGGATTATGGCGGGCAGGGCATGCCGCTGACCGCGGCGATGATGGTCGAGGAGATGTTCTGCTCCGCCAATGTCGCGTTCGGCCTCTACCCCGGGCTGAGCCACGGCGCCTATGTCGCGCTGAAGCACTCGGGGTCGGAAGAGCAGAAGAAGGCCTGGCTTCCCAACATCGTCTCCGGCAAGTGGACCGGCACGATGTGCCTGACCGAGCCGCATTGCGGCACCGATCTCGGCATGCTCCGCACCAAGGCGGTGCCGAACGATGACGGCACCTACAGCATCACCGGCAACAAGATCTTCATCAGTGCCGGCGAGCACGATCTTGCGGAAAACATCGTCCATCTCGTCCTCGCCCGCCTGCCGGACGCGCCGGCCGGAGTGAAGGGCATCTCGATGTTCCTGGTGCCCAAGTTCCTGCCGCGCGAGGATGGCACGCTGGGCCCGCGCAACGGCATGCAGTGCACCGCGATCGAGCACAAGATGGGGCTGAACGGCTCCGCCACCTGTGCGATGAGCTTCGACGGCGCGACCGGCTGGCTCGTCGGCGAGCCGAACAAGGGCCTCGCCGCGATGTTCAAGATGATGAACACCGAGCGTCTCTCCGTCGGCATCCAGGGGCTCGGCATCGCCGAGGTCGCTTATCAGAACGCCGTGGCCTATGCGCGCGAGCGCATCCAGGGCCGCTCGCTCACCGGCACCAAGGCGCCGGAGAAGCAAGCGGACCCGATCCTCGTCCACCCCGATGTGCGGCGGATGCTGCTGACCAGCCGCGCCTATATCGAGGGCTGCCGGGCGCTGGCCGGCTGGGTCGCGCGCGAGCTGGAAATCCTCGAGAAGTCTGATGACGGTGATGCGAAGCAGGCGGCCGACGATTTCGCCTCGCTGATGACGCCGGTGGTCAAGGCGATGTTCACCGATCTCGGTTTCGAGATCGCCTCGCTCGCGGTGCAGACCTATGGCGGCCATGGCTATATCCGCGATCACGGCATCGAGCAGTATGTGCGCGATGCGCGGATCGCGATGCTCTACGAGGGGACCAACGGCATCCAGGCGCTCGACCTCGTCGGCCGCAAGCTGCCGCAGGATGGCGGGAGACTGCTGACCCGCTTCCTCGATCCGGTCCTCGAATTCATCGACGCGCATCAGGATAACGACGCCCTCGCCGAGTTCCTGCCCGCGCTGTCGCAGGCGCTGGAGCATGTGCAGGAAGCGACTGGCCTCATCATGGAAGGTGCGATGACCAATCGCGACGAGGTGGGGGCGGCGTCGGTCGACTATCTCCGCCTGTTCGGCCTCGCGTCACTCGCCTTCGTCTGGGCCCGCATGGTCGCGGTGGCTGCCCCCAAGGCCGGGGAGGACGGCGAGGCCGCGCAGTTCTACCGCGCCAAGGTGCAGACCGCGAAATTCTTCATGGAACGCCTCCTGCCGCAGACCGGCGCGCTGCTCGCCGCGATCCGGTCGGGCGCTGCGACCATGATGGAATTCGAGGACGCCGCGTTCTGATCGGCTCGCTGCCGCCCGGTCACCTGGCCGGGCGGCCATAAAGCCCCGTTATCGTGGCGCTGGCCAGCGCGTCCCGCGCCAGCGCCCGGCGGAGCGCGCCATACGACGCCAGGGCCGCCGCCGGCAGCCGGTTAACCCGCAGCGCGTAGACTGTCAGATGATAGTGATGCGGCGGATCGCCGACCGGCGGGCAGGGCCCCTGGTAGCCATGAATGTTGCCGCTGCCGATGCCCTGAACCGTGCCGCGCGGCAGCGCGCCGCCCCGGCTCCCGGAACCCGCCGGCAATGAAGTGACGCGCGCCGGAATATCCGCCACGATCCAGTGCCAGTAGCCTTTGCCCTGCCGGGCATCGGAATCGAACAGCGTGACGGCGTAGCTCCGCGTGCCCGCTGGCGCGCCGCTCCAGGCGAGGGCGGGGCTGACATCGTCGCCAGTGCAGCCGAAGCGGTTGAAGACCTGGGCGGCCGCGATGGTTCCGCCATCGCGAAACGCGCCCGATCGCAGGGAAAATCCGCTGGCGCGCGCCGTTCCGGCCAGGGCCATCAGCGCCAGTGCGAAAGAAACCGGCCGTTTCATCGGCATCATCCTCAGCGTTTCGAGCCCCGCCGCAGTAGCCAGAGCGGGAACGGCAGGGCGGCGAGCAGGAACAGCCAGAGCAACGGGAATGTGGCCGAAAGCCCGCCGTCTTCAAGATCCACCCACAGGCGCACCGGCATGCCCTGCGGGAAGTAGGCGAAGATCAGCACGATGCCGAGTTCGCCCACCCCGCGCACCCAGGCCAGCGCGAGGGCGGCGCCGAGCCCGTCGCGCGCCATCGGCAGGGTGATGTGGCGGAAGATCTGCCGGCGGGAGACGCCGAGGGTCAGCGCAGATTCGGCCAGTTCGGCGGGTATCTCGGCGAACGCGCCGCGTGCCGCGACCACATAGGTCGGCAGGCCGGCATAGATCCCCGCGATCAGCAGCGCCGGCGGATTGTTGGTGATGATCCCGCCGAACCGTTCGAGTAGGATGCCGACCGGGCCGATCGGGCCGTAGAATGCGGCGAGCAGGATGCCGAGCGCGAGCGGCGGGGTAAGCAGCGGCAGCAGCAGGAAGACTTGCGCCCCGTCGCGCATCCGTCCCTTGCCGGTTGCCAGCCAGTAGGCGAGTGGCGTTCCCAGCACCGCAATCACGGCCAGGGCCGCCAGCCCGTAGGCCAGCGAAATCGCCACCGATCTGCCATCCGCGCTGGACAGGGCGAATTTGCGCCAGTCGGTCATGATGAACAGACCAGCGAAGGGGCAAGCGAGCAGCAGCAGCACCAAGCCGCGCAGCAGGGCCCCGAGGCGTGCTCCGGTCAGACCGGCCCGCCCAGCGGCGGGTTGTAGCCGTATCGTGCGAACAGTTCCTGTCCCTTGCGGCTTTGCAGCAGTGAAACGAAGGCCCGTCCCGCCTCCGGGTTCCGGGCGTTGCGCGGCACGCACGCATAGAAGACGAGCGGCTGCGTGTGCAAGGTCTGCCTGCTGCCCTTTACCGTCAGCGAGATCGCGGCGCGGGAATACCAGTCCGCCACCATCGCCGGATCGCTGAGGTTGATCTGCCGGGGCAGTGCGAGGAACGGCAGCTTGAGCGACTTCACGCCGCTTTCGTAGCCGATCGTGGCATCCACCGCGCCGCTGTCGATTCGCGAGAGAAGCGATGGTTCGGGGAAGATCTGCGCGGGGTTCACCGGCCTGCCGAGCACGCGCCGGATCAGGTCCGGCTTGTGATAGTAGCGCTGGGCGAGATCGAAGGTGAACAGCACGTTGCGGCCCTGCGGGTCGGTGCGCGGGTCGGTGCGGCCGAAGCGCAGGCCGGGCTTTTCGAGGATGTCGAACCAGTGCGCTCCGGCATCGGCCGCCTCGAAATCCTTGCGGAAGCGCGAGTGGGGCGACCAGGCCAGCACCATCGCCGTGCTCGCCACCGGCACCGCATGCCCGACCAGCCCGGCCTTTTGCAGCACCTCGATCGGCCCGCTCGTGATCGAAATGAAGGCGTCAGCCTGCAGCGTCTTCGCGGCGATGAGGTGGGCGAGGCCGAACGCGCCCCGCCCGATGCCGTGAAACCGCTCGCTGGTCTCAGCCGTGAAGGCGGGCCCGAGCGCCCGGTCCATCAGCAGCCCCATCGAACCCGCATAGGCGATGGTTGCCGCGCGCCCCGCGGCGCGGCCGGTGACCGGCGCCAGCGCGGCCGCGCCCGCGAGCCGGGTGAATGCGCGTCGGGAAATCGCCATGTGCTGCTTCCTTCGGGGACGTAATTCCAGAATTCGGACTATCGATATGTTCATTAAGCGATATCGTCAATCCGCCATATCGGCACGCGGCAGTTTTCGTGGTGAAGTCGGGCGATGCAGACGCACGGAAAGACCGAACCGCTCACACTCCGCATCCGGGTGGTGCAGGGTGAGGATCTTCTCCTCGGCCCCGGTAGGGCGGACCTTCTCGCCTTCATCCGGGAAACCGGGTCGATCGCCGCCGCCGGACGGCGCATGGGGATGAGCTACAAGCGTGCCTGGCAACTGGCCGAGTCGATGAACTCCACCTTCCATGCCCCGTTGATCCTCGCAGCAAAGGGGGGGGTGGCGGGCGGCGGAGCCCAGCTCACGGAGCTTGGTGACGCCGTTCTGGCGGCCTATCGCGCGCTTGAGGCCGCGTCGCGCGCCGGTGGCGCCGCAGCATTGGCCATCCTTGCCGAGGCTCGGGCGCCGCTCTCGCAAGACCGTTAAGCATACGTAGCCGGCCGGAAATCTCGATCGGGTCCCTTTTCACCCGGCCGGGATTTACCTAAACTTTCATCGGAAAGGAGTGCGTGTCTTCCGCCTGCCCGAACGCCCCGAACAGCACCGTACCTCCGGCGCCCAGATCCTGGCGCTGCTGGGGTTTCTCGCGCTGGCGCTTCTGGTTGGTGCGGTCGGCGGCACGGCCACAGTGCCCAATGTGCACAGCTGGTACGATGTCCTGCCGCATCCCCCGGGCACGCCACCCGATTGGGTGTTCGGCCCGGTATGGACGCTGCTCTACATCGCCATGGCGGTCGCCGCCTGGCTGATCTGGCGTGGCCCGGACATCCTGACCCGCCAGCGTCGCGCACTACGTCTCTGGGGCTGGCAGCTTGCCGCCAACGCGCTCTGGTCGCCCGTCTTTTTCGCCCTTCATCGGCCGGATATCTCGTTTTTCGTAATACTCGTGCTCGACGGCCTGATCGTCATGACCATTGCCGTCTTTCGTCCGGTCAGCCGAATTGCCGCCGCATTGATGGTGCCCTATCTCGCCTGGTGTCTGTATGCGACCTATCTGAACGCCGGCTTCTGGTTTCTCAACCGATGATCGGCTAGACCGTCGGCCTGACCGCGAGGGAACCACGCCCGCCATGACCTATCGTTCTCAGCTTCATCTAGCCGCACTTGCCGTTCTGCTGGCAGGGCTTGGTTTCGCCGCGCCTGCCAAGGCGCAGATGGCCGGTGGCGGCCTTGCCGGCGGTCTCGGTCCGATCGGCGGCGTCCCTCAGCCCCGCCATGAATCCCAATCGATCGCGCCGCCGGCTCTTCCGGGCGCTTCGGCAGCGGGTAATGTTTCCGCCGGCCCGGTGACCGATACCGGCGGCGACCCGACCACGCTGCTGTTCAAGGCGATCAACCATGGCGACTATGCGCAGGCCCGCGCAGCGGTCAGCCGTGGCGCCAATCTCGATGCCCGCAACGCCCTCGGCGAAACGCCGATCGAACTTTCGGTTGAGCTGAATCGAAACCGCATCACCTTCATGCTGCTCTCGGCGCGGGCCGAGGAGCATCCGATGAGCGTTTCCGTCGCCTCCGCGCCGGTGGCCGCAGTCCCGCCGACGACGAGCAAAGGTTCGGCGCATGCGAAATCTCCGCCTTTTCACAAGGTTGAAGCAAAGCCCGCCGTCAGGCCCCTGACCATTTCCGGGGATCCTGGCCGGCCGGATCCGAGTGCCGGGTTCCTCGGCTTCGGCGGCAGCAACTGATCTGATCCGTCATATCCCGTTACATCGCGGGCACGTTTCGTTTACGCGCTCGTGAAAAGCTGTTAATCGGCTTGGGGGAGCTATGCACGATGATGCATGCATCCGCTCAATGACGGCGAGTGCAATAATTTTTAGGGAGATGACATGAACACCTTCAACCCGGCGCCTCTGGGCCTGTTCGGTTTTGCGCTTACCACATGGCTATTGTCGATGATCAATGCCGGGCTTCTCCCCGGTGCCGGTCTTGGCATGGTCCTCGCCATGGCCTTCGCCTTTGGCGGCTCGGCCCAGTTCGTGGCCGGCCTCGGCGAGATGAAAGTGGGCAATACCTTCGGCTTCGTGGCGTTCTGCTCGTACGGGGCTTTCTGGTGGTCCTTCGCGCTGTTCGTCGAAATCTTCGCCAAGGGCGTGCCGGGGGTGATGGTCGGCTGGTACCTGCTGGTCTGGGGCGCCTTCAGCTTCGTGATGTTCATCGGCACTTTCGCGCTGAACAAGGCCCTGCAGCTGATCTTCGGCTTTTTGACCGCGACCTTCATCCTGCTCGCGCTGAACGACCTGCTCGGTGCGGCGGCGCTGGGCGAGTTCGGCGGCTATCTGGGCCTCGTCACCGCGGTACTCGCCTTCTATCTCGGTGCGGCAGGCATCATCAATGGCGCGCATGGCAAGGAAATCCTGCCGATCGGCGCCAAGGCCTGACGATCGACATCCTTGGCCCTGTCAGCGGAGCCGGCGCAAGCCGGCTCCGCTTTTCGTATCTGCTCGACTGACCACGAATCGGTGACTTCGCGGCCATTGGCGCGGCAGGGCGTTTGGAGTATTCATAAACTGGACGGGTACCGATAGCTCCGGGCGAGAGATCTCCACCGATCTGTCGTCCGCCATTGATCGTTCTGATCCGATGGAACCAGTCCCTTGGCGGGGATCGCCATAGCGAGGAAGGATACGGATTATGGGTGGTTTGAGCATCTGGCACTGGCTGATCGTCCTGGCGGTCGTGCTGCTCCTGTTCGGAACGGGCCGGGTCGGCAACCTGATGGGTGAGCTCGGCAAGGGCATGAAGGCGTTCAAGAACAACATCGCCGATGACCAGCCGGCGAAGGATGCCTCGATGCTGGAGCAGCAGACCCGCGCGCCGGAGGCCAATGCCGGCCAGAAGGCCGGGCAGGGCAAGGTCTGAGGCGCGGGACATGGGATTCGATTCGCCCGTTCACTGGCTGATCGTCATCGCCGTCATCGCGCTCCTGTTCGGCGGGTCGCGCGTCGGCAACCTGATGGGCGAGCTCGGCAAGGGCATCAAGGCCTTTAAGCAGAACATGAGCGACGCCGATTCGGCGAAGCCCGCCCCGGCCGCGAAGTCCGAGCCTGACGTCCAGAACCGGATCGCCGACTCGTCCGCGCCGGCGGCCGAAAAGGCCCCCGAGCCGGCCGATACCGCGCGGCACTGACCGGAACCGCACAGGCATGACGGTGACCCTGGCCGCCGGGCCGGCCGAAGCCGGCGATGTGCTCGCGTCCCGCGCGCGTGAACTGGTCGCCATCGGGGCGCGGATGGATGCCAGGGGTTGGGTGCCCGCGTCCGCCGGCAATCTCTCGGCACGATGCACCGCCGACAGCATCGCGATCACCCGCAGTGGCGTTCACAAGGGACGGCTCGAAGCCGCCGACATCATCGAGGTCCGGCTCGACGGCACGCCGCTTCGCGCCGGCGACCGGCCCAGCGCCGAAACCCAGCTGCATTGCCAGGTTTACGAGCGGCTCCCGGCGGCCGGGGCGGTGCTGCATGGCCATTCGGTCGCCGCAACCGCTCTCACCCTCGCGGACAATTCCCCAGGGATCGTTCTTGAAGGCTACGAGATCCTGAAGGCTTTCCCGGGCATTGCGACCCACGAGACCCGGATCGTCCTGCCGGTTTTCGATAACGACCAGGACATGCGTCGGCTTGCCGCGGCAATCGCGCCCGCCTTCGCGGCGCCGCCGATCGGGTATGTCCTGCGTGGCCACGGCATCTACGCCTGGAGCGAGGATGTCGAGCGCTGTTTCTGGCGGCTTGAAGCCCTGGAGTTCCTGCTGTCCTGCGAATGCGAACGGAGACGGATGAGATGAGCACGCTGCGGATTTTCGACGACGCGAACCCCGATGCGCCCCTGGTTGCCACGTCGGACGCGGCGCGGATGGCGGCTGAACTCAAGTCCATCGGTGTGCGCTTCGAGCGGTGGGAAAGCCCCGTCGCCATCGCGGCGGACGCCTCGCCCGAGGAAATCCTTGAGGCGTATCGCCCGTATCTCGATCGGCTGATGGGCGAAACCGGCGCCGGCTCGGCCGACGTCATCAAGATGACGCCGGACCACCCGCAGGCCGGCACCCTTCGGGAGAAGTTCCTCAACGAGCACATCCACACCGAGGATGAAGTCCGCTTCTTCGTGCGCGGCTCCGGCCATTTCGTCATGCACCTCGACGGCAAGGTCTACGACGCATACTGCACCGAGGGCGATCTGATCTCGGTCCCCGCCAACACCCGCCACTGGTTTGATGCCGGTTCCACGCCGGACTTCATCGCGCTTCGGATTTTCACCGACACCTCCGGCTGGGTCGCGCATTTCACCGGCGACCAGATCAGCGCCCGCTTTCCGGTTGCCGCCTGAACCGGCCATTCTCACCGTGACCACAAGGCCCGAACTCGTGCTCCTCGACATCGAGGGCACGATCGCCCCGATCAGCTTTGTCCATGATGTGCTGTTCCCCTATGCGCGCGCGCGGCTTGCCGGTTTCGTTGCGGCACATGGCGACGAGCCCGAGATCGCGGCGGCGCTGGCCGAACTCGACGCCATCGCGCCGGGTGCGCCGCCAGTGGAAACACTGCTCGCGCTGATGGACCGCGATGCCAAGGTCGGCCCGCTGAAACTGATCCAGGGGCGGATCTGGGCCGAAGGTTTTGCCGAGGGAGCGCTGACCAGCCGTCTCTACCCGGATGTCGCGCCCGTTCTGCGCGCCTGGCACGGCAGCGGACTCCGGCTCGCCATCTATTCCTCGGGGTCCGAGGAGGCGCAGAGGTTGTTGCTCGGCCACACGCCGGATGGTGGCCTGACCGCGCTGTTCGAGCGGTTTTTCGACACGCGGATGGGCGGCAAGCGCGATGCCGCCAGCTATGCGGCCATCGCCCGGTCCATGGCCGTGGCGCCCGCTCACGTGCTGTTTCTCTCGGATGTCGCGGACGAACTTGCCGCCGCCGCGACCGCCGGCATCCAGGTCTGCCAGATCGTTCGCCCCGAGGATGGCACGATCGCGTCGGCCGATTACCCGACCGCGCCCGATCTTGCCGCGGTGGCCGCCGCCTTCGACCGTCCCGACCCCGCCTAGGAGCCGTGTAGATGAGCCCGATCGACCAACTCGCCGCCCGCGTGCCGAGGCGGCTGCGCGGTGAGGCTTGGCAATGCTTTGCTCTGGGCCTGCTCGCCGCTGTTGCGCTGCCGCCATTCTACCTCCTGCCGGTGCTCTGGTTCGTCGTGCCGGCGCTCCTGACCCGTCTCGCCCGTGCCGGCGGCTGGCGCCGCGCCGCCTGGCTCGGCTGGTGCTTCGGCTTCGGCTTCAACCTGCTCGGCCTGTTTTGGGTGACCGAGCCGATGCTGATCATGGCATCGAATTTCTGGTGGGCGGTGCCCTTTGCCGCGCCGGCGCTCGCTTTCGCAACCGCGTTCTACATGATCCTGCCGGCCCTTGCCGTCTTTGCCGTGCCGCAACGCAACCAGGCGGGCCGCCTCGCTGCCGTGCTGCTCTTCGCGGGGGCGCTGGTGCTATCCAATCTTGCGCAGGAATTCCTGTTCACCGGGTTCCCCTGGAACTATTGGGGAGCCGACTGGGCTTTTGCCGGCAGGCTGGGCCTTGCGATGATCCAGCCCGCCGCGATCGGCGGCATTTTTCTCCTGACCCTGCTGACGGCGCTCACCGCCGGGCTGCCGCTGCTCGGACGGCGCGGCTGGGCGGCGAGTGCGGTGCTGCTGGCTCTCTGGGCCGGCTTCGGCTTCGCGCGCACCTCTGCGGGCCCCGCGCCGCTGACCAGATACACCGTTGCATTGCTCCAGCCCGATTTCGCGGTCCCGGGAAGCTTCACCCAGCCCGCCCTGCAGGCCCGCTGGCGGCGTGACCTTGCGCTGACCCGCGAAGCCTTGGACAAGGCGGGCAAGGGACCGAACATCGTCGTCTGGCCCGAGACGGCGAGCCCCGCCCTGCTGCAGACCGACGCCGCGGCGCGCGCCGCGATTGCGGCCGTGGCCGGCAACACGCCCGTCCTTGCCGGCTCGTTCCGCCTGGCGGCTGATGGCAGCATGCGCAACTCGCTGGTCGCCGTGGAAGGAAAAGGGCCGGCCGTAGCGTGGTA
>Ga0315298_1009860_pt1 | contig 11657 bp, 9 predicted proteins | sample WHS_1_MG_FD_203077 | JGI IMG/M metagenome (GOLD analysis project Ga0315298, IMG submission 203077) | Extremophilic microbial mat communities from Washburn Hot Springs, YNP, Wyoming, USA - WHS_1_MG | ecosystem: Environmental > Aquatic > Thermal springs > Hot (42-90C) | place: USA: Wyoming... | reverse complement strand
AGTCCCACATTCACCGACACCACTTATGATGCATCCACCCCCTTTTCACCGACATCTTCTATTGATGCATCACGGCGCAGAAGCAGGCAACTGGCACCCCGATTCGATGCAGGGTCGGCGCGCGGGTAGGCGGCTGTGTTACCATTGACCTTGGATCGTCCATGATCCCGAGCCAGAAGAGGAGTACCAGCAAACGTGAAGATAACGGTAGTGGGCCTGGGGCCGGGTCCCTACGCCCTTCTCACTCAAGAAGCCGCTCAAGCTCTGAAACAGGCAGCCAAGATCTGGTTGCGCACGGCCAGGCACCCTATAGTCCGTCAGCTCCCATCTTCGGTCAAGTGGCAGTCACTGGATTATGTCTACGAGCGCTGCACCTCGTTGGGAGAGCTCTACCGGGAGCTGGCCAGAGAGGTGCTGGAGATAGCCCGCAAGGAGGGCGAGATAGTCTATGCCGTGCCGGGCGACCCGTCGGTGGCCGAGGACTCCGTGCGCGAGATCCAGGCTCGGGCCGCGGAGCAGGGCGTCGAGGTGCGGATAATCCCAGGAGTGTCCTTCGTCGAGGTGTCGCTGGCGGCCGCCGGCGCCACCGTGAGCGGAGGGCTCCAACTTCTGGAGGCGGGCCAGACGGGCTCTGCCAACCCCCTCGTAGATCTGCTGGTGTATCAGATTGAGGACCGGCTGGATGCAGCGGATGTCAAGGTGGAGCTGCTTCGCAAGTATCCGGCAGACCATCGGGTAGTACTGGTCCAATCGGCCGGGGCGTCGGAGGAGCAAGTGGCCAGGAGCATCCCCCTGCACGAACTGGATCGGCAACCAGGCATCGACCACCTCACCGCCCTGTACGTCCCCACCTCCACTCCTGAACGGGCCTTGGGTAGCTTCGACTCCCTAGTGCGCATCGTTGCCAGACTGCGAGCGCCAGAGGGCTGCCCCTGGGACCGGGAGCAGACTCACCTCACCCTGAAGCCCTACGTGGTGGAGGAGGCCTACGAGGTGGTGGAGGCCATCGACCAAGGTAATCCCGCAACCCTGGCCGAGGAGCTGGGTGATCTGCTGCTCCAGGTTCTGCTTCACGCACAGATAGGGGACGAAAGCGGCGAATTCGACCTCGCCGATGTGGTGAGTAGCATCGCTGCCAAGATGATTCGCCGCCACCCCCACGTCTTCGGCGACGTGTCCGTCAGCGGCGCCCAGGAGGTGCTGGTCAACTGGGAGGCGATCAAGAAAGCCGAGAAGGGTGGGCAGGAAGAGGGAGAAAGCATGTTCTCCGGCATCCCCCGCCACATGCCGGCCCTTCAGGCAGCCCAGGAGGTGCAGGGGCGCGCCGCTAGGGTCGGCTTCGACTGGAAGGACACCCGGGGGGTGCTGGACAAGGTGTCCGAGGAGCTGGAGGAGCTTTCGCGGGCGGAGAACCCCTCCGAGCTCCAGGAGGAGTTCGGCGACATTCTCTTCGCCCTGGTAAACGCCGCTCGACACCTGGGAGTCAACGCCGAGATGGCGCTGCGAGCCGCCAACAAGAAGTTCGTGGAGCGGTTCAACCGGATGGAGCAGTTGGCCCGCGAGCAAGGAGTCGACTTCGCCTCTCTGAGTCTGGAACAGCAGGACGAGCTGTGGAATCGGGTCAAGGCCACGGAGAGGGAAGGCTGATACCAGCCTTCCCTCTCTGCCTTCCGTCCTCCATTAGAGTAGAGCAGCGTCCATACGGAGCCATCCACGGCTCCCCCCGCGACCAGCCACAACTCTGGCTTTGGCACCACATCTGCCATCGATGCCACGAGGCTATGCTCGCCTGAGCCCGGGCTAGGGCTCCGACACCGTGATTCTGACTCAGGGGCCGGCGGCTCTGCCGGCCCGTCCCTACAGGATCGAAATCACCCTATCAAAGGGCTAGCCGCGGACCGGCGCACCTCCCTGCATGTCGAAGCCAGCATGGCAGACCACTTTGGTGGCCAGGTTGTCCGGCCGCCGAGACGGAGCTAGAATGGCCACCGCAGGCACCTCCTTTGTGAAGTGCGACCCACTCGACCTCCACAGGGGTTCGCTACTATGAACGGCCTGGCCGCGCAGCGCCGCCTCGACTGGCTTGGAGATAGAGAGACTATTCGGATGGTCTTCCTGGCCGTCCTGGTGGGAACCGGCGCAGCTCTGGCCGCCGTCGCGCTTCGGTGGCTACGGGCCGCCTTCCACGATCTTCTGTTCATCCAGGGCGCCCAGTCCCTCTCTTCCTTCGGACCCTACTACTTCGTCCTGTTGCCCGCCTTTGGCGGTCTCGCTGTCGGATCGCTAGTAGTTTTCCTGGCCCAGGAGGCGAGAGGGGCGGGAGTGGCGGACGTGGTGCTTGCCGTGCTGGCCAGAGGCAGCCGGATGCGGCTGCGGGTGGCCGGAGTCAAGGTGGTGGCTACCTCTCTGGTCATTGGATCGGGCGGCTCGGCCGGCATTGAGGGGCCGATAATCCAGATCGGGAGCGCCATCGGCTCGGGCATCGGCCAGAGACCGAAACTCACCGAGGAGGAACTGCGCATCACCCTAGCTGGCGGCGCAGCGGCCGGCATCGCGGCCACTTTCGATACCCCCCTGGCAGGCGTATTCTTTGCCCTGGAGGTGATCCTGGTCGACTACAGCAGCAGATCCTTCGGGTTGGTGGTCATCTCAGCGGTAACCGCCAACGTCGTGGCCCGCCTAGCCCTTGGTCCCGCCTTGGTGCTCTCCATTCCCCTGCATAACCTGGTCAATCCCACGGAGCTGCTGCTCTATCTGCTTCTGGGCATACTGGCAGCGGCCGTGGGTGTGGCCTTCACCCACACCCTGGACCGGCTCGAGGAACTTTTCTCCGGATGGGCCGCCCCGGACTACCTAAAGCCGGCAGTCGGGGGGCTGGCGGTGGGCGCCATTGGGCTGTTCTTTCCCCAGGTTTTCGGCCTCGGCTATGACACCATCGAGGCCGCTCTCGGCAGCCGTCTTCCACTGGCGCTTCTAGCCGCGCTGTTGGTGTTGAAGCTGGTAGCCACCTCCATCACGGTGGGTTCCGGCTCATCCGGCGGCGTCATCGGCCCATCACTGTACCTGGGCGCTATGCTGGGGGGTGCCGCGGGCACGATCTTCCACACTCTCCTGCCGCAGGCCACCGCCACGCCTGGCGCTTACGCCCTGGTCGGCATGGCCGCCGTCTTCGCTGCCACAGCCCATGCGCCCATCACGGCCATCTTCACCATCTTCGAGCTGGCCAACGACTACCTCATTATGCTGCCCCTCATGGTGGCCTGCGTGACCAGCGTCTACGTGGCCCGCCGCATCAGCCCCCACACCATCTACAGCATCGGGCTCAGCCGCCGAGGCTTCCAACTGCACATCGGCGGAACGGGCCTGCCGCCGCTGCCTGGGATGTTGTTCCTCAACCTCCACGTCCAGACGGACTCCGGAGCCGCGGGAAGACGGGTGATGGAGCTGGATCTGCCGCCAGAGTGCGTTCTGATCTCTTTGCGACGAAGGGGCAGAGAGATGATCACCCGTGGAGACACCCTGATTCAGCCGGGGGATCGTGTTTTGGCAGCGTGTGCTCCGCAGCACGAGCAGCTTTTGCGCGACCTGATGGAACCGGGCCGGTAGACCAAGGCTCCGCACTGGCATGAGGTCCCGCCCGGGCACTACCAGCGGCTACTGGTAGATGACCACGGAGGGCACCGGATCCAGCTTCATGACCTCCGCCGGACTGAACATGTCGGGGTCCTGGTCGTAGAACAGCTTGATCCCCGCAAACGGCAGGGGCTGCTGCATCACCGCCCTGTAGGAGTCCAGCTTGAGCCACTGGGCGCCGAACCCGTCCATATCCAGCACCAACTCCACCACGGGGCTCCTCCCCGTCTTCTCCTTGTCGGGCAGCATATTCAGGGTGAACTGGTGGACGATCAGCACCTTCGCCGGCAGAGCCTCGCTCTGAACTATCTTCTCCAGAAAGCCGATGGCATAGTTGACCTCGGCAGACACCATGTGGCCGATCTGCTGCCCGGGAGTTTGCCCCGGCCACATGTCGAACTCGGGGTCCAGCGCCAGATACACATCCGGCTGCTCCAGGTAAGGACGCAGGTACTCCAGCTCGTCCTCCACCCTACTGTGGCCAACCTGGACATCCAGGATCAGACGGAAACCGTGGGCCCGTGCCTGCTCCAGCATGGAGTCGATGACATCGTAGCCCTCCCGTTTTCGCCACAGGCCGTCGGTCCCGGGGCTGCCCTGGGCTACCACGGCAATCAGCTCGTAGGCGGGAAGAATCTTCTTGTTGGTAAAGGAAGCGTAGGCGTCGGCCTGCCTCTGCAACCGCACCGCCAGATCATCTCCCGCGAACTGTCCCAGCACCCCCATCAGACCCGTATGCGGGTTGCCATACCAGCTCACGATCAGGCTGTTGGCCAGAAGCGAATCGGCTCTTGCGGCACCGCCGGTGGAGAGAGAGACCTCTGATGATGAGTCCACTTCCCACTTGAACCGCTGACCGTTCCACCTCTCCTGGATTCCAAATGGACCGTTAACCCAGGTTCTAGCACCGTCGGTGAAAGCGGTCCAGTTGTCGGCCTTTCTCCACACCATCAGCCCCCTGCTGGTCTGCTGGATGCTATCCTCGTTCTCTGGATTGTAGTGCTCGTTCTCCAGCGGCTCACCCACGATGTCGGGGATCTGTCTGGCCAGTTCGGCGAAGCCCAGCTTGAACTCAGACTTCGGCTGGGCCAGCACAAGGCTGGGGTCCAACACCATGCCAATCGCCAGGGCGATCAGACTAATCGCCGGAATCCTCATCCTCCACTCCTTTAAGCCCATCTTCCGCGGCCGCCGCTGCCGCTTGGTTCAGTCTACACCGGTCTGGCACCATTTCACGAGTCACGACCGTGCAAAATTGTCACAGGCGCGGGGGTTGCTCCTGTTTCGCCAACGGCAAGGTCGTGATAAACTGCGAAGTGTAAAGGGCAGGCCCTTATCCCCCCATGGCTGGCCGCCACCGGCAACCGCGGGACAGTTTTGGAGGACCTCATGAATTCCCTCGAGAGAGTGATCCTAAAGCGCAAATCGTTGCGGGACTACAAACCTATCGTTGGCGGAGCAGTCGTCGAGGAGATACAGACCGTAGCGGCCGATCTCAAGGGCGTGCGTCTCCTTCATATCAACTCGACAGCCTATGGGGGTGGAGTGGCGGAACTGCTGAACTCCTTGGTGCCTCTGGAGGCCGACTGCGGCCTCGAGGTCGAATGGCGGGTGCTCCGCAAGGATGAGTCCTTCTTTCAGGTGACCAAGCGGATCCACAATGCCTTACAGGGGCGAGCAGGAGGGTTGACCCGGGAGGAGCAAGAGACCTACCTTCGATACAGCGACAAGTGTGCACGCATGCTTGCCGGTAACTATGACGTGATCGTAGTTCACGACCCCCAGCCCGCGGCACTGCCCAGCCTTGTTCCCAGCCACGCCGCCAAGTGGGTTTGGCGATGCCACATCGACACATCGGAGCCCGATCCCCAGGTGTGGGGCTTCTTGAAGCCCTTCGTGCAGCAGTACAGCACGGCGGTGTTCACCATGCCGGAATTCGTTCCGCCGGACTTCTCGGGTCCGACCCTGGTCTTCATTCCACCCGCCATCGACCCCTTGACCGCCAAGAACAGGGCTCTGCCCCGATACCTCTGCCGCGAAGTGGTGGCTGAATTCGGGGTGGACCTGGCGCGCCCGCTCATCGTGCAGGTCTCACGCTTCGATCCCTGGAAGGACCCACAGGGAGTCATAGATGCCTACCGCCTGGTGAAAAAGGAGCTGCCCCAGGTGCAACTGGCTCTCATCGGCTCTATGGCGGAGGACGACCCGGAGGGTTGGGAAGTGTACAAGGCGATAAGGGAACAGGACGAGAAGGACCCCGATCTGTACACCTTCACCAACATTACAGGAGTGCACGCCCACGAGGTGAACGCCTTCCAGCGAGTGGCCGACGTGGCAGTGCAGAAATCGCTGCGAGAGGGCTTCGGCCTGGTCGTCTCCGAAGCGCTGTGGAAGGAAACGCCCGTGGTGGCAGGAGATACGGGTGGCATCCGCCTGCAGATGGAGAACCGGGTGGGCGGCTTCCTGGTGCATTCAGTGGAGGAAACCGCGAAGTGGGTCGAGTATCTGCTACTTCACTCGAACGAGGCCGAAGCCATAGCACGGCTGGGATGGGAGCGAGTCCGCGATCGGTTTCTCATCCCGCGCCTTCTGCTGGACGAGCTTAGGCTGGTTCGGTCCCTGGTGGGAGCCGGCCAGGAAGCTGCTTTCGCTGCCATGGAGCCAGCCTCGCCCCTGACCCTGGTAACCCCTGCGCCGACCACCGGAGGCAAGAGCGACTCCGGCTCGTAAGTGGCGTGTCCGCCAAGTTGGCCGTCCCTGCCGGCCCACCACCCGCCGCTGAAGCGATCGGGCTCAGAGAGCGGCAGGGGCGTATGGCCATAGGCCCTTACAGGGGGCTGGAGGAATCAGTCCCTTTAGTGGACCTGGCTCTCTCAGCCCGATGGCTTCAGCCTCGGCCTTCTCAGCGGCAAGCACCACGGACAGAGCACTTGGAGCCAGCCCGGCCAGCGACCGTGAGGCCCGGGTGCGGCTTGGGACTCGCAAACGAAACCGCGTGGCAGGCCACCAGAAGTCGGCAGCTCTCCAGAGGATCGCCATATGTCGCACCGGATAGAACCGGAGCAGAGCCTCGGAGCCAACTTTGTCGGCCCCGATCGGTGTCAGTTCGTCGTATGGGCCCCCCTCGCCAAGAGGGTCGACCTACACATCCTGCAGCCGCGAGAGCGGGTCGTTCCCATGGAGGAAGGCGAGCCAGGCTACTATCGCGTGACGGTGCAGGGAGTGGCTCCAGACTGCCTGTATCTCTACCGCCTGGATGGGCAAAAGGAGCGCCCGGATCCGGCCTCGAGGTTCCAACCGCGGGGCGTCCACGGGCCATCTCAGGTACCGGAAAGCGTCTTCACCTGGGACGATGGAGAGTGGCATGGCTTGCCGCTCCAACAGTACATCCTCTACGAGATCCATACCGGAACCTTCACGCTCGAGGGCACCCTCGACGCCATAATCCCTCGTCTGGGCGACCTGAAAGAGCTGGGCATCACCGCGCTAGAACTGATGCCTGTCGCCCAGTTTCCAGGAACTCGAAACTGGGGCTACGATGGCGTCTACCCCTTCGCCGTTCAAGCATCCTACGGCGGTCCGCGGGCTCTCAAGCGGCTGGTCAACGCCTGCCATCAGCAAGGTCTCGCCATCGTTCTCGACGTGGTGTATAACCACCTGGGCCCCGAGGGCAACTATCTCTGGGACTTTGGCCCCTACTTCACCGACCGCTATCGTACACCATGGGGAGAGGCCGTTAACTTCGATGGTCCCTGGAGCGACCATGTCCGCCGCTTCTTCGTCGAGAACGCCCTTTACTGGGTGACAGAGTTCCACGTGGACGCACTCCGGCTGGATGCGGTCCACGCCATCTACGACTTCTCGGCCAGGCCCTTCCTAGAGGAGCTGGCGGAAGCCGTGGAGCAGCAGGCACAGCGGCTCGGCCGGCAGATCCACCTCATCGCCGAGAGCGACCTAAACGATCCGCGACTTATCCAGCCTCGCGACCTTGGAGGCTATGGCCTGGACGCTCAGTGGAGCGATGACTTCCATCACGCCTTGCACACCCTGCTCACCGGCGAGAAGGCCGGATACTACCAGGACTTCGGCACCGTGGAACATTTGGTTCGCTTCTTCCGCGAGGGCTACTCCTACACCGGCCAGTACTCCCGATACCGGCGCCGCCGGCACGGCAGGTCCCCGGGGACCCGCGCGGGCCACCAGTTCGTCGTGTGCGCCCAGAATCACGATCAGGTGGGAAACCGAATGCTGGGCGAGCGCCTGAGCCAGTTGGTCCCCTTCCAGGCGCTCAAGCTGGCCGCCGCTGCCGTGATTCTCTCCCCTTTCATCCCTCTACTGTTCATGGGCGAGGAATACGGCGAGACCGCGCCTTTTCAGTACTTCACCAGCCACCTGGATCCTCACCTCGTGGAGGCCGTCAGGAAGGGTCGCCGAGAGGAGTTCTCGGCTTTCTCCTGGTTGGGAGAGCCACCCGACCCCCAAGACGAGAGGACCTTCCTCCGGTCCAGGCCGGATCGGCGCCTTCGCCACAAGGGGCACCACCGAGTGCTGATCGATTTCTACCGTGAACTGATCCGGCTTCGCAAGACGGTTCCCGCCCTCGCCTCCCTCAGCAAGGAGCAGATGCAGGTCCTGGGTCTCGAGGCCCCCCGGGTCCTATTCCTTCACCGGTGGACAGGGAACGACGCGGCGGTTCTGGCATTCCACCTGGGCGATGGCACGGTCTCCGTCGCGCTGCCCGTTCCCTCGGGACGGTGGCACAAGCTCCTGGACTCCGAGGACGAGAGGTGGTGTGGAAGCGGCAGCTCAGTACCGGAGCTACTGGTGTCGAAGGGCGAGGTCGATCTCACCCTCGGCCCCTGGGCCTTTGTGCTGTTCTCGCCCACGGCGGATACCTGGGCCAGCTCATGACACCATATCCATCAGGCGCGGGTGAGCTTGAAGGAGCAGGTGGATGGCATGCACTCCGACCAATCCGACATAGCCAGGGTAACCCGATCAAAGGCTGAGGCCGAGCGCGGCTACGACCGGCTGAGCAGATGGTACGATCTTCTAGCCGAAGGCAGCGAACGAAGAGCCAGGGATGCCGCACTGCGGATGCTGGGCGCCAGAGAGGGCGAGACTGTCTTGGAAATCGGATTCGGCACCGGGCATGGCATCGTAGCACTGGCACAGGGTGTCGGAACATCGGGCAGGGTCTACGGGATCGACCTGTCGCCGGGCATGCTGAGAGTGGCGGAGGCGAGAGTCCGGAAGGCAGGGCTCTCGGAGAGAGTCCAGTTGCAGCTTGGCGATGCCACCAGGCTCCCCTTTCGAGAAGGCTTCTTCAACGCCGTCTTCCTCAGTTTCGTCCTGGAGCTCTTCGACACGCCCGAGATTCCGGTCGTCCTGGCAGAATGCCGAAGAGTCCTTCGAATGGGAGGGCGCATCGGCGTGGTCGCCCTGTCGAAGCAGGGCAGGCCTGGGATGGCTGCCAGGCTCTACGAGTGGGCCCACAGGAGGTTCCCCGCTCTGGTGGACTGCCGACCCATTCATGTCCGAAGAGCAGTGCAGCAGGCAGGCTTCCAGCCCATGGAGGTGGCGGAAACCTCCATGTGGTGGTTGCCCGTGGAGATCGTGGTGGCCAGGAAGGGCTAACCGCCGGGAGGGACCTCAGCCAGCTGGCGCGAGCAGCAGCTTCGTTAGGCTGGACTCGATCTTCTGGAGGACTGCCGGCCTGTCCACCCAGGGCAGAAAGCCGAGCAACGCGTTCGACACCTCCAGTATGGTGTCCCTGGCTGCACGCCCAACCAGCGGGTTGAGGTCCACGGTGTCGCTATCGATTGCCACCCATCGCCGGTGGGATTCCGCCTGGCCCTGTTCGAAAGTGAGCAGATCGGAGTTTCTCTGGAACTCCATGATGCGAGGCTCCGCCAGGCGCAGCGTTTCCCGAAATCCCGCTGCTCTCAGCACCTGATGCAGCTTCTGCTCGAAGATCCCTGCCAGATAGGGTTCCAGTGTGGCCTCAAACCTGTCGGACACGCTCCCCCTCCACCTTACTCGACTGAATAGTTGCCTGGGCTTTACGGGTGCCCGCCACACCCGACTGGAACACGGGAACCAGCACCATCGGAGCCAGGACCGTGGTGACGAAGGTCATCATAATGGATACCCCGAAGACATCCGGTTGGATCACGCCCCGACTCAGCCCCACGCCGGCCACGATTAGCGCTACCTCCCCCCTCGGCATCATACCGACACCGATCCTGGCGGCCCCCCACCGGTTGAAGCCAACGCCCAGGGCGGGGAGGCCGCAGCCGACGATCTTCCCCACGATGGCCAGGAAGCTGATGACAACCCCGAACGCCATGACGGGGATCATAGCGTGGAAGTCCACCAGCATTCCCATGACGACGAAGAAGATAGGCACGAAGGCATGAAAGACGGACTCCATCGGCTCCCGAAGGATCTCGGCGACCTCGGTATTGGAGAGGGCCAGCCCGATGGAATAGGCGCCGATGATCATCGCCAGGCCGAAGCTCTCCGCCAGGGCTGCCGAGAGGAAGGCGATGGCAATGGCCAGCGTCAGCGCGGCACCGGCGGATCGAAAAGACAACAGGAACCTGGAGATCCAGCCCGAGAGCAGGATGCCGACGGCCATCAGCCCTAGCCAGAAGCCCATCGCCTTGCCGCCCACCGCCGCAAGATTGCCCATGGACACGTCGCCGCTGGCGCCCAGGCTGACCACTATGGCCAGCACGATGATACCCAGCACGTCGTCTATCACGGCACCTGCCAGAATGGTGACTCCCTCGGGAGTGTCCAGCTTGCGGATATCGCCCAAGACCCGGGCCGTGATCCCCACGGAGGTAGCGGTCATGATGGCCCCCACGAACAGCGCCACAGGGTCGAGGGGACCTGACGCCAGCCCGAAAGCTACCGTCGACAGGTCTCCGAAGACAAAGGGAAGGATCACACCTCCTGTGGCGGTAACGAAAGCGGGCCCACTATACCGGAAGAAGAGATTGAAATCGGTCTCAAGGCCGGCGAAGAAGAGCAGGATCACCGCTCCTATCTGCGCCACCGCCCAGAGCTCGGTCGACACGGGGATTACCGAGACTTCACCGGGGGCGGCCACGCGGCCAAAGACCGTGCCGATCACGGGCAGGCTCATTCCTCCCAGGGCAAAGGGACCGATGACGACTCCTGCCAACAGCTCGCCCAGGACGCTCGGCTGCTTCAACCATCGCTCGAACAGCTCACCGCCAAGCTTGGCCGCGACCATGATGATCGAGAGCTGCAGCACCAGGTGAGCCACCAGTTCCGTGATGTTCGCTCCCTCCAATGCCTTCCCCCCATCCTTCCAGTGGTGGAGCGACCGCTGTTGGGGCACGGTCGGCTCCTCTACTCGCCACTCGATTTGGCCATGCCTTCATACAGCCAGACCATCCGGTCGAGAAACCACAGCTTCCCAAGGAAGACCGGCGCGGTCCCCAAGACCGTTGGCCAGATCTTGAGACGCACCAGACCCCAGACAGCGAAACCCGCGCCCAGGGCAGAGACCGCACTGAGAGTACTCGGCAAGAGACGATGGTGCCGAGGGGTCAGAACTCTGTTGCGGAACGCCCTTCCGACCCTCTCTTCCAGCGTCATGAGACCTCCCACCGCCCGTACTTCCACGTGGGAGTCTTCAAGAACATAAAAGGAGACTGCCTGGCAGTCTCCACCTAGCCACGCTGGGTAACGGGTACGGGCCCCCCGCTCATCTCCTCATGGGGCCGGCGACCTTTCTCCGCCGGCACCGTCACTTTAGTAGGAAAGGGCAGCCATGTCAAGCTCGCCAGACAGCCAGTCGGCTCCCTCGGACGCTACAAGCCAGTTGCTCCATCACGGCGATTTCGCCATTTGGAAGCGGTGTATTCCCCGATGCCGGCAATATATCTCAGGAGCGCGTCCGACTCCCCAGTATCGAGATCACCGCATCGAGGTTACTATGCATCCGCCGGCGCGGGACGCTCTGGATCCATGGCTCGCAGAGTGTAGTG
>Ga0315298_1009859_pt1 | contig 11657 bp, 16 predicted proteins | sample WHS_1_MG_FD_203077 | JGI IMG/M metagenome (GOLD analysis project Ga0315298, IMG submission 203077) | Extremophilic microbial mat communities from Washburn Hot Springs, YNP, Wyoming, USA - WHS_1_MG | ecosystem: Environmental > Aquatic > Thermal springs > Hot (42-90C) | place: USA: Wyoming... | reverse complement strand
AAAATTTTAAAATTAAATTGTGAAAGAGGCGATTTTGTACCAAAAACTTTCCGGAAAAAAGGTCCGCCAGAAAAATAAATTACTGTCCCAAAAACCAAAATAATTTTAGACGAAGAGTATTAATTACTCTTTTAGGGTGTGGAGACGCTTTTAAAAAACGCCTTACAGACGGATAAAAACTTTTACTCTCTTCCGTTGCGAGAGCAATTTTTTTAAGAGCATTAACTTTTTGCCTATCCTTGCCTCGAATATAACCAAAATTCCTAGTCAAATACAAAAAGTAATGAAACCACCTAGGAAAAGAGGGGAACCTTATCCCATCAAATTCTAGGAATTCTACTTTCATACTAGAGGGAGGAAGGGGCAAAGAATGGTCTCCATAAGAAAAATGTAAAGTATTTTCCCCTTCACCTCGAGAAAAATATACTTGAAAACAAACGTTTTTGCTGTCCCCCACTTTGTGTAAAGAAAGAAATGGGGAAAAAATAGAACGAAAAGCTCTTTCATTAGCCCATCTTTCTAATTCTTTCAACTCTTCCTCAAAATCATTGGGATTTAAAACTAAAATGTCTAAATCTCTTTTACTTCCGTTACTCCTAAAGGGAAGAAAAGGCCATTTTAAAATTGCCGCTGCCGCTAACCCTCCTACCACCCTGTAATCCAAACCACGTTCTCTTAATTCTTCTAGTTTTGAAATAACCTCCCTAATATTCTCCCTAAATTGGACTTCGCCTGCCTCGTTTAAAAAACCCGACCTCTTTTTTATTGCGGCCGAGACAGTTAAGTAATCACGAAGAAGGGTAAAAAGACTCCCTCCGAGAAGAAGAAGCCTTTTACCTCTGTCTTTTGTGCTCAGACCTCGTTGATGAGTAGTAGGATCTATCAGAAAAAGTCCTCTTCCGTCCCAAATTAAATTCCGCGAGGCAAAAACAGAAAACCTCTCTAAAGAAAATCTAACCCTAGGCGGAGCGTCATGCCTTATGCCAAAACCAAGATAATCTATTAATTCACCGGTTTTAAAAAAGTGCCTTAAGGTTAGATAAATAAAATTCTTTAAACTCCAAATTAAGAGGGTTTCTCGCATAATTTCAATTAGACTTTTTTCTCCCAATGGTTTTCCATCAATCCAGGGCTGAACATTAATTTGGGCAGGTTTATCGTCTAATCCATGTCCAACCAAGAAATGAGTGGGCGCTAAAAAAGGTCCAAAACCCAACTCCTTTAGTTTTTCATACTCTCCTCTGTCCGCGCAAGCTTGTTTAAAAACCTCACCAGTTTCTCCAGTCTGATGGTGAACTTTTATAGCATAAGATCCTTTGTCTCCAACCGTTGCTTCGCAGACTCCATAAAAATGACCGCACACTACTGGTCTATTTTCATTCGACTCGTTAAGGGGAAAGGGAAGCTTATTATCGCCTTCAAAAAAATTATTAAAATCCCTCCACCTTTTTGCTGCGGGACCTATAAATAAATATTCTCTCGGTATGAGCGTCCTCTCTTTTTCCACTTCCTATATTATAGGATAAAAGTGACAAATTTAAAAGAGGCAATGTTATACTATAATTAGTGAAGGAGGCAATTTTATACCAAAAACTTCCTGGAAAAAAGGTCCGCTGTGGAGTTTGCCAGCGAAGATGCCTGATTCCTGAGGGAGGGGTTGGCTATTGTAAAACCAGAATAAATCGCGGCGGAAAACTTTATACTACTATTTATGGGGTAGTTTCCTCCCTCAACAACGACCCAATTGAAAAAAAGCCAGTTTTCCATTTTGCCCCCGGCTCTTTTTGTTTGTCTGCCGGCACTTTTGGTTGTAATTTTAGATGCCTTTTTTGCCAAAATTGGGAAATTTCTTGGGCTGATGGGGTTGCCGAAGCTCAGTATGGCCAAAAAATTCCTCCCCAAGATTTGGTTGATTTAGCCTATAAATACCGCTCCGCGGGAATTGCCATTACCTATAATGAACCAGCAATTTGGCTTGAATATTCCCTTGATGTATTTAAAAAAATCCAAAATCTCCCGCCTTCCGGCGGGACCCCGCCAAAGGCGGTGGCAAAATTCAAAATTCGTAATTCGCCCGCCTGCCGGCAGGGCAGGCAATCCGTAATTCGTAATCGTTTATACACCGTTTGGGTAACAAATGGTTATGCTACACCCGAAGCAATTGATGTTATTGCCCCATATCTTGATGTCTACCGAGTGGATTTAAAATCTTTCGACGATAAGTTTTACCAAAAACTAATTAATGTCCCCAGTGCCGCCCCAATTTTTGAAACCACCCTTTATGTTCATAAAAATTACCCAAAAATCCATATTGAGTGCGTTACCAACATTATTCCCGGTTGGAATGATAACCCAGAAATGTTGGCAAAAATTGCCCGCTGGATTGTCAAAAATCTTGGCGAAAAAACCCCTTGGCATGTGACTAGATTTTTCCCTTACGCAAAACTTACTGATGTCCCTCCTACTCCGCCAGAAACTTTATACAAAGCCCGAGAAATCGGCTTAAAAGAAGGATTAAAATTTGTTTATATTGGCAATCTGCCGGTTGAAGAGGAAGACGATACTTTTTGCCCAAAATGCGGTTCATTGGCAATCCGGCGCGATGGCTATTCCACCCAAGTTTTAGCCGTCACCCCCGACGGCAAATGCCCCAAATGCGGGGAAGATTTAAATATAATTCTCAGCCCCTAAGCCTTCCTATTGCTTTTTGTAATTCTTTATCAAAAGTTAATATGTTCTTAATCCCTAAAGATTTCATTGTCGCTAAGTGAAGACAATCAAAAAGGTTTAAACCCCGCCTGGTTTTCTGAGTAAAAAGATATTGATAGCCTATCTCAAAAATTTCTTTTGCTAAAAAAATTTCTTTTATCCCACTTTTTTTGAAAGCCTCAAGAAATTTTTTTGCCTGTTGTAGGCCTTGGTGGCGAAAGATAAAATTTATCGTTTCTGCCAGGACAATGTTTGAAACAAAAAATCGTGTTTCTCCTTTTTCTAATTTCCTAACGGTTTCCTCCGCCTTCTGATGGAACTCATCGTCTTTGTTAAAAAGGGCAATTAAAAAGCTAGAGTCCATAAAAATAGTCATTTTAGCGAAGCCTCAAAATATTTATCAAAGTTTCTCGCCAAATCTTTTATCCCAAAAGAAATAGCGCTTTCGGCAATAACCGAAGGCTTTGCCTTTTCCTTTTTAACCAGACTATTTCTGGTTGGCTTTTTGAGGTAAAGTTTTTCCTCAAGTACCATTCTTATGTACTCGGACAAACTTATCCCCATCGCCGCCGCCTCGGTTTTCAAATCCTCATGCAAAGACTTTGGAAAATAAATTTGGGTTCTTAGCATACTAATGTATAGTATACATTGCCAAGGTGATTTGTCAAGGGGTCAAAAATGATATAATACCTCAATGGCAAAAGTTAGTTGTATCATTCCCGCCTACAACGAAGAATCCACCATTGCTGGAGTAGTTAAAACCTGCCTTAAAACTCCAGAAATTGGGGAAATTATTGTTGTTTCTGATGGTTCTACCGATAAAACTGTTGACCGCGTCCGCCAAATAAAAAGTAAAAAAATAAAAATTATTAACCTTCCAGAAAACCATGGTAAAGGTTTTGCCGTTGCTCAAGGAATAAAAGAGGCAAAAAACGAATTCCTGCTTTTTCTAGATGCCGACCTTATTAATCTTGAACCCCATCACCTTTCCTCTTTAATCTGGCCAGTAATCAACAATCGGGCAGATATGACTGTTGCGATTTGGGGCTCATTTTCTCCAAACGTTTTATATTCCTGGCAACTCAACGGACAAAGATGCCTAGAGGCTAAATTCATTAAAAGATTCTTAAAAGAACTTTCTTCCTCTAAGTATGGGTTGGAAATCCTGCTAAACGAAATATTTAAAAATAAAAGAAGAGTTAATTAAAAATTTCGCCTCTTACTTCCACACCACTACCAGAAAAATTCGTCAATTTTTAGAAGAGGAATAACTTTCAAGAAGGAATAAGTTTTTCAAAAATCTCATTTCTCGCTCCTAAGAAACTTTTGAAAAGTGGTTTAAGAGTAGGAATTTTAATTTGGCTTTTGTATTCTAACAGCGCTTTTTTCTTTTTTTCTGCCTCTTCGCGGTTTAGCCAAAATGAGTACCAATTATTTTCAAAAACTATAAATTTTGGTGGATAAACAATCTTTTCTTCCTTTGGCTTTCCCGGATAAACTCGCCAAAATTTCCAACGAAAATGTATCAGATATTGGAAAACTTCAGGTCTTAAACCAGAAAGGCTTAATGCTTTTTCAACAAACAAAAAAGTTGCCCGATGGTCAGAATTACTCTCCCGCCGATGAGGTAAAAAAACTTTTGTTGGCCGAAACTTTTTAATAATTTGCCTTAAAGAGCCTAACAAATTTTCTCCCCTCGCCTCTTTGCGAAAGTCAGGAGAAAAATCATAGGGAATAAAATTAAATCTTGCCTTATTTAAAAAAGAAAAACTGGGTTTTCTAAACATCTTAAGCAAAAGAGTATCAGGATAACCTAAAAAAACCACCTCTTTTTCTTTTACCCCCAGTTTTTCCAGGGCGCTAAGCGCCTCTTTTTGACGCCTTAAACCGGTTTTAACAAATTCCTCGGCACTATATTTTATTTTTCTTTTTTCAAAAAAGCCATAGGGATTGCCATCACCAACAGTTAGAAAAACAACTTTTTTGGGAATATTGTGAGCAGAAAGATAAGAAATTAATCCTCCAACTGCCAGGGTCTCATCATCCGGATGAGGGGCAAAAATTAAAACTCGGTCGCGTGAAGAAATTCTCAAAAGATAAAGTTTTATTTTTCTTGCCAAAAACCAACCGCCAAAAAATCCAATCAAAAGAGTTAGGAAAATTAAAAGTAAAACTCCCCAACCCAAAAGGAAAGCTGTTTCTCGTAAAATCAAAAAATAAACTCCCTTTTTAGCAACAATTGTTTTTAGCACCGTTTTTTATTTTAGAAATTTTTGATTCATTTCGTCGAAGGTTTGGTCGGTGACAACACTTGTGACCCGCCCTTTATCAACCGTTACCTGAATAGTGTGGGGAGTAATTACCTGAGCAAGCATTTGCCCTTTTCTGTCTCCATATCCGGCAGCCCGGCTTTTGAAAGAAAAGGTAAATTCCCAACAATAGGGGCAACGCAAGGCTTCGGAACCAACAAACTGCAAATCAAAACCATCAAACTTATAAGTAGGGGCGTTTTTTACCGCTTCTTCGGCTATCCGCCGACTTTCCTCAAAACCTACTTCTCCTCCCCGGGAGAAGATTGTTGGCGTTGGCTTGTTTTCCTTCCAGGGCAAACTAATTTCTCTTTTTTCTTTTTGAAAAAACCTAATTCCAAAAAATAAAGCTAAAATTATCGCTAAAAGAACAAAAAGTACTCTTTTCATTAGAGATATTATAGCACACCCTCCAAATTTCTGGACTTTGGGGACATTTGATATTGACAGAAGAAAAATCATTTTACATAATAGACTTATGAAGTTAAAGATGGGTGCAATTTTCTTGGGAGTTTTTGTTTTGACGCTTGTTGGTTTTTTCCTTTTTTTTAAATTGGAAAAGAAAAAAATAGAAAAAATAAATCCCCCACCGCTTCCTGTTTCCTCTTTTCTTAAATCAGAAAAACCGGAAAACCAAAAAGAAGCCCCCAATATTGTTATTAAAGACCAATATCAACTAGGAAATGTGATTGTCACCCGGGCGGACTTTGAGAAAAGATTTTCTTTATACTACCCAAACACTGCCGCTACTCGTCTTAATCCTCAAAACTGGCAACATATCGCCTCCCTTCTTACCGAAGAGGCAATTCTTCAAAACGAAGCAATCAAAAGAGGAGTTTTAAGTCCTGAGGATAAATTTTTAGATCCCCAAAAAGTTTCAATTGCCAGGGAATATTTCCAAAAAGAAGGAACTAGTTTTATAAGCGGAGAGGCAATTTCGGTTTGGTTTTACAATACCCAGCCACCAGCAATGGGGCTAGAAGCAGCAAAGGAAAAAACACGCACTCTTATTGAGGGGCTGAGAGAAAAAGTAGCAAAAGGTGAAATAACAATGAAACAAGCCGGAGAGGAAATTGCCTCAAAGGAAGAACTAAAAGAAATTGATTTTGCCTATAAAACCAACGCTTATTTTACTTTTGAATTTGTAAAACCGACCCAAAAAATATTCAACTACCCGGAACTCAATAATGCCATTTGGCAATTTAAAGAGGGAGAGGTTAGCCCGGTTTTAACCGGAAGAGATTTTTCTCCTTCTGGTTGGTATGAAGCCTATTTTATTGTTGTTAAAATTAATTCCAAGAAAGAAAAAGATTTTGAAAATCTTGAGAAGTTAATTGAAAAAAGAAAACAAGAAGGTCTAGAAATTATCCTATGAAAAAATACATTCTTTTAATATCGATGGTTTTTTTTCTCGGGCTTTCTTCCGAAGTAGAAGCCTGGATTCCTGCTGGGGCTTCCGGGCAAGTATATGCTAGACTTCCTGACGGGACTCGCGTTCCTCTTCCGGGAGTAAAAATACACCGAATAGATAATTGGTGGGGTTTTTGTTCTTTATATCCAGATTGTTGGGGTCGTCATAAAGGAGTAGAAACCACCAGCGTTTGGAACGAATCCCATACTTATACTCACTATATTATGGATAACGACCACAACACTCCCGAATGGGCCTGCTCAAACCAAAATGGAGCAAAAAGATGTTTTTCCGGACCTCAAGGTCAAATTCAAACCTGTAGGCAATACATTACCAGAGAGTGTGGAGATGACCAAAACCGCCAAATTTGTGCCGATCCCCCAATGTGGGCTTTTGATTTAAACTGGTGTGGTTTTAACTGCGGAAGCAACCCCCATCGCTGGTGGGCCTATTTTCCTGAAGGCTATCATTTACCCGGAAATTTAGAACAGTTAGGCTATTCTCATCTTCGCGGAAGATGGCAACCTGAATATTACGAAGAAAGTTTCGCCAACGAAGAATCACGGGGGAGCAAAGATTTTGTGTTTATTTTAGATCCCCCTCTTACACCTACCCCAACTCCTACCCCTACCCCTACCCCAACTCCCACCCCTACTCCCCTTCCCGACTGGTTCCAAACTCAAGAAGGGGATGTTCACAGTAATGAAAATATTGTCTCCAAACTACCGGAAAACAGTTTTTTTTCTTTAAAAGGAGAGGGCGGTTTTCCCGGAATAGTGACTTTTTTTAGAGATTCCTTCTCCTTTGGCGGAGGAAAAGTCTCCGAAAGGGAATGGTTAGTCACAAAAATTAAAAACAAAAAACGCTATGATTATTCATATTTTAATACTCTTTTAGAAATTCCCCAGGAAAATATTATTAGCAACGAAGTTTTTTCTTCTTTACTCAGCGGAGACAAAATAAACGAAAAATCAATTAATTCTTCTCATTTTTGGAAAATAGAAGGCGATTTGGAAGTTGAAAGCCTAAACAATAATTTGGGGGTAAAAATTTTCTTGGTTAATGGAAAAGTAATTTTCAAAAATGATTTAAATCTTTTTGGAAGTCTACCCGTTTTTATTTCTCAGGGAGAAATACTAATTGAACCTAATGTTAAAAATCTAAATGCCGTTTTGATTAGCGATGGAAAGATTAAAACCGGAAACCAAAACCAAAATCTTACCATAAGGGGTGCGGCCATTAGCTGGGAAAGTTTTTCGCTTGAAAGAAGTTCGGAAAACAAAAACCTACCAGCAGAACTTTTTTCCTACAACCCAGAAATTACCCTTATCCTTACTCCCTTTTTAGGAAGAAGCCCTCATTTATGGGAAGAAACTGCCCCCTAATAAACCTCAAAGGAAAGATTATAGACATTACCCAAAATATTTACCTTTTGAGAAGTGTCCCAAACAGCCGTAGAATCGGCTGAAACTTTTGGGGTAACAATTTCTATTTTACCCTGGCCTACTTCCCTTCCTTTTATCACAAAACTGGCAAAAGTTCCTTCTCCCTTGAAACTCCCCGAAGAGGAAAGTCTAATTATTCCCCGACGACTATCAACCAACCGGTCGCGGTAGTAATTAAAAATCGTTCCCGGCTTAATAGTATTCCCCACGATTTCTAACGATCCCGGATCGTATCTCAAAACCAGGTCCACCCCTCCCACTTCCTTTTCCTTACTTACCAAAAAAACTCTCACTTCGACCTCTTCTCCCTTTTTTAATTTTGCCTGAGTCGGCAAAAGCCAAAGTTGAACCTTATCCTCGCCGGCTTGGCTTGGTAAGCTCGTCCGTTTTTGCAACCCAAAAGAAACAAAAGCAAATAAAGAAATTAAAAGAAAAAGGAGAAAAGCAAAATAAGGAAAAAGCTTTTTGGCGCCCATTATTATTTTAATCGTAAACCAATATTTGTTTCTTGTCAAGAGTAATGTTATAATTAAAATTGTCTTATGCTTAAAATTATCACCCTCCCAAATCCAATTTTGCGCCAAAAGGCAAAACCGGTAGGAAATATCACTCCCGAGATTAGAAAGTTGGTTGGGGAAATGATAAAAGTTCTCCGGCCGCAGCCACGAAAACTAACTGGCGTTGGTTTGGCTGCTCCCCAAGTAGGAAAATCCTTAAGAATAATTGTCGTTTGGTCGCGGCGCTCAAGAATGTTTTTGCCAATGATTAATCCTCGAATTGTCTGGCATTCAAAAAGAACTCGGTTGGGAGTTCCAGAAGGCAAAAACCCCCTTGAGGGATGTTTGTCTGTCCCCGGCGTTTGGGGAAAAGTCCGCCGCTCCTCAGTAGTTAAGGTTCGCTATCAAAATTTGGCGGGAACAGAAATAACCAGAAGATTTCGGGGGTTTACTGGCGTGGTTGTCCAGCACGAAATTGATCATCTAAACGGCATTTTGTTTATCGATAGAATTAAAGAACAAAAAGGAGAAATCGTAACAATAAATTCAAAATTTAAATCTCAAAATCCAAAATGAAAATTCAAAATTAAAAATTTTAAACTTTAAGGTTTCATTTTGAGATTTGCATTTTGCATTTTAAATTTTTTATGGTTATTTGGTTTTTTGGTTCTGATAAATATTCTCAGATTGTTTTAAAATCGCTTCAAACCGACAAGCGAATCAAAATCGGCAAAATCGTCTCGCCCCAAATATTGCCTACGCTTAGTCTTGAAAAAGAAAAAAGACCAGATGTTGGGATCTTGGCTTCCTTCGGAGCAATTGTTCCCAAAGATTTTTTAAATTTTCCCCGCAAAGGAATTTTAAATATCCATCCTTCTTTATTGCCAAAATACCGTGGTCCTTCTCCTGCCCAGGCGGCAATTTTAAATGGCGAGAGGCAAACCGGAGTAACTATTATTAAAATGGATGAAGAAATTGACCACGGGCCAATTGTTGCTCAGTTGGCTGAGGAAATTTTACCTACAGATACATCAGAAAGTCTTTATTTTAGGCTATTTTCTGCCGGAGCAGAAGTTCTAAAAACAATTTTGCCTGCCTATTTAGAGGGAAGAATTGAATTACAAGAACAAAACCATTCAGCCGCAACTTACACCAAAAGACTTAGCCGCGAAGATGGGTTTATTTCTTTAGAAAAATTGAAAGAAGCAATTAAAGGAGCTAATGCGGAGTTCGTCGACCGGCAAATTCGCGCCTATTATCCCTGGCCGGGCTCTTGGACGAACTTAAAACTTAAAACTAAAAACTCAAAACTTAACAATAAACGCCTAAAAATCCTAAAGGCTCACTTAGAACACGGAAAACTGGTTTTGGACCAAGTCCAACTTGAGGGCAAAAAACCAGTCAGCTTCAAGCAATTTTGCGAAGGATATCCGGAGGTAAAAATTGGTTATTGACAAAAATTTACCTATTTTTAATAACTAAAACATGGCGCTAACTAAAAATAATTTAAAGCAAATTAACCTTGAAATTACTAACGCCCTACAAAAGCAAAAAAGAGAAATTGTCGTTGAGTTAAGTGAATTCCTAGAAAAATATGTTATGGAACCAATATTTGGACTTAAAAAAGATGTTTCCGGATTAAAAAAGGATGTCGCCATTTTAAAGAAAAAAACGGGGGGCTTGGAGCAAAATGTCTCTGAATTGAAATATGAAACGAGCAACTTAAGGCAGGAATTTTCCTCTGTCCACCAACAACTTTCCTCAATAAGGACACAAGTGGAACAAAAGGCAGATATTGAGTTGATAAATAATGTCGAGAAAAGTATTCTCAAAAGAATTGATAAACTTGAAGAAAATCTAAGAAAAGAAAAAAGATTTTATCGTGGAAAAATTGTAAATCACGAAAAAAGAATCAGCCGGCTGGAAGAGGTGGCGTTTCCTCCTTCCTAAAAAAGGACCGCGAGGCAGATTTAACCTTTCTCAGACACTTAGTACACAATCGCCAACGGCCTTTAATGCCATTCAACGCTCCATTATTATTAGAGTCAATTTGCTACCCACTATCACAGTTTTTAAACAATTTTGCGAAGGATATCCGGAGGTAAAAATTGGGAAGTTGATTTTAGTATTAAAATTTAGTAAAGTTAGAGTAATGAAGATGAAAATTCTTAGATACAATGTTATTTTTCGCCCTGAACCGGAAGGAGGATTTACCGCTATTGTTCCTTCTTTACCCGGCTGCGTTACCTATGGCAAAAACCTAAAGGAGGCCCAAAAAATGGTAAAAGACGCAATCATAGGTTATGTTGCCAGCCTGAGAAAACATCATGAACCAGTTCCTACAGATGAATACAGATGAATCCTCTATTTATTATAAAGGCTTAAGATAAAAAAGGGAAATAATCAACGAGTTGAAAACGGCAAAAATAATCCACCACTTTTTGACATTAACCTTCTTCTTAAAAACTATATAAAAAGAAAAAATAAAAACAAAAATATCCATCAATATGCCAAAGAAGTTAAATTTAATGGCAAACTTTTCCAGCATTTCTCGAGGAAGAACGGCAATATATTTTCCTACTGTAGGAAAGGGTAAAAGTAGGAAAGAATAATGCCCCCCAATAATAACTCCAATCCCTAAATTGTGGTGTAAAAAAGTAGCAATAAAATAGCCCACAAAAAGTGAAGCAATATAAAGAATCAGAAACAGCAAAAAATTCTTTAAAGAAAAATTCATTTTTTCTCTTTAGTTTCTTTTTTTACCTTTCGCAAACACTTAGTACACAATCGCCAGCGGCCCTTTTTTCCATTTAAAACTCCATTATAAACATGCAAATTTGGCTTTAAAACCCGGCGGGTTTTTGGCGCCCGATGTTTCCACTTACCCCCCGCCACCCCCTTGTGGTGTTTCCCCATTCGGGTTACCAATTTTCCTTTTCCGCATAAATCACATTTGTAAGCCATATGCTATAATGATAACATAAAAAATTTTTAATTTCCAATAATATGTTAAACCAAAACCAAAAACAAAAAAGCCAAAATTACAACCAAAAAGCTAAAATCGATTTAAGACAAAGGGCGTATCAGTATTCCCTCAAACTTATAAAATTCATTGATAATTTATCAAAAGATCTCTCTTCCCAAATTATTGCAAAACAACTTCTAAGGTCAGGTACAAGCATTGGAGCAAATATTATTGAAGCGCACGGTTCTCATGGGCGCCGAGATTTTGCCAATTTTTTCACTCACGCGTTAAAATCTGCTAATGAAACTAAATACTGGCTAG
>Ga0315298_1009858_pt1 | contig 11658 bp, 14 predicted proteins | sample WHS_1_MG_FD_203077 | JGI IMG/M metagenome (GOLD analysis project Ga0315298, IMG submission 203077) | Extremophilic microbial mat communities from Washburn Hot Springs, YNP, Wyoming, USA - WHS_1_MG | ecosystem: Environmental > Aquatic > Thermal springs > Hot (42-90C) | place: USA: Wyoming... | reverse complement strand
GGTGGCCGGGAGCGCACGGTACCTGGCCAGATGGCCGGGAGCCTGCCCCGCCCTTGGGTCGGCTTGCCGTCTGGCCGTATGGCAGATGCATCATGGCGCTTTCCGAGTAGACTGGGCCTGAAAACGGCGTCAGAAAGTGCATCGCCGGGGCCACGTAGGAGTCGGAATTGAGGAGTCGGAATTGAGGAATAGTCGATTCCTCATCGCCATTCTAGTTGCCATCGCCGTCCTTGGCGCTGCCCTATGGGGGCTAGACTTCCGGGCCAGCACCAGCGAGACGCACAGCGGGTTTCAGCTGAGTACCGCTACCGGGGGCCGCAACGCGGAGGAGAGCGTTCCTTCGGTGCAGAACCTGGCGCTCTACGTGGAGTGGGCCGGGGAACCCGATCTGGCGGCGTCGCTCCGGCACGACCTGGTTACCGGCTTGCCCGCCGAGCTAGGATTGGCGAGCGTGGAAGCTGTGGACGCACTCGCCGATCCTATGGAGCGCGCGGTTCTGATGGTGGAAGTGCGGGAGGCGAGCGTCGCCTGGGCCCCCGTCTACTCGCGCGCCTCCCTGGCCGTGGATGTCGCCTATGCGTCAGATGGTGCTACAGCCTGGCGTGGCGATGAGGTAAAGATAATAGTCATGCCACCCAGCCCGCCGGCCCCGATCGTGCGCTCCCAGGGCACCATTACTGTCGAGGACAGCACCCGCGGCCTGGTCTCTCGCCCGGCCTACTATCCCCACCTGCGAGGGCAGATAGCGTCCGCAGTGAGCAAGTGCCTGCGTCCGGTGCTGTCGCCGACGAAGGCCGGGCAAGCCTCGGCTCAGTAGTGCCATCCTGCGCATCGCTCGGCTAGCCCCACTGGTTACGCTTCTTGTGGCCTTCCACATAGCGCGACCGTGTTTGGCTTGCTGGCTGTTGAGATGACAGCGGATAGGCAAGACTTCGTGGGGCTCAGTAGTGGCCAAGCCAAAGGGTCAGGATAGCTCCACGTTTGTTTTCTCGCACGGCTTTGTGGATACCGGCAAGCGAGCAGCTCTCGCAGTGGTTTGGCCAGAGCTACGGCCCTATCCTGCTCCCACGCGAATGGCGTTCGCCTTGCCTGCCTCAGCCTCATCGTGCTCGCCGGCCGCCGCGGCGTGCAGCAGAGCGCCAAGGATGACTACCAGCAGCGCCAGAGCCGCCACAAGAGAGGCCTGGCTGGCTGCGCCTGTGATCAGGCGCAGCTGATAGAGCATCGCTCCCACGTTGGCCAGCGCGTGCAGCCCCACGGCGGCCAGATAGCCCACTAAAAGGCTTCGCCTCCCCTGCTGCCAGCCGCTGACGACGATGGCGGTCAGGATGGCGTGCGCCAAGCAGACCAGAAATCGTTCCTGTAGAAAGCCGGCGAAGAGGTACCAGGGCATCTCGGCATAGGTGGTGTTCAGGCCTACACCGTAGGCGAGAAAAACGGCCTCGCCCAGCCCGAACCCCAACCCCAGCGCCATACCGGCCACGAGAGCGTCGCGGCGGCTGGTCACCCGCGCTCCAGCGGGAGGCCAGAGCAGGGGAAGCGCTTTCACAGCCTCTTCCGTGACCGGCGCCAACAGGAGCAAGAAGGCCAGGTACCAGAAGGGCGCTTCCGGCCGCAGGCCGGGGGTGAAGCCGCCAGCCTGTGCCACCGCTACTACCAAAGGCCGCTTTACCAGCAGGGTGACGATGGCGCTCAAAGGCAGCGCCGGCAGCGCCAGCCAGAGGCTACCGCGCTGGCGGCCGGCAAGCGCATAGACGAGCCCTCCCCAGACGAGAGCAGAGAGGACGAGACTAGGCACCAGCATGAGATAGATGCCGGGGATGCCCTCTCTCGCCATGCTGCAATCCTCTCAGCGGGCCTGCCTCGCTGTGGTAGGCCTGAAGCTCCGGGTGGCGCCCAGCGTAACACTCCTGCCCTCGCTTCGTCAACGGAGTGGCAGCAGGCCAGGCTTAGCCTTCCAGCCACTCCTCTGGCAGATGGAAGCTCCATAGGGCCTCCGTGGTCATCTCCTGGGCGCGCAAGCATGCGCTGTAGAGGCGCGCATTGGTAATGGCTAGGGCACCCAGGTCCGCTAAGGCACGCAAAAGGTCGATCTCGCCGGCGCTAAAGATTCGCTTCTCGGCGGTGTAGACGCGCAATACGCCGATGGGTTGGCTGCGTGCAACGAGGGGCACGAAGACAGCAGAAACGATCCCCTCCTGCCGTGCCTCCGAAGGGTACTCGAAGCGGGGATCCACAGCCACGTCCTCGATCTGGACTGTGTCGCCGGTTAGTGCTTGACGGTCAATGGCGCTATGTCGAATGTCTACGGGCCCCTTCTGCTGGTATTGCGCGCTGAGCCCGTGCACCGCAACTGTCTCCAGCGTTCCCTCTGAGGTCAGCAGACGGATTGAGGCAGCCTTGAGATTCAGCGCCGCCACCACTCCGCGCACCAGCTGTTCCAGCACGACTTGGGTATCCATCGTCTCTCCCAGGGCAACCGCCACCCGGTAGAGCGCTTGGTAATACTTATGGTAGCAGCTATCGTCCATCTGCAGATACCTCTACTACCGATTTGCTGCCCTTCGGCCCCTCCCCTGGGAAAGCGTAAACCGCCGGGCGATCGATGATCACTTCACAGAGAGCGTGGGAGAAGACGTAAGTGGTAGTGTTGCTGAAGCGTGTCTCCCCTACATGGTTGGGGAGATCGCCCATCAAGATGATGTCAGCTCCCGTCTTCTCCGACTCCTCTACAATAGCACGACCAGCGTCCCGGGCATTCACGATCTGCGATTCAACAGGGACCCCGTACTTGCTAGTGATGCGGCTGGCTCGGGCAATGGCCTCCCGAGCGGCCTCTTCGGCGCCTGGCAGGCGTGCATCCAACGGGAGCATCCAGGGCACTTCTATCACCGAGAACACTTCCAGACGTGCGCCGCGCGCTTTGGCCATCTGCGCCCCCACGGCCACCATACGATCGGAGAGCGCACTGCCCTGGACCGGCACAAGAATACGGTTTGCGCGCTGCGCCAGCCTTACCGCTCTGGCTACCCTCAGGCTGGTCGGCGTCTGCTCAGGCAAGTGCAGCATCCAGACGATCAGGCTGACGACGGAGGCTAGGAAGGCAAAGGCGATCAGCGTCCCCACCAGAGTGAGATGCACATTCATCGGTGCTTGCCTCCGCTCTCACCGAGCAAGAAGCGCCACCGGTAGAGGCCGAGCACCACCATGAGCACTCCCATTAGGGTGAAGCTCAGGGGCGCCGCCTCCATAACCCCTCGGCCAACAATAACCAATCCCAGCCCTACTATCAATAGGCTAACACCCAGTTTGAGATAGCCGATTGCACTCACGGCCTATCTGCTCCTTTGGCGCTGAACAGGCGGGCGCGTCGCTGCAGGTTCTCCTGGTACTCCTCTACCATTTGCAATTCGCCTGCGTCACGATAGATCTCCAGTTGCTCAAGCTCCCAGTTGCGCTTGATGCTACCCAGCAGCGGCAGTCCCGCTCGCTTTCGGTAGAGCCAATAGATGATCAAACCAATGAGTATCCAACCAGGACCGGCGACGCGGCCGATCTCGTGCGTGAAGACGACCATCACGAAGATCATGCTGATGCCCAGGAAGCCAAGCACTCCCACAATGGGGAGAGCCACGGTGATACCATCCCTGGTCGCGAGCTTGACGTTCCCGGGCACGCGGAAGGGCCGCGGCGTCCAGGGGTCTCTGATCCGCAGCACCAGCAGAGAGACGAAAACCAGCGTGTAGGCTGCCGCCGCCCCGAAGGCGTACATGTTGCCGAGGGTATCGAAGGCGTTCCGGGAGAGGCCCGCGCCCCAGAGCTCGATCAGAGCGATGCCAGAGAAGACTACCAGCGTGCGCACCGGCGTGCGGAAGCGAGGATGCACGAAGCTGAACCAGCCTGGCAGCAGCTTGTAGCGGCCCATCGCATAGGTGATGCGTGAGGCCCCGAAGACACCCGCGTTGGAAGAGATAAGCACTAGCGTAGCCCCCAGGGCCGCCACATACGGCCCTGCCACGATGCCTACAATAGGAATGTGGCTGGCCAACCAGGCCACCGGATCTGCGTTATGCGCAGCGAAAGACTGCCAGGGCAGCATGGCCAGGCCCAGGTTGGAGAAAGCCAGGGCGTAGATCAAGACCGTCAGGATGAGGGCGATAGAGGTGCGAGGCACCACCGTCGAGGGGCGCACCGTCTCCTGTGAAGCCTGACTGATGGACTCCAGACCTACGAACGAGATGATGGCTAGGCTGGCCCCGTAGGCCAAATGGAAGGGGTCGGGCCAGGAACTCTGCATCTGCTGCACGAGTAGGGGCCCGTTGAAAGCGAACAAGAACCCCAGGAAGAGCAGGGAAGATTCGGAGACGATGTCCAGCGCTCCCAGCACCGCGTTGAAGTTGGACGACTCTCGCACGCCGACGATGTTGAGCAGCAGCAAGGCGAATACGAGCACGGTAGCCAAGGCGATCAGCAAAGGCTGTGTGCCGGGGAAAGTCAGCCCCAGGAAGCTGAGGTCTACTGACCGCCCCAGGATGGGGAAGAAGAAGCTGATGTAGCCGGCCGAGGCGAGGGCAAAGAGCGAGATGTCAATGGTGAAGTCGAGCAACACCGCCCAGCCGGCGGCGAAGCCGAACAGATCGCCTAGGCCCCGCAAGACGTAGAACTGCCCACCGCCAGCGAAAGGATAGGCGGCGGACAGCTCGGTGTAGGCTAGACCCACGCAGACATAGACCAGCCCCGCAAAGAGGAAAGCGACGTTAGTCGCGCCCTGGGCAGCGGCCATGACAAGCCCTAGCGCTACGTAGACATCCGCCCCGACGTCCGCGTATCCCCAGGTAAAGGAACCCCAGGGGCCGACGGCGCGCCGAAGGCGATGCTCCGACTGAGCCTCTGTGGGGCGAGGCTCTTCCACCATGCCTACTCCAGGCTCCTCGGCCGCTGCGCCAGCATTCCTAAGCCATGTCATCGCGCCCCACCCACCACGGCAATCTCCGCCCCGGCAAGCTCAGCTCCAGCTTGGACCGGCGAGAAAACCGTATCGTCATACTTGATGTACACTGCTGAAACTCCACCGTAAGATCGTATTGCTCAGCCAGGCAAGCGCTTAACAGCTCCAGGTGCCGTCGCTCTTCCTGGTCAGCCGGGACTGTCAAGAAGACGCTCACGGACGAGAGCGTGTCAGGTGCAGCTTGCTGAAGTGAACTGCAGGCAGCCTCAAGCATAGGCAGAGCCGTATCAGTTATCAAAGGCGTGATGGATCGCCACGATCGCTCCCGCATTGGGTCGCCTCTTGCCTGTGCTTGGCGTGCCAAGCAAGAACTATATGACCGTCTCGCTCAAAATGGCATTAATGGACAGCGGCAGATCGCTCAAGACTTCTCAATGGTTTGGCAACGAGATGTTGAGGCTATTGGTACGGCCAGGCGCTAGCCGGCCTGAAGGCACGGAGGGTGGGCGCCAGATTGTTTGGCGCGACGGCTTGCGAAACGGAAAGCTGCCAGGCACAACAGACGCGGGGAGCGGAAGGGGGAGTAGCTAGCAGCGGCGATGGCGCATTAACGCTCCTCCGCCAGCAGGCGATACCCCACCCCGGGCTCGGTGATGAGATAGCGGGGCTTCTGCGGGTCGGCCTCCAGCTTCTTGCGCAGGCGAGCTACATACACGTGCAAGTAGTGCCCTTCGGAACCATATTGCGGCCCCCAAACCTGTTGCAACAGCATCTGGTCGGTGAGGACTTTGTTGGGATGAGTGACGAAAGCCTTGAGCATCTCGTACTCGGTAGGCGTCAGGTGTACCTCTTTGCCGCCCACGCACACGCGGCGGTGCTCGAAGTCGACCTCCAGATCGCCAGTGCGGAAGACGGCTTCGGCGCCTTGGCCGGGCCGAGCAGCATGGCGGAGAGCCACCCGGATGCGCGCTAGCAGCTCCTCCACGCCGAAGGGCTTGGTAAGATAATCGTCCGCCCCCAAGTCGAGGGCGGCCACTTTGTCGCGCTCGGCCCCACGTACGGATAGTACGACGATGGGAGTGCTGCCGCGCTCGCGCACTCTCTGTATCACTTCCATGCCATCGACGTCCGGCAGGCCGAGGTCAAGCAGGATGAGATCATAGGGGCGGCCAGCTGCCTTGCGCAGCGCTTCCTTGCCGCTGGCGGCTGTCTCGACCTGGAAGCCGTGGCGGGTGAGATTGATCTCCACTGCCCGTTGGATGGCCGGCTCGTCGTCTACGACGAGAATGCGTGCGCCGACGTGCATCAGCGGGCCTCCTTCATAGCTAGGGGCAGGCTTGCTCCGTCTCGCGATGAGACCTCAGCCGCGACCGAGAGCGGCAGCGTGAAGGTGAAGCAGGCCCCGCGGCCGGGCCTGCTCTGGACCCAGATGCGTCCGCCATGAGCTTCCACCAGGCCCCGCGCGATGGCTAGCCCTAGCCCCACGCTAGCCGGGCGCGCCCCCGGCATCTCCACTCGCGAGAAGGGGCGGAAGAGGCGCGGCAGCACCTCCGGTGGGATGCCTGGGCCCTCGTCTCTCACTTCAACCCTTACCTCTTCCTTCTCCAACCGAGCGCTGACCGTGATCGGTGTGCCCTCGGGCGTGTGCCGAGCTGCGTTCTCCAGTAGGTTGGAAAGGACTTGATCGATCTGCACGTAGTCCAGTTCCACCGGCGGCAGGTTCTCGGGCACATCGACCGCCACCGGGTGCGCTGCCAGAAGCAGGCGCAGGCGCCCCACAGCGTCGTCCACCAGTGCCGCTAGGTCGTGCCACTCCTTTTGCGGGCAAAGGCTACCCGCCTCGATGCGCGAGAGGTCGAGGATGTTGCCCACGATGCGGTTCAAGCGCCGAGCCTCGGTGTAGATGGATTGGGCGAACTCTCGCCGGTCGTCTTCCGTCCACTTTACGTCCTCTTCCAGCAAGCTCTCAGCGCCGGCGATGATAGTGGAAAGGGGGGTACGCAGGTCGTGCGAAACGGCATGCAGCAAGGCCGTCCGCAGCTCATCGGTGCGACGCAGGATCTCCGCCTCGGCTGCCTCGCGCTGACGACGCTCCTGCTCCTGCAACTCACGCTTATGTCGATGCTGATCGCTGATGGCCTGGCCGGCGATGACGCCAGCGAAGGTCAGCAAGGCAGCCCATTCCATAGGGTCGTTGATCGAGTAGCGGTTGCCGGGATCGATGAAGAACCAATCCAGCGCAAAAAAGGAAGCTACCGAGCTGATAAGCCCGGGGCCGCGGCCGAGCACGATGACGATGAACAGTACGGCCACGAGATAGAACATCAGCACATCGGACAAGCGGCCGTCGCCGACTACCGTGTTGAGCGCTAAACTGACCAGCGCGATCACGGCCAGGGCCGCCGTGTAGCCGAAGAAAGGGGCGACGCTGACCAGAGGCAACCACTGCCGAGACTTCATTCTCCTCTACCCCTACGCTCTCCTCTACCCCTACGCTTCCGGAAGGCGAGCGCCCTCATGGCCAAGCGATCTTTGCCAAGGCGGCTCGGGGCCAGCTCATATCGACTCCAAGCGACTCACGAATCGCCGATGGCAACAGCTTATTATACCTGACGGTGCTGCCGGTTCGCATTGGCGCGAAGCGTCGACCTGCAGCATCGGGGAGTGCACCAGGGCACTTGGTAACCCGCTACCGGCATGTTTCTTGCGGACGGCGTCTATGGCCCCACAGATGCGCAGGGAAACGCAGCAGGATATGCAGCGAGAATACTGTGAGAAGCGGCGCTTGCTGGTAGGCGCCGTCGGGGCATACGGTTACAAGCACTTGAGCTCAAGGAGGTCTCTTGTGAGAGGCTTTAGCGGGCCCAAATGGGGCCGTCCTCTGTTCCTGGGTGTGGTATTCACCCTGGTGTTGGCGGCAGCTGGCTGCCAGGCCACCGTCAGCACCACCGTCACCACTCCCACCGCGGCCCCGGCCACGGCAACGCCGGCTGTGGCAATCGAGACGCCCACGGCTGAGATGGTGACGACAACTCCAGCAGCCACCGAGACGGCGATGGCAGTCGAAACACCGACCGAAACGCCGACCATGCTGGCTACTGAGACGCCAACCGAAACGCCCACTATGATGGCGACCGAGACGCCTACGGAAACGCCCACGGCGATGGTCACGGAAACGCCTGCTACAGGGGTGAATGAGACCCCCACCGCTGAAATGGCAGGCACGGAGACGGCAGTTGTCGCTCCGACCGAGACGGCGCTGATGGAAACCCCTACCCCAACACCCTAAGTGCCACGCGAAACAGACCAGCTTCCCCGGCGGTGCCTCGACCTATACCAGCAGATGGACCGACCGCGAGCCTAGCGAAGCTGAGAGGGCAACGGAACGCGGAACTGAAACCTGCGTTCCGTTGCTCTTTTCTGTGCCTGTCTGTGCCTGGCCCTTCTCGCCGCCAACCGGCCGGTATCCCAATGCACGAGCCAGATGCACAAGTGGTTGCCCGCGACCTGCCGTTGCCCTACACTAGGAACGGTACTCCGAGTGGTTCCGAATAACGGTTTCGAAATGGAGGGAAGCAGATGGCTGGTACGCTAGAAGCCAGAACCATCAGCCAGATCGGCATCGTCGTGCGCGATATCGAGGCCGTAGCCAAGGCCTGGGCCGAGCTCTTCGGCCTCCCCATGCCGAAGATCACCATCACCGACACCTATGAGGTCACCCACGCCCAGTACAAGGGCGCGCCCACGCAGGCACGAGTCAAGCAGGCGTTCTTCAAGTTCTCCAATATCGACATCGAGCTGCTGGAGCCAGTGGGCGAGCCCAGCACCTGGCAAGACCAGCTTCGCGAGCACGGCAACAGCCTGCACCACCTCGCCGTGCGAGCGGGGACGATCGATCAGATGATGGAGAAGCTGCCGGCGCTGGAGGCGCAGGGCCTCAAGCTGCTTCAGCGCGGCGACTGGGTGCCCAACGGACGCTACCTGTATCTGGACAGCGCCGAGAAGCTGGGCACGATTCTGGAGATCCTGCCCGGCCAGCCCTAGGCCGCCAGAGCCAGTTCAGGCCCGAACGCTGCCGCAAGGACCAGGGCTGGACGTGAGCCGGTCGGCTCATGTCCAGCCCTGGCGGCTAACGTTCAGCGTGATTAGTCATCCCCGCCGGCGGTCCTACTACGCGCCGGCGAATAGGCGAAGAAAGGACGATGGCGGTGGTGGGCTGGCCAAAAGAGACCAGGCGTTCGAGGAAAGCCTCCAAGTGCTCCACCGAGCTGACAGCTACTTTCAACGTGTAGCTGTCACTGCCGGTTACTCGATGGCACTCCAGCACCTCCGGGAACTCCTTGACTGCGCGGCTCAGCGAGAAACCGTTCGACTCGCGGGTGGCGACACGCACGATGGCCAGGATGGGCAACCCAACCTTGCGCAGGTCGAGGTCGGCGTGATAGCCCGTGATCACCCCCGCTTCCTCCAGCCGGCGGACACGCTCCGCCACCGCCGGCTGCGTCAGCCCCACTTTCCGCCCCAACTCAGTGTAGCTGAGGCGAGCATTCTGCTGTAGCTCCACCAACAGGCGCCAGTTTACCTCGTCCAGTAGCCCTTCTGTCTCCAAAGCTCTCGCCTCGTTTTTCTTTGAATTCCATAGTCGCCCGCTCATTATAGCGCGGCTTGCCCCTTGCGCGCGTTCCCTACCCGGCCCTATGCTTGCTTACGGAATCGCCTGAGCGTCTTTCTGCTGCACCAGGCAGGGCGCTCCTGCCACACCTGGCAAGGCGATATGGATGTTCGCAAACAAGATCGCAATCACGATGTTCGCAATCACAATGGAGTGATGAGCTATGACAGCGACCTACGGGCACCTGACGCACGTCGGCGTCTATCGACAGCCGCTGGGAGCTGGGAGGCGGAGCCGCGCAGTGAAGGTACAGGTCCTTGTCGACGGACAGGAGCAGGATGGCTTCGAAGTTTCCAGCCCTCAGGTTCTGCGTGAGACCTACCGGCGCCTCTCCGCCTGCCTTCCCTGGGACGGAGCTTCCGTTCGCTTCCTTGGAATAGAGGAGAAAAGCTTGCCTCTCGGCTTTTCTCGTCAGCAGGTCGAGGTGAGCCTACCCAACGTGGAGGCTGCCCTGGCCTTTCTCAGAGGATAGCGGGCGAGCTATCAGCCCAGCGCACCAATGGTGGACACATCGTTAACGGGCTCCCTGGTACGAGCGGACCACAGCGTCGTGGCCCGCCGGCCGGCAGCGAAGCCGGCCATCCAGGCCCCGAATGGAGTAGCTCTGGCGGCAGCTCTCCCAGTGCTGGCTGAGCCTATGGCTGCCGAGCTTACTCCCACCTCCCGAGCGAAGCCGGCGAGTAGCATATTCCCTCGCGCCGTTATCGGCAACGCGTTACTGTAGTCGGCCCCTACCAGTCGGTAAGCGACCCGTCCTTTCGCCACAACAGGATCAGATCGCTCGGCTCATAGGGATACCGAGCCGCCGCCTCTTCGTTCAACTCCACCCCCAGGCCTGGCGCCTCGCTGGCCACGTAGTAGCCGTCCTCCCAGCCAGGGCCGCCGCTGATGACCTCCGAGAGCATCCGCTGGTAGGCTTGCCCCTGGCGGTCATACGGGTTGTAGGCGTGCTCACCTGGGCGCCAGGTGCACTCCAGAACGCCGAAGTTGGGCACGGCGGTGCAGAGATGCACGCAGGCTGCACTGGAGACTGGCCCCAGCGGGTTGTGCGGGGCCATATCGATGTAGTGAGCCTCGCACCAGCCGGCCAGCTTGCGCGCCTCGGTCAGGCCGCCGAAGACGCAAAGGTCGGGGCGGGCGTAGTTGATGAGGTCGTTCTCGATCAATCCAGCGAAGGCCCATTTGCCGGTGAGGTGCTCGCCCGTGGCGATGGGCACGTGCACGTGATCGCGCACCTGGCGGTAGCTGGCCGGGTTCTCGAAGCGGATGGGGTCCTCGATGAAGTAGGGCCGAAAGGGCTCAAGAGCACGGCCCAGCTCCACGGCATAGGCAGGGCTGAGGCGCAGGTGAAAGTCGATGCAGATATCTATGTCGTCTCCCACGGCTTCACGCACGGCGGCCATGTTCTTCACGCACTGGCGTACGGCCAGCCCAGGCTCCAGGATTCGGCTGGGCACGTCTTCCAGGACAGCGAAACGGATCGCTTTCCAGCCGGCAGCCACCATCTCTTTCGCGCGTCGCACCAGCGTATCGTGATCCACGTCGCCCAGATGGCCATAGGTGAGCACCTTATCGCGACTCTTGCCCCCTAGCAGCTTGTAGACCGGCACCCCCAGTGCCTTGCCCTGGAGGTCCCAGAGGGCGATGTCTATGGCGCTGATGGCAGCCCCATAGACCGGCCCTCCGCGCCAGAAGCTGCCGCGAAAGAGCTTCTGCCAGAGGTGATCGAGGCGGCTCGGGTCCTCCCCCACTAGCGCCCGCTCAGCCGCCCGAATGGCTTCGACCACCGGCATCTCGCCCGGCCAGAGGCCCGCTTCTCCCAGGCCGCTGATGCCCTCGTCGGTGTAGACCTTCACGTAAACCTGCCGGCGCCCGCCGATGTTGAGCGGGAACGGCTTGACGGCGGTGATCTTCATAGCTACCCTCCCATCGCTGTCTACTGGCCGAGGGCAGGTTAGCAGGGGCTGCCTGACACCGTCAAGCGCCTGCGCTCCTTCGCTCCCTTCTTGGCGTAGCCCTCTCATGTTAGCGATCAAGC
>Ga0315298_1009856_pt1 | contig 11659 bp, 10 predicted proteins | sample WHS_1_MG_FD_203077 | JGI IMG/M metagenome (GOLD analysis project Ga0315298, IMG submission 203077) | Extremophilic microbial mat communities from Washburn Hot Springs, YNP, Wyoming, USA - WHS_1_MG | ecosystem: Environmental > Aquatic > Thermal springs > Hot (42-90C) | place: USA: Wyoming... | reverse complement strand
GTTAACCCATTTTGAAATCGCATAATCATTCATCTGCTTAATAGGCACTTTGTCCATAACATCCTCGCTCATTACGCCATCATAATCGCCGTAAACCTCAGCACTGCCAAAAAATATCATTCGAAACTTCTTCCTCTCCTGCATTCTAAGAACGTTCTTTGTTCCAACCACATTAGTTAACCAAAGATTCTCATAATAGTCTTCGCCATTCCATCTTCCATATTCAGCCGCGGCATGATAAACATAATCAAAATCATGCTCCTCAAACAGCCTTTCAACTTGCCTATATTTGCTTACATCACAACGCACATAATTTTCAGCATCGCAATGCATGAGGTCGCAAACCCAAACCTCGTGTCCGCGACCCATTAGCTCTTCCACTAAATGTGAACCTATAAAACCCCTTCCGCCGGTAACTAAAACCTTAGCCAATTTTCTCCCTCAATAACTCAACTATTCTTTGGCCAGCTTTACCATCACCAAACGGGTTAGGCCAACCGCGTCCCTTGTTAAGCATGAAATCCACCTTCTTAACAATTTCGCCAGGCTCTGTTCCAGCTAAAACGTTTGAGCCTACCTCAAGGGTTTCAGGCCTCTCAGTATTATAACGTAAAGTTACGCATGGCACGCCTAAAATACATGTTTCCTCTTGAACGCCTCCAGAATCTGTGAGCACAAGCCTCGCGTTGCTTTCAAGCATCAGGAAACTCAAATAGTCTAATGGGTCAACAATTCTAACGCCGTTAACGGCTATTCCAAACGCCTTAAGCTGTTTCCTAGCCCTCGGATGGATAGGATATAAGACTGGAAGGCCAAACTCCTTGTTAACAAGCTCCAAACCTTCTAGGATTCCTCTAAACCGCTTCTCGTTGTCCACATTCTCCTGCCTATGGACTGTGACAAGAAAATAACCATCCGCCTCAACATCAAGCTCTTCAAGGACATTTACCTTTCTTTTTGCAATATCCAAATTTTGGTGAACAGCATCCACTATCGTGTTGCCAGTTACAAAAATTTTTTCGCAGCTTATTCCCTCTCCTAGCAGTGTCTGCCTAGACTTTTCAGTAGGCGCAAAAAGCAGGTCTGAACAGTGGTCAGCTAAAACACGGTTTATTTCTTCAGGCATCTGCCTGTCATAGCTTCTAAGCCCAGCTTCAACATGTCCAACCTTAACGCCAAGCTTCACAGCGGCTAAGGCTCCAGCCAAAACCGTGTTTGTGTCGCCTTCAACCAGAACAATCGTGGGCTTTTCCCTCAGCAAAACCTTTTCCACACCCATCAACATCTTGCCAGTCTGCTCACCATGCGACCCGGAGCCAACGTCAAGATTGTACTTGGCTTCAAGCAGTTCCAGCTGCTCGAAGAAAACCCTGTCCATACTGTAAGAGTAATGCTGTCCAGTGTGCAAAATAAAATAGTTTAAGCCAAGCCTTTCACATTCACGGATCACAGGCGAAAACTTGATAATTTCAGGTCTAGTTCCTAAAACAACCGCAATCTTCATCCTTGACTTTTGCCTTCCCCAATCTTCCGAATTTTGAAAACCACAGTGCCGCCATGCGTGTAGGGCTCTCCTGGATCAACACATTGAATGTACGCGCAATCCTTGTCTTCAGGCTTAGTTAAACCCAATTCAACAGCGTTCCAACACCTGTCAAGAACTAAAGCGTAATGCAGAATTGTTGGAAGCACATGCATACACAAGGCGCTTGTGGCTTTCAAGTCTATTTCAGGATCGCGGACAACAATTTTGTCGCCCACCTTGTAAACGGGGCAGCGTCCACGAACCTCGCAGACAACAATCTCCAACATGCACCCTAAACCTCCAAACAGCTTAGGCTAATATTTTTGGCTCAAACTAGATTTCCACATGTTTATAAACGGATATTCTGCCGAAATCCTTTACACGGCTAAAGCTTTCTGGCATGTTTACGCCGTACCATCCTATAGGCTTGTTCCACCAGACAAAATACACGCCGCTGTAACCGTGCTTAAAGGCTGTTTCAACAGCCAAATCCGCATCGCTCTCGAAATGAACAATCATATGCGCCTTGCTTAAGTAGAGTTGCCCCCAAAAAAGGAAGCCGTGCTGCAGCAGAACACAGTCGCTTTCACCCATGTTGCTGTCCAGCCACTTCATCGCTTCTGCAACGCCTTCCACATCCTCATAGGGAACCGTGGGAGCGAATGAAATGTACCTGTTAACTGGATTTAGCGAAAAAAGCCCCACATTAACAGTGCTCATTAAAACCGGCGTAGCCAAATAAATGCATCCAATTAAAGCCGTAGCCATAACCATGGCTGAAGCTTTCCCGCTGCAAAAAAGCCCACGCAAGCCTAAGCTATGCTGAAATTGGCTGAAACCGTTCGCCGCGTAAAAAGTGAAGGGATAAACAAGCATAAACATCCAACGATGCCAATACATTAAGCCGCAGAATGGAAGAATTAAAAGGCTGAACGAGCCAGCTGAAAGCAAACCAGTCCAAATGTTTAAAACATGGTTTTTGAAGAAGCCTTTCCAAACCAGGTAAAAGTAAGCCAAATACAAAACGATGAACAATGCAGCCACGCTTAAAGCCAAGTCAAAGTAAGATCCATACCAGTCAACACTGGTTTTCACCTTCAAGTAGTCCGTTAGAAAGAATAGGCCTCCAACCCTTGCCTCAACCACGTCGCCTGCGCTTAAAACGTTAGATTCAACCCTAAACCTTACAGGATAAAGCCTAAGGTATAAGCCTACTAGAAAAACGGCAAATGCAGGCGAAACTGCCGCCAACAACCGTTCACCATCAGCCAGACCTGTGCCCTTCAGCCTATACCATGCCGCTAGTCCTAAAACAATTGTGAGCAGGGTTACAGCCGTAAACTCGTGGGCGAAAACAGTCAGCAACGAAAGCAAAGTAAAACATGCAAATCCACGCTTTGAACCAACACTTTTAATGAAGGGTAAAGTGAAAAGTAAAACGCCGAGCCCAAGCGTGTTTCTAAGCAGGTCCCAGCTAATCCTTAAAGAAGCAGTTTGAAAAGCGAAAAACGCTGCGGCGAAAAGGCTTAAGCGGACGCTCCAGCCGAGCATTTTTCTTGCAAACCAGTAAACTCCAGCAACGTTTAAGCCGAAAAGCAAAGGGCCAGAAACCTTCAGCAATGCGAACGGGTCGCCGCCGAAAACCCTGTAAAGCATAACTGAAAGCGCTGGGAAAAGCCACGAAGACGTGAAGAAAACGCTCCAATGGGGCCAAACAACCCCGCTTTTCATGACAACCGCATAGTCAACAGTGTCAAAGCCTATGGGATGTGGAAAGGCTAAAAGTTCAGGGATAACCCTTACAAAAACTCCTATGGAAAAGCAAATCAGCAAGCCTTTAAAGTCTGAAAAACGAAGACTAGTTGGCAACAGCCTACCTGACAAAAGGCTTAAACCTTCCCGTTTAAAATTCGAGCTAAGATTTCCATATTCGCCTATGCATCGCCAATTTGCTAAGCTTGAAAGTTTAGAAAAACTTGTAGGCAGCTGTATCTTCCTCTCCGCTTACAGCTGATGGAAGGCTCCACGGGGATTCAAGCATTTCCAGCGGTGCCCATATGCTTTTACAGTTTAAGCCATTAGGGCTTGTACCCTTGCTTTGAAGTGGCTGAGGGCTTTCACAAGTAAGCCTATGAAGTAGAGGGCTAATCCTGGGGGTAAATAAAGCCTTGCTGGAGCATAAATAAGCATGAGTTTCAAGTGTCTCCACCCGTCTGAAAGAGTGTTAAGCTTCGGTTTTCCCCCTCGGCGGGGATGGTAGGTTATGGGGACTTCGCCGACTTTCAACCCTTTCCAGGCAGCTTTTAAAACCATTTCAGAAGCGTACTCCATCCCGTGAGATTTAAGGCTAAGCCTTTCAAGGGTGCTTTTTCTTGCGGCTCTGAACCCTGAATGGGCGTCTGAAACCCCTGCTTTGAAGAAAAGGTTAAGGACAGCTGTTAAAGCAGGATTGCCGACGTGTTTGTGAAGCCATGGCATGGCGTCCTTTTTGATTTCTCCTCTGAACCTGCTTCCAATGACAAGGTCTGCTTCGCCCCTGACTAGGGGTTCAAGCAGTTTAGGCATTTCAAGGAAATCGTATGTGCCGTCGGCGTCGCCCATCACAACGTATTTTCCATGGGCATGTTTAACCCCGTAGTGGTAGGCGTATCCGTAGCCCCGCTTGTCAGGCGTTACAACCCTAGCTCCGAAGGATTCCGCTATTTCAGGGGTTTCATCTTCAGAGTTGTCTGCAACTATGACTTCGCCTTTAAAGCCGCTTAGGGCTAAAGCTTTTTTCGCTTTATAGACGCATTCGCCGATGGTTTCCGCTTCGTTAAGCGATGGGATAACCACTGAAACCTCAACTAAACCCGGGTTTAAACCTTCAGCAGCCTCCGCTTCGGCTCCGGGTTTACCTTTGACTATTAAGGTTTCAGCCAAGTTTCCACCGGCAATGCGGATTGACAACCATTTTGCCTCAAATAGCGCTTTTAAAATTTCTTTCAAAACAACGCCGTTTCAACATGCACGCGTAAACTTTGCCTAGAATGTTTTATCCAGCGGCATAAAACGCGTTTCAGTGGCTGCCCCAGTCTTAACCGTTTTCACCCAACGTTTAGGCCTTCTGAAAACTATCTGCATCAAAGCGTAAAAGGCTACAAAATTCTGTAAAGTCCAATAGGCGTAGATAAACGGAAGCCATAAGAGGTTCGAGATTTTCCTGGGCTTAGCTGCGTAGGTTAAGGCTGCTCCGGCTAAAGCCAGAAGCACCGCTGTGAAGGCTGTTGTGGTGTTTGCCAAAAAATGGAAGGCTTCACCCTGCTGGAAAGGCGTAAAAATGGAGTAAGCTGTGATAAGGTAAAGCGCAATGCATGGGAGGAAGATGAAGGGTCCTGCCAAAGTGACTTCAGCGTCTAAACTTTTTTTGTCAAAGTTTTTAACAAGCCTTCCATATTTCAGTCCAACCTCCATGGTTCCCCTGAACCATCTGGCTCTCTGCTTGAAAAACTCCTGAAGGGTTGAAGGAGTTTCCTGCCAGCTTCGCAGTTCTCCAGCGTATTTAACTGTGAAGCCTTCAGCGGTAAGCCTTGCTGCAAGCTCCATGTCTTCAGACAACGCTTTTTCATCCCACCCGCCAACCCTTTCCAAAGCGTTTTTTCGCACGAAATAGCAGCTTCCCATCAGTGGAACAAAAAGGTTTAAAACGTCTTTACCCCTAATGTAGGCTTCAAACTCCACAGCCTCCTCGTAGGAAACAAACTTGGTTAACATGTTTTCCTCAGCGTTTATTGATAGGGGTCTACCCTGAACCGCTGCAACCCTTGAATCTTCAAAAAACCCGGCAGCCTTCAAAAGTACATCTGCCTCTGGAACGCTGTCAGCGTCGAAAACCGCTAAAACCTCGCCCCTAGCATGTTTAACTGCGAAATTCAAAGCTGAAGGCTTCCCATCAGAAATGGGCTTATGCAGAAGCCTTACAAGGCGGGGATACCGCTGAGCATACTCCCTGCATATTTCAAAAGTTCCATCCGCTGAACCGTCCTCAACAATGAGGATTTCCATTTTTTCACGCGGGTAATTCAGCCTCAGCAACGCCTTAAGGAGTCTGCCTACAACCTTCTCCTCATCCTTCACAGGGGCAACAATGGAAATCATGGGTAGACTTTCCACACTAAGCGATGAAGCGTTTCCTTTCTTCCTGCGTGACCGCCGCAAATGTCGAAGGCCAAAAGCCAAAATGGATATCTGATAAAACGTCCAAGCGTAAAGGGCGAAAAACATGATTATGACTAAGATGTGAAGAGGATTCAACCCTAAACCTTCAAGCTTTAAGCAAAGAATTCAATTAAGAAAACCACATTTTAAAATCTGCTTTCTCAACTGCACTGTTTCTACGCTTATTCTCCTTTAGAAAACTTCCATATACCTAAACAGTGCATGAACTATGTGGTTTAACTGCTAACCAACACCATCCGTTTTCGATTGCAGGCTAAGCTTTGAAAAGTTTTATCCATAACGGTTAAGTATCTTGCAAAACTTTCATCTTCAGCCCATTCTTCCGCGTCTTTGTTACCCCAGCTTCTCGCTATCATGCTTAACTTCCTGGCGAGAGGCTTGCCAACTCGAGCCATAAGCATCTGCAATGGCCTCATCAAACTCGCCTTAACTTTCACTACAATTTTCGCTAACATGTCAATGAACCTTGGACTCTTCGGCTTTTCAACATATTTTATGGTTAAATCTAAGATGTCTCTTTCAACCTTAGAAAGACACCTAAACCATATCCTTCTACGCTTAGCCTTGCTCCTAACCTTAGCCAAAAAGGAAGAGTTAAAATCGACTTCAGCCTCAACCCCAGTTTGCGGATGCACCATCGGAGAACCCGGGTTAAACTTTAGTTTCAAATAGAACTTCCCGTCTCTTCCACGCTTCCAAAAAGCTTTACCCGACTTCAAAAGTTTAAATGCCTTTGCCGGTTTACAAGGCATCAAAGGGGTTCCATCAGCCGATATTACAGGGACTCTGCCGATTGCGGCATCCCTGTCAAACATTTCTACTCTACTCCCATTAAGCATCGTTGCATATTTTTTTGTGTGTCCAGCTTCAATATTTATAAATTGCGGTTAGTCATCGCTAACCACATTTCACAGCAAGATATAAGATCAAGCTAACTGAAATAAGCGAAAGCGAAGTCGCTAAAGAGCATTCTTGAAGTTCTGCCTTAGGGCATTAGGAGTCGGCTATTTTTATGCATTTCTATTTTGAGGAATTATGCATACAGACTTTCCATAAACATCTGGGTAGCGTACCGTCTTTTCGTTGACTCCTTGGCAGTTTAAGATATCACGTATTAGCTCAGGTGTTTCCCATTCAAATGGTCCAAGCTTTACCTTGGGCGCACCAGCCTAATTAATTTGCAGACAAGCTTTTTATTATAGTGCATGCATCGAGTAAGTTACCGGCATTATAAAAGCTTAACCATAAAACTTTTATGGTAATTGCAAGCTTTCAAGAATTTCTTCAAATGGAAGCTCTTTAACGTTCTGTATATAATCTTTTAGTGAAACCTTTTCATACTTCTATATAATGGGAGTTCCGTTGATTAATGCGCACGCGAAAGGCGTGCGCAAGGTCAAAATGAATCGCAGAATTTTCTGTGCAACTTATTGAGAATAAGTGCATGTTGTCTAAAAAAGGATTCACTTAATTATTTAATTGCATACCGCCAGGTCCACTCGCTTTACACCTAACTTTATGTTATTATTTTATATTATCATGGTTAATAGGGCTCCCGTTGTTAACGGGACTATTAAGTTGTCGCTTATTGGCAAGGGCAAACTTTCAACAAACATTCCCGTTGCGGCGCCTGCCAACGCCTTTAAGGGATTCACATAGACGGTGGCCGCTAAAAAGCTGAAAAATAGACCGGCGACTAAACCTTCTAGGGTTTTTCCTTTGTTAAATGGCACTGTTGTTTTTCCAAAAATTTTTCCAAAAATTGCAGCGGTGCTATCTCCAATGGCGAATATGGCAATGGCTGCGCTGCCTGCTGGAGTTGGGAACAACAGCAAAGTAAGCAGTATGCCGAAGGCGAAGAATACAGGCGCGGTGGCAAACTCGTAGAGTTCCGCGTGGGTTGCTGCATGGCGGGTTATCCAAGAAATTATGGGAATATGCCTTCCATCAATCATCGCCACCTCGGATGCAATATACAAGAAGGTTACGGCTGATATGAGAAGAGCGATGGCGTACTGCCCCACTAGGCTGGAGACTATGGGGACTGTAAAGCCGCATGCATGAATAGTCTCTCTAAAAACCTCGTTCTTAGATGGCAAAGCTCCCTTTCTCGGCTCTTCACTGTTGATTAAGAGAAGAATTTCGCTTAGCCTTCCAGTTACCACATGATCCACTTTTAAGCGCACCAAAAAGTCGGGGTTATACCCTATTTTTAGCATTTCTGGAAGCAGCATTGGCGCATTGTTTCTGTCGTCGACAACCACAACACAGTTTTCGAGAGTTAAACCTTCCTTTTCCAAGATTCTCTTCAAAACCAGAAGCTTTCCGCGTTGTTCTATAACCTCACCCGAAATCTCGCCTGTCGCAACTCCATTGTTTATTTCTAAACTGAATCCAAAGGCATAGTCGGCTTTAAGTCTAGAAGCTAACTCTTGAACAACAAAAGTTGGCAATCCTGAACTTATCAAAGCAGTTTTACAACCTCTCCTTCTAAGTTCTTCAAAAACCTTTTCCACGTCGGGCATTAACGGAATCTGCCTAAAAATCTGCAGAAACTCCTCAACTTTAAAGCCTTTAAAAACTTTAAACATTTTTCCAAGAGCAGATTTCAACGGGATTAAACCCAGTTCATATAGAAGTCCGTAAAAAATTATCCTTACAAACTGGGAAAAACTTAGCTTTCTTCTTATTTCAAAGAACAAATAGCGGTTTTTAGGAATAAGCACTCCTTCAACGTCAAATACTACAAGCCTAGGTCTTTCACCGCGCAGCACAGACAATTTGCATCCACTCTTAATAATCTTTCCAAATTCTTATAGTCTTTCATATGTTTGGAAAAACTTGAGCAAATACTAATTGACATAGCAAAATTTTGAATAAAACTAGCATTCAATTTCCATGTTGGTGTTCGGGGCCTATTTCCCGCATGTCTTTCCAAACATGATAGGCTAGGCTTGTGGCTGAACCAGCTGCAACCCCTAAAAGAATCTCGATTAGTTGACTGTTTTGAAGAGCAACCGCCGCAACCGTGAAAACGTCAAACATAACTGCAATGCCAATGTATATCCAACACCATGTAGAAAGCTTCATCTTCCTCGGTCTGCTTATACCAATGCTCGCAAGGAAAAGAAAGGTTGCCACGGCGGGAATCATGAAGGTAAACACGCTTAAGCCCTCATTTTTGTCGCTTTCATAGAAAGAGACAGTTACACTTAAAAGTTTTGAAAACGCTTATTCCGTCGCCAGCATCACCCTTGAAATAAGCCCATAAATTCCTCCGGAGGAAAACCGCTTGAAAGTAAGCCTCATTCACATGAAAACCCGTGATACATTAGAAGAAGTCCTTTCAAAAACGGAGGAAAACATCCGTAAAGTTGCGGAGCAAAAACCCAATTTTATAGCATTACCCGAATATTTTTCAGTTCCAGGTTTCATTGAAAACTACTCTTCAGCGAAAGAAATCTTCGAGGAAACATTCAAGCCTACCATGGATTTTCTAAAGCATGTTTCCAGCGAATTTCCAGACATCTACATTATCGGAGGAACCTTAATTGAGAGGAAACAGGAATATTTTTTCAATACGTGCACCATTTGGAAGGACGGCGAACTTTTGAAAAGCTACCGGAAGAGGAATCTGATTAATGCAGAAGTCAAAATCGGAGTAAGCGGAGACGGAAACCCACTAGTTTTAGATACAGAATTTTGCAAAATCGGCGTGCTGGTGTGTGCAGACATCTTTGACTCAAATGCAGTAGAACAAACCGTAAAAATGGGCGCTGAAATAATTTTTCTGCCAGTTGCAGCTTTATATGCCCATCCCAATGTTGAAGGACACCCCCTATCAGAGAAAATAGCCTCTGAAAAAGGAGTTTTCATAGTTAAGGTTGGAAACGTGCGTTCAGGCGCAAAAGGCGGAAGAAGCGCCGTTATCGCCCCATGGGGAGTCATAAGCGAAGTGGAAGATGCTCCGTCAGACGCTATACTGACGGTTGACCTTGACATGGCTAAACTAAAAGCTTACAGAGAAAAACTAGAAATTCAATAGAATTCGAGCCATTTCTCAATAATTTCCAGCATTCTTGAAAACCCATGATTTTCAAACCACTTTTGCAGTTCCACATTCTTAACGGCGTACTTGCAAACTTGCTCTGCGTTCTCAGAGTTATGCACTAGGAGAAATATTCCTTCAACGCCATGCCTACTTACATACGCCATAGTCTTTAAAAGTGCATTCAACTTCACATCATTCAGCATTTCAGCACTGAGCTCTATGAAAACGGGCTTACTCAAAATTTTAGTGAAAATTCTTGTCAGCATATCCACCCAATACATTGTCGTATAATCGTTGGCAGAAAGAGGAACATGGAAAAAATCTATATAGTTTGCGATTTGATCAAAGTCTATGCCGAATCTTTCTTTTGAAAGCACCGGATCCGGCCATATCTCCACAGCAAACGTCCTTGTCTTTTTTACTTTTTCTCTTGCATCTTTTATAAAGTTGGTTACTGTTTGCACTCGCCATTCCACCCAGTTTAGTCCACTTTGATGCCAAAGCTCCATACATCTGGGGCAAATACAGAAACCCTCATCTGGAAAATGGTAAAGGTTTAAAATAACTCCTTGAACTTCTTTATTGTCTACCTCTTCTATAAAACGCAGGATCCTCTCCCTATAATTTTCATTGGTTGGGCAGATATAGTCCCAAGGCATGTTAATTTTCCTATTTTTCCTCAATGCAGGGCCTTCCTTCGAAATAGCCGCCATTTCTTGATTTTTTCTTATGGCTTTAGCATCGCAAAAACATGTAATATCATTGTACATGTGTTCTGCTGGAGGAAAAACCAAACCGTCAGCGCGTTTCGCATAATAAATCTGGATGTCGAATCCTTTGACTCTTTCTGGTTTGTAGGAAACTATCCCTATTTTCATGGGTTACGTTCGGCAACAGATATATTTAAGAATTTTTAGTGAAATAGACTGTTATGAAAGAAGAAAACGGAATAGAAATAGTCATAAACTACGAGAAGTGCCCTCCATGTCAAGATTCCACATGCATTGACACATGCCCCTGGGGAGTCTTCCAAATAGGATCCGATAAAAAACCCCAAGTCTGGGATATTGCCTCATGTACTGCGTGCGGCGTATGTGAGAACTTGTGCCCCCATAAAGCTATTAAATTAAAAAGGAAAGATTTTTAATTGCGTTTAATACTGCTCATTACCATTTACAATGGAGATTAACCAATGGAAATCTACGAGTTGTTAGGTGAAGACCTTAAGTTACTTTTAAAAGATGACCTGTTAGCTTTGATTTCAAAAACAGAATTAACCACAGTCAGCTCAGCCGTTTACAATGGAGGCTTTAAAAAGGCAAAAGTTATACTTAATGTACATGTTCCTGAAGGCTATGACCAGAAAGCCATCCACGAAAACCCAGAGTACTTCATTCTTGAAGCTTTAAAGAACCTCGGCGTTGAACCTCAGCAGAGCGTAGGCATGATAACCGCTGCAGACGTAAAGAACTTCTCTATAGTAACAACGAAAAAGGAAGAGTTAATGGTAGGCGCCATAGCCACTGCCGGCTGTTCTTTCGCTGAAACCGCAGGAGAAAAAATTGAGGCAAGTGTCAAGAGCTTGGGGACAGTAAACACGATAGTTGTTATTCACGGTAACCCTACTGAAAGCTGTCTTATGCAAGCATTTATCACCGCAACCGAGGCGAAAACTGCAGGTTTAAGAGAACTGGATGTCCGAAGCAAGTATTCAGGCGATCCCGCCACTGGAACAATAACTGACAGCATAGTAATAGCCTCCACAAACATGGGCTCAAAAATCAGATTTGGCGGGCCAGCCTCAAAGCTCGGACAAATGGTAGGCTATTGCACTAGAGAGGCTGTGAAGGATGCAGTGATAAAAC
>Ga0315298_1009855_pt1 | contig 11660 bp, 8 predicted proteins | sample WHS_1_MG_FD_203077 | JGI IMG/M metagenome (GOLD analysis project Ga0315298, IMG submission 203077) | Extremophilic microbial mat communities from Washburn Hot Springs, YNP, Wyoming, USA - WHS_1_MG | ecosystem: Environmental > Aquatic > Thermal springs > Hot (42-90C) | place: USA: Wyoming... | reverse complement strand
TCGCGCTGAGCAGCCCAACGTGCGCCTGGAGATGACCGAGGCAGGCGATGCCGAACTGCAGGAGGGAGTCCGCAACGGGTCGTTAGATTTCGCCATCGTCACCGCCCCGGGTTTTCCTCGCTACCTCGACATCACCCCGCTAGGCTCAGAGAACCTGCTGCTCGTGACCTCAGCGCAACACCGCCTCGCGGGCAGAAAATCTGTAAGACTGCGCGAACTCGCCGATGAAACATTCGTCATGGCAAGCGACACCTACAACATCTCCGCTCACATCGTGGAAGCCTGCCGCAGGGCAGGCTTCGAGCCCCGCGTCGTCTGTCAGGGAGGCTCCAACGATGCAGCCAGAAGCCTTGTACGTCACGGCACGGGCGTCGCCATCTTACCGAGCATTGCAGTGCGAGGATCACACAGTGAGGGCCTTGCCGTGATCCCGTTGGAGGATAACCTCACCCGAGAGCTCAACCTCATTCGTGGGAAAGACCGCGCCTTGACCCGGGCGGCGCGCGCCTTCATGGAGCGCCTGCAGGCCCACGTGACCAAGCAGCTCACGCGCATGCCTGCTAGCCGCAGAGCTGCAGGCTGAGGCTCTCGGCTGACTGCGCAGCAATCCACTACCGCCGGGCCCCAGCGCGCGAGCTAGCCGCCGCTCCCCTCGGCGCGCGCCGCTTGCAAACCCCAGCCGCGCCTACTCCAGCTTGCCGCCTTTACCCAACCACGGCATCATGGCGCGGAGCTGCCGACCCACAACCTCAATCTCGTGTTCTGCCTCTTCGCGCCGGAGGGCGTTGTACACTGGTCTACCAGCCAGGTTCTCGAGGATCCATTCGCGAGCAAACTCGCCGCTCTGGATCTCCTCCAGAATGCACTCCATCTCTTCGCGCACGCTCTCGTTGATAATGCGCTTACCCCGGGTGAGGTCCCCGTACTCAGCGGTGTCGGAAATCGAGTACCGCATCCCGGTGATGCCGTGCTCGTAGATCAAGTCCACAATCAGCTTGAGCTCATGGAGACACTCGAAGTAGGCCACTTCCGGCTGATAGCCAGCGTCAACAAGTGTCTCAAAACCGGCTCGAATCAGCTCGCTCACTCCCCCGCAGAGGACGGCCTGCTCTCCGAAGAGGTCGGTCTCCGTTTCCTCTTTGAAGGTGGTCTCGATAACCCCGGCTCGTAGTGCTCCAATGCCCTTGGCGTAAGCTAGCGCCCGAGCCCGGGCCTTGCCGGTTGCATCCTGGTACACAGCCACCAGAGCCGGCACTCCCCCACCTTCGGTGAACACCCGCCGGACCAAGTGCCCCGGACCCTTGGGGGCGACCATGGTGACGTCAATGCCGGCCGGGGGAATGATCTGGTTGTAGTGGATGTTGAAACCGTGGGCGAACATGAGCATGTCGCCGTCTTTGAGGTTGTCCCGGATGGCCGATTCGTAGACCGTCTTCTGTATCTGGTCCGGCACCACCAGCATGATGACCTGGGCCTTGGCCGCCGCCTCTGCCGCGGTAAGAACCTGGAAACCCGCCGCCGCCGCCCGATCCCAGGCAGGAGTGCCCGGAGCTTCGGCCACCACCACGTTCACCCCGCTATCCCTGAGGTTCTGCGCGTGGGCGTGTCCTTGGCTGCCAAAGCCAATCACAGCCACGACTTGCCCCTCAAGATGACTTAGGTCACCGTCCTTTTCATATAACATCTTGCTCGTCTACCTCCTATCTTGGCGCCTATTACGTCGGCCTCTTACCGCGGCTCATGGCTATGCGCCCCGTGCGCATCAGCTCGATAACGCCAAACGGGCGCATCAGTTCCAGGAAAGCACTGACTTTCTCACGCGTGCCGGTGGTCTCGATAATGAGCACCTCGGGGCTCACGTCCACGATCTTGGCTCTGAAGATCTCCACAATCTGCATTATCTCGGAGCGAGTCTGAGCGTTGGCCTTCACTTTGATGAGGAGGAGCTCACGCTCCACGCTACCAGCTGGGTCCAGGTCGGTGATCTTAAGCACGTTGATGAGCTTATGCAGCTGTTTGCTGACCTGCTCGATCGGCCGGTCTTGCTCCTCCACAGTGATGGTCATGCGCGAGACAGCCGGGTTCTCTGTCTCCGCCACCACCAAACTATCGATGTTGAAGCCTCGACGAGCAAAGAGGCCCGCCACTCGAGTCAGCACGCCGGGCTTATTCTCAACTAGGACGGAGAGAGTGTGCTTCATGGCTCACGCTCCATCATGTCGTGGACGGTCCCTCCTGCCGGGATCATGGGAAACACGTTGGCTTCCCGTTTGACCCGGATGTCGATCACACTGGGTCGGTCGGAGGCAAAGGCAGCGCGCAAGATCTCTTCGAGCTCCTCCGGTCGCGTCGCCCGGTAGCCCTCCGCCCCATACGCCTCCGCCAGTTTGACAAAGTCGGGCTGGCATTCGATGCAGGTGTAGCTGTAGCGCCTGCTCCAGAATAGCTCTTGCCACTGGCGCACCATGCCCAGGTACTGGTTGTTGAGGATGCAGACCTTCACCGGCAGCCTGTGCTGGACGGCGGTGGCTAGCTCCTGCACAGTCATCTGGAAGGATCCATCACCGGCGATGTCGACAACCAGAGCGTCGGGACGAGCGACCTGAGCGCCAATGGCGGCAGGGAAACCAAAACCCATGGTGCCCAGCCCACCTGAGGTGATGAACCGTCGCGGATACCGCGAGGTGTAAAAGAGCGCCGCCCACATCTGATTCTGGCCGACCTCGGTGCACACGATGGCCTCACCCTGCGTGACCTCCCAGATCTTGCGCACCGCAAACTCGGGCATGATCTCGCCGCATTCAGATTCCCGGATCACCAAAGGATGCTCTCGCTTCCAGGCCTCCACCTGTTCCATCCAGGGCAAATGCCGGTCAGGCGAGAGATCCACTTTCTCCAACTCGGCGTTCAAGGCAGCCAGCACTTTCTTGGCATCACCCACGATAGGCACGTCGGCCGGAACGTTCTTGGAAATCTCAGCCGGATCCTGGTCGATGTGGATGAAGCGCGCTTCCGGAGCGAAAGCCTGCAGATTACCGGTAACCCGGTCGTCAAAGCGGACGCCCACAGCAATGATCAGATCAGCCTTGCTGATGGCGTAGTTGGCATAGGGCGTGCCGTGCATGCCCAGCATTCCCATGGACAGGTGATGATCCTCAGGGAAGGCTCCCTTGCCTGTCAGGGTGGTCGTGACCGGAATGTGACCGTACAACGCCAACTTGCGCAGCTCCTCGGAAGCTCCGGAGGCTATGACTCCACCCCCCGCATAGATGACCGGCCGCTCCGCCGCCGCAATGAGCCTGGCTGCTTCCCGGATTTGCTTCGGATGTCCCTTCAGGTTGGGCTTGTAGCCTGGAAGCTCCATGGCCGGGGGATTGTCCGGATCGTATTCCATCTCTTCCTTGGTCACATCCACCGGGATGTCAATCACCACCGGCCCGGGCCGCCCGGTGCCGGCGATGTGGAAGGCTTCTCGGATTATGCGCGGAAGCAACTTCGCGTCCTTCACCAGGTAGCTGTGCTTGACAATGGGCATGGTGATGCCAGTGACGTCGGCTTCCTGGAAGGAATCAAGCCCTAGGAGATGCCTGCTCACTTGCCCAGTGATGGCCACCAAAGGAATGCTGTCCATGTAGGCAGTGGCTATAGGCGTCACTAGGTTGGTGGCTCCCGGCCCGGAGGTGGCTAAACAAACCCCCACCTTGCCCGAGGCTCGGGCGTAGCCGTCGGCGGCATGTCCCGCCCCCTGCTCGTGCCGGACCAGGATATGTCTAATGTCGGAGTCGTACAGGGCGTCGTACAGGGGAAGCAACGCCCCACCAGGAAAGCCAAATATGGTATCGACTCCTTCCCGTTTAAGCGCTTCTAGGATGACCTCGGCTGCTCTCATGATCTTGTACTCCATAATCATTTCAAAAAGCGCGCAGGTACAAATAGGCCCGTCTTTCGACCGGCAAGCCTACCGGGGAACAGAAGAACGGAGCAAGATAGAACAGCAGACTATCTACTCGCCGCCCAACACCGCTCCGGTCTCGGCCCCGGAGACGAAGGCTACGTAGCGGCGTAGCACGCCCGTCAGCTCTCTTGCCGGACGCTGCCACGCCGCCTTCCTCCGCGCCATCTCTTCGTTGTCAATCTCCAGGGTCAATTTCCTTTGGGGGATATCAATGCTGATGTTATCCCCATCTTGGACCAGAGCAAGCGGTCCGCCAGCAAAGGCCTCCGGGGCCACATGGCCGATGCTCGCCCCCCGGCTCGCCCCACTGAAGCGACCGTCGGTGATGAGAGCCACACTGTCGCCCAGGCCGGCCCCAGCCAAAGCCGAGGTAGGAGTGAGCATCTCAGGCATCCCCGGCCCACCTTTAGGACCCACGTAGCGGATGACCACCACTGAGCCGGGTTTGATCTTGTCAGCCTCGAGGGCCCGCATGAAGCTAGCCTCGTCGTCGAACACAATGGCCGGTCCCCGATGCCTAAGCATTTGCGGAATGACCGCCGATTCCTTCACTACTCCGCCCAAGGGAGCCAAATTGCCGAAAAGCACCGCCAGGCCACCTGTGGGGTAGTGAGGCCGAGCAAGCGGTCTGATGACCTCCTCGTCTCGGATCACCGCAGCCTGACATTGAGAAGCAAGATCGCCCCCGCCTACCGTGGGCACGCTTCCCTCCACCAGTCCGGCTTCCAGTAGACGTTTCATGACGCCCATAACGCCACCGGCCCGATGGAGGTCCTCCATGTGAGCCGGGCCAGCCGGCGACAGCTTAACCAGATTGGGAGTCTGCGCCGCCACTTCATTGAAGGTCTCCAGCTTCAGGTCGACTCCCGCCTCGTGGGCGATCGCCATGACGTGAAGCACCGTGTTGGTGGAGCAGCCGAGAGCCGCATCCAGCGCCAGTGCGTTGCGAATACTTGCAGAAGTGAGGAAACGCCTCGCCGTCCAACCTCGCCGGACCGCCTCCACCGCAGCTGCCCCGCTCTGGCGAGCAAGGATAAGGCGAGCAGAATAGGGAGCCGGAATGGTGGCGTCGCCGGGAAGAGCCAGGCCCAGCGCCTCCGTCACACAGCTCATGGAGTTGGCGGTGAACAAGCCAGCACAGGAGCCGCAAGTGGGACAGGCCGCGTCTTCCAGTTCATCCAGATCGGCCTGGGTCATCTCCCCTTTAAGATAGCGGCCCAACCCTTCAAAAACCTGCGACAAGCTCACCTTTGCTCCGCGGAAGTCGCCAGCCAGCATGGGGCCGCCGGACACCACCACGGTGGGAATGTCAAGCCGCGCTGCCGCCATCACCATTCCGGGAATGATCTTGTCGCAGTTCGTGACCAGCACCAGCCCATCCAGCGCGTGCGCCTTGACCATGATCTCCAGCGAGTCGGCAATGACCTCGCGGGAAACGAGGGAGTAGAACATGCCCTCGTGGTTCATGGCCAGACCATCGCACACGCCGATGACGTTGAATTCAAGCGGCAGGCCCCCGGCCTGATACACGCCGTACTTGACCTGCTGGGCAAGAGTGTTCAGGTGGATATGCCCGGGGATGAGCTCGTTGTAGGAGTTGGCGATCCCAATGAGAGGTTTGCCGGCATCGCCGCGGCCGACCCCAAGAGCGCGTAGCAAGGAACGATGCGGCGCTCTGGCCGGACCACTAAACACGCTCTCACTCCGATATGTCACCTTGTACTCCTCTCCTCGCACTCCCTCAACGGGGCAAGGCCCGAGCTCCCACCCACTGAGCCAGTTTTGAGACGGCGGACTCCTAGTTTACTAGACCCTAGGGCTGATGCAAGGAAAGGCTAGCTCTGACGCCAAATATCTGGCACCCGTGGTACATTCTACACAAAGAATGACCACGCCAGGGGAGGTGAAAATGACCAACGCCGATCTAAGCGCTCTGCGGGCGGCCAACGTGCCCCAAGGAGTCCCTGCCACCGCTCCTGTCTATGCGGCCCGGGCCCGCAACGCGGTGGTGGTCGACGTGGAGGGCCGTGAGTACATTGACTTTGCTGCCGGCATCGGCGTCATGAACGTAGGTCACTCCCATCCCAAGGTAGTTGAAGCCATCAAGGAACAGGCCGAGCTTTTCACCCATACTTGTTTCGGCCTTGTGGGCTATGAGCCTTACCTGCGCCTGGCGGAGAAACTCAACCAGCTGACCCCGGGCGATTTTCCCAAGCGCACGTTCTTCGTGAACTCCGGGGCGGAAGCGGTAGAGAACGCGGTGAAGATCGCTCGCTACGTTACCGGACGCAAGTCCGTGATTGCTTTTGAGAACGGCTTCCACGGACGGACGTACATGACTCTGAGCCTGACTTCCCAGGTCAACCCCTACAAGGTTGGCTTCGGCCCTTACGCCTCCGACGTGTACCGGGTACCGTACGCCTACTGCTATCGCTGCCCGCTTTCCCTCACCTACCCGGAGTGCGCCTGTGAATGTGCTTCGCTTCTGCAACACGCTTTCGAGACCCAGGTTGACCCGCAGGACGTGGCCGCGGTGGTGCTTGAGCCTGTGCAGGGCGAAGGCGGCATCATAGTCCCGCCGCCCGAGTATGTGGGCAAGATCAAAGGCATCTGCGAGGCACACGGCATCCTGCTCATTGCCGACGAGATTCAGACCGGCATTGGTCGGACAGGCAAGTGGTTTGCCATGGAACACTGGGGGGTGGCTGCTGATCTCGTGACCACCGCCAAGGCTTTGGGAGCTGGACTTCCCCTCGCAGGAGTAACCGGACGCGAGGAGCTCATGGACAAGATCCATCCCAGTGGCGTGGGCACCACTTTTGGAGGAAACCCGGTCGCCTGTCGCGCCGGTCTGGCGGTGTTTGAAATCATCGAGAGCGAGGGACTACTGGCCCGCGCTGTGGTCTTGGGCCAGCGGATCCGCGAACGTCTCGAGGCCATGAAAGCCATCTACCCGGTCATCGGGGAGGTGCGGGGTCTGGGGGCAATGGTGGCTATGGAGCTGGTGGAGGATCCCGAGTCAAAGAAACCAGCCACCGATCTAGCCAAGCTGTTCCGCGCGAAGCTGTACGAGAACGGGGTCATTAATATTGGAGCCGGCACTCACCATAATGTGGTGCGTGTTTTGGTGCCGCTCACCGTGGAGGACTCCACCCTTGAGCGGGGTCTAGACATCATGGCAGACACCATGGCGCAAGTGACCGCCCAGCTGGCGAGTAGCTAGAAAAGCAGCTCGACTTGAGAAGAGAGGCGAGCGCGGGCGAGGGGCGGACAAGAGGGGTCTGGACAAGACCGACTTGGGGGAGCGGCATGGATGACCTGCGTAAAGTCCTGCTAGTCGACCTGGGGGCTCGCCGCTCCCGGGTCGAGCACATGGACGCTTCAGGCAGTTTCGGGTTGGGTGGCAAAGTTCTCGGTGTTCGTCTCTTGGAGAGGTTCTTAGATCCCGGGGCTGCTCCTTTCAGCGCTGCCAATGTGGTCGCCATTCTTCCCAGCCCGCTCTCTGCTTACGGCATGTCGGGCTCCAACCGCTTTGGTGCCTTTACCAGGAGCCCACTCACCGGACTCTGGCTGGAATCCTACGCCGGAGGCACGTTCGCCCGCACCTTCACCGAGACCGGGTGGGAGGCGCTGGTCATCGTGGGGGCTTCTTCGAACCCCGTTCATCTGCACGTAGACCAGGAAGGGGCCCACTTTCGGCCTGCTGATGAGCTTTGGGGCAAGGACACTTTCGCGGTAGAGCAGAGACTCCTTTCCGAGCTTAAACCGCGCTCGGCGGTCCTCTGCATAGGGGTAGCAGGCGAGAATCTGGTGCCAGTCGCCAATGTAATGCATCAGCAAGCCCATACCTTGGGGCGTGGGGGACTGGGCGCGGTTCTCGGAAGTAAGAAGCTGAAGGCCGTTAGCGTCACCTCCACCGGTCCCCTTCGCCCGGCCCTCTCCGAGCGTTTCGTCCAGGTGCGAAATGAGGTGGCCAAACTGGCTGTCGACTCCCCCACAGCCAGCGCTTACCGTGAGTTCGGCACTCCAGTCATGGTCTGGATATGTAATGAAGCCGGCACCTTCCCCACCGACTTTTTCTCTCGCGGAGTCGCCCCCCACCGCCGCACCTTGGAAGCCCAGCAATGGCATGAGTGGGCGGTGGTCGAACACGGTACCTGCCCACCATGTCCACTGCGCTGCCGAAAGTCCCTCACCCTGACCACGGGTCCCCAAGCTGGCCGGCGTCTCCACGGACCTGAGTACGAGACTATCTACGCCTTTGGCGGGTCCTGTATGGTCGAACACGCACGCGACGTGGCCGTGCTTAGTGAACTCTGCAACCGGATGGGCTTGGACACCATAAGCACGGGCAATCTGGTCGCGGCCGCCATCAAGGCTAAGGAACTGGGCAAGCTTGCCGAGGGGCCAGCGGCCGGAGACGTGGAGGGCATCGCCCAACTAGTGGAGGCTATCGCCACCCGCTCAGGGTCACTGGGCGACCTTCTTTCCCGCGGCCTCGACGAAGCACTGGCCGAGCTCGGGATGCAGGAGTGGTCCATAACCTCCAAGCGTCTTGACCCGGCGGGCTACGAACCACGCAGGCTGAAAGGCATGGCCCTAAGCTACGCAGTGAGCGTCAGGGGAGCCTGCCACCTACGCGCCACCTTCTACAAGGCAGAGTTGGCCGGTCTCTTGGATGGCCTGGACGACGAGGCCTATGTGGGCACCTACATAGATTGGGAAGACCGCATGCTCATCCAGGACGGACTCACCATGTGTCGCTTCTACCGCGCTACCGCGATTTCCTGCCTTGGGAGCGACTGACAGCCTGCGTTGAGCAACTGAACGCTGCTCCCGTAAGTGAAGAGGAGCTGCGTCGTCTTAGCACCGATACCATCACCCGCATAGCGCCGTTTGCGCACTTTGACTCTTGAAAGGCGTTACTTGGCCCGAAAGGCGCTACTTGGCCCCTTTCAGCATGCGGGTAATCAGATCTCTGAGGCCTGTGTCCTGAAGACGGGGGTCCACCGCGGCTTCAAACACCACTCGGTCCACCGGGTTCAACCGATAAGAGCGGCCAAAACCAACCAGCTGCCCGCCGAGGCGGCAGGTGATCCATTCCTCGGAAGTAGCAAGGAGCCATTCCAGTTTGACCAAGGCCTCCGGATCTTCCCATCCGCAGCGAGCGAAGAACTCCGCCAGCAAACTGGCATCTACGGCCGCGTTGCGATCGAACTCAAGCATGGTGTAGCCATGGTACCACGGCTGACGGGGGTCTTGGTCGAGAAAGGTTGGTGGGCTAGCGCAGCCCAAGCTGAGCCGGATCGAGCGGAACGATGTCTTCGTCGGGCCGATAAAGGACCGCGCGCAACTCCTCCCACACTTGGGCCATCCTGCTCCTATCAGCCTCGGTGAGGACCACGTCGGTCTCCGGTTCCAGCCCAGGAAGCACAGGCAGCACCCGATACTTCGCCACCGACCCGCTGGTATCTCTCTGCACATAGACAGGCAAGTAACTTAGGCCCGTGACTCGGGTGCGCAAGCCCTGCTTCTCCAGGTGAACAAAAGCGATCAAGCCGCTATCGGAGTAGCGCCAGCGCTGGGCAGACACGAAGTTCCCTAGCGAGTAGGCCACATATTTGTCTGAGACCCGCCAGCTTTCAAAGTCAAATACGTGGTCAATAGGTTGAACTACATGCGGATGAGCGCCCAGTATGACGTCAACACCCCGGGATAGCATGTCTCCCGCCACGCGGCGCTGGGCCTCGTTAGGCTCCCTCTCGTACTCCGTGCCCCAGTGCACAATGGCAATGACGACGTCGGCCCCCCAGGTTCGTGCCAACATGGCGTCCTGGGCCACCCGGTCCAGAGCCAGCAGGCTGACGGCATAGTCTTGCTGCTCCTCAGGAAGAGCGAGTCCGTTGAGGTCGGTGGCGTAGTTCAGGAAAGCTACCCTGATCCCTTGCAGGTTGACAACCAGGGGGGTCTTTCTTTCCTCAGGGGAGCGATATGTCCCCACGTGAGCAAGACCGTATCGGTCAAGCACATCCAATGTGTTAACCACTCCCTGCCAGCCCATGTCAAGACAATGGTTGTTGGCCGTGGCCACCAGGTCGAAGCCCGACGAGCCAAGAGCATATGCCAGACTCTCGGGCGAGTTCAGTACGGGGTAGCCGCTATACCCAAACTGCTTGCCCGCGAGTCTCGTCTCTAGGTTCGCCACCGCGTAATCAGCGCCGACTAGGTAGGGAGCAACTGGTGCAAAGATGGGTCGGAAGTCGTAGCTACCTGTCCCGGGGTCTTCTACCGAGCGAACAATCGACTCGTGAGGGAGAACATCCCCCACCGCGGCAATGGTGACGCTGATGGGGGGCTCGGTGGTTGTAGTAGTGGTGGTGCTGGGAGGAGCCTGGGCCAAGGCTTCTGACGTAGTGGTGGTGCTGCTTTCGGAGGGAACCAGGGTAGCCGTGACTAGCACAGGCGAGGGAATCGTGACCGTGACTTCGGAAAGCTGAAGCCCACTGACCTCGGCCTCGTCGGCCGGCCACAGCATGAGTGGGGAGCACAAGACTAAGACCACCAGCCCAGCCAGTAGTCCTTTGAGCGCGTTCTTCAACTGAGGCCGCCTTGACTAGATTCGGACATTGAGCCCCTGCTCACGGCTCACGCAGCTCAGGTGATTTTAGCCTGCAACAGGCATTAAGTAGTATTATTCGTTCTCGGGCGTCGGACGGCACACTTATACGCAGCGCCCTTGACCCCGCGCCTCCTATGGCGCAGGCAACGTGAGTGCTTTTGCTTCAACAATGACCTTGTTGAGAGGATACGGATATAGATGCTTGAGTTTCTTCTCTATCCCAAGAATGTGGCCGTAGTGGGGGCGTCGCGCACGCCCGGCAAAGTCGGCCACGCCGTAGTCGCCAACCTGGTGGAATCCGGGTTCGAAGGCGAAATCATCCCCGTGAATCCGGCCGGCGGCGAGATGTTTGGCCGCAAGATCTACAAGAGCTTGGAGGAATACGGGCAGCCCATCGACATGAGCGTGATAACCGTGCCCACCGCAGCAGTGAAGCAAGCGGTCGTCGACTCACTTAGGGCCAAGGCCAAGGCTGTGGTGGTCATCACCGCAGGGTTCAAAGAGGTGGGCGAAGAAGGAGCCCGGCTGGAAAAAGAGATCACCGAGCTTTGTAGGTCGGCGGGAGCCCGACTCCTCGGACCAAACTGCTTGGGCCTCATCAACACCCATCACAAGATGAACGCTTCTTTTGCCAGTCACACGCCAAGAGCGGGCGGCATCTCGGTGGTGTCGCAGTCTGGGGCCCTGTGCGCGGCCATCTTGGACTGGGCGGCAGAACGCAAGATGGGCCTGGCTACCCTTCTTAGCATCGGAAACAAGGCGGACCTGGACGAAACCGACTTCCTGGCCGCCTTCGCCGATGATGAGAAGACCAAGGTCATCGTCGGTTACCTGGAGAGCATCACCTCTGGGGATGAGTTCATTCGCGTCGCCGAGTCAGTAGCCTCGGTAAAACCGGTGGTGATCCTTAAGGCCGGCACCACCTCGGCCGGCTCAAGAGCCGCCTCTTCCCACACCGGCGCGCTCGCTGGGGCAGACATCGCCTACGGGGCAGCCTTCAGGCGAGCCGGCATCATCCGCGCCGATACTTTTGAGGCTTTGTTTGACTACGCCACCGCCCTCGCCATGCAGCCGCTGCCCAAGGGC
>Ga0315298_1009852_pt1 | contig 11663 bp, 4 predicted proteins | sample WHS_1_MG_FD_203077 | JGI IMG/M metagenome (GOLD analysis project Ga0315298, IMG submission 203077) | Extremophilic microbial mat communities from Washburn Hot Springs, YNP, Wyoming, USA - WHS_1_MG | ecosystem: Environmental > Aquatic > Thermal springs > Hot (42-90C) | place: USA: Wyoming... | reverse complement strand
TAAAGTCAGATTCTCCGGTCGCAAAATTCACACTTGCAAACCCGCTTTTGAAAATAATATGCGTTGCCCCATCCGGAATGTTTACATCTTGATTGGGTGTCAGAGCGGGGATAGTGATTTCGCCTGTATCTGCATTTACTTGATACGGATTGCTCAATACAGATCCCAACTCAGCATTAATGTTGAAATTAAATCCTCTCAAAATTGCTTTGCCTTCATCCGTATTTATTCCTTCGGCTACACTCCGTTCGCCTCTGGCATTGACACTATCCAGATTCTTGATCTGGGTCATCACTTGCGTAAGCCTGGAGGATATGCGACCATCGGATGCGTCTTTGCCCAATACGCGGACAGCATCACGCAATAACTTTCCTGCAGTAGCAGAATGAGCAAACTCAGTGCCGTTTTCCCGTGTTCTGGCGAACCCCGGATCATTGGCAATTCGGGAAGCATCCACTCCTCCCTTTTCCCGAGCCAGGTAACCATCTTTCGATTTGTAGAACGAAACCCCGCCGATGGTACCTTTCAATTTGAAAATACTTTTTTGTTGTGCCATACTATATGATTTTTAATGATGGGGCAAAAGTATATCGGTTTATTCTATTTTGATTAACAATCACTTCCGGCATCGATACTATCTGCCGTTTTTGCCTGAAAGAGTATAAATGATTGGGAAAATAGTAGTAAATTTGTTCTGAAAAGAACGTAACAATGGAAGTAAAACGCATTTGCATATACCCAAAGGATGTACAGCGCATAACCGGCAAAAGCGAACGTTACAGCAGGATGTTATTGGCTCAAATAAAAACCTACTTCAAAAAGCAGGATCATCAGTTTGTCAGCATTGACGAATTTTGCCAATACACAGGGTTAAAAGCCGAACAAGTACGCCCTTTCATCATAGGATAGCCGATAGCATAAGCATATCAACAGGTAGCTATCTCCCTATCAACTCCCCATTACTATACTAAAAAATAGCCTGCAATAACGATTCTCCGGAAGAAGGTCAAACGAACAGGAACACAACACAATCACCGCAACTATTAAAAGAAGAATAATATTCAAACCTCACTAAAAAATAGTCCGCAATCCATTGTAATATCATCCAAATTACTTACTTTTGTAGTGGAAGATTTTTCAATGATTGATCGACTGATGATGAGTAAATAATTTGAGGGTGAAAAATCGGGTACCCAAGATTTTTGCGAGCGTAACTCATTGATTTATATAATGAAATTGAGCGGATACAAGTCCCTTTCTCTCCGCTTAATATGTTGTTTATAAGCTTATTAAATAAAAATACGAACTAAAGCTATATTTTTAGTTCGTATTTTTTATTTTTACTCTGCATACAAATACCTTCTTCTTTTATCATTTACAAGGTGATACGTTTTACTCTACAAACGTGGGCAAAGCAATCTTTTCCGTAGTTAAATTCCATCCTTCAACTTGCACCGAAGCTTTGTTCGTTTTCAGAAGAGCTTTAGGCACTTCGACGTTGATGTTCATTGATTCATGTGGTTGCAACGTAACATAATTTGCTGACCAGAGCGAAGGCATCACTTCTTCGTCATGATTCATCAATTGCAGACGCACAAAGAAAGCCACCCGATCTGTAGGGTTTGTGAGTTGTAATGTCCATTGACGATTTGGTTTGCCTGCTTTTGTTTGCTCCAATTTTACGGCGACATGCGTTTTGGGCATGGAAGTCAAAGCTCTGAAATCTTCGTTTGGCGCTAACCAATAGCTGTTGGTTGATAATGGTTTACCTGCAGCATCTTTCATTGTCAGCAACACAAAGGTAACACCTCTCAAGTAGCTGATGTTTTTGGTTAATGAGAAAGCTGTGTGTACATTAGCAGCGTCAACGTGTGGCAAAATTGTTGTTTGATGAAACAATCTTTTGGAGTCAAGGGTATAACCATCGGCTTCGACTATTACCTTTTGCAGAGGGTGATAGCTTCTATTGACAACCACAACCGTAGAATCGTCGCGATCAAACTGCACATGCGTCGGTTCACACGCATTTTGCATGAAATAGTATCCGGCATTAGGCTCAAGATACCAATCGTAAATTTGCCAAATAACGCTTGGAAAAGCCGCATTAAGTTTCCACAACATCACGCCTCCATTATCATTCAATTTATGTCCGGCTGCTTCAAAAATTCCCTGATACCCCATGGCATTCATCAATTGCATCTTTTCCGAAAAATCTTTCATGCTAACAGGCATTCCGAAGCGACGAGTCATCTCTTGATAATAAAGATCGTAATGTCCGTTTCCATTACATGCATCGTGATAGCCCCAGGTATTATTCAGTGGAAACGAATCATTTTTATCCCAAATTAAATTGGGAATTCCTTTGTGCAGAGTGGTATAAGGCGGTTGGGAAGGAATGCCCGTTTCATCTTTGAATACCCAATCTTTGGCGTTGTCAGCTAAACGATAATATTCCTGAGGATCTTGCCATGAATAAGGGCCTCCACTGTAAACGCCCGATGGTCCATTATCCGGCCAGGAACCTTTCCAGTCAGGAGGAAGTTTGGCAAATCCTGAAGAACTTGGAATGAAGGGACGTGTCCCGTCTAACGTGGCAACACTGTCTCGCATGGCATTGTAAAGTTCTTTGCGCGCATGGCCTTCATTGCCGCCTGTCCAGAGCAAAAGGCTGGGATGATTTCGAATACGCAAAATGGTGCTTGTCATATTGTTGATGAAAACAGACGATTGGAGAGGCCAATCGGGTGAACCCTTAAATTCACCTTGCGTGTCGCCGGTAACCCAGAAATCAGACCAAACCAACAAGCCAAGACGATCAGCGGCATCGAAAAAGGCATCGGGTGGAGTGATGCCGCCGCCCCAAATACGAATTAAATTCGCATTGGCATTGCGACAAAGCAGCAATTCATGGGCATATCGGGCTGAATCACGATTCAACATCATATCAGGAACCCAAGCGCCACCAACCAAATTTATCCTTTTTCCATTGACATAAAAATCACGTCGCGGATATTTTCCGGGGACTTCTACTAATTTCGATGACACCGTGCGGATACCAAATACAAACGACGTGTCGTCAGACACTTGATTATCTTCAATATATTGCAAACGGATGCGGTACAAGTTTGGTTTGCCATGATCAAAAGACCACCAGAGATGCGGATTTTTGAATCGCATCAACGGCTCATTGGCAGGATAAAAAGATACCTTTGAGCTCTGATTTGATTTCAAGGTAATGGTTTTGGAAAAAGATAAGGAATTGCCAACAAAATTTTCGGGCAAAATAGTCACTACTAATTTTCCTTTGGCAACTTGTTGTTGTGCATTAAACAAGGAAAGCGTCAATGAAAGATCGGCTACCGTGGTATCCGGCAATTGCGGTAACGTAGTCACAAGATGTGGACGACCAATCGTCACGAAGCCTGAAGTACGCAAATAAACCGGCAACCAAATGCCCATATTCCGATCACGAACCGGCGGAATCCAATCCCAACCTACGGAACAAAGCATGGTAACATTTTTGCCAATATCGCCCGTTGGACCTCCATTTTCAAAGAATGGCCCCATGGCTTTCAGTTGTTCTTCTGCCGGCGTTCCCGGAAAATCCAGCGGATAAATCTTAACGGCTAACCCATTTTTTTGTCCGGCCATAATGGCATTGCTCACATCCAAACTGTATTCGCCAAACATGCCCGCCATTTGTGTCGAATCGGCGAGTTGATGTCCATTTACCCAAACGGCTGCCCGATAATTGATTCCTTTAAATATCAGTTGAAAATGGCGCCCTTTATCTGAAGCAGGGACATAAAAAGTGGTTCGATACCAATAGGGTTTTTTCCATGGATTGGGATCGTTTGGTAAAAAACTGTATTGTTCAAGGTTGTATTTTTTGTTGAAACTATCGCAGGCATCGGGAATGAGCATATTGTTTAGCCCAATGTATGGATCAGGATACACATGATTGGCCACCAATCCGGTGAGTACCGTTGAAGGTACCTTGACCGAAAACCAATAAACAGGTGATTGGTATGCAGGCATTGAAAGCGTTGTTCCTTCAGCTTGAACAACAGCAGACGATTGCATCTTAAAATCAGTAAGTTGTACTTGTTTGATGACACCGTTTTGTGCAGTTGCAGCAATAACACACCAGGACGCAAGGAGTAAAAGTTTTCTTGACCAAAATGTAATGTTTAATGGTTGCATGATACGTATAGTTTTTGATGATTAAAGTAGATATGAGTTATCTTTGAAAGATCTTCTTGTATTTTTTCCTTTTTTCGCAAAGATAGATCAAAAGGAAAGATTTTTTTGACGTTATTTTATCAAAAATTGATACTTTTCCGCCAAACGAATGATTTAACAATGATCTAAAGAATTTTGATGATGTTTTTAAGCTACAATGAAAGAAAAAGTTTATTTTTGTTAGGGTGGATTGATTTCAACAACATGAGATCAAACTTTCATTATTATCTGTTTTATAATTAGTTATCCATTTTTTATCTGAATGATATGTTGATTTCTGTTTTAATCATAGCGCTTCTTTCCTTGTTTTTGATCATCTCGGCATGGTTATGGTTTCGCAGGGCACCTCGCCAAAATGATCCGTTGCTAACGAGTCTCGACGATTTAAGAATCAATTTGAGACGCATTGAACAAAATCTCAAGGAAGATTTTAAGAATAATCGGGAAGAGAATGCTTCCATAGCCAAAGATAACCGCATTGAGCTAAATGAAACTTTGAACGCTTTTAGGGCGGAATTGGCACAAACCTTAAAACTCATTACCGAACAAACGCATGAGGCGTTGAAAGAAATGAATGAGACACTTTCAAAAAAAACAGAGGCTTTGACCATCAAAATGGATGACAATAACCAATCGAATCGCGATACGATGACTGCTAACTTAAAAGAATTTGCCACTGAACAACGCACTAAAATTGACGAATTGACAAAAGAGCAACGGGAACTTAATGCTAAAACCGTTGAGCAGTTAGAAAAAATCACCAACAAAGTAGAAGAAAAAATTGCAGCGCTTCAGAATCAGGCTAAAGAGGAGAATACAGTGATGCGAAATACATTGGAAAATGTGTTGACTCGTTTTCAGGAAACGTTAGATAAGAACATCAACTCGTTCAATACCTTGCAAAAAGAGAAATTTGAGCAGTTGGAAATCAAACAAACGGAATTGGTAAAAAGCACCGAAACAAAGTTAGAATTCATCCGCATCACCGTTGAAGAAAAATTAGAAAAAACACTCAGTGAACGGCTTGGTCAAAGTTTTGAAACCGTTGGCAAACAATTGATCGAAGTGCAAAAAGGATTAGGCGAAATGCAAACGCTGGCTCAAGATGTTGGCGGATTGAAAAAGGTGCTGAGCAATGTGAAAATGCGCGGCGGCATTGGCGAAGTGCAATTAGCCATGCTTTTAGAACAAATCTTAGCCCCCGATCAATATGAAGCCAATGTCAAAACAAAAGCTGACAGCAACGATTTGGTGGAATTTGCCATTAAGCTACCCGGACGCGACGACAACAACAAACAAGTATGGTTGCCGGTCGATGCCAAGTTCCCTAAAGATGTCTATGAACAATTGCAAAGCGCTTATGATTTAGGTGATTTGATGCAAATTGAGGCTGCTCAAAAAGCTTTAGAACTCACCATCAAAAAAATGGCAAAAGACATCAACGACAAATACTTGGATCCACCTAATACCACTGATTTTGGAATTATGTTTTTGCCATTTGAAGGTATTTACGCTGAAGTGGTACGCAAAGCAAGTCTGCTTGAAGAACTGCAACGAACCTATAAAGTCATTGTAACCGGTCCAACCACCTTGGCAGCCATCTTGAATAGTCTGCAAATGGGTTTTCGGACGTTGGCCATTCAACAACGAAGCAGCGAAGTATGGAAAATTCTGGGCGCAGTGAAAAAAGAGTTTGAGAATTTTGGTGGCTTGATGCAAAAAGCACAAAAGAATATTCAAACGGGGCTTGATCAATTGGATGATGTGATGGGCAAACGCACAAAAGCCATTCAACGAAAACTCCGAAGCGTTGAAACACTCACTGAATCGGAAACAAAATTATTGCTTTCAGATGTGACTGACGATGATTATGCCGAATGACCATCCCTTGTTGTCAGATTTTTGTTTTTGGAATTGAGCGCTTGTCATAGGATGGATGTTTCGACCGAGGGGAAATGGTTCAAAGGAGTTTCTAAGTATTTGATAATTAAGCTAAAGATGGCATTGGAGAATTCCTTTCCTTTTTTATGGAGTTAATGAAACATTGGAACGCAAGTATTCAATGGTGAAGCATTTTGATCCTTAAAACAAGTGCAAATTTTTTTCGAAAAAAATAATACAATGGCTAAATTAATTTTTATACCTTTGCAGTCACAAACCAAAAAATATAATAATCGTGAGTTTACTTAGCGAAAAAATGTCATTGTTTGATGCTCCGCAGAAGTATCAGGCAGCTGGAGTTTATCCTTACTTTCGTGCCATTGAGTCGGATCAGGACACCGTTGTAACCATTAATGGTAAACCGGTTCTGATGTTTGGATCAAATAGCTATCTGGGATTGACAAATCACCCGCGTATTAAAGAAGCCGCTATCAAAGCAGTGGAAAAATATGGTACGGGTTGCGCCGGTTCACGCTTTTTGAATGGAACGCTTGATATTCATCTTGAACTTGAAGACCGCTTGGCTAAATTGGTTCACAAAGAACAAGCCTTAGTGTATGCAACCGGATTTTCTGTCAATTCAGGCGTCATTCCTTGTTTAGCAGGGAAAGATGATTTTTTGCTGTATGATGAATTAGACCATGCGTCCATCATTGAAGGGCGACGTCTTTCGTTTGCCAATCAATTGAAATACAAGCACAATGACATGGAGTCATTAGAACGTCAATTGAAACGATGTGAACCTGACAAGGTGAAGCTGATTGTTGCCGATGGCGTTTTTAGCATGGAAGGAGATATAGCCAAACTTCCCGAAATGGTGGATTTGGCAAAAAAATACAATGCTTCCATCATGATTGATGAAGCACACTCTTTAGGTGTTTTTGGTCAGACAAGCGCCGGTATTTGTGAGCATTATGGATTGATTGACGATATAGATGTCATCATGGGAACATTCAGCAAATCGTTAGCTACCATAGGTGGTTTTGTTGCTGCCGATAAAAACATCATCAACTTCTTGAAGCATAACTCACGTACTTTAATTTTTAGTGCCAGCATCACGCCGGCTTCCACAGGATGCGTTTTGGCAGCTTTGGATGTGATGGCTGAAGAAACTTGGCGTAAAGACCAGTTATGGGCTAATACGCATCGTGCCTTAGATGGTTTCCGCAAAGCAGGATTTGATATTGGTAAAACGGAAACTCCGATCATTCCGTTGTTTGTGCGTGACAATGCTAAGACATTTTTACTTACCCGAAAATTGATGGATGACGGAATTTTTGTGAATCCGGTTGTATCTCCCGCTGTACCGCCTGAAGATACCTTGATTCGTTTTTCATTGATGGCCACACATACTTTTGAACAAATTGATGAAGCCATTGAGAAAATTACACGTCATGCGCGATTGCTTGGCATTATTCCATAAATGACCAATTTATTTTCATTTGTTTGAAATAGAAAAAATGGATGATTCTTGTTCTGAATTTCAAAACATGAGTCATCCGTTTTTTTTTGTTCTCTTTTCTGCAATGATTGTTTTCTTCAATGTTGTTGTTGGATGCTTTGTAAAATGGCATAAGTTTCGCTGATGCTGTGAACGGAGTCAATAACGACGGAACGTCTGTTTTTCACTTCGCGCAGTTGACAACGGTGTGGATGTTGGCTCAGAAACGTCAATAATTTACCAAATATTTCCGATTGATAGTAAACAGATTGTGGATTAGAAACCAGATAAGCAATCCATTTGTCATTTTTCAAAATCATTTTTTCGATCCCGAAGGTTTTGGCAAGCCAGCGGAGACGAACCACTTGAATCAATTCTTTTCCCTGATCAGGAATAGGACCAAATCGATCAATCAGCTCGTTTTCAAACGCACTCAGTTCATTTTCATTGGCGATGTTGTCCAACTGTCGATATAGGTTCATTCGTTCTGAAACGCTTTCAATGTAAGAAGTCGGGAACATCATTTCAAAATCCGATTCAATTTGACAGTCAGCAACAAACTCGGTTGTTCGATGTTTTTCTTCATCCACTTGCTGATAAAGAGCCGCAAATTCTTCATCTTTTAATTCTTGTACCGCTTCGTTCAAGATTTTTTGATATGTTTCGTAGCCTAATTCGGCAATAAATCCGCTTTGTTCGGCTCCAAGCATGTTTCCTGCTCCCCGAATATCCAAATCCTGCATGGCGATATTGAAGCCACTGCCTAAATCCGCAAAATTTTCGATCGCTTGCAATCTTCTTCTTGCTTCAGATGTTAACAGTTCTTCTGGAGGCGTGAAAAGGTAACAAAAAGCCTTTCGATTACTGCGTCCCACGCGTCCTCTCAATTGGTGCAAGTCACTCAAGCCAAATTGATGCGCCTGATTGATGATGATCGTATTGACATTGGGCATGTCAATGCCTGATTCAATAATTGAAGTGGAAATAAGCACATCGTATTCATAATCAATGAAATCTAATATAACTTGTTCCAATTTTTCAGGAGTCATCTGTCCATGAGCTACCGCAATGCGTACTTCGGGCAGTAGTCGTTTGACTCGTGCTTCCATCTCGTAAATGGAATGGATGCGGTTGTGAACGAAAAATACTTGTCCGTTACGATCCATTTCGTACGTGATGGCATCTCGAATCAGGTTTTCATCAAAAGAATGCCATTCAGTTTGAATTGGATAGCGATTGGGTGGGGGCGTATTAATGATAGATAAATCACGTGCTCCCATAAGCGAAAATTGGAGTGTGCGAGGTATTGGCGTGGCTGTCATGGTTAAGGTATCGACATTCACTTTCAACTGTCTTAATTTTTCTTTGACAGAAACGCCGAATTTTTGTTCCTCATCGATAATCAGAAGGCCTAAATCCTTAAAATGAATTTGGTTGCTGATTAGTTTATGTGTGCCGATTAAAATATCAATTTGTCCTTCTTTCAGTTTTTGCTGCAGTTGCTTTACCGCTGCGGCTGAACGGGCACGACTAAGGTAATCGACTGTGCACGGAAAATCTTTCAATCGTTCGCTAAAAGTGCGGTAATGTTGTGCCGCCAAAACGGTTGTCGGAACCAGCACAGCCACTTGTTTGCCGTCAGTGGCAGCCTTGAAAGCTGCACGAATAGCAACCTCTGTTTTCCCGAAACCAACGTCGCCACAAACCAATCGATCCATTGGAAGCGTTGATTCCATGTCTTGTTTTACTTCTTGAGTGGCTTTGGTCTGATCGGGTGTATCTTCGTAAATAAAAGAGGCTTCGAGTTCTTGTTGTAAATAACTGTCGGGCGAATAACTGAATCCTTGTTCTGCCCGACGTCGAGCATATAGTTGAATTAATTCGCGTGCAATATCTTTGACTTTTTTCTTTGTTCGTTCTTTCAAGTGTTCCCATGCACCACTGCCTAACTTGTTGATACGTGGCGCTTCGCCTTCTTTTCCTTTGTATTTTGAAATGCGGTGCAACGAATGGAGACTGACAAAAATCAAGTCATCATCTTTATAGATCAATTTAATGACTTCTTGTCGTTTCCCGTTCACTTCGGTGCTGATTAGTCCGCCAAATAAACCAATGCCATGATCCACATGGACAACGTAATCGCCAATATTGAGTTGGTTTAATTCTTTTAACGTCATGGCGACTTTTCCCGTGCGTGCGCTGTCCGATCGCAACGAATATCGATGAAACCGATCAAATAACTGGTGATCGGTGTACATGCAGATGGATAAATCATGGTCAATAAATCCTTCATGCACTGTTTTTAGGAGCGGGATGAAAGTGATCTGATCACCCCGATCGTGAAAAATGGCGGCAATGCGGTCGTGTTGTTTTTTGCTGTCACTGCACACATAAAGTTGGTAGCCTTCTTCCATTTTTTCTTTGAAATGAGCACTGACCAAATCGAAGTTTTTATGAAATGGCGGTTGCAATGACGTGTTAAATAAAATATCGGTATCAATCTCAAAAGCAGGATGCAACCCGATTTCTACGGTTCGGAAAACGGCTGTGAGTTGATCCATATCAGTGCCATTGATAAACAGATTTAACGATTTATGTTCTTCGCTTTTTGATTCATTGGTTTTGACCAGCAGATCGTCGTATAAACTGTTCATCCGTTGATGAGCAAACCTATAATTGGAAAAAACCAGGATGGCGTCAGATGATATAAATTGAAAAAATGGGATCATTTCGTCGCTTTCTTGTTGCTTTAAGTCAGAAACAATGGAGGCCTTTGAAATGGTCTCTTTTGAAAGTTGAGATTCAATATCGAACGTTCGAATGGATTCCACTTCCGATCCAAAAAAGTCAATTCGAAACGGATTTTCATGAGAAAAAGAAAAAACGTCTAAAATGCTCCCTCTTATTGAAAACTGTCCGGGTTCATAGACAAAATCGACTTGCTCAAATCCATATTGAATCAGCAGATCAATGACAAAGTGAGTGTCAACTTGCTCTCCAACATGCAAGGTTAAAGTATTGTCATTTAATCCATTAGAATTAATTACTTTTTCTGCCAATGCTTCAGGATAAGTTATCACCAACGCTGATGGTTGACTTGCCAAATGCTGCAGTACTTCCGTTCGAAGTATTTCGTTCGCAGCATCCGTCTTCCCCTGAACAAAGGTGCGTTTGTAGGAGGACGGGAAAAAGAAAATAGTTTCTTCGCCAAGTAGTTGCTTCAAATCATTATACAGATAACCGGCTTCCTCAGCTTGATCAGACACCACAATCCATGTTTGAGGCTGTTTTAAATACAACGAAGCAAGAGCAATTGATCGCGCCGATCCCAATAAACCTTGAATGTTGAGATGTCGCCCGGAAGAATTCAACCATTTCTCAATTGAAACTATTTGTGGATGAGCGGCATATAACGTTAGTATTTCTGAAAGTTCCATAAGTGATACAAAGGTAAGAAAAAAGCTTTTTGCATGAAGCATCCTTCTTTTACTTTGCTCTTTTTTAGCTTATCCTGAATTGGGTGGTTTTAAAAAATGATCGGATAAAATGAGTTTGATTTTCTTTTTTTTAGAATTTGTTTTATCGATATCCTTCATCTGTCAGCATATCACCTTGAGATAATCATTCAACAAGAGAAAATAAAGTGACAAATGATTACAAAATCAATTAAAATGATGTATCTTTGTTATAAAAAAGAGCTAATCGGTGATGCAGATGAATGAAATAGCAATTAATGTAACTCTTTACTAAAAAGCGATTCATGGTTAAATGATCAATGTAAGAAAAGCACTTTCGTTTATATTCTTTATTTTAACAAATTATTAATCTTTCTCATTATGAAAACTGTTACGCTTTCTTTACTCCTTTTGTTGTTTACGTCTTGGTTTGTTCGTGCTCAAGTGGTGAATCCAATTCCAAATGGAAATTTTGAAAAGTGGGATTCTATTGTCTATCAGCAGCCGACATTTTATGGAATGAGCAGTAATGAAGAATCCTATTATTATGTTGGTATGCCTAACGTAACGCAGGTTCCTTCTAT
>Ga0315298_1009850_pt1 | contig 11665 bp, 10 predicted proteins | sample WHS_1_MG_FD_203077 | JGI IMG/M metagenome (GOLD analysis project Ga0315298, IMG submission 203077) | Extremophilic microbial mat communities from Washburn Hot Springs, YNP, Wyoming, USA - WHS_1_MG | ecosystem: Environmental > Aquatic > Thermal springs > Hot (42-90C) | place: USA: Wyoming... | reverse complement strand
TGGACTTGAAGAATTCAACATCAAAATGGGACATGAAATAGCACTTGAAATTTCCAGTGCAAAAAAAGAAGGAAGAAAAATTATTTTGATTCTTCCTGTTGGTCCAATGGGAATGTACAAATGGGCAGTCTATTTTCTGAAAGAATGGGATGTTTCCTGTGAACATGTTTATGGATTTAATATGGATGAATGGAGCGATGCCGAAGGTAATACACTTCCTTCTACCAATCCTGGTGCGTTCCAGAATGCAATGGAGCAAGCATTTTATGGACCCCTTGGAAAATTAACTGTTCCTGAAAAACAAAGAAATTTTGCTACAAGGAAATTACTTCCTACGTATCCTGAAAAAATTTCAGAGTTGAGAAATCAAGGAGCAAAACTTGTTGTGATATTCGGGATAGGAAGAGTATTTCACATTGCCTTCTGGGAACCGCACTTTGCTGCAGAATTTAAAAATGAACAAGATTGGAAAAAGCAGGAGTATCGACTTGGTGCAAAATTACATCCATTGACAATTGAGCAGAATGCAATCACAAGTTTTAAAAGCAGAACAACACTTGTACCCTGTTTTGCAAACACCATTGGACCAGGAATTTTTCTGAAGGCAGATAAAATTATTGGTGGATGTGATGGATCTCTTGGCAGAGGAATGATGTGGCAGGGTATGAGTTTATGGGTTACCCTGCGATATGGTCCTGATATATGGGTTCCAAGTAGTTTTATGCCAACATTGCCTGGAAAACTTTTCTTCTTAAAAGAGCTTGCTGGACCTCTTGTTGCTGAATGCAATTAAAAAAGGGAGGGATTTATTTCCCTCCCTTTTTTTGGGTATGAGCGATGGCTTACTTTGTCTCCTGTGTCTGCGGATTACCCTGTTGATTTTTCTTCTGCCATCTTTCTTTCATTCTTTCTCTCATTTTCTCTCTCATCTCTTTATATTTTTGTTGTTGCTCAGGAGTGAGAACCTGACTAATCTGTTCATCTGTTGTTTCCATAATTGTTCTCATCTTTTCTCTTTTTTGCTCGGGATTTAAGCTTGTATCTTCCTTGAGGGCTGAAAGTTGTGAACGTCTGCTTTCAAGAATTTCTTTAATCTTTGCTTTTTGGTCGTCAGTTAGATTGAGCTGAGAATACATTTCCATGCCCATTTCGCCATGCTTCTTTTGAAAACCTTGTCCAGGTTGACCTTTACCATGTATACCCGCTCCTTGTGCATTTTCTGCGGCAACAACTATACAGACGGCCATGAAAACTACTGCTGCGGCTATTAACAGAATTTTTTTCATCTTTTTTCACCTCCTTTCGAGGTTGTTCTAACATTTTGACGGCAAAAATAAGATATGGTTTAGTATGTTTGACCAGGTCTCGCTTGTATCATAAAATTTATGTATGAACGAGGTATTCGGATTTTTCATTTCGGCTTTTGTTATAATTTTTTTTGCAAGACCGGTTGCTGTTTTTTTTAAGATTCCAACACTGGTTGTATATATTCTTGGTGGGATTCTTACTGGTCCTTCAGGATTAAACATTATCAGGGATATTGCATCGTTACGATACTTTTATGAACTGGGAATTATTCTTCTGATGTTTTCTGCTGGTCTCGAACTTAAACTTGGAACGTCTGGAAATTCGAAAATCTCATTGAAAATTTTATATCTCTTCAATATGATTTTACCTGGAATTTGTGGATTTTTCTATGGATTGTTTGCAGGCAAATATTTCAATATTCCTGCTTCCATTTTTATAGCATTTTATATGATAACCCTTTTCTCTTCTCCTGCTGTGGAAGTTACTGCTCATCTGTTTCGTGAGTTTATGAAAAAAATGGACTACACCAAAAGGATTTTTTCAAGGCAATTGATTTTCAGTTCAGTACTTGCTGATGTAACAAGTTTATTTATATTTACTGGAATCACGGCATTTTATGTTCTTAAAAATCCATTTGACTTTATGAAATTTATTGTCTTTGCCTTTGTATTTTTCTTTATTGTGCTGAAAGGATTACCTTTTATACAGGAGAAGGTGTTAAGCAGGATCAAAGGAATGAATACATCAGAAGATGAGACCACTACGTTGATAATGCTTGTGATCATTGTTGTCGGAATAGGAGCATTTCTTAATATTCCTCCGATTGCCTGTGCCTTTTTTGCTGGAATTTCTCTCGCAAATATCAATATCAATAGACGGGTAAAAAACAACATTGATTTTCTTACAGTTAATATTTTTATCCCGATTGTTTTTATCATTGTTGGGGCAAAAGTGAATCTTGGTATTTTCGGTGTGGCTGAAAATTTTTTACTTTCTGTTGTGACAATAATTGTCTTCTCGCTTTCAAGAATTCTTTCTATTTATGCTGTAACAAGAATGTATGCATTTACTCCAAAAGAATCTCTGGGATTTGGTTTTTCAGCATTACCGCAATTAACCGGAACCATTGCCATTGCCATAGTATCACATGACATTGGAATTCTTCCGGATGTGCTATTTAATTCAGTAATAATTTTGTCCATTATTACAACAATTCTGGGTCCATTTTTTGCACGTTTGTTTTTGTTCCCTGGAATAAAGGGACAGGAGTTTGAATTTTTTGTTGAGGATTTTACCCATTTTGACATAAAACCTTTTAATCTTTTGACTCCGATTTGTGATATTGCCAGAAAATTGCGGGATACAGAATTGTCTGTATATCCTGTTGTTGATAGTAATGGCATTTACAAGGGCGTAATTCATCTTGATGATGTTAGAGACACCATGTTTAATGAAGAAATTTCCTGTCTTGTGATTTCTGCTGATGTGATAGATAATAATTACCCATCACTTGAACGTCATGCAACAATGCAGGATGCAATTTCTTTTTTCACCCGTCGTGGGATCCATGCAATACCCATTGTTGAAACAGTTGATGGTTACCCTTTCTACACCGGTATGCTTTTGTTGCAGGATATTTTGCCTGAAATGGAAAATATTCGCAAATAATTTTACATCTTCAGGTATTTCTTTATTTCATCAACATTACCGACGGTCTTTTTAGGGTTATGAGCAAAATATTCTCTCACCAATTTCTGCGTGAGTTCTTCTCTTTTCTCATAAAGACGTTTCAAAGCCCTTGGCTTTCGTTTTGCAAGCGCATAATGAGTGATGATTGGTAAAGCAACAGTTGAATCAAGGTAACAGACAATTGCATCAGGAAGCATTGTTGGATCAACTTTTCCCCATGACACTGCTTCGTGAGGTGTTGCACCTGATAATCCTCCGGTATCAGGTCTTGCATCTGTAATCTGGAAAAAGTAATCGTGGCCAACTTCTTTGATGCGAAGGATTTCCTGAATCTGCGGTTCTGTCTGAAGTAAAAAGTTTTTTGGACTTCCTCCTCCCACAAGAAACGCAGCTGACTTTCCGCCTGTCCTTTTTGCATTCAAAACAATGGCTGTTGTATCATTTACATCAATGCTCGGGTTGATTTTCAATTTATTACCCTCTATTTCAAGACCAGCAATATTCATTCCTATTGTTGAATCACCCGGGGAACTTGTAAAAAGGGGAACTCCGCATCTATATGCTGCGGCAACGATTGATACACCATATTGATTATTCGCTTTCTCGAATTCATTTGCATACTTACCGAGCAGGTAATAAAATTCGCACGTTCCCATTTCTCTCTGGAATTCAGGTTGAACAAGAATTGATCTGAGGATACTGTCGGTTTCCATGAGGCAATCAGTGTAACCAAGAAAAATATCATAAATCCTTACGACATCATTTTTTCTCAAATCAGCATCATCAACAAGATGTGAACCAACAAAAAGCGGAAGGTTAAATGCAAAATGGAGGTCATGGTATAAATTCGCCCCTGTTGCCACAATCCAGTCAACAAACCCTGCTTCAATGAGAGGGACAATACAGCTTGGTCCAAGTCCAGCAGGAGTTAATGCCCCTGCCAGGCTCATTCCAACAGTAACATCATTTTCAAGCATTTTTTCTGTAAAAAGACGGCATCCTTCTTTTAATCTCGCAGCGTTATAAGCAAGAAAAATATTATCAACAATTTGTTCAACAGTTTGTTTCCCATTGATTTTTGGCGGTAGAATTCTTGGACCAGAAAGATACTTTGCTTTATGAGGGCATTTCTTTTTTTTCATCCAGTCAGGCAGATCACTTAAATTTTCTCTAATTCTATGCTCCCGTTTCATATCAACCTCCTTTGTTGAGAACAACGGTTTTCGTGGGCGGAATACTGTTGAAATTGGTTGCTGTCGCAAGGGAATATGCTCCTATATTTTTGATATAAACAATATCACCTATTTCAAGTTCTGGAAGTTCCTCACTGATAGAAATCACATCAAAGGAGTCACATGTTGGACCTGCAAGTGTAGATAATTGCGTTGTTCCCTTTTTAAGCACCCTGTATTGATATTTGCAATGGTCATAAACAATTCCAGACAGACATCCATACACCCCATCGTCAAGATAATACCAGTGTTTATTGTTCCTTATTGATTTACCAATCACCCGGGTGATCAGTGTACAAACAGGTCCTGCAATAAATCTTCCGGGCTCTGCAATAATTCTGATGTTTTTATCAAACAATCTGTCGATTTCTGCCCTTATTCTTTCAGCCATGGAAGGAAATGGATCATCTTCGTCATCAAAATGTTTAATGGGAAAGCCACCGCCAATGTCAAGAATTTCAAGTGGAATTTTCTTCAACAGTGCATCATGAAAAATGATTGAAGCAATTTCAAGTGCTTCAATGAAATTACTGACTTCCGTACACTGGGAACCCACATGGAAACTTACTCCAACTGGCTTCAGTCCAAGTTTGAATGCCTTAATCATTAATGGCACAGCATCTGCTGGTTCAACACCAAATTTCAAGGACAGTTCAACAACTGAACCAACGTTTGGAACCTTTATTCTCACAATTACACGTGCTCCAGGGAATAGTTTTGCAATCTTGGTAAGTTCATATTCAGAATCAAATGTCATTAAGTCAACATTGAATTTTTTTGCAAATTTTATTGCTTCAGGTGATTTGACAGTGTTTGCAAAAACCAATTTTTCTGAACTTGAACCTAATTTTAGAACCGTTTTTATTTCATTTATTGAAGCAACATCAAAACCCAGTTCCATTTTGATCAGGGTTTTTAATATTGAAGGATGCGGATTTGCTTTCACAGCATAGTGTGGCTCAACCCTTGGTAAGAATTCACGAAATATTTCTACCCTCTTTTTTAATTCAGGAATAGAAATCAAAAACAGTGGTGTTCCGTGTTTTCTGACAAGTTCCTTCATTGTTCTTTCTGAAATTTCCTTTGTTTTTTCTGTCATTTGAGTCCTCATTATTTAAAATACACAGGAACCCAGACAATCATACTGGATTTACCCCTGTTTGACCATGCATAATATGGAATTGCTAGAAATGTTGTTTTTACAAAATCATAATTTTGAAACCCTGCCTGATACAGCGGAAGTCGTTTTTTATTCAGCATACCATAACCACTGATTGTTATAATTCCACCAAGAATATCGGATAAATTTTCTTTCAGATTCTGATCCGGAATATAAAAGAAGTTGAACACATCAAAATTGTTGTCAATACTCTCAAGACAATAAACAATTGGTCCTTTTTTGATTGCAAGACAATTTCTACATGACTCAATTGCAGGATTTGTTGAATAAAAATAACTTTTGACATCAAAATTAATTTCAATGCAGGTTTCTTTGTTGATATCGATCTTCCAGTAACAACCACAGTCAACCTTCATTTGATTTTTCCCAATTTTGATCAATGTGTTTTCACTCCAGTGTGGAATTCTGAATTTAATTGTTATCATTTTATTTTTTTCTGGTATTATTTCCACAAGTACCTTTCCATTCCAGGGATAATCTGTTTTCATGTTAATATTAATGTTATTGCCATCGGGTAAAACAATGGTGGCACTGTTACGATCATAAAGATTGACCCAGACTTCATTTTCACCTGCGGTATAAAAATAACCAGGTAACTGTGCAAGGAATCTCTGGAAATTTGGAGGACAACAGGTTGTCGAATACCACTGTTTTCTTTCATGGTTGCCCAGTGAAGCAAGTGGATTAACATAAAAATAACTTGCACCTTCCAGTGACACAGATGCAAGAAAAGCATTGTAAAGCGTGTTTTCAAATAAATCAAAATACTCAGATGAAGGTTCAATTAAAAACATTCTATACAGCCACATCATCAGTGAAATTGAAGCACATGTTTCACAGTATGCCATCAAATTGGGCAGTTCATACTTAAATCCAAATGTCTCTCCCTGGTATCTTGCACCTATTCCACCTGTGACATAGTATTTATGCATTTTCAGGTCATCAAAAAGAAACTTTATTTTCTCCCAGTATTGCGGGTTTCTGGTTTCAGCATAATAATCAGTTGCACCAGAAAGTAAATACATCATTCTTACTGCATGTCCTGTAATTTCATTAAATTCAAGAAAACTTTTATTTCCAAGATGTACATATGGCTTTGAAAGTAAAATACCTGCAAGATTTAAATATTTTTTGTTTCCAGTAGTTCTGTATAACTCAACAAGTGCCATTTCAACTTCAGGATGCCCATCAGTTTCTTTAATTTTTTTTGATTCATAAAGTTTACAGATGTAATCAGCCCATTTGATGGCAATGTCAATAAAATTTGTTTTTCCAGTGGATCGATAATGGGCAATGGCTGACTGGATGAGATGTCCACCACAGTAAAGTTCGTGGCTATTTTCGAAATTTTTTAATCTCAAGTTCTTGTAAGCACCCGTGTAATATGTGTCAATATAGCCAGATTTTTCCTGTGCCTTTGAAATCAAACAAATTAACTCATCAAGTTTATCAATATTTTCTTGATTATCTTTGTTCTGTGTATCCCATGCAACTGCTTCCATCCATTTATATAAGTCAGAATCAGTGGCGAGTCGTCTTGTGATCTCACCTTTTTTTAAACCTGCACAGATTCTGAAATTGTCAATTGTTCCATATTTTTCAAACAAATTAAAAAGTTGTGGAATATTTTTATTTCTATTTATCTCCATATATTTTTCAAAAAATCCGCTAATATAAACATTTTCAACCGGAACAGGAGAAACCTTCATTAAAGAATTTTTTTGTCGTTTTATAATCACGCTATCCATTTTTTCTTTTTTTGTACGACTATTATAATACATCAAACAACATTTTAATGTCTTTCAGTTCCTGGACTTAATCAGCCCACAGAAAAAATTAAAAATTTTTTAACAAATTGAGGTTTGTTCAACACACTGGCTGAACTGTTTTTTAAATTCATCTACTGATAATTTCGCCACCCTGCTTATTTCTGATAAAAGTTTTTCATTATGAAAATCTGTTTTTTCAAGTCGTATCATCATACTTCTTGCGGCACTGTAAAGGTCTGATTTTATATCTACCTTTCTTACTGCAGTTTTGCCAGTTTTCGGGTCAAGAATCTCGTCAAATGGAATGGGTACAATTTTTCCTGCCTGACTGGAGATCAGTGCACCTGTTTTATACTGATATTCTGTTTTGTTAAGAAGGTATCTTACAGCACCGCAACCGAGTTGATGAGTATATTCAACATCAAATGGTATGGGCTTTGCGCACCTCAATTCATAACCAATTGTGACATCAATAAACTGTGCCTTTTCTCCCCTTCCTTTAAATCTCTGATTTAATGTTCTTTTGATTATCAGACATAGAGGAACTTCAGCCATTCTGAAATGTCCATGTTCATCATATTCAACAATCGCAAGTGGGTTGTCTTTGAGTTCTTCCTTTAAAAGGTCTCCTACGCCTTCTGCAATAACGCAAACCCCATAGTCCTGTCCGAGTGCCTTTGCTTTAAATATAGCACCCTCAATAATTGAACATACATCGTTGATTGTTGGTTTTGTTTTAAATTCTTCAGGAATTATTGTTAGTGTTGCTCCACCAGCAATTCCCATACCAAGAGCAAGATGCCCTGCTGTTCTACCCATGGCAACAACAAGATACCATCTGTGTGTTGTTCTTGCGTCCTCAAGCAAGTTTGCTACCAGTTCTGCACCAACATGTCTTGCAGTATGAAAACCGAATGTCGGCATATTTGAAGGCAATGGCAGGTCATTGTCAATTGTTTTTGGAACATGAGCAACACGAATAGCGCCACCTGCAAATTTGTATGTCTGACTTGCACTAAACGCAGTGTCATCGCCACCAATGGTGATAAGATAGTCAAGTCCAAGATTTTTCAATGAGTTTACAACGTTTTTCATCTTTTCTTCACTTTTCGTTGGATTTTCTCTTGATGTATTCAAAATAGAACCACCTTCAAAGCGGCTTTTTATAACATCACTTTTTGAGAGGTTTTTTACATGCGAAATGTCTCCCTGAGAAAGCCACTTGAAGCCATCATAGATTCCTATTACCTGCAATCCATGATTAATCGCTTCGATTGTTGCAGAACCGATAACACCATTAATGCCCGGTGCTGGACCACCTCCAACAAGAATTCCAATCCTTCTTCCATCAAAACCCATTTCTCCCTCCTGTTATCTGGTTTAAATTCCAAAATCTTTTAATTTCTCAATCAAGGATTTTTTATGTTAAGATGCCTTACTGCTTTTGAGTTCAGATAATCTGGACCAAGTTTCAAGTTTTGTGGGACTTTTTTCAAAACTATACTGGTTGAATTTTCAGGATATGCACCTTTTTTAAACTGCCCGAATACATTGTCTCTGTCAACAACAATTCTCTCACAGTACTTGCCCACAATAATTGCATACTTAGAATTTTCACCACTGATTTGATTTTTTTTCAGCCAGATATCATCTGTTATATCTTCAATAAAAACTTCTGAATCACCCTGGTTCTTGCAATTATCCTTTATTATATTTGAGTCAATCAAATTTCTATGACCTCCCATTACTCTGTCAGCGGGTCTAAAATAAATACCGTATCTGCAATTGTTTGAGATTGTGTTGTTTCTGATGATGTGGTCTGTATCTCTTGCTCCTATAGAAATCCCATCATTACCATTTCCCATAATCTCACAATTTTCCAGCAGTGTATATGTCACTCGAAGGCAATAAAACACACCATCTTTTCCATTATTGGTAATTTTACATTTACTCATAACAACCCCTGCAGAACCACTACCAGGATGAAGCCCTGAACCACGGTTATTATTAATCTCGCAGTTTGATATTTTTAAATTTGTACACTGTTGAAAACTGAGGCCATCACCGTTGTAATTTGATATAAAAACATTTTCAATGTCTATGTTATGGCATTGCAAAAGAAAAATTCCACCACCCCTGCACCCATCAATAAAAAGATTTTCATCAGCGTTTCCATCAATCATTATTCCTTTTATTACAGCATTTTTAACATAATAACCACTGACAATGGGAAAAACTGAACAAACCATGGCATTTCTAATTCTCGCATAATCGTGATTGAGCATTCTATCAATGCCAAGTTTGTCACCATCCTTCCATGTGATTGTTGCTACTGTGCCGTAAAAGCCCTTCCCGAAATCATCAAAAATATAAATACCCATTCCTTTCTTAAATAATTCAGGTTTTTCAACAGAAACATCATAATGACCATATCCAAGGTCAGCAGACAATTTTGAATATACACATTTTGCTTTCTTTAACACAGTTTTTTTACTTCCGATTATACTTACATTTGAACGAAGATGGAGGGAGTCAAACATATAAAATGTTCCATCTGAAATTATTAGTTTCCCGCCACCCTGTGATGAAAGCGTATCAATGGCTTTTTGAAGTATGACATTTGTCCCTGATTTTGCTTTTATTTCAATGGTATTGGATTTTTTCAATTTCATCGTTCTACAAAAGGTTATAGTACAAAATTACTTTGAGGTTTTTTCTTTTTCTTCTTTTAATTCCTCATATCTTTTCTCGTATTTCTTTAATGCTTCAATCAAACCTTTTGCTTGCTCAGGTATTTCAACTGCATTTCCGAAAAGAATGTCCTGAACTGTAATGCCCTTGATACCATAAAACTGTTCATTTGCCTTATCATCGTTTAAAATTACCCCCCCCTCTATCGTTGCACCTGCGTATAATCCTTTTGCCCTTGAATAAACAAGTATTGCAGTTCCTGGTCCAAGTTTTGCAGAAGCATCCCTTCCAACTGGTCCTGCTGCTGCTGATGCATCAACACCAATTTTAAATTTGGTATTCATCAGCATTTCCATTCCTTCCTTATTCATAATCAGTAGTATCGTATCAACTGCCTGTCCTCCAATTTGAACACCATAACTACCCTCGCCTGCTTTAACAAACGCAGGTGGACTCCACTGTCCTGTTTTTTCATCCTTTACAAGAGCAACTCCAAAGCCACCCTTGATTCCAAAAATAAATCCTGCTTTATATTGCTTCATAATTATCACTCCTCTGCATTTTTCAATCAATGCTGCTGGAATCTCTGTGTCAGGGGCTTCCATAATATCATCAAGTATTTCCTTTGCCTGGTCAATTCTTTTTATAAGTGCCCTCGGTGGTGCTGCAAAAACGCTTGTACACAGAAAAAGAAAAACTATAATAGATGCAATCGACCTGTACGTTTTAGAAACTTTCATACCTTCCTCCTTTTTAATCACTGTAATATTTTCTTATTTCATCAAGGGTTCTTCGTTTTTTTTCACGAATTTCATCTGATACAGGATAACCAACAGTAATCAATACATCAATTTTTCGCCTTGCTGGAATACGAAGAATTCTGTGAATTTCCTTCTCATTAAACCAACCAATCCAGCATGTTCCAAGTCCTTCATAAGTTGCCTGAAGTATAAAGTGCTCAACAGCAATACCAATATCAATCAGGTTATACTGAGTGCCACGAAAATATCCACCAAGGCATGCTGTATATCTTGACCTTTCAGTAATCACAACAACAATAACAGGTGCAGTTTTCACAAAAGAATTAAACGAATAAATTCCTGTGAAAGTATCAGATATTTTTTTTCTTGTGTCAGGATCTGTTACAGCAATAAAGCTCCATGGTTGAGAATTGCACGCAGATGGTGCAAGTCGCGCTGCCTCAAAACAGCGGTCGAGCACTTCAACAGGAATCGGCTCGGGTTTATAATCCCTTACACTCTGTCTTTTTTTCACAAGTTCAAGAAAGTCCATATTATAGTATACCACAATTTTCAACCGGCGCTGATGGTTCATATAAAAACCATGATACCATCTACGAAAAGCAGGCATTCTTATTTTGTTTGTAAAGAAAAGGTTAAAGGTATGGGAAAAATCAGGATTGGTATAATTGGATGTGGAGTAATTGGACAAGTTCACATTAGACCTGCTATTGAATCAGGACTGTATGACGTCGTTGCGGTTGCTCATACTATTTCTGAAAATGCAAAAAAGGTAAGTCAAGAATTCAACATAAAAAAATTCTATTCTGATGGCGAACTTTGTGCAGCAAAAAGAGTTAAAATTGGGCTCGTTGATTATTGATAAATAAGTTTACTCACGATTTCCACTCTTTCAAAATCAGCATTTGGTGGAACATTATCACTCATACCCAGTATAAACGACCTTCTACCCTTCAAAGGCAAAATTACTTCATTGATGTATCTGATAAAATCATCCTTTGTACCACCCTCATGACAGACAAGTACAGATGGTAT
>Ga0315298_1009849_pt1 | contig 11665 bp, 13 predicted proteins | sample WHS_1_MG_FD_203077 | JGI IMG/M metagenome (GOLD analysis project Ga0315298, IMG submission 203077) | Extremophilic microbial mat communities from Washburn Hot Springs, YNP, Wyoming, USA - WHS_1_MG | ecosystem: Environmental > Aquatic > Thermal springs > Hot (42-90C) | place: USA: Wyoming... | reverse complement strand
AAGAAACGGGAGACGATGTAATTCCTTAGTGATTTCAGGAAGTTGCCCCTTTATCTTGGCTTGTATATCAAGATGGGTCTCCTCCTTCGATCCCGCTGCCTCTGAGCCTCACGATTTCTTCGAACGTAGTCGGGATGAGAAGCCCGATAGCGCTTAAGATAACCAGGATGCCTAACCAGCCAAACTTTCAGCCTCTCATAATCATTTTGAAAATATTGAGGATTCCTCTTCCTCCAGTTTGCGTTATTATCCCTCTTTAGCGCCTTCTGACATAGAGGATCACCACAGGTCCTCCTTCTTCCCTTTATCCTTGGATCACTGGTAAGATACCTCTGACAATAAGGACATCGGTTCTCTTTCATCTCGATCTTCCCTCGGCAGTGGAATAATCTTAATCATACAAACCAAAGGAAGATGCGGGAAGAAAAAGATCAAAAAGAATAAAAAGGAAAAACCAATTTATCAATGTGTTGGAGGAATAAAAAGAAAGGAACTAAAAAAGCAGGGTTCCACCGTTATTATTTTTGGGCACAATTCCGTTATTACCAACACTGGCTAATTTTTATTTTTGTCTGCTTATCGCTGGATTAAGGGGGCATAATAACCCGCCAGTGTTGGCACTTGGGTCCATAGCAGGCCGTGCCAGAATCCGAACGCCAGGCCGCTGATGGGACAGAACAGCAGACGCGGCGTGCCCGAGGCCACCAGCATGAAAACGATCCCCATCCACACCGCGGGCCCCACCCACCCCAATGACAGCAACCACCATTTAACATTTTGGATGTCGCCGAGATAATTCCGCACGGGCGAAATATAGATCAGCAGAAACAGCGCCGCCATCACTCCCAGCATGATCAGTGGTTTCAAAGGAGAATCGGCAATCCGGGGTTTCGCAGTGTGGATCTGGGAAGCCATAGTATAACCGTGAGGGCGGAGTTCTATACAGCTCCTTCCTCTTTCCATGGTATCAATTTAGCGATTTAAAAATTCGGCGACATGAATACTCTATCATTAACGAAAGGAACATGTCCATTCTCGAGCCGGGTTTCTATTTTTTTCTATGAATCATGCTTTTAACCTGTCGGTTACCATTCTCATAAATGTGAACCATCCATCGATTCAAAGGAGAGATCTGGGAATTGAATTTGAATATGAGCAGTGCGGCCACGGTTCCCAAGGCTAAGGATCCCAGCATGTCAAATGGAAAATGGATCCCACAATATACCCTAGCCCACGCAGCGATGAAGGCCACAAAAAAGAGTACTAACCCCTGAATACGACAACCCTTGGATACAATTAAATAGACGGACGAAGCGAAAAGGAGTGTACCGTGGTCGCTTGGAAAAGAAGTCTCAGGCGCATGTAGTATAAGTGGAATACACAACCCAACCATATACGGCCGTGGATGAAAGTATAAGAACCCAATTAGTTGGTTCAAAACTAAACCAACAAGGGATGCCTCGGTTGCTTCGACTAAGATATTTCTTTTTTCAGCCTCCGAACGAAACCAAGTCATACCGAATATGAGCATAAGAAGGTATGGACCAGCTTCAGAAAAAAAGATAGCCATTCCATCTCTTAATGGATATGATCCGGCTCCTCTGTTGATCCGCTGAAAAAGGTAAAGATTCAGATATGAAAGCACTGGTTCGCCCGTTTTCCCCTATATCGGGTTTGCCACATGATGGATTTCATACGGCCCACCTGACCAATTTCTGAAACATCCTTTCCCTCATCCAATCTTTTCAGAGATCTTTCTCAAATCGATAGCCACATGTGCCTCTGCAAAGAGCCACTTCATCAATGTCTCTTTGGTCTATAGGAAACGCTTTGCAGACCTCCGAGCGGCATTTCCCATAAATTCGGCAAAGTCGTTCTTGGGTCAGCATGGGGCATGCAAAAAGGAAAAAGCAACAGCGACCGCACTGATGGCATTCCCCTTTCCGTAACCCCAGTTGTCTCTTAACGTACTCTCTTCTCAGGTAAACGAGATAAATCCGTCTGAACTTTCCAATCAAGTGAGTCACAACACAAAATTCCCTAAGCACTTGAACTGGCCGAGGTATGTAAGATTGAATTGAACGAAACATAATCAAGCCATCAATATTATTATGGAGCTAATCAGAAAGTAAACAGATAGAATAACAAGGACCAGCCCTAACACAAAATAGATCCGCCGCATGACTCTGTTCGATAAGAACCGTTTTACCCAATGCACTACCATGGCCAAAACCGTTAAATAGGATGCAAGCCCTAATCCACCAAAAAAGAGGAAGGAGACGGAGATGGCCGGAGTAAATGTATTGACCAAACTTAAATCTCTTGCCACCTGAACCCCGATGAGCCACCAGAAGACCATCATCGGGTTGGTTATAGCGAGTGAAAAACCCGTGATGAAAGAGAGTTGTCTGTTTTTCAGAACAGACCGGGTAAAGTCCATGATATGGGGTTTAGCGACTTCCTTAAATGTGAAGAAAGCCAAAATCCAGAGGATGACTGCCCCAACCAGCTCAAAAATGGCGATTACGATTTGATTCTTTAAAAAAGGTGCGACTCCGAACAGAGCAATAAAGCCATACATGACATCAGAGGAAACAGAACCCAAAACGACCATTAACGCGGCCGGCAGTTGATTGTAAAGGGAGCGTTTGGCAATCTCGATTTGGGTCGCGCCGATAGGAATAGCAGTGAAGAAACCCATAATATAGACAAGAAGAAATGATAAAAATGTTTTCATTAGCTTCCGATATAAAGTAAAAATAGCGGATCGTTACACTTTCATTTTGTTTCCAAATGAGAAAAGGGAGTCTTCTTGATGCTGCTTAAATAGGACCCTATATCGACGACAATTTTCTCAGTGTCTAAAGAGTGAAAGCAGCGCACGGTTTTGCAAGTTTTTGCCATTTTGTTAATACAGGTAATATTGCGGCATGGGCTCCTCGCAATATAGACGTATGAAGGCGCTTCCTGATTGGCTGGAAGAAATCCTGGGAGATTAGAGTCGTAACCGTAAATGCGGGCACAACTTGCCCCAAAGATCGAGAAAATGGCTGTCCTGTTCCTGAACTCGTAGTTTTTGGATCTCGCATACTTACGCGCTGCAGCAATGTGTAAAGGACCGGTATCTCCAGTTATAAATACATCAGAAAAATCAATCAAGGCCGCATAAGAATCCAGCGGCATAGATGGGGGAATAATGGCCACTTTACTTCGTTTGGAAGGCGGTAAAAGATTTAGAAGCTTCATTTCAATGTCCTTTGCAGTGTGACCAGCCCCGAGTAACATAGGAACCGGCAATTGTGTTAGCTTTTTTATTATGGAACCTTGTAATTGGAAAGGTATCCGACTGAACCGAGAGGCGGCATCCGGATTATAGAGAATCAAGGGGTTTTCCCTTAGAAGGTTTTTACTCATTAAAAAATCTTGGGCCTGTTTAATGGCACGATCCGAGAGGGTAACATTTACTCCCTTAAAAGGCTCTATTTTCTGAGGAGGCATGAAACTTAAAAAGAGATTGTGGAGGATCTGATAGATCTGATAGGCGACATGGTTTGGGCCTGCTATTCTACTTTCATTTCGAATAAATATCGAGGCAAAAGGGAAGAAGTTGATCAATCTATTCTTTTCTGCAAAAAGGCGATTGTTTTTAAGAAAAGGGCAAAAATTGAGAATGAGGTCGTATTGGCATTTCCCGAGAATACCATTTACCTGATCGAAATCATTCTCATTGGGCAAAGGGTGGCCTCGAAAGACAGGCCATAGTGTTGAAATTTCATGGTTTCCATCAATTAGGTCTACTGCAGAATGATTAATCACGTAATCGATTTCTGCATAAGGGAAAAAATCACGAAGAGCGGATATACTCGATTGTAAATTAATTGCGTCACCAATGTTCAGATCCCCTATGACCAAGATCCTGTCAAAATTCTCTATCCGCTTTAGACGCTCGATATTCTTTCTTAACGATCTCTTGATTACAAATTGATTGCCGAGCAAAGACGCAGTAATCGTATTAAGAAACAAAGCGCCGAAAGAAGGAAACGTGTCTGTGAGAAGACTCAACGTCTGGAAAAGCACTTTGTAAAATCTGTCCTGACTTATGTTATCGAATATTAGCCTAAAAAAATCCGGTTTTCTGTCACTCATTGGTTTGAGATAAGGCGGATATCTTTCCCGCCAACCCGCCTTCGGGTTATAAGGTGTAAAGGAACTCCGAGTTCCTTCTTTTTCACTGTCTCGTACTCATGATTTTGGATGAGACAGAAGACTCTTTCCTTGGATCGGAAAAACGTGACCATCTCATCGTCGCTTTCAATGTCTACAATAGGAACGATCCCAGTATAGAAATTATAGGGGCCAATCGCAAAACCTCCGTACATGCCCAGCTTATCTCCAGGTTTCATAGCTTGTTGAATCTCCTGAGATAGAAAACGGGCTGACTTATAAGGATCGACCTTAGGAAAGATGAACCGGGTGGCGTAGAAAAACGTGATTCCAACGGTAAGCACAATCAGCAGAAAGACCATCGATTTATGCTTTAGCCGGTGGGCAAGAGGGAGGAGGATACCCAAACCCAGGAGGACGAAGAGGAGGGGAGCATAACTTTTATATGGAACATAAGAAAGGTACTTCGCTCCCGTCCGTGCCCCTTTTAGAATTGCTCCAACCAGCCTTGAAGTGTGAGGATCCATCGAGAAACCAGCTACAACGGGAATTAGGTATAAAACTATCCCCATAATAAAGAGGAGAACTGCAAGAACATAGATTGGAAGAGAGATCCAGAGTTCTCTCTTCGAGTCCCGGTTGGGATTTGAAACATAGGTGTCCCAGAAGTTTCCCACCATAACAGAGACAGCAGGATAAAGAGGGAGAAGATAAATCGCCCGTTTTCCTTTGGAAAAACTGAAGAATAGAAAGATGGATACAAACCAGACGAGGAGAAAGAGAAACTCCCTCCCGATTCCTTCCTTTCTCTTTGAAAGCGCAAAGAATATAGCACCTGGGAGAAATAGAGTCCACGGCAGAAAGTCGGCGGGAAAATTTAAGAAATAATAATAGAACGGGTGAACATGAGTCCAACCTCTCGCATAGGCATCGACTGTGTGCTTAAAGAGTGTCTCCTGGAGATATGCCTTCCCACCTGAAAGTACTGCTGGAACATACCAAGAGAGTACGATAACCAGAAATAGGAGCATCCCTGGTATGAGCCTCATTCTCCTAATCCCCTTCCAGTCCTTTTGAACGGATAGATAGATCAGACTGACCAGAAGGGGGATAATAAACCCAACCGGTCCTTTGGCTAAGGTTGCCAGCGCCATACCAACATAGAACCCGAAGAACGGTAGGCCGCCCATGGGATCACCGCAGGTCTCCTTCTCTTTTCTATGTTGAACCCATAGGAGAAAACAAAGGATAGAGGCCGTCGTAAAGAAGGTGAGGGTGGTATCGATATTGCCCCGAGTAGCAAGGTAAGCAAATTCAAAGTTTGTTGCAAGGATGAAACCGGAGAGGAATCCCGTGCGAGAAGAATAAAGATTCTTCCCAAGGAAGAAAGTCAGCAGGACAGTGAAAGTCCCGAAGAGAGCGGGCGGGAATCTCACTGCAAAAGAGGTAAAGCCACCCCAGAGATAAGATGAAAGAGCGATCAGCCAGAAAAAAAGGGGAGGTTTGTCACCATAGACTCTCCCGTTAAGGTGCATTAGAATCCAATCCCCACTATTTGTCACCATCTCTTTAGCGACTTCAGCGTAGCGAGGTTCATCTGGATCCCAGAGGTCCCACCGGCCAACTTCCCATATAAAAAGAAAGAAACAAAAAACGATGAGGATGATCTGGGCCCAACGTCCTTGGAAAAACCAATCTAATTTTCGAGTCTCATTCCTATCAGAAGGAAGTGATCTCATCACAGACTCCTTATCATCTAATACTACTACGTTAAATTGATTTCCAAATAATCACAACGTCCGTATTTAGCGGCTGATATTGGTCTTTTAAAATGCCGCTCAGTTTCGATAGAAGATGGAAGTATTTGAAACCATTGGCTTTTCATTTTTAACTTGACGTAGTAGTACTAATGTTTTATTTTTTCTGACTTCTTTCTATTCTCTACCAAAGTTCTTTTTAGAGAAATTGCGAAAGAGGCGACCGAATAGATAACCAAGGCTAAAAAGAAAATGAAAATCCCGTAAAGAATCCATCCTTTTCCATAGAGGACAGGGAAAAGATTGGTAAAGGCCCATTCTTCAAATCGATCCTCCCACACATTCTGCCCTTGGGTTGTAATAATCTCTTCACTAATTTTCTCCTGCCAAACCGTTATCTTTAAAATGTGATGGAGCCGGACTCCACCGGGATCCCTGAGATGGGCGCCACCTCCCCCGGAAACAATATAATTCACCCCTTTCTTTTGCCCTCGCCAATACCCATGATAATGTCCGAAGAAACAAGCTGTCACCCTATAGCTCTCAAGAAGGGTGAAGAATTCCTCATCGGGAATTTCCCCGGATAAATGTTTAGCCAATCCGCTGGGTGGACAATGCATAAAAACAAAGACGTGTTTCTTCCCTTCTCTTCTTTTGGATAAAGTCTTCCTCAAATAACATAAATAACTTGATCGGTTCCTCGGATAGTTATTGTCACAGATGATGAAAAGGCAATTATTGACGACGAAATCAAAGTCCTTCGGCCCATAGAGCGATTCAAAAACTTCCGATGTAACTCTCCTTTCGGTTTGTTTTGTTACCTCCCGTGTATCATCGATATCGTGGTTGCCAGTAACCAGGAAGACGGGAAAGGGAAGGCTGATTTCTCTGGTCATCTCTGTCATGAAGAAACGGTGTTTCCAGATATCAGGTTTCCTAACAAAATCGCCTAAGATAATCATGAACGAGGCAGTCCACTTCTCGAGAGCCATTTCGATAAGGCTCTCTGCTGTCTCGCTTCCTTTTGTATCCCCGATGATCAGGAAAGAGAAAGGAAAACCCTTCTCCTCCAAGGTTTTCAAATTTGAAATACGATTACCTATTAAATGTTTGGAAGGAATGCTCCGATAATCCCAATAGTATTTGATCACTTTTACAGACAGAATAGTAGGGATAAGAAAGAGAATTGCAGAGGCTAACCACAAAGAGGATCTTCGATTCATTTTGAGCATATCTCCTCAATCAACCCTGTTTTCTATATCCGAACCCCAGGTAACTAAGAGTTTTTTCTTCTCCCCAATCCTTATTTATCTAAAGGTTTTATTTGTCTATGACCTCCTTAATAATGTAAGGCAATAATAAGAATAATCGGGGAAACTCAACGATAACGGACTGACAAAAATATTCATCAATAATTAACCCTAACTTTTTGAAGTGGACGGTCTTAGTAGGGAGCCATCGAGGGACCTCGAACATATATCTACGATATGATTCCCCATACTTTTCCAACAGATGGGCTTCTTCGTAACGAACCACGAGCGAGTAGAGTCCTAAATGATAGAAGAGTGTGACTGGGACAAACCACAAAAGTTCTGAGATAATCGTGGCACCGAGGCAGATTAGTACGTTTCCTATATACATAGGATTTCTAACGAATGAATAGGGACCTGAAATTGTCAATCTTTTGCGAACCTTTAGCCCGTAGTGTAGATGCTGCTGCGCCCAGAGGCGCAGGCAAAATCCAATCAAAAAGAGACATATCCCAAGTGGTTGAACCCAATAATCTTCTATTTCCCATTGAAAACAAAAAAGCGTAAAAATCAGGGGTGCTGTGACCAAAAAACCCCTATAGCGATAAATTCTGCGGAGCATTGCCATTTGAAAATTGCCTCCATCGTTAAGGTTCGAACTTTTTTGAACCACCTTCGACCCCTCCTTCTTTCTTCTTTGGCGTTCTCCAAAAGACGACATCATGAGATCTTCTTTCTCCTCATAGGAAACCCGAGTGTGAAAAGAAGAACACCCGCTCCAACGAGCAAGCCCCATTCGACCACATCGTCCTTTACTTCGCCGAGGAATTGCGACAGGATCCCCTCTGCGTTCACGGACCTGACCACCGTGGCCACCTTCCCATCGTGGACATTTACCTGTACATAGTGATGAAAGAAGTGCTCTGGGTCACGTCCCTGGAGTTCACCTCCTGCTCCACCCGTGACCGTATAGGGGACGCCCTCCCATACGCCTGAGAAATATCCATGAATGTGAGAAGCAAAGAGATGGGTGACCTTGTAGCGTCTGAAAAGATCCAAGAGATCCTTCCCTTCCCTCAGGCATTTATTGAATCCGTTCGCCCGAGGGTCGAAGGGTGGAACGTGCAAGAAGACGAAGCGGGTCTTTGAGGTTTGAGCCTTCTGTAATTCAACCTCTAGCCATTGGCGTTCCGCTCGATCAAATCCGGATTCCGTGGTTGCATCCAAAACAACAAAATAGCTTTCCCCAACTTGAAAAGTGTAATAGGTCGAACCGAAGATCTCCCGGTAATTACGAGACCCGCCATTGTTGAGGTCGTGATTGCCAATAGCCGTAAGAAGAGGGATTGCAAGGTATTCTTTCAGCTGATTGAGGAGCCGCCGATAGTGCCCTCTTTTCCCAACATTTACTAAGTCACCGAGGTCGATGGCAAAGGCTATCTCCGTCCTATGGTCTATATCGCGCAAGAGTGGCTCAAAGACTGTGCTGTTTCCTTTATTGTCCCCAAATACGGCGAAGGCAAAGCCTTCGGAATCAGATACCTTGATCCGTGAGATCTCTTTCTTGTTCCAGTCGCGGATCGGCAACGGGGCATGGCGTTCCCAAACCTGGATGCCTATAAATAGCATGATAGAAAAAGAGGCCAATATTATCTTGATGGGATGTGCTTTAAACACTTCTGTGGTCATTGAATGGAAACCGTTATTCACCGGTAGAATCCAATCTGTTTTCTAATTCCTGGATCCGTTTCTCTAAATTCTTCAACATTCTGCCCAAAATCCTGATAGCCCCTGTAAGCTGCCTGAACCTCTCCTCCTCGCTCTTGACCCCGGGCGACACGCCTTTTGACGTACACACCATGTGCTCGTGCGGGCCCTCTTCCATCGGCTCACCTTCCATCCTCAGATGCCAGCCTCGCGCGGCGGTTTGAATAGGCGCAACTGTTAAAGTACAGAAAGCCTTGTGCAGTTTACTGTGTCCTTTCGGTAAACCTGCATGAAATTCAGCTTAACACAAAGGAGATTAAGAGATGATTAAGCAAAGATTAAGAAAACTTTATTCTATCGGGAGGGACTTGTCTTGGGCAGAACTATTGTGAATGTGCTTCCCACCGCAGGGGAACTACTGACTTCAACCTCGCCGCCATGTTTTTGGACGATGGCACGGACGAGACTGAGGCCCAGGCCTGAACCGGGTACAGAACGGCTTTTATCGGCTCGATAGAATCGGTCAAAGACATGGGGGATCTCATTTGACGGCATCCCCATCCCAGTATCGTGAATGGAAATCATTACCTCTTTATCGGCTTCTTCGGCTAAAATGGCGATCTTACCCGATGGGGTGTACTTGATGGCGTTATCCAAAAGGTTTGCAATGACCTGTTGAAGTCTTTCTTTATCGCAGAACACAAAGCACTTCGGGGGGACATTTATTTCCATAGGAAGTCCCTTCTCCTCGGCCAGGGGCTGGAAGAGATCACAGGCCTCCTCAATCAGCACGGAGATATCCACCTTGCTTAGGTTCAAAGTCGTTACCCCTGCTTCGGCTTCTGAGATCTCCAGCATCGTGTTGATCATCTTTAACAGGCGATCACACTCTTCAACCGTGTTGGCCATCCCGGTCTGGTAGTCGTCGAGAGACGTTCCAGTGGTCAGCGTTACTTCAGCCAAACCCCTGATTCTGGTGATTGGACTCTTAATGTCATGTGCGCCGTTGTCGGTGACCTCTTTCATTTCAGTGATCAGAGACTGCATGCGATCTAGCATGCGGTTAAAGATTCCTGATAGTCGGTCAATTTCATCGCTTCCCCCGGTCAGCGGAACGCGCATCTGCATTGCCCCGTCACAGATGGCGATCGCAGTCTGTGTTACCTTCTCCACACCGGAAAGACTTCGCCTTGCCATAAACCATCCCCCTATGGCCACAAGAGGGATGGCAATGGCAATGAGAGTGCTGAAAACCTCTCTCACGTCCTCAAAGAAATTTTCATCATCTCTTAAGGATTGACCGATCTGGAGCACCATCCCTGATCCAATAGATCCATACAGCACCCTCGCCTTATGTCTCCAGCTTGGCTGTTTTAAAGATTCAATCACGGGTCCTTCCGTAACCCGCTTGAGTGCGATCCTGCTTGTACCAAGCTCCTGCCATTCTTTGAGATCGGAGGAGGCAATTTCGTCTCCCTCGGATGTCAGAAGTCGAAAAAAAAGCTTATTCGTCCCGGCAGATTCCGCCTCACCAATCATCTCATCCTTGAGGGCTTCCATCCCTCTGGATGTGAAGAGGGAAGAGAACTCCCTCATCTTTGTCGTGAGGACGGTGTCTGTACGGGCATGAATTTTAGAGATCATTACCTCATAAAGGATAAGGAAGCAGAGCAGAGATGAGATTGCAAATATGGCAGAATAGAGAAGTGTCAGACGAAACGCTAAAGATCTCCTGAATTTACTAATCTTCTCGAAGAACATAACCCACGCCTTTCATCGTATGCACAAGCTTTTTATCAAAATCTCTTTCGATTTTTTCCCGCAATTTACACACTCGCGTTTCTACCACATTTGTTCCCGGGTCAAAATTGTATCCCCATACATGAGCCATAATCATGGTCTTGGTAACAACCCGTCCTGCATTACGCATCAGGTACTCAAGCAGGGAAAAGTCAAGAGGTTTCAAATCGAGCTTTTTGCCCTGGCGAGTGACCTCCCGGCTCAGAAGATCCATTGAAAGATCACCCACCCGTAAGCGAGTTAACTCGGTAGTTTTCGTACCACGACGGATTAAGGCCCGGATACGTTCCAGGAGTTCAGAATACGCAAATGGTTTCGTAAGATAAATCGTCGCTTCCTTTCCGAAGGCCCTTAACCCTGTCGTCCACTGAACGCTTTGCGCTCAGGATGAGCACAGGCGTACTGACCTTGCTGCGGCGCATCTCCTCGATCAGGCTGAGACCATCCAGTTTAGGAAGCATGATATCGATGATTGCCACATCGTAAGGTGCCTGCAGGGCTAGATGAAGACCGTCTTCAGCGTTGGTTACATGGTCTACCGCAAAGCCCTCTTGTTTTAGACCTTTAATGATGAAAGAGGCCATCTTCTTATCATCTTCCACGAGTAGGACTCGCAAAGTTCGGCTCCTTTTCCCAGCGTCTATGTTCCATCCTTAGCCTATAAATAATCATCTCTCTCCAGTTTAACAGAACGGTTTGTTTTTCCCAGCGTAATCAAAGAAAAGGTCCATCTTCCACCACATTCAGCGGATAAATTGCAGATAAGAAAATAGCAATTTAGGGCAAATAACAGAGAATTTAAGTCCGTGTGCTATTTCCATCCTCTTTCAGATAAAGAGTTACAATAGTACCTTCGTCGAGTTTGCTTTTTATCTCTATTCTCCCTCCATGTAGTTTCACAATTTCATCACAGATGCTCAAGCCCAATCCGACACCGCCAATCTCTTTTGAACGGGATTTATCAACCCGATAAAAACGGTCGAAAAC
>Ga0315298_1009848_pt1 | contig 11665 bp, 14 predicted proteins | sample WHS_1_MG_FD_203077 | JGI IMG/M metagenome (GOLD analysis project Ga0315298, IMG submission 203077) | Extremophilic microbial mat communities from Washburn Hot Springs, YNP, Wyoming, USA - WHS_1_MG | ecosystem: Environmental > Aquatic > Thermal springs > Hot (42-90C) | place: USA: Wyoming... | reverse complement strand
ATTTGTGCTTGGGCTTGTGGAAGAGTTGGCAATCTTGTGAAGAGGATGCAGTTCCCCTTGCTTTGCAAAAGACATCGGATGTTTCGCAAACATCCGATGTCTGGAAAGTAATTGTATGGGCGACTGGCCGGTCTCATATACTGAAAAATCTGGAAATGATAAATTAACAATTTATACTTGCTTGGTTAGAACAAATTGAGTAATTGCCCCTACTTGTCAGTTTTCTTGTGTGACAATTTTGGGGTAAATGCAAACACAATCAATAGCACTGCAGAAGAAATTACAAAATTCAATGGCAAACTAAGATTTGGAGAGATTAAAGCAGTGCCAAGAAAAGCCAAAAGCGAACCAAAAAGATTTGCCGAAGAGGCAAATCCCATTATGCTTCCAACTTTTTCAGGGTCGACAATTTTCCCCAAATATGTGTAGAGCAAAGGCACTAACCCCGCCAAGCAGATTCCAACCACAACTCGAAGTGGAATAATCAAAAGGTAATTGAAGGCTACGGCGTGAAGGAACATTGCAAGCGAAAGAATCAAACTGGACTTGCGAATCAAATTGCCAATTTCCTTGCGGTCGCTCCATTTCCCCCAAATAGGTGCAAAAACAATGTTGAAAACACCTGCGACGCCAACTACTATTCCTGTAAGCGTGCTTAAAATTGCCTTTGGTGCTCCAAGATATTCTAAATAGAAAGGCATTAAAGGAAAAGTCATAAATATGCCAATTTGCCCTAAAATAATCATAATCATCGGATAGCGAAGTGAAGGGGTCGAGGCGACTTGCCGAAAAGTTTTTAATACACCCTCGGTGTGTTCGTTGTGGATTTTGTTTATCTCTTTTACAAAGGCGGAAATCAAAATTGCAGAGATAATCGAAAGCATTGCAACCAAAAAGAACACAACTCGGAAGCCAAACAGGTCGGACACAAAACCGCCAACCAAAGGTCCAACAATACTCCCCGCCGAATGTGAACTTTGCAGGAATCCGACAGCATAGCCTTTTCGGTCTGATGGTGTATTTGCAACAGTAAAACCCAGATTCGCTGCGATGAACCCGCTTGTTGCCCCTTGGAAAACACGCAACAGGAAAAGTTGCCAAACATCGCGAGCAAAACCCATCAGAAACATAGCAAGCGAAAGCCCAAGAATTGCCCGGATTATCATAAGCTTCCTGCCGTAGCGGTCGCCAAGATTCCCCCAAATTGGTACAAAAATCACAGAAAGGAAGTAGGGTCCGGCAAAAACCATTCCGCTCCAAAACCTTTCTGCACTTTCGCCCGAGACTCCAAGTTCACGAATGTAAAGCGGAAGGAAAGGTACGCAAGCATTCATCCCCGCCATCACTATAAATTGCGATAAGGCAAGAAAGAAAAGATTTCGCTCCCAATCTTCTTTAAGACTTATTTTTATCGGAATCAAACTCAATGCTTTCATCAGCCGAAAATGTGTTTGAATGGAGTTTCCTTATTTTAAACAACTCCAAAAACATTTCAAAAGAATCCCGAATAGGATTAACCTTTGTCCTCCTATCGTTATACCATTCCACAGGAACTTGTTCGATTCGTAGCCCCAATTTCTTGGCTAAATACAAGATTTCAACATCGAAACTAAAGCCATCGATTTTAGTCTTTGGGAAAATTAATTCCGCAGCCTTCGAAGTAAAGCCCTTAAATCCGCATTGGGTGTCGTCGATTCCTTTCATAACAAAAGCCTTGACAAACTTATTGAATGTTTTCCCCATAAATTCACGATAGAAAGGTTGATGCAGTTTGATAAGACTTGGGTCAATCGCCCGACTTCCGATGCAAACATCTGCACCAAGATTGATTTTTTCTATGAGCTTGAAAATCTCGTGAATTGGGGTCGAAAGGTCTGCATCCGAAAATACCCGAATATCGCCCTTTGCCGAAAGCATACCTGTTCGAACTGCTGCACCTTTCCCCCGATTCGGCTTATAACTTATGACTTTTATCTCTGGGGAAAACTTTTCGAGTTCAGCCAAAGTATTGTCGGTGGAACCATCATCGACAACAACAATTTCGTATCGAAAATTATGCATTCGGAAAAAATCCAGAACCTTTTCCAACGAACGGGAAATCCTTTCTTCTTCGTTATATACGGGAATTATCAAGGAAATTAATTTCTCATCCATTAAACTATCGAAAATGTAAAATCCTTAAAGATAAAAAATACAAAATTAATCCATTTTTTTTCAACCTTTTTCGTTTTTTTCAAATACATAATAAAACTGTAAAGTGGAACATTTTGAACTTGAAGACTTTGATTACGATTTGCCGAAGGAGAAGATAGCTCTTTACCCAGCGGTAGAAAGAGACCATAGCAAACTGCTCCTTTTCGACAAAGAAAGAAAAATAAAGCATTTGCTTTTTTATCAAATACCCGAGTTGATACCCTCGGGGAGCTTGCTTGTTCGTAACATATCGAAAGTCATTCCAGCTCGATTGTTTTTCCAAAAGCCCACTGGCGGAAGAGTGGAAATTTTTCTCCTTGAACCAGTCTCTCCGTCGCCAGACCCACAAATTGCTTTAAGTTCAAAAAATGCTTGCACTTGGAAAACTTTGCTTCGGGGCAGAAATTTAAAAGCGGGATTAGAACTTTTCCCCCTAAACAGTCAGATGCACGAGGGCAATCTTGTCGCAAAAATTCAAGAGAAGAACCCTGAAGGGACATTGGTTGAGTTTCGCTGGAGCGAGGATATCGACTTTGCTACTTTAATCACTTCTTTGGGGCGAATTCCTTTGCCCCCATACATCACCAGAGCCGACGAGGATATCGACAAAATCCGCTACCAAACGATTTATAGCAAAGTTCCCGGCTCGGTTGCCTCCCACACAGCCGGACTTCATTTTACCCAAAGTGTTCTCGAAAAACTGAAAGCTAATAGTGTCGATTTCGCCGATATTTCCTTACACATTGGGCTTGGCACTTTTAAGCCAATCGAAACAAAGAATATTTTCGAGCACAAAATGCATTCCGAGCAATTCCACATTGAGTTGAGCAAGCTGCAAAAGATTTTGTCTTTTTTTAAAAATAGAACTTCTCAGCGTATTTGTTTAGCAGTTGGAACAACCAGCGTTCGAACGCTGGAATCAATTTATTGGCTTGTGCAAAAAATAGTTACACAAAAAGATAAAACATTAACTTTGCCAATAAACATTGAGCAGTTTATTTGGAGGAATTATAGCCCATTGTTAAATCCTGCCGAATCGCTGGAATTTCTAATCGAAACTTTGGAAAAGCAACAGCTCAGCTCAATTTATGGTTCAACTCAACTGTTCATTACTCCCGGATACAAAATAAAATTTTTCGATGCCTTGATAACAAATTTTCATCTGCCCCGAAGCACTTTGCTTTTGCTTATTTATTCTTTTGTTGGTAAAGATTGGAAAAGAATTTACACCGAAGCTTTGAACAACAATTATAGATTTTTAAGTTATGGCGATTCGTCTTTACTTTTTAAAGTTGTGGAGTGAAATTAGAGAAAATGGATAAACTGTTCCCCAAAATAATTGACCCTTTGCTTCTGCTCGATGCATATCGAAGCGGGTTCTTCCCTATGGCAGACCCCGACACAGGCAAAATCCATTGGTTTTCGCCCGACCCTCGTGCAATTTTCCCAATTTATAGTTTAAAGCCTTCCCACTCCACAAGACAAATACTTAAGAAAAATATATTTGAAATAAAATTCGACACAAATTTTGAAAAAGTTATCCTTGAATGTGCAAATCGTCCAGACTCTTGGATTAACGAAGTAATCATAAACTCCTACATTAATCTTTATTGGATGGGCTTTGCCCATTCAGTCGAAGCATACATCGATGGCAAACTTGTTGGCGGACTTTACGGCGTTTCGATTAATGCCGCCTTCTTCGGAGAATCGATGTTTTCCAGAGTTAGCAATGCTTCGAAGGTTGCCTTCTATCATCTTGTTGAACATTTAAAAGCCAAAAACTTTATCCTTTTGGATTCACAATTCATCAACCCTCATACCCAAATGCTTGGAGCAATCGAAATTCCCCGCCACCAGTACCTAAAAGTTCTTAAATTTGCTGTATCGCAGACCTCAGTAAAATTTTAAGACCCCGAAACGATGAAAATATAATTTTCCAGACATCGGATGTTTCAAAAATGTCCGATGTCTGATTAAACTTCGGTTTGATTTAATTCCAGCATATTCAAATATCTCCCCAAACTAAAGTTTAAAAAATAATAAAATTCTTTCTTCGTTTATTTTAATTGATAATTTCAATGGAACTATGTCTAAAGTTATATCGAACGAAAGAGTAACTTTAAGGCTATTTAAAAATAACCTCCTCGAAGCCTTTTCGAAGGTAAGTTGGTATGTGCCTATGTTGTTGTATCTTCCTGTGGTGGCTGTTTCGCTTTATTTTTCTTTTTCAAGTATTAAATTTGGATTGGTTTTTCTCATTTTTGTTGCTGGGATTTTTGCTTGGACATTTGTTGAGTATCTTTTGCATCGGTTTGTCTTCCATTACGAACCTAAAAGCGAGCTGGGACAGCGCATTCATTTCATCTTTCACGGCGTGCACCACAGTTACCCGCGCGACCCACTAAGGCTTGTGATGCCACCTTCGGTTAGCATTCCGCTTGCATTTTTCTTCTTCTACCTCTTCAAATCCATATTCCCTGGCCCAACTCATTTGCCGTTTTTTGCTGGCTTTGTATTGGGTTACGTAATTTACGACACAATTCACTATGCAGTCCACCATTTCCCAATACGGAATAAATTGTTGCTGAAAATCAAGACGCACCATATGAAACACCACTATAAATCCGAAAATTCCCGCTTCGGCGTCAGTTCCCCACTTTGGGACATAATTTTCGGAACAAATAGGTAAGAACTATTAAATAATTCTTTTATCACTTTTTTAAACCTCCTATTTCGAAAATCACTCAAAGCATTTTGGAATCTATAACAGCTCTATTTTAGGCTAAGTTCCTTTCCCACGAAACTTTAAATCCTTCTAATTGTTGTTTCTGATTGAGATTATAAAGTAGATTGAAAAAAACAAAAATTTTCCTTGCATATTTAAATTATTTTTTAATTTTGTGTTTTGATATTTGTCTAATTATAAAAATGTCGAAATGAGAGAAAAGATTGAATTATTTAAAGCGCTTTCGGAGCCGAATAGAGTTAGAATTTTATTACTGCTGTTAAATCGGAGGATGTGTGTTTGCGAAATAACTTCGATTTTGGGTATTTCGATGGCAACAGTTTCAAACCACTTGTCGATTTTGCGTAAAGCAGGATTTTTGGAAGATGAAAAGGATGGGAAATGGATTAGATACGGTATTACCAAAAATTTTAAAAATCCAATGATTAAAGAAATCATCGATTGTTTGGCAAAGTGGTTTGCTGATGAGGAAGTTATCAAAAATGATGAGATTAAAGTTAAGAAGATTTTAAATGGTTCTTATAAAAAAAATTGATAATGGCTTTATGAATACAAACTTTATTAATATATCGACCTTCCAAAAAGGAATGAGAACAAGGAATATTAATCTTTACAAAAGAAATGAAATTTTCAATGGAAAATGAAGCTGAAATAAGCGAAATTATAAAACCTTCATTAGCAGATTCAATAATAACAAGTTTGCACGTCGGAGCAACAGCCTATGGCGGGCTTGCGATGGCAGGGCAAGTTAAAAAGAAATTCGTCGAAGAAAAAAAGTGGATTAGTGAGAAAGATTTTTTAGATGCTTTGAGTTTGGCACAAATTCTTCCGGGTGCCACCTTTGTTACATTGATGGCTTATGTAGGATATAGATTATACAAAATTCTCGGGGCTCTCGTTGTGCCCTTCTTTTTTATTTTACCAAGTTTTATTGCAGTAGTTGTTTTATCCTTTTTTTACTACCATTTTCCAAACCAACCATACATTGTTAAAGTTTTCGCAGGTCTCAATGCGATGGTTGTTGCTTTGCTTATTAATGCAGTTATTACTGTTGGTAAATCTGTTTTCCCCAAAATTTCATTGAAATATTACAAAGGTTTTCTGATTGCAACATTCGTTCTTGTTCTTGCTTTCTGGTTGAAAATTGAAATGATTTATTTAATACTTGGGTCTGGGGTCTTGGGATTCCTTTTTTATTATTTCACCGGTGAATTCGAAGGAGTGGAAGAACAAAATAAATCGTCGGCGACTGCACAGAAAAGGATTTCAATTTTGTCCAAAAATGTTTTAAAATATTTTAGGTTATAGCAATTGTTGTCGCTGTGCTATGGATTTTATCTTTTATTCATCCTTTTGGTGAACTTTTCGCATCCTTTTTCAAGATTGGGCTGTTTTCATTTGGTGGCTATAGTTCACTTCCTTTAATGCAACACGAAGCGATAAATGTCCATCACTGGCTTTCGTTAAAGGAATTAAGCGATGGAATTGCGTTGGGCCAAATAACTCCGGGCCCAATTTTAATCACTGCGGCGTTTATTGGACTTAAAGTTGCGGGTCTAACTGGTGCTGCGATTGCGACAATTGCAATTTTTTCCCCTTCGATAATACTAATGATTCTTTTATATGAACTGCACGAAAAAATTACTAAGTTGCCTGTGGTTAAGGTATTTGTAAAAGGAATTCTCGCAGGATTTATTGGACTACTCGTTTATTTAGCAATAAGACTGGGCATTCTTTCTTTAAACAATTGGCAAACTTGGTCGATTTTTGTTTTATCAACTATTGCTCTAATTAAATTTAGGTTTGAGGTATTATGGATAATACTTTCGACAATTATTCTTTCGCTGATTATTTTGTGAAATATAATTTTATTAATGATTTTCTAACAATTTATGTTGTATTTTTATCAATTAAAAAGGAGGTTTTGAATTATGAAAACACAGTATTTTCCACCAGAATGGGCTTTTGAATTTCACGGACATCGTTGTCCGTTTATGCCGATTGGTTATCGTATGGGGAAATTGGCGCTCGAGTGTTTGGGAGTTGAACGGGAAAAAGACCACGGCTTTTTTGTATTTCCCGAAGTAGGTATCGGGCACCCGCAAACTTGTATGTTAGATGGTATTCAAGCGGCAACAGGGGCTACTTATGGCAAATTACTTATGGAAAAGACATTCTATGGTAAGTTAGCCGCTACCTTCTACCATCCTCAAAAAGGGGCTGTTCGTTTCTCTCTTAGAGCAGAATTCATCGATGAAATGGGTAAGTTCGAGTTCTTTGCTTATAGGAAGAAGGGGATTGAACCTTCCGAAATTCCCCCGGCTGTTGTCGACGAGGTTATTAATTGGGTTTTCGAGCAACCGGACGAATTTATATTTAAAATAGAGCCAAAACCCGATTTTAAGTTTTCCCCAGTTAAAGGTTCATTCAATAAGATGAAGTGTAGCGTTTGTGGCGAGTATGTTTTTGAGCGATATATCAGAATTAAAGATGGCAACCCGGTTTGCATACCCTGCTCAGAATATGAAAAAAGATGATTGAACCGCTTGGGGCAAATTATTTTTGAACAAGGAAGTTCGGGCAATTTTTTAAAAAATTGTGCAGTAAAGCATTGAATTTTTGAGCAAGACGCGGTTTTTAACCCAATATTTGAACGAAGTTCTTAGCATTCGGGGAGCTAAATCATTACATTGTTCACGAAGTTGCCGAAAGCATTAGAGTAAAAGGAAAAGATATTTGAAAAAAGCATAAAATAAAGGGGATTTTAAAATGACACCTTATGTTATTGCCGCGGTGGTAACCTTTTTATTTACCACAATTCTAACGATTGCAGGTGTGGGCGCTGCATTTATCTTAATCCCGATTTTTCTGGCATTAGGTATCCCACTCTTAACAGCTATGTCAACAGCTTTGTTGCTAAATTCCATTGCTATGGTTTTTGCCTCAATCAGTTATGCCCGAGACCGCCTGATTGTTTGGAAGACAGCCATCCCAATCCTCATCGTAGCTACTGCATTGTCCCCATTGGGAGCACGGACGGCAGAGCATCTACCCAGAAATGTTCTGCTGTGGCTGTTTGTTGGTTTTCTCATTTTTGCTGGTTCGATGATGCTTTTTTATGAGGCTAAATCGAAAAAAGAAGAAGCAAACAGCAAAAAACTTATTGGTTATGGTATTGCTGTTGGAGGAGTTGCCGGATTTCTGGGCGGGCTGTTAGGAGTTGGCGGTGGGAATTTCATTGTGCCAGTGCTGGTTTGGCTTGGTTTCGACCCAAAAAAGGCTTCCGCTACCACTGCTTTTGTGATTATATTCTCTTCTTTCGCTGGATTTCTTGGTCATGCAACAACAGGAAATATGAACATCTGGCTCCTACTGTTGTGTGCAGTAGGTTCTATCAGCGGGGCTCTCCTTGGAGCTTACTTGATGAAGAGAAAACTCAGCCGAAAACAAGTCAAACTGGCTATTGGGCTTATTCTTTACATTATCGCAATCAAGATGATATGGGATTTATTAAGACCATTGCTTGGTTAGTTTATGAAGACTTTGTAACAATGAAAAAAATTAATATGTAATTTGGATTTTTGAAAACAAATTATGGGGGAATATTTATGAAAAATTTTAAAAGAATTTTTTCAATTATTCTTTTAAGTGGAATAATTATAGGAAATTCATTTGCATATTCCCAAAGTTTGAGAAACAGGTATTTAATAGGGCTGAGAGCAGGTTTAAGCATTCCAAGTTTAAAAGGGGGAAATACGCCGCTAAGTGAAGGATATACCTCACGTTCGGGACTTGGATTCGGTCTATTTGTTGCTGACAAATTTACTAATAGTTTTGCTGTTCAAGTGGAACTAACTTATGTGAACGAAGGGGGAGTTAGAAATGGTATGCAACCTATTACAGACCCAGCCGTACCCCAAGATTTAATTTTATATGCTAATTTCAAAAACGAAGCTATATTTAACTACGTCGAAATCCCACTTCTTGCAAAGTATTGCACTTCATTGTTGGAAAATCTGCATTTTTATGTCGGTGCTGGTCCTTATATGGGAATTTTGGTTGAAGCAAAAACCAAAACATCAGGAATAAGCAGAATATATTGGGACAAGGAAGGCAAAGTCCCTATTATTGTGAATGGTGAGCCTCTGCCCCCACAAAATTTTGACAATGTTCGAGATATTCGCTCCGATATCAAAAAGACAAATTTTGGGTTAATGGGAAGTATTGGTTTATCGACAAGGTTTTTGGGGAATATTATTTCTTTGGATGCCAGAGGTGCTTATGGATTAACAAAAATTCAAAAGGACCCAAAAAATGGCGAAAACAACGTTGGTTATTTCCTTATTACTTTAGCTTATGCCATTGAGTTGTAATGTTATTGTTAGCATAAAAATAGGGGAATTTAAAAAAGCTTCTTATAAAATCTTCAATTTGTTATTAAAACAATTAAAATGTGAGTTAATTGTGTTCGATTTTGAAAAGCTAACAATTGTATTTTGCCACATCGTGATTAAAAAATCTAAAATCATCTACATTCTTTTTCTCCTTGCCATAATTAATAGTGTAAAATTATCAGCACAAATTGATTCATCAAAGATAGAATTTGATGTAAGAATCCGTGAGCGTTTTGAACTTTGGAACGGGATGAATGCAAAAAATTATGGAGACGACAGCCCAAATGCTATTGGTTCACTTAATGATAAAATGCTTTTACAAAGGGTCATTGCCGGCATTAATTTGCGTCCTATCCCTTGGCTCAATATTTCCTTCCATTTGCAAGATTCTCGTGCCTTTGGCTGGTCTTTACGAAATGCGAAATATCCCGATGCATTTAAAGTCAGAGCCAAGAATACGAAAGAGCCTTATTACATAATGAATCCTAATGAGGAATTTTTTGAAATTCACGATTTATACTTATCCCTCCGCGAAGCTTTAAAAAATTTGACATTTACATTCGGGAGACAAAAAATAGCTTATGGTGATAATCGGATATTTGGACCCGGGGACTGGGGAAACACTGGTCGTTGAACTTGGGATGCTTTCAAAATTTCTTACAAAAATAAATCCAATTTTATTGATGTCTTTGCTGGTGGGACAAAAATTCACGACCCCGAAAGAATATCAATACCATTCACCAAAACAGAATTTTGGGGTGGCGGTTTATATGCCCATTACGATTGGGATAAAATTTCTTCTTTCGAACCTTTCTATGCCATTAAAAAACCCGGCTCGGCTCCATATGCAAATACATTCAACCTTACAAGGCAATGGATTGGACTGAGGCTATTCAATAATGATTTTCATCACTTTGTTTATGACTTCACAATGGTGAAAGAGTTTGGCAAGGAAAATGGCAAATCGATAGATGCTTTCGGAATTGTTGGGAAATTAGGTTACCAATTTTATTTTATCCCTGCTAACCCAATATTTGCAATTAGAGAAAGCTATGCATCGGGAGGGAAAAATTCTGACAGTAAGATAAAAACATTCGACTACGCGTTTGGTTCAAAAGACCAGTACTATGGTTGGATGAATATTACATCCTGGTCGAATCTGGATGATAGAGAAATTTTGATTCACTTTTTCCCTATTAAAAATATGAGAATTGAGACTAATTTCCATTGGTTTTATATTCCGGTGCCCGATGATGTTACTTTGCTTGGAACGATGAAATTGCAAGAAGGCAAACACTTTTTGGGTAATGAATTTAATCTCTATTTTAATTATCAAGTATTAAAACAACTCCAAATAATTAGTATTTTCGGTTATTTTATTCCTGGAGACCTTCGACCCATAAATAATCATAATGCCAAAAGTTGGTTCTGGTTCTCTTTTCAAATGCTTTATCAATGGACTGCGGAGAAAAAGATTGAACCAAAGGAATGATTAAAGTCAATGGCTTACAAAATTTGTAGAAAAGATAAGAAGAAAAGGATTACGAATAAGAAAAAATTAAGTATAAAATAAATCCATATGTTTTATAAATATTTAGGAGGTAAACAAAATGGCAAAGGATTTATCAAATCAAATTTGGCACGGGATTCCTAGGAAAGATATCCCCTGGTATCCAACTATTATTGTCGAGAAATGCATCGGATGTGAACTCTGCTATGTTAGTTGCGGTCGGGAAGTCTTTGAATATGATGAGTCAACTCGCAAAGTTATTGTGGAAAGACCATACAATTGTATGGTTGGATGTTCAACTTGTGCAACAATCTGCCCAACCGAAGCGATTACTTTTCCGGGACGCGACCTCATCTGGAAAAATCGAAAAAGAATATAAGACATTTAAAGAAGTTAGGAAGAAAGGGAAAGAAAAAAGAGAAAAGTCTAAAATTCTTGCTGACAGAGCAAAGATAGAAGCACAACTTTCGAAGATTACATCCAAAATTAAATTTGAAATAACTGGGCAATTTGGCGAAAAACAATTCCTTTTAAAACTTATGAATTTCATAAGTGATAAGCCAATTGACATAGTTAATCTAAAATTAGAAGTGCCAACTGTTAAAGGGCATATGGAAAAAGCCCCAGCATTTATGAGCTTTGAAGTTACATCAACGGAACAAGAAGACATTATGAAATTCATAGTCCAACTTAAAAATCTGATAAAAGAGAATGATATGATAATTGTTAGTGAACAGAAAACGTAAGAAAACCCAACCGCTCCAAGAAGAATTTACAGTAAAACGCAAACAATAACACGTCGCTTGCCGATTTGTCTCAATC
>Ga0315298_1009846_pt1 | contig 11666 bp, 11 predicted proteins | sample WHS_1_MG_FD_203077 | JGI IMG/M metagenome (GOLD analysis project Ga0315298, IMG submission 203077) | Extremophilic microbial mat communities from Washburn Hot Springs, YNP, Wyoming, USA - WHS_1_MG | ecosystem: Environmental > Aquatic > Thermal springs > Hot (42-90C) | place: USA: Wyoming... | reverse complement strand
TCTGACAGCGAGCAGCCAATTGGTGCTTCACCCCCTTTGCCGGCCAAACCTTTTCTGCTAATATAAGGTGCACAGCCGCCCTATGATAGCATACGCAGAGGGATAGCGCAAGCTGACGCGGAAGGCAAGCTAGCTTGGAAACGATCAGTCGCCAGATGACCATCGGCCAGGTCATTCTCGCCCATCCCGAGACGAGAAAGGTTTTCGAGCGGCTGGGTATGAGCTGCCTGATATGTATGGGGGCTGCAGAAGAAACCGTGGAAGCTGGCGCGCGACTGCATGGTATCGGCGTCGAGCGCCTACTGGAAGAACTGAACTGCTGCGTGCAGGAGGCCGAGGCTCGTTTCCTCGGCAGGATCTGAGATCGTTGTCATTGCGGCGACGAGAGTCGTCTGTATTGGCTGCCCAGCCTTCTAGGCGATAGCTCCTGTGAGGAGGGGGAAGGAGGCAACCGTGGAGGAAAACGGACCGATGGGTCGCATCGAGGTATCAACCAGAGCCATCTCCGCGGTCGCCGGGAGGGCGGTCACGGAATGCTACGGCGTGGTTGGCCTCTCCTCCCGCCGCCTGCGCGATGGCTTGCAGCAAGTGCTCAAACACGATCAATATAGTAAGGGCGTCGAAGTCAAGCTGCAAGAGAGCGAGATCGTCATCGACCTCTACGTCATCCTCGAATACGGCACCCGCGTTTCTGAAGTGGCTCGCAATATCGCCAACAATGTGCGCTTTGCGGTGGAGCGGGCGCTGGACTTGCATAGGGTGAGGGTCAACGTCAACGTCCAAGGGCTGAGGGTCAGCAGCCAGGACTAGGGGGTTGCTTTGGCAGGGGCGGAGCTTGGCCTGGATGAAGGGTTGGTTTCTTCGGTGATAGACTCGCAGCCGAAAAGGATAGATTTCTGCACGGGCAGGTACCTGCGCGATGCCCTGCGCTCTGCCGCCCTTTCTCTGGAAGCGCACGTAGACGAGATCAATGCCCTCAACGTCTTTCCCGTTCCCGATGGGGATACCGGCACCAACATGTACATGACCATGCAGGCGGCAGTCGGGGAGATCGATAAGCTGCAGGAACCCACTCTGGGCGCTGTTATCCATGCGGCGGCCCACGGAGCTCTGATGGGGGCCCGCGGTAACTCCGGTGTCATCCTCTCCCAGATTCTCCGCGGCATGGCACGCTCGCTGGACAACAAGCGCGTGGCCAGCCCTAGCGATCTGGCCGAGGCTTTTGCCGAGGCCTCCGCTACCGCCCGCCGAGGGGTGTTGAAGCCGGTGGAAGGCACGATGCTCACCGTTGCACGCGACGTGGTCGATGCTACCACGGCCGCGGCCGCGGCCGGCGGCGACGTGCGCGACGTGGTCTGGGCCGGCCTGGAGGCGGCGCGAGCCTCCGTCGCCCGTACTCCCTCTTTGCTGCCTGTCCTGCAGGAAGCCGGCGTGGTTGACGCCGGCGGCCAGGGCCTATTGGTGATCATCGAGGGCCTGTGGCGTGCTTTCTCTGCCGAGCAACAACCGCGACCAGCCGTAACAGCCGCTGCTAGGCCCGCTCCGCTTGCCACTTCCGGGGCAAGCTACGGCTACTGCACCGAGTTCATGCTGCGAGGAAGCGGTCTGGATGCGGAGAGGATCAGATCGGACCTGGCCGCGCTGGGAGACTCGCTATTGGTCGTGGGGGAACCAGAGCTGCTTCGCGTTCACATCCACACGGCTCGACCGGGCCGAGTCCTTGATTATGCAGGCGAGCTCGGCAGCCTGCATGGCATCAAGATCGACAATATGCAGGAACAGCATCATCACTGGCTGGCAGCTACCGTTGCTCCTCCTCCCCAGCCGCCGGCAGACCAGGCGAGCGAAGCCATCGTCTCCCCGCTGGGGCGAGGCGAAGGGGAGCCTTCCGGCATCTCCGTTATCGCCGTGTCCCCAGGGCCCGGGCTTGACCGCGTGCTAGCCAGCCTGGGAGCCACTGTCGTCTCGGGTGGGCAGACGATGAATCCCAGCATCCGTGAGTTGCTGGATGCCGTCGAACGGGCGGCCACGGATCGCGTCATCATCTTGCCCAACAACGGCAACATCGTGCTCACGGCGCAGCAGGTGCAATCGTTGGCCGAGAAAGAAGTGCTTGTCGTGCCCACCGAGACCCTCCCGCAGGGCATCGCCGCCTTGCTGGCTTTCCGCCCCGATGCCGATCTGGCCACTAACAGCAGCTTGATGCTGAAGGCCTCGCGAGCGGTAGACACGCTGGAAATAACCCGTGCCGTGCGTTCTTCGCGCATGGACGGGCTTTACGTGCAGCAGGGCCACCTCATCGGCCTGCTCAATGGGCGCTTGATGGCTACCGGCAAGGCGCACGAATCGGTAGTGCGCGACTTGATCCGCAAGGCCCGACCGGATGGAAAGCCGTGGGAGCTGGCTACTTTCTACTATGGGGCCGGCGTGTCGGCTGCCGAAGCTGAGGCTTTACTGGCACGCCTGCGGTCGCGCTATCGCGCGCAGCAGTTCGATCTGATCAAGGGTGAGCAACCATTTTACGATTACATTATCTCGATCGAGTAATCCATCTCGATCGAGTAAGCGTGATGGGTGAGGGCCATGGGTAAGGCGAAGATACGCATAGTCACTGATAGCACCGCCGATCTGCCAGCGAGGATCGCCTCCGAACTCGACATTGTCGTCGTGCCTTTGAACGTTCACTTCGGCCGCGAGGTTTATCGCGATGGCGTTGACCTCACTCCGGAAGCCTTTTACCGCAAGCTAGCCGAGTGCCCTACCCTGCCGACCACCTCCCAGCCTTCCGTAGGGGTGTTCGAAGAGGTCTACGAGCGCCTGGCCCGCGAGTGTGATGCCATCATCTCAATCCATATTTCCAGCAAGCTGAGCGGCACCTATGCCTCGGCGCGTATGGCTGGCTCCTCTATCAGCCCCGGCCGCTGTCGGGTAGAGGTGATCGATTCTCTGACCACTTCTCTGGGGCTAGGGTTCATCGCTATGGCGGCAGCTCGGGCGGCCAATCGGGGCCTCAGCGTGGATGAGGTGGTGCTGGAGGTGCGGCGGGTGATGCACGACGTGCACATCCTCTTCGTGCCCGATACGCTGGAATATCTGCAGCGCGGAGGGCGTATCGGCCGCGCTCAGGCGATGGTAGGGAGCCTGCTAGACATCAAGCCCGTGCTCAAGATCGAGGACGGGGTGGTACAGCCAGTGGAGAAGGTACGCACCCGCGCGCGGGCGATGGACCGCCTCTACGAGTTTGTCGAGTTCTTCCCCCGCATCGCCGAGATGGGCCTTGTCCACAGCGCTACCGCGGCTGAGATCGAGCCCTTGCTCACGCGCATCGACGCCGTCTACCCCCGCGACAAAATCATCGTCACCCGGTTGGGCGCTGTGCTGGGCACACACGTGGGACCGGGCACGGTCGGAGTGGTGGTGCGCCAGGGCGACGAGATCAGGTCCAACAGCTAATGGCAGAAGACCCGCGGGAAAAGCTCCGCCGAGTACTGCGGCACGAACGTCGGCTGGGATGCGAGGATGGAGCCGTCTTCGGCGGGCTGAGCCGCTTCTGGCAGCACTGGGCCGCAGAAGCCAGGCAAAGCGCGGCCTTTTCCCATTCGGAGCTAGAGCGCCTCGACGCGCTGCTAGGGAGTTATAGCCGCCTGGCCCCCGCCGAGCGAGAGCAAGCCCTAGCCACGGCGCTTGCCATCCTCGATTCCCCCCCGATCTCGCCTTCCCCTGGCGTGGCCACGAGGCGCCTTTCCAGGCCTGAGGCCAACCCTTGCCTCAGTAGTGACGGCAGCCGGGCCGCTCGCCTTTCCCCTTCCGAGCGCTCGCTGCCCAGCGTACAAGGCGAGCCACCCACGGCGGAGAGCACCAGGCAACGCCGCCCGGCTCATCCAGATGTGCTGGACCAGCCGGTTACCTTTCTCAAAGGTGTGGGCCCCGCCAATGCCTCACACCTGCAGAAGCTGGGCGTCAAAACTATCCGCGACCTGCTCTATCTGTTCCCTCACCGCCACCTCGACTACCGCACCATCAAACGCATCAAAGACCTGGCCGACGGCGAACTGGAGACGGTGCTTGGCACCGTCTGGGAGGTCAAGACTACCAGGACCTACAGTCGCGCCCTAGACGTCACTACCGCCGTCATTGCCGACGAAACGGGCACTCTGGAAGCTATCTGGTTCAACCGACGCTACCTGGCCAACTACCTGGTCGCAGGCAAGCAGGTGGTTCTCAGCGGGCGAGTTGAGTACTACCTGGGCCGGCCACGCCTGAAATCGCCGGATTGGGAGCTGTTACAGCGAGAGGACCTTGTCCATACCGGCCGGCTGGTTCCGGTCTACCCGCTCACCGAGGGCCTTAGCGGCCGCTGGTTGCGCCTCCTGATCAAGCGGGCGGTGGACTCCTTTGCTTCGCAGCTTCCCGATCATCTGCCACCAGAAGTGAGAGCGGAGGTCCGCTTACTCGATCTTCCCAGTGCCGTCTCTCAGATGCACTTTCCCGACTCGGAGACCCTGCTCGCCCAGGCGCGGCGCCGCTTGGCTTTCGACGAGCTTTTCACCATCCAGTTGGGGGTCATGCTTAGGCGGCGTGATTGGCGAGAGGGGCCGCCCGGCCCACGCCTGGTGGCCGAACCGGGACTCCTGGAGTCCTTCGTGGAGCGGCTGCCCTTCGCTCTGACCGGGGCGCAGAGACGGGTGATCGAAGAGATCATAAACGACCTGGCCGGACCACCCCCCATGATCCGCCTGCTTCAGGGTGAGGTGGGCTCAGGCAAGACCGTGGTGGCCGCCGTGGCCATGCTGGTGGCGCTGGCCAACGGATACCAAGCCGTGCTCATGGCCCCTACCGAGATCCTGGCCGAGCAGCACTTTCAGACTCTCTCCGGCCTGCTCGAGGCAACGGGCTGGCAGGTGCCGACGCCAGATGGCCCTCGCCCCCCCAATGTGTGTTTGCTCACGGGAAGCAGCAAGAGGAAAGGGGACCTGCACGACCGCATCGCCGGCGGGCAAGTGGACATAATCGTCGGCACGCATGCCCTCATTCAGGAGGGGGTCAAGCCCCCGCGTCTGGGCCTAGCGGTGGTAGACGAGCAGCACCGATTCGGCGTAGAACAGCGCGCAGCCTTGCGCCAAAAGGGTTATAATCCACATTTGCTAGTGATGACGGCGACGCCTATTCCGCGCACCCTGGCCCTCACGCTCTATGGCGACATGGACCTTTCCGTCATCGATGAATTGCCGCCGGGGCGACAGCAGGTGCGGACGCACGTTGTCAGGCCTTCCCAGCGGGAGAAAGCCTACGCCTTCGTGCGTCAGCAGGTGCAGCAGGGTCACCAGGCTTTCATCATTTGCCCTCTGGTGGAGGAATCGGATAAGATAGCGGCGCGTGCCGCCACGGCGGAGTACGAGCGTCTGAAGACCGAGGTCTTCCCTGACCTGCGACTGGGCCTGTTGCACGGGCGCCTGAAGCCGGCCGAGAAGGACGCGGTGATGCAACGGTTCCGCCGCGGCGAGCAGCAGATTCTGGTGGCGACCTCGGTAGTGGAAGTGGGCATCGACGTGCCCAACGCCACTGTGATGCTGGTGGAAGGGGCAGACCGCTTTGGCTTGGCCCAGTTGCACCAGTTCCGTGGGCGCGTCGGGCGCGGGGCAGCCCAGTCCTACTGCCTGCTGCTGGCCGATTCGCCCTCGGCCGAGGCGGAGGAGCGCCTGAACGTGCTGGCGCGCACGCACGATGGTTTCGCTTTGGCGGAGGAAGACTTGCGCTTGCGCGGGCCAGGCGAGTTCTTCGGCACCCGGCAGAGCGGCTTGCCAGACCTCAAGGTAGCTCGTTTGGGCGACGCGGCTATAGTGGAGCAGGTGAGAAGCGCGGCCAAGCGCCTCTTCGAGCGCGATCCGCACCTGGCGCAGCCTGAGCACCGGCTGCTGGTGGAACGGCTGACTAGAGCCTGGGGAGCGGAGATTCATTTGAGCTAGGTTACTGGGGAGGTTTTTCTTGATACTCGCTGTTTACCCAGGCAGCTTCGATCCCGTTACTTGTGGCCACGTCGATATCGCCTTACGGGCGGCGGCGATCTTCGACCGGCTCATTTTGGCTGTCTATGATGCCCCCGCCAAGAACGTGCTCTTCACCACCGACGAGCGAGTGGCGATGGCCCGAAAGGCAGTCGAGGGCGTAGCCAATCTCGAGGTGCGCAAGTACAGCGGCCTCACCGTCAGGTATTGCCGCGAAGTGGGGGCGCAAGTCATCGTCCGTGGCCTGCGGGCGGTGTCGGATTTCGAGATCGAGATTCAGATGTCTACTCTCAACCGCAAGATGGCGCCCGAACTGGATGTCGTTTGCCTTATGAGCAGCGAGCAGCACAGCTTTCTCAGCTCCAGCGTGGTGAAAGAGATCGCGCGTTTGGGTGGTCCCATCGATGGGTTGGTGCCGCCGCACGTGGCCGAGGCCCTGCGCGAGAAGTACCGTCGGGGCGGCGATGGCCCCGGCATCCCGCGCTACCTCAGCAGTTAGTATTAGTATGTCTGTCGTTAGCGGAGCCGAGATGGCCAGCCCTGGTGGGTGAGCCAGCAAGCGAGAGGGGGTGATCACCATCGAAGTCCTCAAGCTGATCGACCAACTGGAGGCCCTTGTCAGCGCCGGCATGCGGGTTCCTCTGACCTCTCGCACGGTCATCGACGAGCAAGAGTTTCTGGACATCATCGACCGCTTGCGAGTAGCTATTCCGGAAGAGATCAAGCAGGCCAAGCGCCTGACGCAGGAGCGGGAGCGAGTGGGCGCGTCCGTTCCCGCTGAACCGGAAGAAGGGTTGGCGCCCGCGCGCGCCCAGGCGCTGGAGCGCCTGCAGGCCTTGCAGGCCCTAGAGAAGGACGAGCAGGTGATCAGCGCCCGCGAGCACGCCGAAGCTATCGTGGCCGAGGCTCAGCGCTCGGTGGAGGAGATGCGCGCCGGCGCCGATAGCTACGCCGACCAGGTCTTGGGAGGTCTCGAACACGAGCTGAACAAGCTGCTAGCGTCGGTACGCAAAGGCCGGGCCACCTTGGAGCGCAGCCGGCAGCGGGCCGATGGGCGCGACAGCCGGTACTCCGGCCTGAGCGGCAGCGAACGCGCGCGGGATCGGGATTACTAGGCACCGAAAGCCGGAACGAATTTGTAAACTTCGTGTCCAAACCTATTGACATGCCTTGCGCGACGTGCTATAAATAGTGCGTGGCCCCAAGGAATTGGAAAGCGCGACTGGGAAGCGCATCCGAAGGGGTTCTGAGGTAGGCTACCGCGACTGGCCATCCGTAACCCGGGTGGCGGCGCAGCGGGGCCGGCGACCAGGCAGCAAGTCACTGGCAGGTGGCGAAAGGTCTGGTGGTCGCCAGCGGAAGTCGGAACGGCAGGCTCGAGCGAAGGGGTCGCAGGGCTCCAACGAGCGAGCCGGAAAGCATCCGCAGAACTGAGTCGCAAGGCTCAGGAGGGCGGGTGAGCCGAGACGAGCGGCCAAGCCGAGAGGCCGAGCCGTACGGGCACAGAAGATCGGGAGCACGGGCCGCAAGGCACCGGCAAACGAGGGGTATGGCCCGGAAGCCGAAGGTGGGAACGCCAGGTCCAGTACACCACTTGTAAGGTGGCCCAAGGGCTGGTCGGCCAACAGCGCCGAATTGGGCGCAGAACTCAGCGGCGAAGCCGAGAAGCTGAGCGCCGGGCTAAGCACCATTTGCGAGGATGGTGGCTGGCAGGGCGAGCAGCGGCGGAACCACTGGGAAGCGACCCTGAGCGCTGTGCGGCAGCCTGAGAGCCAAATCGGGGCGAAGAACAGTCGAGGCTGGAAGGTTACTTGGGGCTACCTCTTTGCCCTTTCCCCACTGCAAGGTGCCCCGCTACAAGGTCCCCGGCTACAAAGAGCACGCCACGTAGTCGATACGCCTTCAAAAGCAGAACGAACAGGTGTTCCACTGTGAGAAATGACAGGGTAAAGACTGGCATTTCGGACAGCTCCCTTTTTGCACGTTGGCTGGTATATTCCAGGCAGGGCACTGGGATAGAGAAATCGGAGTCTCTCGAAAACGAGAAGGGGGCGGAAGGAGGCTAGACCGGTCGGAGACGGATCGCGACAGAAGAGCGGCCGTCCTTCACTATACGGAGCTGGCATCCCGACCAGGCCTGTCAGTGGGGGGATATGGCGGAGGTTGCGGGGAACATAGCTGGTGCCACGTCGTCTGAGCCGGTCCAGGCGGAGTTCGTGCCCGTCGACCTGCGTGGCTTCCCGGCCGGGAGGCCACCGTTGGTAGACCTCTACCATTTGGTCTCTGGGCGCTTCGTCCTTTACTGTGAAGCTGAGGTCGCCTTCAGCGAGCAGACCAGAAGAAAGCTTGTCGACAACGGAGTCCTCACACTATATGTTCGTGTGGGGGAGAATACTGCCAGCGCCAGCAGCGACCTGGCGCGTTTGCTCTCCCTGCCAGATGCGCAGGTTCCCCCTCTAGCGAAGGCAGGGATTCTCTACTCCTCAGCCCTCAGCGCGGCCAAGAGCGTTCTCGCCGATCCAAACCAGCCTGGCCACCAGCAGGTAGCTCAGCATCTTATCGGCCTGACGGTGGCTCACCTGCTGCGTAGCCCTGAGACGTTCTATGCTCTGCTGCAGATGATGCGGCACGACTTCTCTGTCTACACTCACTCGGTGAATGTCTGTTCGTATGCTGTGGCTCTGGGCATCAAGCTGGGCCTTACCACTCCAGACTTGCGCGAATTGGGCTTCGGCTCCCTGCTGCACGATATCGGCAAGAGCCGCGTGCCGCTGGCGGTGCTGCAGAAGGCAGCTTCCCTTACTCGCGAAGAAAGGGCACTGATGCAATGGCATCCGATCTGGGGTGTCGAGATGCTCGAAGCTTCCCTCAGAGCCCGACCTCTGGCGAGAATGGTCGTTTTGCATCATCACGAGCGACTCGATGGCTCCGGCTACCCGTGCGGCCTGACCGAGCCGGCGATCTCGCCTCTGGTCCGTGTGGTCAGCGTCGCGGACGTCTACGATGCCCTGACTAGCCAGCGCCCTTACCGGGGGCCAATGTGCCCGTTCGATGCTCTGGCCCTGATGAAAGAGACCGTGGGCCACCAGCTAGATGAGCATTGCTACTATTCTTTCGTGGAGCTACTGGGGGGCCGCATAGACGAGGGGAAGAGAAAGAAGCCGGAGCCCAACTGAAGGCTCCTCTTTACCTGCTAGCTTGGCGTAGACCTACTGGTCCGTGGAGTCCGTTGGCTGGGTGCCGGCAGCCGCCAGTTGCTGGTCGGGGTCGAAGCCGTACTTCGCCATCAGCCGACGATAGTCGCGGCCGTAGAAGAGTTTGATATTCACGTCGGGGTAGAGTTCTTTCATGCGCCGCAGCTTGCGGTTCTTTTTGGTAACGAGGCTCTGCTTGAGAGTGGTCAGTTCGACGTAGAGATCAAGCTCGGGAAGGTAGAAGTCGGGAGTGAAGCTTTCGAGGATGTTGCCCTGGTCGTCCCATTCGAGGGGGAAAGTGCGAGGCTCGTAGCGCCATTCGATCTGGTAGAAGTCGAGGATGGAAGCGAAGTCCCTTTCGCTCTGGTGAACGAAAGGCGCGGGAGAAGGTTTGGTAAGCACCCCGTTCTTGCGTTTCCGCTTGCCGTTGCTCTCAGTTTCCACCGATACGCCAACCCCTGCCCAACCGAACTCTCTTGCAACGAATTATAGCATGTGCAGGGCTTCTTTTTCCGCCCCTTCCCGCCGTTGATGACGTCAGTGGGTTCTCGTTGGGCTTGGGGGCTTAGGCCGGGCAAAGGCCCTCAGGGCATAGCCCCAAGGGCCTTGACGAGTCTGGAGAAGCATGCTGACAGCGTCCTTCCGCCTGGTGTGGCCGCCTGGCGTGGCAAGGCGGGAAGCCGCTGGCCTGGGCTCCTCACTGGCGATGGCGCCGCCCCGACCTCGCGGTCTCAGGTCCACGCTCCGCGTGAGCGTCGCCATCCGGCTCTGGCCGCGGCCGGGCCCCGGCGTTCTGCACGCGCTCGCGGTACAGCGTGTCAGCGATTCGGCTTAGCGATTCGGCTGCAATCGGTATCATGTCTCGACTCCTTACCGCCGCTTTCCATCGGATACTGTTTATCAGATAAAGCAGCTAGTTATCATTTTTACAATCTTAGCCTAACACTCTTCTGGGCAGCCGTCAAGCGCTTTAGCAGGGGAATTCGTGAAACTGTGCACAAATGAGTTCGGGGCGCGTGTCACGGCGGGACCTGTGGGGCCAGGCGGCAGGGCTTCGACCTACAGCCTACGGCATCGAATGCTTAGGTATGGCGGGCTGATCCTTCAGGCCTTGCGGTAGGCGATGCGCGGATCGAGTAGAGGCAAGGCCAGGTCCAGAACCAGCGTGGCCAGGGCGATGGCCAGGATGATGCAGAAGATCACGCCCTGCAAGAGGAAATAGTCTTTGTGGAGAATGGCGTGCCTTAGCACGGAGCCGATGCCCGGATAGGCGAAGACGATCTCGACCAGGATGGCTCCCGTCACCACGTTGCCCATGGACAGGGCTAGCGCGGTGGACTGGGGCAGGAGGGCGTTTCTCACTGCATAGCGGAAAAGCAACGTGCGGTTGCGCAGTCCCTTGGCCTCTGCCAGCACCATGTAGTCCTCGCCCATCTCCGTCACCACCATAGCTCGCATCCCCAGGGCCCAGAAAGCCAGGGCGGAGAGGATGATGGCGCTGGCCGGCAGGACGGCGTGCCGGAGCGCTCCCCAGATGAACTCCCAGCTCCAGGCCGGAAACACCAGCAGCGGATAGGCGCCATACATAGGCAGCCATCGCAGCAGGAAGCCGAAAACGTAGTCCAGCACCAGCCCTAGCAGGTAGAAGGGCACGGCAGAGAAGACGAGTAAAGGGCCAGTCAGGAACTTCAGCCAGCCAGGAGCGCTGGGCCAGGCTAGGATGGCGCCCAGTAGAGTGCCGATGCTGAAAGCGATCAAGGTACTCGTACCCAGCAGGCCCAGGGTCCAGGGCAGGGCATCCATCAGCGCCTGCTGTACGCGGTTAGGAAACTGGCTCATGGAGTAGCCGAAATCCAGTCGAGCCATATCGCCCAAATAGAGCAGGTATTGCTCGTGCAGAGGCCGATCCAGGCGGAATAGGCGGGCGTAGTAATCCGGGCCTGGGCGTTCGCCTTCCTGGCTGCTGGGAGTGGGAGTGGCTTGGACCGCGGGCACCGGCTGATCGGGCGTCTCTACAGAGTCTCGAATCTCGGGCAGGCGGGGGATGAAGAAGTTGACAGTCATGGCCGCCCAGACTACGAGGGCGAACATGCCCAGCCGGCGTGCAACGTAAGCCAGATTCACCAGGTGCTCCTTTATCCCAGAAGGCTGACTATCTCGGAAGGCTGTAGCTGGCCGCCCCTTTGCCTGGCGGAGGAAGCGGCCGCACGCGAAACGTCGGCCCAGTATACTCCGGTCTTTGGCGTTAGTCACATGCTGGCTTCCCACCGGCCGGCTTTGACTCTGCTTTACCGCAGTAGTATCATCCCCTCGCTATGCAGATACCTACTCGCTCGCCATCTTCCTCCACCTCTGTTGCTCGATCCGCGCCTCCGGCCGAATCGAGCCGTCGCGTCCTCTCGTTGTGGCTCGACGCCTTGCTCGTGCTCGCCATCCTGGCCGGCGCAGCCCTATTGCGCTTTCTCTG
>Ga0315298_1009845_pt1 | contig 11666 bp, 8 predicted proteins | sample WHS_1_MG_FD_203077 | JGI IMG/M metagenome (GOLD analysis project Ga0315298, IMG submission 203077) | Extremophilic microbial mat communities from Washburn Hot Springs, YNP, Wyoming, USA - WHS_1_MG | ecosystem: Environmental > Aquatic > Thermal springs > Hot (42-90C) | place: USA: Wyoming... | reverse complement strand
ATAATTAATAAAATCCATGCAGTTGCATGGATTTTATTTTATACGTAAATTCGTAAACTTTTTCCTTGTAAATGAATGGTATGGTAACCTTGGATGAAATAAAGCAGCCTGTCAAAAAGGATTTAGATCAGTTTGAAAGTTATTTTCAGCAAAATATTGATTCGGTCGTTCCCCTGCTCAATACAGTTGTGCGATACACTGTGCGACATAAAGGGAAGCAGATACGTCCGCTGTTGGTGTTTCTTACTGCACGAGCCTTTGGCGAGGTAAATCGGTCGACATACAATGCAGCAGCTTTTATTGAACTCTTGCATACCGCTACCCTGATTCACGACGATGTTGTTGATGAGTCGTACGAGCGACGGAATCATTTCAGCATCAATGCTATCTGGAAAACGAAAATTGCGGTTTTGGTCGGTGATTATTTTTTATCGCGTGGGCTATTGCTTTCGGTGAAGGAAAAAGAGTATGATATGCTGGAAACCATCTCGAATGCAGTTAAAGAAATGAGTGAGGGGGAGCTACTTCAGTTGCAGACATCCAGGAAGTTAATAATCGATATCGACAATTATTTTAATATCATAAGCAAAAAGACGGCCTCGTTGATCAAGGCCAGTACGTTAACCGGTGCACAATCGGTAACTCAGGACAGGGGAATACTGCAACAGATGCATGATTTTGGTGAAACCATTGGAATAGCCTTTCAAATCAAGGATGATATTTTTGATTATCAGAAAAAGGGATTGATAGGGAAGCCTATAGGCAATGATGTACGGGAGAAAAAATTTACACTTCCCCTGATCCTGGCCTTACGCAAGGTATCGGTTGCCAAACGGAATTATATTATACGGTTGTTAAATTTTGACCGAAAGACGCAGGAAACGATAGAGGAGATAACCAATTTTGTAATTGATCATGGGGGTGTATTAGAAGCACAGCAATATCTTGATGATTATAGAAGTAAAGCATTAAGTATTTTATCGCAATTTGAAGAAAATCAGGCAAATATTTCGTTAAAAAAATTGGTTGATTATATTATTTATCGAAATAAATAATTATATTTTCTTATAAATAAATCTATTAAATAACATTATTTATAGTAATTTTTATTTAATGAATTATTCTTTAACGCGCAGGCAGTTGATTGTACCGGAGGTAGGGGCAGTTTTCATAGTAAAGCGCAGGAACAGTCGACGGATATCAATCAGGGTCACTCCCCGACATGTGCAGGTAAGCATTCCCTATCGGGTTAATTTTGGGGAGGGAGAGCGGTTTTTGTTCAAAAACCTTGACTGGGTCAAAAGCCGCTACAATGAGTTGAAGTATAAGTTTAACTTTTACGATCAGCAGATTATAAATACTTTATTTGGGAATATTCATATCAATATTTCTGCCCAAGGGAATCAGAAAAACCGGTGTATTCGGGAGCCGGGGAAGATTATTTTTTATTTTGTTGGTGATATTGCGGATACAGGTTTTCAGTTGCTGATTCGGCGGCGGGTACTGCAGGAGTTGCGAAAAGAAGCGCTGAAGTATTTACAGGAGAGAACAGATGATCTATCTCGACGATATGGTCTTGTATATCATGGTTTGCGTGTGAGCAGTGCCCTGACCCGCTGGGGAAGTTGTTCGGCAAGGAATGCAATCAGCTTAAATTACCGATTGGTGTTGTTGCCAGCTGAATTGTGTGACTATGTTATTTTGCATGAGCTGGCTCATACGGTGCATAAAAATCATAGCAAGGCTTATTGGGCATTTCTGGCAACGATGGTTCCTGATTACGAGGTTCGCAGACGCAGGCTTAAGCAATACCGGTTTTCGGATATGGTCTAATATTCTGCATGACATTGTAATACAGGTTAATTGTATTTTTTGCACTGCTGTGTCAATCAAATGCCAAAATGACAAAAATTCTGACCAAAAATCTGCCAAAATAGCATAAAATTCCTCTGGCACACCCTTTGTCCTATATAGGGCGAAAGTCGAAAAAACCAAAAAGAAAGGAGGGTTGAGCTATGTTGGCACTGAGAAACATCAACACATTACCCAGCTTGGTAGAAGAATTCTTCAATGACTTCCCCTTTGCAGGGTTACGTAACTGGACTACTTCGAGTGTTCCGGCTGTAAATATTGCCGAAACCAAAGACGAATACCGTATCGAGGTTGCTGCGCCGGGATTGGACAAGGACGATTTCAAGGTAAACATCGAAGATGATACCCTGACCATCTCGGCCAATAAGGAAGTGAAAAAAGAAGAAAAAGACGAAACCTACACCCGTCGTGAATTCTCCTATACTTCCTTCAGTCGTTCGTTCAGCCTGCCCGATACGGTAGATAGTGAAAAAATCAAAGCCGAACACAAAAATGGAGTACTGACCATTTACGTACCCAAGAAAGAGGAAGTAAAGAAAAAACTGTCGCGGGAAGTAAAGATTTCGTGATGATTTGCCAGGCAAACACACCAAAGGCTCCTCAATGGGAGCCTTTGATGTTTATTTTTTTATAAACGCATCATTTTTATTATTTTGCTTTTCGTCGGTACTTTTTCAAGGCTTCTTCCAGAGCAGCTTTAAACATGTTGAATGACCATGTGGCGCCGCTGATGGCATCTGTTTTTGAAATTTTCAGGTGAGTTGAAAAATTCTGGGGTAATACTGCAACTCTGCCAGTCGTTTCGGCATTGCTGAACGTATTCGGGATAATTCTTGTAATGACGCTCGTATTTATCATCAAAAATTTCCTTTTTTACCGTGTCGACAATCCAGAATTTAATGTCAAGCACCGAATCACTTTTTGTGGTTACTTTTACAAGGGCCACGAAAGGTTCATTCCGGTATTTCTATTGTGATTGTCCTTCAAATGTGCCATTATTTTATTGCTGAGCGTGCAGCGATAGTATTACATTTGCCAGTAAAAGTAAAAGGAAACTTTTATGAAGATTAAAATTGAGTTTAAGTATGGATACTTTGTTTTTTGTTTTGTCCAAAATCCTGTTTTTTCTCATTAACCCGTTGACTTGGATAGGGATACTGATGATCCTTGCTGTTATTGCAAAAAATCGTGAAATCGGGCGGAAAATAGGGATAGCTGCATTGGTTGTTTTTCTCATTTTTTCGAATACTGCTCTACAGAATAAGATAATGCGCTGGTGGGAAATAGAGACTCCACCCGTGGATGCCATAAGCCGGCATTATCGGTATGCTATTGTACTGGGAGGCATGCCCGAATTTAATCCACAGACAGGCAGGCTTGTTGTTGAGCGTTCGATCGATAGAGTTTTGCATGCAGTTGTGCTCTATAAAGCTGGCAGGGTTCAGAAAATTATTATTACCGGTGGTTCGGGGCGACTTTTAAATCAAGGTTGGAAAGAAGCCCCTGATATCAAAATCTTTTGCTGTCGATTGGGTGTCCGGCCCGAAGACGTCCTCGTAGAGGATCAATCGAGGAATACTTATGAAAATGCAAAATTTACGAAAGCATTATTCCCGTACGATAGGGAAAAAGTGTTACTTATTACTTCGGCCTTTCACATGCGAAGATCCATGGCGATTTTTAAAAAAGCCGGTTATCATTTTGATATACTCACATCCGATCCCATTGCTGGTACACTTTCGGTCGACGATTACCTGTTACCAAAAGCCAAAGCATTGGATAACTGGTTGATTCTGATTAAAGAAATGGTAGGATATGGCGTCTATAGGATCATGGGTTATTTGTAGAAAAAAAATTATGGTTTTAAAAAAATGTGTAACTTTGCAAAAATTTAGGCGTAAGTGAACATTACTGTTAGAAAATATAAGTTGTCAGGATTTTTGGTGCAAAGGATATTTTTAAAGACCCCTTATTTATTAAGGGGTTTTTTTTTGAATAGTCAATAAAAGGAAAACCATGGATAGGAGTATTAAAAAAGTTATCTTACTGGGTTCTGGGGCCCTAAAGATTGGTGAAGCCGGAGAGTTTGATTATTCTGGATCACAGGCATTGAAAGCATTACGCGAAGAGGGAATATTTACCATTCTTATCAATCCGAATATTGCTACAGTGCAGACTTCGGAAGGGATGGCCGACAAGATATATTTTTTACCGGTTACCCCCTATTTTGTAGAAAAAGTAATAGAGAAAGAGCGTCCCGATGGGATTTTGCTATCATTTGGGGGTCAGACGGCCTTGAATTGTGGTACTGAACTATATCGTTCGGGAGTTTTGGAAAAATATGGGGTACGTGTTTTGGGGACTCCTGTTCAGGCTATCATCGACACTGAGGATCGCGAGCTTTTTGTCAATCGTTTGAATGAGATAGGGGTAAAATCGTGCCGGAGCGAGGCTGTTACTACGGTTGCTGCTGCGTTAGAGGCGGCCGACAAATTGGGTTATCCTGTTATTGTAAGGGCTGCTTTTACCCTTGGCGGGCAGGGATCGGGCTTTGCCTCAAATGCAGATGAACTGCAAAAATTGGCCGAAAAAGCCCTTTCGTATTCCCCTCAGATATTGATTGAAGAATCGCTTAAAGGCTGGAAAGAGGTCGAATATGAGGTGGTACGTGACCAGTACGATAATTGTATCACCGTATGTAACATGGAAAACTTTGACCCGCTGGGAATACATACCGGAGAAAGTATTGTTGTGGCGCCTTCGCAAACCCTCACCAACAGTGAGTATCATAAATTGCGTGAACTATCGATACGGGTAATCCGTCATATCGGCATCATCGGGGAATGTAACATTCAGTATGCCCTTGATCCCAACTCCGAGGATTATCGTGTAATTGAGGTGAATGCACGCTTATCGCGGTCGTCGGCGCTAGCTTCTAAGGCTACCGGTTATCCCTTAGCTTTTGTTGCGGCCAAGCTTGCCATCGGATACGGGCTCTTTGAGTTGAAAAATTCGATTACAAAAACTACCCCTGCCTTTTTTGAACCCGCACTCGACTATATTGTTTGCAAAATACCCCGTTGGGACCTCAACAAGTTTATTGGTGTATCGCGACAAATTGGTTCTTCGATGAAGTCGGTCGGTGAAGTAATGGCCATTGGAAGAACGTTTGAGGAAGTTATCCAGAAGGGGCTGCGAATGATTGGTCAGGGAATGCATGGTTTTGTCGGGAATCGAGATATTGAAATTGAAGATATCGAAAAGGAGTTAAGCAACCCTACCGACATGCGTATTTTTGTCATTGAAAAAGCTTTTGAAAAGGGTTATACCGTCGATCAGATATACGAACTTACCAAGATTGACAAGTGGTTTCTTTACCGCTTAAAGCATATCTACGATGTAAGTCGGGATCTTGAGTGTTTCAATGCAGTTGAGCAGGTCCCCGATGAGTTACTCACCGAAGCCAAGCAGGCAGGTTTTTCCGATTTTCAGATAGCGCGTCTTATTCTCAAGCGCAATAATCATGAGATGGAACAGGCATCGAATGAGGTAAGGGAATACCGGAAAAAACGAGGTATTGTACCTGTGGTAAAACAGATCGACACCCTGGGCGCCGAATATCCTGCACAGACCAATTACCTTTACCTGACTTATCATGGGAAGGAACATGATGTGCCTTTTGCCAAAGACGATAAAACAATCATTGTGCTGGGTTCAGGAGCCTACCGTATAGGTAGTTCGGTTGAATTTGACTGGTGTGCGGTCAATGCTGTCCGTACCTCACATGATCAGGGCTACAGGGCAGTTATGATCAACTATAACCCCGAGACGGTAAGTACCGACTACGACATGTGCGACCGTCTGTATTTCGATGAGCTTTCGTTTGAACGGGTAATGGATATTATTGAACTTGAAAATCCACATGGGGTGATCCTTTCAATGGGCGGACAGATTCCCAACAACCTGGCCATGCGATTGTACCGTCATCAGGTTCCGGTATTGGGTACGTCACCTGTTTCGATTGATAAGGCAGAGAACCGACATAAATTTTCGGCTATGCTTGACCAGCTGGGCATTGATCAGCCTCGCTGGAAAGAGCTGACCAGTATAGAGGAAATAGAATCGTTTATACAAACCGTAGGTTACCCGGTACTGGTACGGCCATCGTATGTGTTGTCGGGCGCTGCCATGAACATTTGCTCCAATGCCGAAGAACTGGAACTATTTCTTAAGCTGGCCTCGAAAGTATCCAAGCAATATCCTGTTGTAGTATCAGAATTTATAGAAAATGCAAAGGAAATAGAAATCGATGCAGTGGCCAAAGAGGGGGAAATTCTGGCTTATGCTATATCCGAACATATTGAGTTTGCCGGGGTTCATTCGGGTGATGCCACGCTGGTATTTCCGGCACAGAAAATATATTTTGAAACCGTTCGACGCATCAAAAGAATTACCAAAGAAATTGCCCGGGAACTCAATATATCAGGTCCTTTTAACATCCAGTTTTTGGCTAAAGACAACGACATTAAGGTTATTGAATGTAATTTGCGTGCCTCGCGCAGTTTTCCGTTTGTATCGAAGGTGCTGAAAGCCAATTTTATTGAACTTGCTACAAAGGTGATTTTGGGCTTGCCTGTGAAAAAGCTCGACAAATCGTACTTTGAACTCGACTACATCGGCGTAAAGGCCAGTCAGTTCTCCTTTAGCCGTCTGGCAAAAGCCGACCCTGTACTGGGAGTAGATATGGCTTCCACGGGTGAGGTGGGTTGTTTGGGTGATGATATTTATGAAGCATTGCTCAAGGCTATGCTTTCGGTGGGCTACCGTATTCCCCGAAAAAATATTATGCTATCGACTGGTGAAATGCGTTCGAAGGTAGAACTGTTGAACCCTGCCCGAATGCTGGTTGAACGTGGCTACAAACTCTTTGCCACACGTGGCACAGCCCAGTTCCTGGCACAAAATGGCATAGAAGCTACCGTAGTTGCTTGGCCCGATGAGCCAGTCCAACCCAACGTGATGGACTACATCCGCAACCGAGAGTTTGATCTGGTAATTAATATTCCCAAAAATCTGTCGAAGATTGAGCTTAACAATGACTATGAAATTCGTCGGGGTGCTATAGATTACAACATACCGCTGATAACGAATGCACGGCTGGCCAGTGCCTTCATTCAGGCATTCTGTAAGTACAGTCAGGAGGAAATTAAAATTGTAAGCTGGGACGAGTATAGGTAAAAAATATGCCCACATAGGTGGGCATATTTAATTTTTATTCGACATTTTGAGGCATGCGTTGTAATTCAGCAGCAAACGCTTGGCCAAGTTCGACAAATTTCTGCCCTTTTTCGTCGAAAGGGAAAAATTTGGCCTTAACACCCTCACAGAATATTTTAAACTTCAGATTTTTCAGGTGATTTTCGATAAGACTGGGAGCCTCGCCGCTCCATCCATATGATCCGAAAGCCGCAGCCAGCTTACCTCGGTCGCGTATGGGGTTCACAACCGAAAACAGCTTGTAGATGGGCAACAAAGTGTTTTGATTGATGGTAGGAGAACCAACCAGAAGGGCATCGCTCTTGGCCAGTTTTTCTTCCATCTCGCCTATCAGCATATGTTCAATGTCGGCAACTTCCACCTCGAAATTGCTCACCAAATGAATACCCTCGGCAATCTTTTCGGCCATTTTTGCTGTATAGCCATAAGCCGATACATAGGCAATAAATACACGTTTGACCGGATGTTTTTCGGTTTCCGCGAGATATTGCTGTGAATATTTTTCCGACAGGGCTACTTTTTCCTGCCAGCTGCTTCGTAAAATGGGGCCATGACCGGGTGCAATAATGGAAATATCGAGAGGACGTATTTTATCGATTGCTCTCAGCATAAATTTGCTGAAAGGTTTTAAAATCACGTCAAAGTAATACTTGAAGGCCTCGGAGAAGTCACCTACCTGATCATCGAACATAGCAGGATGAGAAAAATGAGCACCAAGAGAATCGCAGGTAAAAAGAATTTTGTCTTCGGGCAAAAAGGTATACATGGAGTCGGGCCAATGCAGGTTAGGAGCACCGATAAATTTCAGCGTTTTATTTCCCAGGCTGATGCTATCGCCATCCATCACCTTTAACGATTTAAAGGGTCCGCCTACAATTTCGGACAAATAATTCAATGCCTGACCACTCCCGACAACTGTAGCATTGGGTGCAACCTTAAGCAAATGTTTGAGCGCTCCCGAATGATCGGGTTCTGTATGATTACATATAATGTATTCAATATCAGCAGGATCGCACAATTGTCGGATTTTACCAATGTATTCTTCAGCAAAAGGTTCTTTAACGGTTTCAATGATGGCTTTTTTTTCGGCATTGATAAAGTACGAATTGTAGGTTGTTCCATACTTTGTCTCCATTACAATGTCGAATGTCACAAGATCGGGGTCGAGTACACCAATCCATTTTACATCCTTTGTTACTTCAATAATCTGGCTACTCATAGTCAATTAATTTTGAAAATAAATATAAAACTCAATTAATGTGCCAAAGTTAGTCAATTTGTACTGAACGGGAACTGCTATCTTTATTATGATGGCGAATATTAATGGCTGGTATGAACGATGTGTTAATCTCCTCGAAATTTTGTAGTTCATACCTGTTAATTTATTGTATTTCAAACAAATTATGATAGGATGGGACAGGAGAGTTCGTTTTAAGTAACTTAAGTATAAATGCAAGAACAATCCACCAATATGGCAAAATTTCGCTCTTTATCCAGCTGTATTCGGGTTAAATTTGATGTTAAAACAATACTTTGAAAATATGAGAAGGAAAATAGTAATTTTTGCCATAGCATTGATGGCAGTGGCTTCAGGTAAGTCACAGGATTGGTATAAAGATGCGCCCAAACGCATTGATAGTTTAAGAAAAGCAAATTTTACACTACAGATTTTAGATAGTAGTGGTTCACCGGTGGTTGATTCCGTTCGGGTTGATCTGTTTAAGCATAAGTTTATTTTTGGAGTGGTGATGGATCCGGAGAGTACACCAGGGAGTCTGGCTTGGGACCGTGCTACCATGTATCGGTACTATAATGCAGCCGTTTCGGGTAATGCGTTTAAATGGAGCGGTATTGAGGCTCAACGGGGTGTGCTTACATATGGGGGTTTTGATGAGATGCTTCAGTGGTGCGAAAGGGTAGGTTGGCACTTGAAGGGACATACACTGTTGTGGAATGGTCATGAAGGGAATTATCACGAAGTTCCCCAATGGGTGCAGGAACTCCCCACTGCCGAAGAGGCTAAAGAAGCTTGTAAGAATCGCATTATCCGTGACATGACACGTTACAAGGGCAGAGTATTTGAATACGATGTCATGAATGAACCCTCGCATACCTTTTTTCTCACCAATAAAATCGGTGATTCTATTAATTGGTTGTGTTTCAAGTGGGCTCGCCAGGCCGATAGTACTGCCGAACTATTTGTAAATGATTATAATCTCATTGAATGGGACGAATATCAGCCCTTTATAAATCTTGTACGCACAATGCTGAATAATGGGGCACCCATCGATGGGATAGGGCTTCAGGGTCATTTTGGGGGAACTATCAATACCAACGACGTTAAGCGTCGGCTCGATGCATTGGCCACGCTAGGTTTACCCATGCGCATAACCGAATTTGATATGGATGTAACGGCCCAAAAAGTTACCCCAATCAATCAGGCCATGTATTATGCTCGTATGCTTCGTATTGCCTTTTCGTATCCAAAGATCACCGGATTCTATTTCTGGGGCCTAATTGATGGGAAAGTATGGCGAGCCGGTTCGGGTATTTTCAATGTCAACAAGGAACCTAAACCTGCGGCCGACTCGGTCTATAATCTTATTCATAAGGAATGGAGTACCCATGAAAAAGGGGTAACTGGTAACGACGGGCGTTATACTTTCCGGGGCTTTCTGGGTACTTATCATATTTTTGCAAAAATAAACGGTACATGGAAAGAATTTCGCATTCAGTGCGATGAGAAGGTTAAGGATTCGGTCATTGTGCTTCGTGAGCAGGAAGGTATGACGCCCCGCCCCCGTTTGGTTATGGGTTGGGTTGTGGCTCCCCGGAAGGTTGAACTGAAATTTGATAAGAACATGGCCGACCCTTCGGGACAGATCAACAACTTTGAGGTGTTTGGACGCGTAAAAAATCCTGTCGTAAGTGCAGCCCTGAAAGAAGGTGATTCAACGACCATCGTACTTAGCCTGAAAAATGACTTGCTCTTCAGCAACTATGTCGTAGCTGCCTACATGAAAGGTGATCAGAAAGCTGCCGATAGCTCTGTGTTGGACATTTTTGGCGCTACACCCCTTGAGAATATGATTCCTGGTATCGTATCTGCATCGACAACGTCAGATGGTTCGCAGATAATAATCCGGCTCAATAAAAACATGAATGGGCTGGGAACTGATGCCGACAGCATTAAAATAATTGTCAATAACCAATATGTTGTGGTCAGCAATGTTACTTTCAAGGACGACAGCAGTTCGGTTTTGTTAATTACTCTTGCCGAACCTGTTCATTTTGGCGATAAAATATATTTTAACTACAAGCCGGGTAATTGGAGCACTACCGAGGGTATAGCACTGCCCGCTACCGGCAATGTACTGGTCGACAATAAGGTACCAAATGCTGTTGATAATGTACAATCATTGGGAATACAGCTATTCCCCAATCCGGTCAGCGATTATTGCAATATCCGCCTGGGTAATGGCACCTACGAGCTAACCCTCTACAACATGATTGGAATGGAAATATACCGAGCCAACGTTTCGCAGAGCCAGTATAAGCTCGATATGAGGAAATTCGAAAAGGGGATTTATCTGTTGCGAATTAAAAATATCCAAAACAATAGTTCACAGAATTTTAAAGTAAATAAACTGTAAATGATAAACATATGTAAAGATATTTTATAACTTTGCTTCATAGTTATTGAGTTTTTGGTTAAAAAGGAGTTGCTTTGCGTAGCTTTGGGCTAATTTGCAAGGCAACTTTTTTTATTGGAGGATACAAAACATACTATCTTTGAACCCGAAACGTTAATGGTTATAATAAGCAAAAGAAAGTCGGACAGATGAAAAAGGTATAAGCTAAAGGAAAAATAGCGGCAGTCAGGAGACTGCCATTTCGATGCGGCGAAGTCTGTGAGTTCGCTGAGCGATAATCAAGAAGAAGTTAATAACTTAAAATACTATCGGATGAAGCGAGGAATAATAGCATTTTTGTCTATACTGCTTATACAACAGGTATATGCACAGTCGGTTCGTAAAATGGAACTGCCTTCATTTAAGGCTGTGGAAGTGTTGGGAAATTTTGAGGTAATGCTTGAGCAAGGCGACAAAGAAGGGGTTTCGCTGGTCGGGAATGATGGAGAAGTGGAACGCATTAAAATAGCAGTAAAAGGGGGTGTATTACGCATCAGCGACATAAAATCGTTGAATAGTCGCAGCGAAGCTATGGTTATTGTGCGTTATGTTAAGTTGGAAAAGGTGCTTGCCACTGCCGGTTCGTTGGTATATAAAAAGGATGGGTGGGCAGTCGACAATCTCGAAATAGTTTGCAGCAGCGGAGCTAAGGTTGACTTTGCATTGCAAGCTGGTAAAATTGTTGCTGGTGTCGATAAAGGCGGTACATTGACTCTTAAAGGAACTGCAAAGTTTGCAGATGCCGAGGCGTCGACTGGTGGAATATTCGATGCCTATGAGTTGCAGTGTGATAGTGCCACCGTACGTGCCAATGCCGGTGGGCTT
>Ga0315298_1009843_pt1 | contig 11667 bp, 9 predicted proteins | sample WHS_1_MG_FD_203077 | JGI IMG/M metagenome (GOLD analysis project Ga0315298, IMG submission 203077) | Extremophilic microbial mat communities from Washburn Hot Springs, YNP, Wyoming, USA - WHS_1_MG | ecosystem: Environmental > Aquatic > Thermal springs > Hot (42-90C) | place: USA: Wyoming... | reverse complement strand
ACCATCAGGATAGAGATAGTTAACGAGCCATTGGTAACAGCTTTCAGGAGACATTAGGTCTATAACAGGAAACAACATAAGCATTCCCTCCTTGATTTCAATTTATGGAGGAAATATATCACATTTCGAGATTTTTCACAATATATTTACATGAGCCAATATTATTAAACTTTGGACAATATAAAATTAGCTAAATCACTTTTGACAAAGGATATTTTCTATCTATTGCAAGGAGAATTCCATCATTTGAAAAAGTGATACTGAATATGGGGGCCTAGAATTACAGATACTTTCTCTTGTATAGTTAGGTAATGTAATTGATGAATCCATTTATCAATATATTGCCAATTAGCATGGAATATTTGGTTGGCTTGAGTCAACTCCGATTTTTAGTAAGTTTAAGCCTTTTTAATAGCTTTTAGTCCTTACTTTTCGGAACTACCGATTTAAAAAATTTGGTGGTCATTTGGTTTTGAGAGGGAACAAGCTATGGCAAATAATAAAAAGATAAAAATTCTATTTATTATGGCATCTAAGGAAATGGGAGGTTCCGAGAAGAATCTCATAGAATATCTTAAAAGAACAGATACAGATAAATTTGAGTGCTTTGTCGGTTTGGCAAAGGTTGGTAATATTGTTGAAGATGAGTTTGGAAAAATAAATATTCGCTTGGTTAAATTTGATAAAAAACTAAAATTGTTAAAATTCTTGATGAAAGAAAACATAGATATTATACAACTTTATGGTTTAAGAGTGAACATTTGGGCAAGATTATTAGGGAAGTTAGCCGGGGCCAAAGTTGTTGCGACCATAAGAAGCGTTGACAATTGGCGGAAATGGTATCATGTTATGTTAGACAGACTAACATCAATGTGGGTTGATGTATGGATTTCAAATTCTTATGCGGGCAAAGAAGTTGCTATAAAAAGGGAAAAATTTCTGGCAGATAAAATAAAAGTTATTCACAATGGTATAGATTTATCAATATATCAAAGAATTCCCAATAATGATATTGTAGTGTTAAAAAAAAAGTATGGAATAAAAAGCAATGATATAATAGTTGGTGAGGTTGCTAATATAAGGGATATGAAGGGTCATATTGACATAATTAATGCAATACCGAATATTATCAAGCGAAATAGAAATGTTAAGTTTTTCTTTGCCGGTGAAGATATGTCTAACGGTGAAGTAGAGAAATACGCTAAAGCAAAAAATGTAAGCGAGTATGTTATTTTTGCCGGATACTGTCATAATATCGTAGAAATATTATCCTTGTTTGATATATTTATCTTGCCATCTTTGTGGGAAGGATTACCAAATTCGATAATAGAAGCAATGGCAATAGGTTTGCCAATCATCGCATCGGATGTTGGTGGGGTTTCTGAACTTATAAAAGATGGAGAAAATGGAATACTTATAAAACCAAAATCACCTCAACAAATTGCGTCGTCAATCATATATCTTATAGAAAATCCCAATATTGCAGAACAAATGGGTAACAAGAATATTATTAGGGCAAGACAAAACCATAATATTGAAAATAAAGCAAGAGATTATGAGAAAATATATATGGAGTTGCTAGAGATGAATCAATTGAACGAAGATTAAAAGTCTGGAAGGATAGATAGTGTGAAATATCATTGGGACAAAATAGATTTAACAGAAAAACAAAGAGAATACATAAATAGCGTATATAGGGAAATGGAAGCCGGTTCTTATAGGAAGACCATTAAAATCATGGATTTAAATGTAAAAAATAAAAGGGTTCTTGATGTGGGATGTGGCCCTGGGCAATTCTTAGTTGAACTATCAAAAGATTCTCCATCTTTACTTGTTGGTTGTGATTTGGACGAATCTTTTTTGAGATTTGCATTCAATGAATTTACAAACAGAAATATCAACAATTTTATTCTAATTAGGGCTGATGCAATGAATCTACCTTTTGCAAATGAAACATTTGATGTTGTCACATCTTTTCTTGTTTTGCCATTACTTAGAAATGATAAAGAGGCTTTGATTGAATTATCAAGAGTTTTAAAGATAGATGGAACTTTATGTATTTCTATACATGCAGCAGGACTTCCAATTAGATATATAAAACAAGGTAGATTTAGACCACTGCTCATATATCCTATAACTTGCATTTACCAATTGACTGGGAAAAAACTTATATTAAATACGATACAAAATCACAAAAAAATTTCGAAAATTCTTAATTCCATAGGTTTACATGTTGATAAAATTATTCCATCGAAAAAGAGTTTTGGTCTTGTAGAAACATTTAAAATTAGGGCAATCAAATTGAAATAAATATGAAAAGACTTATAGTAAGCGCTGATGATTTTGGTTTTACAGAAGGGGTAAACCAAGCTATATTAGAATGTTACAAAAAGGGGTCCGTATCTAATGCTAGTTTAGCTGTAAATATGGATGCTACAGAAAATGCTATTTTATTAGCGAAGCAGAATCCAGGATTAGGTGTAGGATTGCATTTTAATCTAACTTTGGGGAAACCATTGACCGATCCAAAGTTAATTCCAAGTTTGGTTAATTGTAATGGACTTTTCTATAATAGAAAAGAATTTGAGAACAGATCAATATTTGGTTTGATAAGATATAAGGACGTAGAGAAGGAACTGTTAGCACAAATAAAATACTATTTAAATTTTAACCTGACTATGACTCACATAGATAGTCATCAACATATCCATCTTCTCCCTCCTTTATTTACTGTAATATCTAATTATTGTATTCAAAATAGTATTCCTTTAAGGATACCATATAATAATTATATTCTAAATATACAGATTCCTCAATTAAAAGACTTAACGAAGTTACTTAGAAGAAGCTTACTTACATTATTGATTTATTTCAACAGGTCGCAAATATTTAATAAGTGTCTTATTTCGAATGATCATTTTTACTGTATAGCTGATTTTATACCTCATCAAAAACTCATTAATATAGAACATTACATAAAAATAATTGATAGTTTGAAAAGCGGTGTTTCTGAATTGATGACACATCCAGCAATTGCGGATGATAATCTTAGAAAACTAAACAGAATTTCAGAGATTAGCCAACAAGAATATAATGTACTGTCTTCATTTTCACTGAAAAGCGAATGTCAAAAACGTGGTGTTGAGTTTATAAGTTATGGAAATCTGTCCTGAGGTCTTGAGTTTTTATTGGATGCAAAGATGCAAAATGGTAAAATTAAAGTTATGAGGATAATTACCCGCCTGGGTGTAGGGGGTTCGCCTATACAAGCAGCACTTTTAACAGCAGGACTGGATAAAAACCGGTTTGAGTCTTTACTGGTTATTGGTGCTATTAGCGATATTGACGGCGATATGTCTTATCTTGTCGATGAATACAACATTAGTCCAATCAAAATTCCAGAATTAGGCAGAGATATTGGATCAATAAGTGATTTGCTTTCGCTGTATAAGCTGATCAAACTCATGAAAAAAGAGAAACCTGATATCATTCATACTCATCAGTCCAAAGCAGGTGTTCTTGGAAGATTAGCAGGTATTTTAGTTGGTGTACCTTATATTGTCCATACGTTTCACGGACATGTTTTTCACAGCTATTTTGGGAAATTTAAATCGGGCGTTTTTATCCTAACAGAACGCTTTCTCGCGAAATTTACAAGTAAACTTATAGCCATCAGTCCACTTCAATTTGATGATCTTTGCAAAAAGTACAGACTTGCTGTACCGGAAAAATTTTCCTTAATTCCATTGGGGTTTGATCTATCCCAATTTTTGAACTCAAAGATTTATGTTGGAAAGTTTCGTGAAGAGTTAAATCTATCAATAAATACATTCCTAGTTGGAATTGTAGGCAGATTAACAGGTGTAAAGAATCATAAGTTATTCCTTCATTCTGCAAAGAGAGTTCTAGAAACGATTCCTAATGTTAAGTTTATTGTAGTCGGAGATGGCGAACTTTCAGAAAAATTAAAGGAACTTACTAATAATCTGGGTATAACGGAAAATGTTATTTTTCTCGGCTGGCGCAGAGATATGCCAAATATCTATGCCGATCTTGATCTTGTTGTACTTACGTCATTGAATGAGGGCACTCCCGTAGCATTGATAGAGGCGATGGCATCTGGTAAAGCTGTTGTGTCAACTGCGGTCGGCGGAGTCCCAGATATTATAGAAAATGGTAAGTCAGGTATACTTGTTCCTACTAAAGATGAGAAAAAACTAGCCGATGCAATAGTAGAATTACTTAGCGATTCAGTTAAGAGGAAATCATATGGTGAGTACGGACGGGAATTTGTCAGGGATAAATATAATAAGGAAAGATTATTTGCTGATATAGCAAAATTATATGAAGAACTTGTTTCTGGCAAAACAGGCGAAGCAATGAGAATCATCACATAGATAATAGCAAGTTTTGGTTATTTATTCAATTACGGAATAATTTGATATCGCAATTCGGAAAGGGTATAAATCTAACTTTTTGGCATCAACGCGAATTTTGACAAAAAATGTGATAAAATCAATCATAATAAGACACTTAATTGTGTTTTTGGAGATGTTTAGCGATTTTATTGAAGCTTGTTTGTCAAAATATTGTGCCTTAAAATTGACTTTTTTGTCCAAAAAATACTTAACTTCTGTTTACCTTTCCGAATTACTATAATTTGATAGATCAAAGGTGCAGCAATCAGAAGCATCCTTATACCCATTATGTAAGCAAGTAATAAACCGCTTAAGAAAGCGAGTAGAAGTAACTAATAATCAGCTTTGTGACCAGTTCAATTTGTCAAGAGTGCGAGCAAGAACCCGTTGGGGATTTTTGACACGCATTTGTGACAAGTTTGTTGAATTCATATTAGGAGCTTTCATCAATTTGAACATTGGCAAACCCATGTTAGCGCTCAAGAAATTAGCTTTTACTTAGTCAAAACAATTAGCAACAAGTCGTAAATATAAGTATTAATTGATAAATGTAATTTTAGTGTTAAAAAATGCTTTTTTAGCATCAAAACAATCGTAAAACTATAGGGACTGAATATTAGCTAATATAGAAGAAACAATAACTCATGATAAGTTTTACTCAACATTTAATTTCAAAAATTAAATCCATTTATGTATTGATCATTCCATATTTGCTCTTGAGCATAATCATAGCAAAAGAATTGGCAAGGGGGAATTACATTTGGGCTATAGTATTGTCATTAATAGTTTCCGTTTTATTTTTTATTATTATGGATCCTGCAATAGGGCTTATCATAGTAATTTTTTTGACTCCTTTAGAGCTTTTACAGCATATTTCGATAGGTCCTTCAGTTATTAAGATGACTTTTGCTAAGCTTTGCGCTTTATTAACTTTAATCATATGGATTTTTCAACTTCTCCTTAGAAGAAATTTAAAGTTCGTTGTAATGGAACTACATAGAAATCTCAAAATTGGTCATACAGATATTTTTTTCGATCTGCCGGTTCTGTTGTTAAGTTTCGTTTTTGCTATTTCTCTCATGTGGAGTAAAAACTATGACAGGGGGATCCAAGATGTCATTAATTTATGTCTACTTACAGGTATGTATATTTTAGTCGTTAACCTTTTTAGAAAAAAAATTTTTATTCTTCTTGGAATAGCTGCTTTATTCTTTGGAGCATTTGTTTGCTCATCTATAGGAATTTATGAGTGGTATTTTGGAAGTAGATTGACAGGACAACCTTTTAATTTATATAAAGGAATGCCAAGAGTTTCTGGCACATATTCTGGCCCAGCCGGACTTGGTGCTTTACTTGGAATGGTAATGCCATTAGCGTTAAGTTTTTTTTTATATATAAAATCTTGTAAATTACGAGTTGCTTTAGGATTTGTGATATTAGTCTATTCAATTTGCTCAGTTTATACAATAACAAGGGCAGCGTGGGGAGCAATTTTGATTGGGTGTATCTATGTGCTTTCAAAGTATCACAACAAATTAGTATCGATTTTAGGCATAATATCTATTGTACTATCGATCAGTTTAATTCCGCATGCAATAATTGATAGAGCCAGCTATGAAAAAATTCGGCAAAGTGATGATGATCAAGGCAGAATAAAATGTTTGAAAGCAGGTACTCAAATTTTTAAGAAACATTTTCTTCTAGGTTTAGGTGTTGGTAGCTATAATATTGAGATAATTCGTTACTATCCTGAAGAAGGCAACGTTTCACCGCATAATGATTTATTAAGAATCGCAACAGAAACCGGACTCTTAGGGTTAATAATCTATGTATGGATCATAATAATCACGATTAAAAGGCTTCGTAGAAAACTAAAAACAACAACAAGCGCATGCGATATAGCATTAGTAAGAGGGTGCTGCGGCAGTTTGCTGGGATATTTATTTTTTAGTCAAGTTTCCGGTGCTTTTTTTAATAATATAGTTTGGCTTGTTTTCAGCATGGCAATGATACCAGAATTTAATGTACCAGAAGAAATTATTCCTAGTGAACAAGAACATAACGAAAATCATAGATAAAACTTTATATTCATTTTCGAGCTTATTATACCGAGTAGGTATTCCAAAAGTGTATTATGATATTAAAACCCAATTAGGAATGGTTGGTATCCCAATATTAGTTTATCATCGTGTATGTGATTTACAAAGTGATGTTTTAACACCTGGTAAAATGTCAGTTTCTGTATCTGCATTTAGTGAACAAATGAAATACTTATCAACACATTATCACTCTTTATCTATTGATCATTTGGCAGAGCATTTGATCATGGGCAAAGCTTTGCCATCCAAATGTGTAGTTATTACTTTTGATGATGGGTATTTGGATAATTATATTAATGCTTATCCTATTCTAAAAAGAAACAACATGCAGGCAACTTTTTTTATTAGCTGTGGAGCAGTTGACAGCAACATTGGGTTGTGGCCGGATCAACTGGTTAATATGATTCAAGTTGCTTCCAACGGAATGAAAGTGATACGAGCGATCCTTAATGAAAACGGCATAAATCTACCTGTATCCTTATCTAAACCTGATTTTATTGCTCATGTATTGACAATATTAAAATCTATATCAACGATCAGGCGATATGAACTTTTAAATCAAATATCTAAAGAGCTTGATAATTATGTTCATAGAGAAACAAAGTTAATGATGTCTTGGTCACAGATCCGCGAGATGGCTTTAAATGGAATGGAAATAGGGGCGCATACTATCAACCATCCGATATTAAGTAAGACTGAGTTGAATGAAGTGAAAAAGGAGATTGAAGAATCCAAACGAATTATTGAAACCCAAACTGGGCAATTAGTAAACATATTTGCTTATCCAAATGGTAGAACAGAAGATTTTAATGATACTATTAAGGATATGGTACGCGATGCTGGATATAAAGCAGCCTGCACAACAATATTTGGCTTAGTTAAAAGCGGAGATGATGTGTATGCTCTTCGTCGAATCGGTATTCAAACAGATGATATGTCTATTTTTAAAGCTAGGTTGTGTGGATTTGGAGGACATCGAAGACTGTTTGCGAAGTTGCGCAAGTTATGATGTTTATGTTCGTTATTAGGAGAGTCAATATTTGATTAAAGGTATTAAGGACAACTCACTTAAATTATCTGTGATAACTAAATTTGAACGACTATTAGAACTAGAGTATTTGTGGAACCAGTTACTTGAGCGAAGTGCAACTAATGAAATTTTTTTGACATTTCAATGGGTGACAAACTGGTGGCGTGTATTTGGCAATAAATATAGAAAATTACTTATCCTTTTGGCCTACCGAAACGGTGAGTTAATTGGTATCGCTCCTCTTATGGTTACACAATTAAAGATACCATTGGTCAAAGTTCGAGAAGTTTCGTTTATAGCAGAAGGTGACTATCATGATTTCATTATAGTAGATGCTGTGGAGGATTGTATAAATTTGTTTGCACGGTTCCTATCAGAAAATCGTAATATTTGGGATATTTTGCGTTTAGAACAAATGCCAAAAGTATCACCAAACTTAGAATATTTGATACGTGCTCTTCATATCAACGGTATAGCAGCAAAAAGAGAATCTGGAGCTATTTGTCCCTATATTAAGTTCCATGCTGGAATGCAAACATATGATGAAGGCGTTAATAAGAAACTTCTACAAGATATTCGCAGGTGTCGTAGGCGTCTCGCTGAGATTGGTAACTTTAAGATAATTATATGCACAGCGGAAAATGCAGAGCAAGCTTTAGAAAGATTTTTTGAAAATCATATTAAACGATGGGAAAATAGCTTAACACCCAGTAAATTTGTTAAAGAAACTTACAGGAAATTCTATCAAATAATAGCTAAAAGCACTATTGAAAAGGATTGGTTGCATTTTAGCTTGTTAGTTTGTAATGGGGATCCTATTGCTTATCATTATGGTTTTCTTTATGGTAATAAATTTTACTACTATACACCTACATTTAGTTCTGAATTTGCTCGTTATTCCCCTGGAAATATACTTCTTGATGAATTAGTTCAATTGGCATTTGCAAAAAAAATTTCACAATTTGATTTTCTAGCGGGTGATGAGGGTTATAAATTGAGATGGACTCGAGAATATTCAGAAAATCTTTCTGTTATTGCATTTACTAATTGCAAAGGGGTATTACTACATAAGTTAATAAATAATCCACGGCGACGAAAAATATTGCGCAAACTGGGAAGAGTCATCTCCTCAAAACTATATAATTAAAGAATTAAAGAGAATGCTGTAATGTTAAGAGTTGTTCCTATCACCACATTAGAATCTTTACTTGAACTTAAATTATATTGGAATTCTCTATTGGAAAAAAGCGGAACTAATTATATTTTTCTTACGTTCGAATGGATACTTTGTTGGTGGCAACATTTTGGAAAGCGACGAGAACTTCATGTGCTTACTGTATGGGATGATGAAACATTGATTGGTATTGCGCCTTTTATGATAAGGTCTAATAAACTATTGAAATATGTCGAGTTTATAGGTCGCGGGACTGCAGATTATCATGATTTTATTTTAGTTAAAGATAGAACAAAATGTATGGATATAATTTTTTCCTATTTTATGCAAAACGGAAATATATGGGATATTATTGATATAATGCTTATCCGAGATGATTCACCAAATTTGGTTCCTTTATATGAAGTTCTGCAGAAGTATTCAATAAGATTTATTTCTAATAATTGTTATCAATGTCCTTGTATTTATTTGCCTCAGTCTTGGGACCTGTATGAGAAAACTCTGAGTAAAAATTTGGTAAATGATACCCGTCGCTGTTTAAGACGACTTAAAGATCTCGGCCCTTATGAAATTATTCATAGTGGAACGAATGATGTATTGGATAGTTTCTTTGATCAACATATTAACAGATGGAAAGCTCTAGGTATAAGTAGTAAGTTTTCAAATAAGGTTTACCGGAAGTTTTACAGTAATTTGGCAACTATCGGAAAAGAGCGGGGCTGGTTTAGTCTTTCTTGTTTGGTAAGTAATGGAAGGCCAATTTCATTCATTTATGGATTTATATATTCAGGTATATATTCATATTTATTTAGTTCGTACGATTTATCTTATAAGTATGTTTCCCCTGGAAAAATTCTATTGCAGGATCTCTTGTTGAACTGCATAAAAAATAGGGTTTATATTTTTGACTTTGGTGGGGGAACGGAGTCGTATAAATTTCAGTATAGTAATTTCAATAGAGAAACAAGAGATGTAATGGTATTTCGTGATCGATTTAGCGACATAATACATTATACTTTTTCCAGCATTGAAAAGACATATTTATTGCGATCATTAAGGAAGGTTTATAAAGTATTAAAATGGTTCTTTGGTGACAAATATGAAAAGTTCATTATAAAAGGCAATAAAAATGCGGATTTAGCATTTTGAACCTGTTGGTAAATTGATAAAACTTGTATGTAGGAAATACATGGGCTTGCTTGAATTTATCGCCAAAGAACCATTAAAATTACGGAGGAATAATGATGAATAGTTATCCGGATATTAAGAAAATAGCTACCAATGCTGGTAGTTTATTCATTAATAGTATATTCCGATATTTGACTTCCTCCATTTTTGTTGTGATACTTGCAAGATATATGGGAAAGACTGCTTTTGGTAAATATTCTATGGCTTTTGCACTACCATCTATGTTACTCTTCATACCACGGATGGGATTTCAGAAATTTATTACTAGGGAGATAGCTAACCAGAATGCTAAAGGATCTTATATCCTAGGAAATGTTCTCTTTCTGCAGTTTCTTTTATCAATAGTTGCTATGTTAGTTTTGATTGGATTGTCCTTTCTATCTTACCATGATAATTCAATAAGGTTATTGATTTTCATTGCAGGAATCTCATCTTTAATTATAAGTCCAATTAAAAACAGCAGCTATGGTGTGTTTCAGGGTTATGAGCGAATGTCATGGATCCCTTTATGTGACTCCCTAGCAAACAGTTTTGTAACCATTATCAGCATAATTGCAGTTCTAATAGGTCGTGGATTGCTTACTATACTACTCTTGAATCTTTTAGGAAGTATAATTAGTTCTTCAATATCCTTAGCTGTTGTTAATTACAGGTTCAATACAGTTAAACTATACTGGGATTTAAAATTCTGGAAAAGATCAATAAAAATATCGGGAACATTTGCCCTGAGCGACTTATTTAGTAGCGTTTTCACTTATTTTGATGTCTATTTACTCTCGCAAATTAAAGGTAACGAAGTTGTGGGTTTGTATAGCGCTGCCAGTAAACTTATATTATCATTGTCTATTATTCCTGGTGCTATTATGTCTGCAATTTTCCCGAATTTTGCGAGGATGCATTTTGAAAATAGCATATATATTAGTAAAACTTTCGAGAAATCTGTACAATATCTAGCTATGATAGCGTTTCCTTTTGGGGTAGGAATTACTCTATTTGCTGAGGAAATCATTACTTTACTCTATGGTGAGCAATATTATCCATCTATACAAATTTTGCGTATTCTTTCATGGGTTTCTGTGATAACCTTCATTAATTGGCCTCTTTATGATTTACTGGATGCTACTAATCGTCAAAATAAGAATTTAATTAGCTGTAGCTTATGCTCAGCATCCAATGTCATTTTTAATCTGGTATTAATCCCACATTATGGAGCTATAGGCGCCGCTATTGCCTTCGTTGGAGCGTATACAATTTTTTTATGTTCTAATTACTGTTTTGTAAAATGTAGTTTCCCTATGTTCCCATTTTGGTCAAAAATATATAAGTCGATTTTGGCATCTGTAATAATGGCGATTATTATGATATTATTTCGGGTATCTAGCTTCTACGTCAACGTAATATTCGCGATATTTGCATATACGACTATACTTCTTCTGGTCGGTGGTTTTGGTGAAGAGGAGAGGGTTATAGTTTCTAAATTATATAAATATTTATTTAAATATTTATTTAATATCGCTAAGAAAAGATATTAATCATGGGTATTCTCAGTCAAAAAAGCTGAAAATGTAGAATGGTTAACAGAGATGGTATTTGAGGTTAACTTTATACTGACCCCCATAAGGAGTGGACACACCGAAATTGTAGAGGTTATAATATTAAGTGAATAAACCTTAACGGTTCTTTGGTGACAAATATGAAAAGTTCATTATAAAAGGCAATAAAAATGCGGATTTAGCATTTTGAACCTGTTGGTAAATT
>Ga0315298_1009842_pt1 | contig 11668 bp, 10 predicted proteins | sample WHS_1_MG_FD_203077 | JGI IMG/M metagenome (GOLD analysis project Ga0315298, IMG submission 203077) | Extremophilic microbial mat communities from Washburn Hot Springs, YNP, Wyoming, USA - WHS_1_MG | ecosystem: Environmental > Aquatic > Thermal springs > Hot (42-90C) | place: USA: Wyoming... | reverse complement strand
TACACCTTAGCCATATCAGCGATGACGTTCCTGACTTTTCTATTGGCGCGGCTTGAACTTGCAAGGGTAGCCTCCTTTATGATCCCTCTATTAATAATCTCTGTCTCAGCAGAAGTTTCCAAGCTGAATGCTAGACATGCATTCATAAACTGCCTTCTACTTCTATGGTCTCAGTACTTTGAGACCTGCACATTCTTATCGCAGACACAGTTACTATCTAGGATTCTAGGCTATCCGGTTGTCTGATATAAGGATTCATTTCAGGAACATGCTTTCTCAGATGAACATGTTGTGAGAGATGCGATAGACCCGTGCTGCCTCTTTGATCCACAATCTCTTTATGGAGGCCCGAGAACTTCAATATTTGGAAATCTTTTCCACGATGGAACATGGAAGTATATTCGGTATGAGGGTTGATAGAAGGGGCTTAGCAGTTCTAACCCTGACCATCATTATACTTTCTTCATCTCTAATAATGTACACGCCAAACTTCGAGAAAATCAGCATTGTTGAGGAGTTCATGAATGTTTTGGAGAGTTCAGGTGTCTCTCAAGGACCCGAAGAGCTGGTTGAGACTAAACTATCCACTGTAAGACTGAAAGTTACACTAACCGATATGGGCTACCCTAACCTGAGTAATTGGGGAGTCTCATCACCTAAACCTGTGTCAAATGCGATAATATCACTCTCAGGGAGATCTGCACTCACTGATTGGATGGGTGAGGCAACAGTGAGGGCACCGCAAGGAAATTGTACATTGGCCATAAGTAGAGATAGGATAGGGTGGTGGAGGACAGAGGTCACACTTGAAAAGGATATGGAAGAGTTTGAGGTGAATTTCATTCTTTACCGAGTCGCACCCCTGAACATTACTTCTGATATAAAACCTTCCACAGATCTTAACCCTGTCACGTTACTGTTCCAAATACCCGACGGTGGGCCTTACTACATAGGTATGGCAGTAATCACGTATTACACACCCTCCGGAGGGCCTGAGGTTTATCGTGAAGACTTTTCAGAAGCGGTACCTCTGAGGAGTGTACGAAACCTATGGGGTAGCATGTCAGGTGGAGGCCGCCCATTCAGAAGTATGGTGCTGATAGATTATGATCATAAGGGATTCGGAGGAGAAATCATCACGGTGAAGATCGATGTTAAAGGTGAACCTGTATATGTAATTCCATGGATGAGTTATCTTCCAGTCGAAAATGTGGTCTTGGAGAGAAGAAATTGAACTGGATAAAATTCTCTAGCGAAACTGTACTTTGGCTCACCCTAGACATCATTCTACTGACAATTCTAATCATTCTTATATCCAAGTTTTATAGGCGTCTAAAGTCCACCCGCAGGATTTCGGAGAAGCCTATTCCAAAAATTAAGTTATGCTCTGTCTTCGAGGATAAACTCAGACTGTACGGCTCCAAACGCGCCTTGACCGAGACTTTCCCGCTTCTCCTCGAAGCCCTAGCCTCAATGTTTGACATCAACATATCCAAAAGTTTAACTTCCAAAGAGATTCTGTCAAAACTCCATGGCTGTATGGAGAAAAACAATGTTTTATTACTAGAGAAGATGTATGCGTTATATGAGCCGGTGCGATTCTGGAATCGCCAATTAGCAGGATATGATCTGGAAGTATTCAGGAATAGCTTAATCTCTTTAGAGAGAGCTTTATTGAAATCGGGGGCCCAGAGCACATGAATTCTATAATACTTGCAATGGCCTTATCCCTGCTTTTTCTCTCAGCGATTCTCATTCCTACATATCCACCTAAATCAAGAAGAGGGAGTATGGTTGCCAAAAATCGTAGTAAGGATCCTGTGAAGACTGCTCTGAGAGAGTTTGAATATAGGAAAGTTGGGAAATTATGGAGCGGACAGTCGTCAGAGAAATAGCTGAGAAGATGAGTGAGGCGATTCACGAGTTCATAGTGGGAATGGACGAGGCGATACACTCACTCACCATAGCCCTGCTCACTGAAGGTCACGTCCTACTCGAAGGTCCACCTGGCATCGCTAAAACTTATCTCACTAAGGCTTTCGCACATTCATTAGGTTTGGGTTTCAGGAGGATCCAATTCACATCAGATCTTGTGCCCAGCGACATAACCGGCACTACAATATATAACAGGGCGACTGGTAATCTGGAGTTTAGGAGAGGCCCAGTTTTCGCAAACATAGTGCTGGCTGATGAGATAAATAGGTCCTCACCACGTGTTCAGTCAGCGCTTCTAGAGGCTATGCAGGAGAGACAGGTGACTGTTGAGGGGACAAGCCATCAACTTCCAAGGCCGTTCATGCTTATTGCTACGCAGAATCCCATAGAGCTCGAGGGAACCTACCCCCTACCTGAGGCTGAGCTCGATAGGTTCCTGGTGAGAGTTATCCTCGACTATCCAGAGTCTGAGACTGAGATGAAGATCTTGGAGAAGAAGGTCTTATGTGGTGAGGAACTAAATGTAAGCCAAGTCGTATCCCCAGAAGATATTGCCAAGGCAATAGAGGCTACACGCAGGGTCTACACAGATGACTCTATCCTAAATTATATTGTAAACTTGGCTGGAGCGACGAGACACCATGAACGGGTAGCTCTCGGAGTCAGCCCACGAGGTGAGGTATCGCTTCTATATGCATCAAGAGCTGAGGCAGCTACTGAAGGTTACCCATATGTTATCCCAGACCATGTCAAGGCTGTCTTGTTCCCAGTCTTTAATCACAGGATTATCCTAAGAGGGGGGAGGCTCAATCCACTTGAAGCTAGAGATGAAGTAAAAATGGTGCTGAGAGAAGTTTTAGAGTCGGTGGATGCCCCTAGATGAGACTCTCAAGAACCTATGCCCGTATTTACCAGTACTCAAGCTTCCTACTGGTTTACTCAATTGTAATGGCCAGCCATCCAATAATCACTCTAGCGACACTTTTTTTCATAATATATATCACCTCATATACGGTTCTAGCGTCACGCGACCTCCATGACGTATCCTCAGAATGGTTTTCTTCATCCATTACTGTCACCCCTACTCTCGCCTTGGTAGGTGGAAAGGCCATCGTAAAATTAATTTTGAAACTTAAAAGGAGGCTTAAGATTCCAATCGAGATAACTGTTGGAATTGATGGTTTAGAGTTGGCTGGGGGCTCCAACACTTCAAGCGTGGTCACTGACGTAGGTAACGATGTGATCTTAGTTTTTGAAGTCACGTCTAGGGTGGCTGGTATTCATAAGTTAGGTCCAGTTATGATTGGTGCGAAGGATAGAATGGGTCTCCTGGTGAAGGAAATATCCCTACCGACTGTCGCATACGTTATATTCTTGGATGAGTCACGCCGAATTCCTCCATCAACCACAGGATATGTATCCTCTGGTCTTTCTGAACCAGGTCTATCCAGACATCCCTATACAGGATTGGAGGATGATTTCCGAATCAGCCTTCCAAGTGCCTTCACACCTACTGCTAAGTTGATCGACTGGAAGAGGCTGGCAAAGACGGGAGGAGATGAGATCTATGTGAAAGAGCATGATAGGAGGAGGAGTGTAAATATGATCTACGGCCTCGGAAGTGGATTCGATATTTATATTCCAGGGAAAGGGTCTGTCCATGGGCTGGTAATCAATCTAATTTTACAGTCGATTCTTGAACAGATTAAGGAAGGATCCCAGATATGGCTGCTTCAGCAGACATCAGATGCTAAATTCTTTTTTGCACGTGTGGCCTACGATGAGGCGGGACTTAGGCTTGAAGGGGCTGAAACTTTACCGAGACATGGGAGGATATTCTATCTCAGCAGGATGGTAGTTGACGGTGAAAATGATGACGTATCTGAGTTGATATCTGCAGTTAAAGGCGACGCAATAATTTTGTTGTTGAATGTCTCTAGTGAAGTTGGAAGGATTCTCCCGGGCCATTTAGCGGAGAGAGTGAAGGTTGAGGAGGAGAGGAGACTCATAGACTTAGCTGCTAGGTTGAATATTAGATGTTGCTTGACTGCGTTAGACTCTTTACCTGAGGCCTTACGTAGGGCTATTTCAAGTGGGCACAATGTCCTTCAATAAAGAAATTAACTGGAATACAGTGGCTCTAATCCTGATAATCAGCCCAGCCACCTTCGCAACTCTACGGGCATCGCTCTCTCTAGAGAGTATAGATCCCTTCTTCATTATAGGAATAGTCTCTCTTCTTGCACTTCTATTGGCTGATCGTCATACGGAGGTTATGATATTATTTTTTATCCCTGCGTTATCATCATTCACAGCATTCGCTGTGGGATATTTCCCGCCTCTCCTGAGTTTAGCATCGGGTTATGTCTTCACCCTCCCCATATTCATTCTCTTGAGCACTTACCAAGAAACCTCACCTGAAATCTTCTCACTCCTGATAGCGGTCGATCTTCTATGCACTTCAAAGGTAGGCTCGTTCACCCCTACATCCCTCTTCTATCCTAATCTACTCCTCGGCGTAGGTAACTTCCAACAATCTAGCATTAACAAAGAGTTTGAGTATCAGATTCTCAGCGGACTTGTAGCCATCTCGCTTTTAACAATCATGTGGAGATCCCTGAGCAGAACCAGCCACAAGGGGGCTAATCTCCTATCTGACAGCCACGTTTTATCGGCTGGACTCATAGCCTCAGCTGCTACCCTAATCCTGACATTGACCTCGAAAATATATTCTGAACTCGGGGATTTGTTGCCTCTTCCACTCACTCTAGGTTCAATCTTCGTTATGGCAATATTATTCAGGTTGCTGTATCAATGAGGTGGGACATTATCCTACTTGCACCCTTAATTATGATTACAATGTTGCCTCTGCATCTAACTCTAGCTGATAGCCGGACACCCATTATGGTAGGGTATAGTCAAAACTATCTCTTGCCTTTCTTGGATGGAGGGATGCTTGTGTTTGAGTGGAATGAAACGTTGTGGGCCATGTCCCCTAACAGGACAGTATTTCTAACTATTACAGATCCCAACGGTTTGGGTGAAGCCACACTGCTCTTAGAGGGGATTCCAACTATCATTAAGCGGTTCGGAATGAATGATCCTGAAGGACTGTGGAGATTACAAGTTCAAGATGTTGGCAATATGACGGTGAAGTTGTTAAGTGGGATTGAAATGAGCACACATATTAACTATAGCCTAGGACGGTGGATTGAGGCCACCATACATGGGTCAAGGAGTGTAGTTTTCTTGGATGGTGAGCCGGAAACGATGATTCTTCTTGCAGCAGGGAACAACCAATCTATAAATCTTCCAATCAACGAAAGCTTACAGCTTGGGTATGTGGTAGTAGAATTTCTTTATCCTGAGCGAGTAAGGTTCACCGGCGCCTCAGGTGAGTCTACATATGAGGTTTTACTGGAACCTATAGCTTCAAGGGTCGATGGGGAATTGCTAGGCCAAAGAGGGAGCTACATCTTGACATTTCAATCTCCAAAGTTGCATGAGATTGGCTCTGGTTGCGTAGTTCCTGTTAGGGAAGGACCTATAATAGTGAGGCTGAGATGGAGCAGCGGAGCCCAGACTGAGTTCAAGGCTTACCTTCTCAGAAGTGCATTTGTAAAATATGTCGGCAGTAACGTATCTAGAACGCGCCGTGTAGATATTAGGAGTTCTTTAACATCAATCTTCAAGATATTATATTTCGGTAAGGGTGCGGTTGAGGTTTTCGAGGTTAGACCACATATAGCGGCTTTAAGATTCGCAGATATAAGAACCCTCTCGTCTATATCCAATATAACCGTAAAATCAGGAAAATTAGATACCGCATCTGATGGAGAGACCAACTATATTCTCTTAACAAATTCAGCGCTCCCATTCAATATCGACTCTGCCCCTCTCAAACTGGTCCTTCCATTGGATGTATATGTGAACGGTTTCTATGCAAAGTCTCTAGAGATAGAGGTTAGGAGTGGAAGTGTGACTTGGATAAACCTTGAGCTTTATAGGCTGACCATCAAGGTTTCAGAAGGTGAAATGAATTCCTTGAAAGGTTTGAAGTTAATAATTGAGAATAGAACCTTACCTATTGAAACTGACGGCGCATCCTATCTTCTACCGAAGGGGACTTACTTGATATCGGTGTCGACAGAGGATATGGAGGGTTCACTATTGGCGCAGCTCGATAAGGATATGGAAGTGATGATACCTCTCAGGCCAATTGTGAGATTAGAATATTGGCTCAAAACCTTTGCATTCTTTCAAATCATAGCCATAACAGTTCTCTTCGGTCTATATGTTATGTTGGTCGGCTCTAGCATATCCTCGGCACAGGGTCGCCGATTGGTGGTAGGATGATTCTTCGTCCACCAACTGAGGTTTGAAGAACTACCTGTTCAAAATCTCCAGTTGCCTCACCTATTATTTCAGCATCCTTCCCTAAACTATTACTTCTTAAAGCATCGAGCACCTCATCGGCTTTCTGTGGAATCGTTGCAATAACAAGCTTACCTTCATTCCCCACTTCTAAGGGGTCTATCCCCAACATCTCACAGGCAACTCTGACCCCCTGCCTTACCGGAATAGCATCTTCATAAATTACGATCCCGACTCGAGATTTCTCACTCCACTCATTAAGAACATTAGCTAGGCCACCTCTAGTAGGATCTTTAACCTTCACTATGCCCCCTACCTTGAGAATATCTCTGACAAGCATGTTCAGAGGCGCGACATCCGATTTCACATCGGTTTCGAAGCCGTAACCTTCTCTAGAAGATAGAACTGCCACTCCATGATCACCTATGCTTCCAGAAACTATTATCTTGTCTCCTGGACGGATATTTGAGTCGAGGAGCCACCTTGAGTTGAAGGGTCGATGTCTACGTAATTCTCTGATGTTCTCCTCAAGTTCAGGTGTGCGTTTACCTATTCCTGAAGTATTCACTATGAGTTTGTCTAGGGCGCCCCTCTCTACAACTTTGGTATCACCGGTCAAGACGTAGACCCCTGCCTCTCGACAGGTCTGACGCATACTCATCAAGACTCTATCAAAATCCTCTATTGGGAACCCTTCTTCGATAATGAATCCTGAGGATAATCCTATTGGCTGAGCTCCCATCGCTGCTATATCGTTGACCGTGCCTGAGATTGCCAGTCGACCAATATCACCTCCAGGAAAGAAGAGAGGCTTCACAGTGTGCGAGTCTGATTTGAAAACGATATCCTCTATGACGGATGAGTCGTCTAGAGACTCTAAGGGAACCTCTGCGCTGCTCCCGCCTAGATACTTGACGATGTGGTTCTTGATGAGTGCCTGCATCACTGAACCTCCTCCGCCGTGAGCCATCGTGATGACGCTCATATAGATCACCTCGTCAGATTGATTTGACTCAAGGGTATAGTCTGCCATTTCCACTTTAAGGATTGTTTGGTGGGGTCGGCGGGACTCTCATGACATCGTCATTTTGAACCCGCGACCGCCAGCGTTCTGGGTTGCTCCCCAGGTTCACCGCACACTACGCTCTGGTATCCTCTTGGCGGGTCGCCCATGACCAAGCTAGACGACGACCCCTATACCCTCCTATTTACTTAACACTCCGATAATTAAACTAAATCCTATTTTAGGCTATTATGCCTCAGGTTCCCCCATTAGAGTTTTGAATGATTCTTCGAATATCTTTCTTACGTATTTCCGAGTCTTGAGGCGCTTCCTCTTAGCCGCCATGCTTATTCCTTTATCGACCCATGTTGAATATTGAATTGCCCTCTTAGGCTTCATAATAATCTCTTCTGGGAGACCAAGCCTCAAACCTGCGTCCCTCAGTATTCGCTTCCTCAAGCCATCGTATGGTCCTTGAACTTTCAAATCTGAGGGTATGGCTAGACCAAAAATTATGAGATTTAAATCTGCGAATGGATGTAGTATCTTCACTTTTTCTGGGGCGACTGCCTGCTCCACTACTTGAAAGCTCGTCCTATGAGCCTCGCGAATACTTTCTATTGTGGCTAACTCGAGGCTCTTCCTCCCCTTCTCCCTGAGTATGCGCAGAAACTTGTGGTAGCCGCAGAAGAGCTCATCGGCACCTTGGCCTGATATGAGATATCTAAATCCGGTTTTAAAGGCTGAGCTTGCACACCATGCGAATGGGATTGCGATACCTAACTTAACGATGTTATAATCTTCAACCCTCCATACACATTTATATAACGTGCTATCGACATCGTCGAGACTGTATTCACTCACAATCGACTTCACACCTAACATCTCAGCGGCCTCACATGCCGATTCTGTCTCAGGGCTATTATCCATTCCCACTATGAAAGCTCGTACTTCTATGTCGAGCTTAGATAGAAGATGGGTGATTATCGCGCTATCCACTCCACCTGAGAAGCAGATACCTATTCTGTCAAGCCTATTCGCCCTCTCATATACAGCCTCCTCTAGTAGTTCGGTGAGCTTCGGCGTTATCTTATCCGCAGGTTGGACGAAACTCTTCTGAGAGCTGATCTCTATCACAGGTGATGGTCTATTATCTCCAAGCCTCCAAACATGGCCAGGAGGGAAAGAGTATACTGAAGTCAGTCCTATACCCCATAGCGCCTTCTTCTCCGACGCTAATGCATCGATGCCATTTGAAGATGCGTAATATAGTGGTTTCAAACCCACGGGGTCTCTAGCTGCATAAATCTCTCCCTCTTTCAGAATAGCAATGGCATACTGTCCATCCCACTCAGTAATGAGTTTGCGTAAGCATTCATATGGGTCTCCATGAAGATATTCTAGGAAACCTGTGGGAGATGAATAAAATTCAGCGTAATCGCACTCAATAATGTAAGATAGATCATTCGATCTAATCGGTTGGGGTTCATCCTGATCATCTATTCTCATGAGATTGTACGCTATAGCAGAATTCGAAGTTTTTAACTGGGAGAACTCGTCTAGGCTACTTGTAATCATATGCTCTTTTGAGGTTGAAACACCAAATAGTTCGCTTCCCCTATGGGATTGTAGGGCAACCATTCTCTTGAGTAGTCTTGTTGCATCTGTTCCTTCAGTTGTCCTCACAGCGCTTATTGCTCCCATCCTCACAGGTGCCTTCCATAAGACTTTAATGCCTTTACATGTCATAACAATGCTTTCATAATGTTTTTGATCTTGAGGAGAATAAACATGAAAATTGGGTGGTGTCTAATATGCCAATCCTGCCGATAGATACTGGTAGATACGGTTCCGATGAGATTCGGAAGGTCTTCGATGAGGAGAGCCGACTTCAGAAGATTCTCGATGTAGAGGCAGCTGTTGCTTATGCCCATTCTAAGATCGGTAACATCCCCATCCGCGATGCTGAAGAGATAATGGCCAAGGCGACAACTCGCTATGTAAAGCTTGAGAGGTGTAAGGAGATAGATAGGTTGATAGGACATGATTTGATGGCAGTTGTTAAGGCGTTCACTGAGGTCTGTTCGCCGTCAGCGTCGAGGTGGATTCATTTTGGGTTGACGAGTGCGGATGTTGAGGATACAGCATACGCTCTACAATTTAAAGAGGCTCTTCAAATCATTGAAGATGGTCTGATATCGCTTCAAAGAGTGATGCTATCACTGGCTGAGAGGTATAAGGGGACGATTATGGTTGGGAGGACGCATGGTCAGCATATAGGTGTTATAACACTCGGCTTGAAGTTTGCTGTCTGGATCAGGGAAATATCCAGGCATCTGGAGAGGCTCAGGCAATTAAAGTCTAGGGTTCTTGTAGGTAAGATAATGGGAGCTGTTGGGACAGGTGCAGGTTTGGGTGAACATGCGCTAAAGATCCAGGAGATAGCTTTGGAGAAGCTTGGTCTAAAACCAGCAGACATGGTGACGCAGATAATTCAGAGGGACGTTCATGCCGAACTTGTCTCAACACTTACGTTGATCGGCGCCAGCTTAGAGAAGTTTGCTGTTGAAGTGCGGAATCTTCAAAGGACAGAGATAATGGAGGTTATTGAACCATTCAAGGTTGAGTGTCAGGTTGGAAGCTCAGCGATGCCTGCTAAGAGGAATCCTGTCAAATCTGAGAGAATATGTAGTCTTGCGAAATTGATGAGGGGTTTACTGATTCCGGCCTTCGAAAATGTTGCCTTATGGCATGAACGGGACCTAACAAACTCAGCTAATGAGAGATTCATATTCGCCATGTCATTCATACTTCTCGACGAGATGATACGCTCTTCAAAAGCGGTTTTTGAGGGCCTCACAGTCAAACCTGAAAACATGAGGAGAAACATTGAGTTGACTGGAGGCTTACTTCTTTCAGAAAATATTGTTAGAAAGTTAGTCGAGAAAGGTATGGGTAGGCAAGATGCTCATGAACTGGTTAGGGTATGCTCAATGAAGTCGCTATGTGAAGATAAGCCATTCATCGAAGTTTTAAAATCGGATCCTAAAGTGATGGGCCTATTGTCAACTGAGGAATTGGTGAAGTTGCTGGATTATTCAAGTTATTTGGGTGTCACGGAGAAACTCATAGAGAAGGCTTTGGCGACAACTAGGGATGAACTCTCCTCTAACATCAATATAAAGTCTTAATTCATCCAATCCCTGCAACTTTTCGGATTCCTTTTTGACATCTTTCGGAGCGAATGGCAAGTAAAGTGGATACGTATATCACACAAACATTCTTAGACTTTTCCCTTTCCTCGTTGCAACTTTAGTATGCCCACCAAAGATATGGATATGGGGTCCAGAATATATGTGGAGGAGTATAGTACAGGGGTAGCATACTTGGAATATAAATGGAAGGTACATGTTGCCAGTAATGTCTAGTAAATCCGAGGGTTTCTGTCTTAGGTTTCTGTTCGAACAAGGGTCCACCGCAGAAGTTACAGTAGTTATCTCCTAGCTTGACAGGCTTGAAACAATGTGGGCAATGATATGATACACTCATCCTAACCACGACTATAGACTTGTCATCTCATCTTATTCAATCTTTAGCTACACCGGATTTACTTTATCGATATATAAATTCCTAGTCCCATCTATGTCGGTTCAGACAAATCTTTGTTAAATCATGGAGAGACCATAAATATCATTGTATTACGGTTTGAGGCTGTATGTGAATAGGGCTTTCACTTTCCCTATCACATGTGGTGGCCCATATATGAGCCGTCGCGACTTGGCTCAGCCTCACTTCAAAGCTTTACAAAGTTCTGAGTACTTTTCAAAACATCCCAATTATTCTAGGCGCAGCTGACATGCTCCTTTATTTTCTTGGCGATAGCGGTTCCGATCGTTGGTAGGGCAGTCAGTGAACTTAAGCTAGCCCTTCTTAGATCTGCCATCGTATGGAAACCGTTATTATATAATATTCTGGCACGAACCCGTCCAACACCCTCTATCTGAACGAGTGGAACCAACTCTTCCTTGACACCACTCCTAACCCTTGCTCTCAGGACCGCCAATTTTCTAAGTAAATCATTATGTTCAAAAAGCCTTGCCAATTCATATGTTGCGTACAGGAGCCATTCGGCAGTCTGTGTTAACCTGAGGAGATCTCCAGGCTCAACCATATGTCTCTCAAGGATATGGTCCTCACTCATTTCCTCTATCCAGTCTTGAAGAACCGCTGCACACTTCAGTTCCGATAAGAAATCCTCATAATCCTGCTCGTAAATTAACATCTCATATAATGAATTCATTGGTTTGAAGATAAGTTCATCATAATGCTCCTCCGCATATGCGCTCAATCTGCCTG
>Ga0315298_1009841_pt1 | contig 11668 bp, 12 predicted proteins | sample WHS_1_MG_FD_203077 | JGI IMG/M metagenome (GOLD analysis project Ga0315298, IMG submission 203077) | Extremophilic microbial mat communities from Washburn Hot Springs, YNP, Wyoming, USA - WHS_1_MG | ecosystem: Environmental > Aquatic > Thermal springs > Hot (42-90C) | place: USA: Wyoming... | reverse complement strand
TACCCTTTGTCCCTGATGATAGCGGAGCTGTTCTAACAGGGCGGCAAAGTCTTTGAGTGTTTCCTTGCCTTCACGAATCATTCGGGTCAGGACTACCGTATTTTCTACAAAGGTAAAACAATCCATCTGACGGAAATTGATTACGAGCTCCTCTTTGTCTTCCCCATCGAGGGTACGAAAACCGTAGGGTGTTCCCAGGAAACTAAATCCCACCTGTAATACCTGCTTTCCTATATCCCTCAAGGAAGAGACCTTTTTAGGGGTTTCTGCCATTATCCGGGAAAAAATCTCTCGATCCAAAGGAGTGACTACCATTTCTTAAGCTTGCCTGCATTCAAAAAATTTATTAGTATAAAAAAATGGTTATAGACAGTAATCTTTCTTTTGCCGAGGCCATTTCTGGTACAACAGCTCCTCCCGATGTCCTCGGGAAACTCAGCCTCGTTGATGTAGAGTATGTTTCTTTTGACGGCAGGCTCCACAGGGGACAGCTTTTGCTCCACCGTACACTCGCGTCCGAGGTGAAACAGTTGTTTTGTTTCATCAAAGAAATCCGGTTTCCCATAGGCAAGGTCATTCCCATCGTTCACTATGGTTGGTCCGATGAGGCTTCCATGGCTGATAACAACACCTCATCCTTTAACTATAGATTCATTGCCTCTTCCCCCCGGCTCTCCTTACATGCCTTCGGCCTGGCGATCGACATCAATCCCCGGCAGAACCCCGTAATCTATGAGGACGGTAGGGTTTTACCGCGTGGTGCCTCCTATAATCCCCGGGAGGCAGGGACTATTGCCCAAAATTCCCCTCTCCTGAGAGCTTTTACCGAACTGCACTGGACTTGGGGTGGAACCTTTTACCCTTATAAGGATTATCACCATTTTGAAAAAATCATTTTTTCCGAAAATGATTTATCAGAAATTCCGCATCGAGAGGGGAAAGATCAAAGCGGAAAACCGCCTCTTCGATGAGCTTGATGCGTGATCGTCCGGGGTCCGCCTCGAGATTTTCCACAATCCATTTAATTGCCTTGCGCACATCCTCACCCGGCGGCATTAGGGCGGACATAAATTGCCTCCTTACACAATACTCCTAATTACAATCTCAAGCATATTTTTTTCCGCAAGTAAAGGTAAAATCATATGGTTTTTTAATTGACTTTATAAAATGCCTCCGGTAGCTTAACTTAGTATTTTCAATTTAGAGGGTATCAGCGGTCACATATCAATTTTAAAGAGGAGTCAATCATGAAAAAACTTTTTCTCTTGTTGTCTGTATTGATAATGTCAGGGTGTGCCACGAACGTTGTTGTAAAAGATAATTTTACATGTACATCGGAGATGCCCTTCATGGTGGGGCAAATCACCAATCAATCGGGTATCAATCCGGAGGGTGATAAGGATGCGGTTACCCTCATGAAAGAGGCCATGGTGGCGGAACTTGCCAAATCTTCATTGCCCCAGGGGGATAAGGGATACTCAATAGACGTAACAATACTGAGATATGAACCGGGCGATGCCTTTAAGCGCTGGTTGATGCCGGGTTGGGGTGCAACGGTCTTAGATGTGGCTGTTGCGGTAAAAGATCCGGCTAATAATAAAGTTGGAGAAATGAGTATCTCCCGGAATATTGCCGCAGGCGGTGGTTACACCATAGGCGCCTGGAAGTATGTGTTTACCGAGGTTGCCAAAGCAATAATAGAAGAGCTCACCAAGCGGCGGCGAGGATAATCTTTTGTGCCGATTAAGTACCCCACTTACCTGAAAGTGGTAAGTTACGATGAAGGCAAACCATGAATTTCAGGTTTTCGTCAAACCCATCGGGGCATCCTGTAACTTAAGCTGCCATTACTGTTATTACAGGGACAAGGGAGAGCTATATCGAACCGGCGCATCTCTCCGTATGTCCCGAGAAGTATTAGAAGAATATATCCTTCAGCACAGTGAAGCCTGCCCCACCAAGGTAATTAACTTTTGTTGGCATGGAGGTGAACCTACCCTTCTGGGGATAGATTACTTTCGCACCATTGTTGCTATAGAGCGCAAGTATTGTCCGCCCGGAAAAATTATCAGAAACGGTATACAAACGAACGGTACACTTCTCAATGAGGAATGGTGCCGTTTCCTTAAGGATGAAGGCTTTTATGTGGGAATTAGTCTCGATGGCCCGAGGGAATTTCATGATTGTTACCGTGTTACCGGTAAGCAGGAGCCTACCTATGACCAAGTAATGCGGGGCTATGAACTCCTTACACGATATGACATACCCTGTGATATTCTTTGCGTAGTGCATAGAAAAAACGTCTATCATCCGGAGCAGGTGTATCGCTTTTTTCGCTCGATAGATGCCCGCTATATCGAGTTCTTGCCCCTTGTGGAAAGGCCGTCCCAAAGGGAAAACGACGTTACGGATCGCTCGGTGCCCGCAGAAGCCTTTGGTGTCTTTCTCTGTACCATTTTTGACGAGTGGTTACGCCACGATGTGGGAAACATTAAAATTCAGATCTTCGAGGAAATGGCCGAGAGGGCGATGGGTATGGAGCAGGCACTGTGCGTTTTTCAAAAAACCTGCGGCACCGTCCCCGTTATCGAGCATAACGGGGATTTCTTTTCTTGCGATCACTTTGTTGATGAGGAACATCGCTTAGGGAATATTCTTGAGACGCCCCTGGTTATACTCCTCGAAAGTCCGACCCAGAGGTCCTTTGGGGAAAAAAAACAAAGTACCCTACCCCATTACTGCCGGGTATGCGAATTTCTTGAGATGTGCAATGGCGGCTGTCCTAAGGATCGTATCGCAAGGACCCCGGACGGGGAGAGAGGCTTGAATTATCTCTGCGCCGGTTACCGGCGTTTTTTTAACCATATTCAGCCCTTTGTGGCTGAACTCAGGGACCTTTGGTCGAGAACCTCCTCGGTCTATCCCCTGAAGGGGGTGCCATCGAGGGAAGCAGGCACGGGGAAAAAGCCGGGACGCAACGACCCCTGCCCCTGCGGAAGCGGCCGCAAATATAAAAAATGCTGCCTTCCCCGCGCCGGATAGGGTAATACCCACACTTCATCTTACTTATTTCAATTTTTCTTTCAAGAACGCAATGGTACGCTTCCAGGCCAAATCGGCCGCATCTTTGTTATAGCGTTCCGGATTGGTATCGTTATTGAAGGCATGGTTGGCCCCTTCGTACATGTAGATTTTATAATCTACAGAAGCCTTCTTTAAGGCTTCTTCAAAAGCAGGGATACCTTTATTTATAGCTTCATCCAAACCGGCATAATGGAGAAGCAATGAAGCCTTTATTTTGGGGACATCCTTGGGATCGGGTTGCCTGCCGTAGTAGGGGACCACGGCCGACACCTCGGAGGAATGAACGGCAATCTGATTGGCCACCGCCCCGCCCCAGCAGAAGCCTACAACACCTACCTTCCCCGTAGATTGAGAATGGGATTGGAGATACTTGACGGCGGCAATATAATTGGCCGTAACCTTTTTTGTATCTAATTTCTTGATGAGGGCAATGGCTTTATCCTCCTCCTTCGGCGTGCCCCCCAGGGGAGATAGAGCATCGGGGGCAATGGCGAGGAAACCCTCGAGAGCGATGCGCCTGGTGACATCTTCGATATGGGGATTCAACCCCCGGTTTTCATGGATAACAATAACTCCCGGAAGTTTCGCCGTGCCTTTTGGTCGTGAGAGGTAGGCGCGCATATCACCTGATTCCCCAGAATAACTGATGTATTCCTCTATGAGGCGGGGATCATCTTTGGGAATAGTGGCAGCATGGCCATAGTTCTTTTCCAAGATGGGCAAAAGGGCATTGGCTGCCGCCGTAGTACCGGCAAGCAAGGATAATCTCTTAATAAATTCTCGACGGTCCAAAAGACCACGACTGTATTCACCGTACAAATCAATAATCTTTTTGTCCATCCTGTATTCCCTCCTTTTTATTGGTAACTTTTGGGCGGTCCTGTAATTAGATACATTTTATACTGAGAAAGGCTATTATAAAAAACATTATTTTGCAAAAATTTTTTGAATTTCAACGGATTGTCGGGATTGAGGAAGTACAATTGGGGCACCGAAACCACGATTCTACAAAGTAAACTGTGTAACTGGTGTTCACAGTGGCACCTTCAGCCAATATCCCAGAGGGATTTGCTTATGATATTTTGTCTTTCTCCATATCCTCACTTATTTTTATAAACACCTCCACAACCTCGGGGTCGAAGTGGCTTCCGCTCTGGCTCCTGATATATTCGGTTACCCTATCCTCAGGCCAGGCTTTTCTGTAAGGCCGGTCGCTGCTCAGGGCATCCCACACATCCACAACGGCAAAGATTCTTGCCGAAAGGGGGATTTCTCTCCCTTTAAGGCCCCGTGGGTAGCCCGTACCATCCCATTTTTCGTGGTGGCAATAGGGGATCTCAAGGGCCTTACTGAGGTACGAAATGGGTGAGAGCATCTGAAAGGCATATTCCGGGTGCTTTCGCATGACCTTCCATTCATCGTCGGTGAGCTTGCCGGGCTTAAGGAGTATGGAGTCCGGAACACCGATTTTGCCTATGTCATGAAGTAGGGCACCCAGACGGACGTAGTAGAGGTCCTCCTCTTTCATCCCCATAGACCTGGCGATTCTTACCGTCATTTCCGTCACCCGCTGGCTGTGCTCGGCCGTCTCCTCTTCCTTCAGAGATAGCGCCGTCCCCCAGCCTTCTATGGTTTGGTTATAGGCATTTACGAGCTCTGTATGTTTATGGAGTATATCATCCACAAGATTTGCGTTTTCGATAGCCATCGCCACCTGGCCGGCTAAGGTCTCTAAAAAATCCATCCATTCTAAATCCCCCTTGTGGGCTATCCGATGGAATATCTCAAGGACACCGAGAACCTTTCCCTTTGCTATCAGGGGCGCACCGTAATAACTTACGAACCCCTCATCCTTTATAAGGTTACGCTGTAAAAATACCTGATCGTCAATACGGGAAAGATCGGCAATACAAATAACTTTACGTTCCTGAGCCACCCGTCCAGAGGCTCCACTTCCCATTGGAATCCTGGTTTTTTTTATGCCCGTAGTTCGAAATCCCTTTGCGTCTAAATATTCCAGCGTCTGGGTGTAGGGGTCAAGCAGTAAGATAGCAGCAGCATCAACCTTCAGTTGTTTCACGATCTCATCGAGGGCCACTTTTGTTACAATCCTAAGGTCAAGACTGCCGGTGATGGCCATATCGATGTTTCTAAGGGCTGTGATTCTCTGAATACGGGACAGGCTTTCTTCGTAGAGCCGGGCATTCTCCAGGGCACTTGCCGCCAGATGGGTAAAGCCCTGAATTTCGGATATCCTCTGTTCAGTGAAAAAGCCCACCTCGCTGCTGTAGAGATTTAAAGCACCAAAGGTATTACCCCGGGCGATCAAGGGAAAGGCGGCAGCACTTGCTATCCCTCCTTGCTTCAGCGCCACATCCCTCCAGGGTTTGAAAGAGGGATCTTCTAAGATGTTTTGGGATATCTGGGGCAAACCGCTTCGGATGGCACGGCCAGTTGGCCCCTGACCCTCAGGGGATTCATCCCAGCGGACGGTTATCTCCTTCGGATAGGAAATGTCCTCGGGGTAATGCGCCAGGAGGATCACGGTACCATCCTTTTCTTTCTTGCCCAGCCAGGCAAGGGTGAGCCCAAAGGATTCCACCGCCGTTTGCACCACCTTTCTCGCCTGATCGATAAGGCTCAAATCGGCTACAAGATTTTCCGCCGTCTGGTAAAGGGTGGTAAGAACCTTGAGCTGTTGAAAGATCTTCTCTTCTGCTTTCTTTCGCTCGGTGATGTCCCGAATAATCGCCACTGCCCCGTACTTGCCCTGTCTTTTAACAGGTGAAACGGTGATTTCTATGGGGATTTTCGTACCCGATCGGTGCTTAGCCGTAAGTTCCGTAACCTTTCCAACGACCGGGCCCTCTCCTGTTTTACGAAAGACCTCAAAGCCTGTTCTAAACTTTTTCCGATACTCCTCAGGCATAAGTATCTCATGAACATCTTTCCCTATCATTTCCGCGGTATAATATCCAAATATCCTCTCGGAGGCTGGGTTCCAATAGGTCACCCTGCCTTTCTCGTCTATCATGATAACAGCGTCCATAATAGTTTCCGCTATGGCTCGAAATTTCCCCTCGGCTTCATCAATCTTCTTTTTCTCCTTGTTTTTCTCTTTACTTATTTCAAAGGCCATCTCAATCGCTCCGACAATCGTGCCTTTTTCGTCTTTTAGAGGCACAGCCTTTACGAGTCAGTTCCCCTGGGACTCAGGCCAGTGGTCCTGATTTTCCGGGGTCATTTCGGCCTCGGCGGGAAGACCTGTTGCTATGGCAGAGGTTACCGGACAGTTTTGGCAGGGTTTGTCAAGTCCCCAGGCAAGAAAACACTTTTTCCCGATGAGCTCCTCTTCTTTCAGCCCTGTGGCCTCACGGTAGGCCTTGTTCGCCCAGAGGATGTTTTGCCCGGTATCGTGCAGTGCGATGATACCAGGGGCGTTTTCAAGGATATAGTCCTTTACTCCCTCATGAACCATACTATTCATGGTGCTATCTATCCTTGAGGCTTATATTGAATGTTCGCAAAATTATTAGTTGATGTCAATCGCAATTTCCGCTGTTGCAGGAAAGCACGGGCAGGTGGCCGGAAGGCAGGTCTCGTAACAAAAAAAGATAATTTTACCGGTGGGGAGGAAAAAATTGGCGTGGGCACGCCTGAACCGCTGAAATCAGCGGATTGAATTTTGGCTCCCCGGATTGGTGTCCCAAAGCGTGCTTTTTTGGAATGTTGACGGAGTCGTAGTCGAAAGTATTGAGAGAAAAAGAAGCCCCACCCTCAACCTTCTACTTGAAATACTCCTCAATCAGAGGCTCAGGGATTGAGTCAATAAATTTCTTTAGATTCAGGCTTCGGTGTCGGGGCATCGGTTAACATCTGTCAATTCCCGGTCGGCTGTGAGAGCACCGATATGCGCCGTAGACCGGCTAAATCCGAATGCCGCAGAGTACCTCGACCTCCTTTACCAGAACGGTTCTCAACCGCCCAGGGTCCTTACACAGAGCGAATGCCCATCGCCCGAACTCCCCGTGGTGGTTCACCGCCCTTACCCACCGCCTGGCAGCGGCCTGCTTCTGCCGGTCTTGCTCCGTCTCGAAGCCTTTCACCTCCAGAATGATCTTCACCTCCTGCCCATCGTCGCAGCGCCAGCGGATGAGATAGTCCGGGCGATACTCGTGTCGCGCCCCCTGCCACTCGTAGGGGATGGTGAAATCCAGGTGGTCGTTGCGCGCATAAGCGATCACCTCTGGCATCCGTTCAAGCTGATACGCCACGCTGTGCTCCCACTTGGGCGCATCGAGCACAACGTGGCTCACGTGGCTCTTGGTTGTGCCGACACAGGGGCGCACGGTACGGAAGAGGACCTCGGCCGTCGAGCCGATGGGCCGAAATCTCTCAATAACCGGAAGGATAGGGGGCTCGCCCGCCTCGGTATCCGGTTCGATGGCTTCGGTCAGCCGTTCGATGATCCGCTGCTTGTACTTGAGGAGGGCCACTTCCTGCAGCGGGACGAACTCCTCCTCCAGCAGGGCCATCTGCGGCCCGCGCGTGCGGGCCTTGAGGTAATAACCCGCTGGCCGACGCCCTTCCTTGAGCACCGGCTGGCCTTCTTCATACGCCCAGTAGCGCGTGGGCTCCTCGAACGGCGAGTTAAGGATAGGATTGTCAACGAGCATTTGTGTCCTCTAGTGAAACTACCCTCACCACCTCATTTCCCCGAAAGTCAAATACCTTCACTGCGATGCCCTGGTGCTCGCCAGGCTCGAACGGGAAGGAGACTGTGCCGCGCATTCGCTCGAAAGCCTCGGGGTCAATTTGAGCTTTCAGCGCCCGCTTGAGTTTCTCTCAAGCATCAAGGTCGTCGGGGAAGAAGGCCCAGCGAAAGGCAAATAGGTGCGCAAGCGCATGGCTATCTCTTGCGTCGGTCCCACCTCAATCGTAGAACTCCTCCAAAATCTGCGCACCAATTTGACGGAGCGTCTCCTTTACGTTGTGTTCCAGTGTCGCCGACTTGATCCCGCCGGATTCTGACCGTGCCTCAACCGAGACTTCCACATCCAATTTCGTCCCATCGCTGCGCAGAGGCATGATCACACCACGGACAAAATCCGAGAGCTTGCCCCACGGCACTTTGACTCGGAGCTTCAAGTGCTGCCCGCCACCTTCCGGCAGCAGTACAGCGGATAGCGGTGCCTCTACACCCGGCTCAGGAGTAACTGCAGTGGTGGATTGTAGCGCTTGTGGTGGAAGTTCGGCCACAACTTACCGGGCAACCAGTTCCTCTTTCACCAACACGGCGTCTTACCCTTGAGCGGGTCGGCGGCGGTGCCCGTGAAGGTCGTCACCCGGACTGCGGGAACGGCGGCCAGGCGGGCTTCCTTCAGAATTTGCTTTACCAGCTCGGATGCACTTCTTGCAGGACTTTTGAACAGGATATACCGCAATCAGACTGTGCGTCTTGCCGCCGTCGAAGTTGGTTTGCAGTTGCACAGAGGGATCGCCCCCTTAACCGGTCAGCCGGAGAATGGCGTTGGCCATGAGCTGCCGCAGGCTCTCAGTGAGGTAGGTGCGCCGGAAAAACTCCACCGGGTCGCGGTACCCGTTGCTGCCTTCGGCCAGGTACACCTGCCATAGATCGGCAGCGAATTCCGCCTGCTGGTAGCGGCCGCTCGTCACATCGGGGTGCGGCAGGGCCACCTCGTGCCAGCGCCTAAATGCGGTGGTCAAGGCACCACGGACTTATGCACGCCGACCGAACACGTCCGGATAACGAGCCAGTACGCTTTGGATGTCTTGGTCATAGCGCACCACGATCACACGGTAGCCACGCCGGACGAGTTCCGTGCGCACCTCACGATCCCGAGCCGCCTGTGCCGCCTCGTCGTGCACGGAGCCATCACAGAAGACGCAGACATTGGACTCGTAGAAAAAGTCTGGAATGCAGGCCGGCTCGGCGATGGGCTTCTGTGCTTCGTCGGGTAGCCGGTAACCACCGTTGGCGAGGGCATTGAGGAACCGCCGCTCCAGCTCAGAGCGCGAGTCGGTGAGCGAGCGCAACCACGAGAGGTGCTCTTGGCGGGAGCGACCTCGTACGCGGGGCTCCGTGCGGCTGTCCGCCAACGCGCGGAGGATCTCCTGGATGCGATACCGGTCGAGTTTCATCCCCTCGAGCTGGTTCGCGAAGCTCAGCAGGCACTCGTAACACGCGGCCCGACAATCTGGCTTTGTGTCGATCAGGTTACCATCCTCGACTGCGAAGTGGCAGATTTCGAGGGCAGTGCGCACGACTTCAGCCAGGGCATTGGCTTCTTCCACGAGTCTCCGCAAGACACCGGCACCACCTTCGGCCGCCTCATAGAGAAGGATCGCTTGATGATCCTCGGCGCCGATCGGTTCCGCGGCAAGCTCGCTCTCTTCCAGCTCGAATGCCTCCTCCAGCCCGCGCTTCAAGGCATATCGGAGCGTCGCTTTCACGGCTAGATCCCCTCGCAATCCCGGATCGAGCAGGCGAACGAGCAGCAGGTTCTGCGTGGACCGAACCGCCAATCTGACGCGCTCCAGTCGTCGCCGCCGACCGGATGGGCGTACCTCTTCTGGCGCCGAGGAGAGGACCTCACCAGTCTCGAAGTCCACAAGGAACCCGGGCACCTCGGCTGCTCCCCAACCGTGATTGACGCGGAGCAGGGTCGCAGCGGGTGCGTACACGAGCCGGAGAATGTTCCTGCCCTGGCTCACAACGTCCGCTTCCAGAACTCGGTAGCCCGAAAACTCCGGAGTGAACTCGAAGAACGTCTCCAGCTCGTAGCCGCGCCGTCGCCGTTCCTCTTCGTCGGCCGTGATGCGACCGCGCCGTTTCATCCGCACGTTCGGCATCTCAAGCAGCGTGGCGACAAGGCTGTTCTCCCCATCGAAACGGCTGTGACATACGGGGCAAAGGTCGAGGTCAGGGTCCGCGAAAGCCCCGCAGCTACGGCAGAGCCGCTTGCGACTCTTGCGCTCGTCCAGACCGCCCGGAGGCGCTTGAAAGGCCACGGACTCCCATTGGCGGCTCTCGTGATAGAGGAAGTTCTGCGGGGCGAACTCGCGGATAGCAAGGAACCGAGGCCGAGCGATGAAATCGCCCTCCTCGCCCCTCGGAACCCAGGCACGGACTGGGAGTGCCGGAAAGTTGTAGCCGGGCAAAAACCCTTCGCTGGCCAAGTAGCGGTAGGGGTAAAAGTCGCCTTCCTCCCGAGCGACACCCACCTGCAGGAGAAGGTTCAACTGCCGCCGGGCCTCTTCCTGCCGATCCCTCGCCCGCCGCTGCTCATCGACAGTGCGGGCCCGGTCTTCTTCGGCCCTGGCGGCATCCCGCTGTCGCTTGGCCGCGCGATACAGCTCGCGCCAGCGGTCGAAGGCGCGGTCGAACTCGCACGGGGCCGCCTCGATTACCTGCCGGATCCACTCATCGCTGAACCAGCCGCTCGAGGCAAGCACCCCTTCGTCAGCAGTGAGAAGCTCGCGCACGCGGCGCTGGATCTCGCGTCGAACCGGCTCGTCGAGCTGGATTTGGGTGGTGACCTGCTCGCGAAGCGGTAGGTTGTCGCGCTCCGTGTCAATCACTTCCTCGATCGAGCGACCCAAGGGCAGGCGGACGTGAGCCAGCCATACAGCGTGGATGTGAGCGCGCAGCAGTGATTCGTTGGCGAGGTCCAGGCGAGGCGGGCGGACGCGGCCGGCCACCATCTCGGCGCGGCGCCGGAAAAAGTACTGATCGTGACTGTTGAGTGCGCCACAGTAGGTGACAATAAGTCCAGGCTGACCCTGACGGCCAGCGCGACCGCTCCGCTGCGCGTAGTTGGCCGGTGTGGGCGGCACATTGCGCAGATGGACGAGCTCGAGGTCTGCGATATCCACACCGAGTTCCATGGTCGGGGAACAGACGAGGTAGGGGAGCCGTCGGCCGACTTCTGCCTCCTTGGTGCTGTCCTGCTCTTCCCAGCGAAAGCGCCGCTCACGGCGCTCCCGTTCGCCGGGTTCGACGACCTGGGCGGTATGTTCTCTGACCTCGAGGGCCGCGAGGCTGGCAGCCTCGACTTGGTAGAAGCGTTGGAAAAACGAATTGACCGCGCGGACCGGCGTGCCGTAAGCCTGACTTCCTGCCCGTCGCGAATATAGGGGGTCCGGGGGCGGTGCCGACCCGTCGCCCAGGCACCAGCGCAGGCACGCTGCGTCGAGCTGGTAGAACTGATGGTCGTCCACCGGATCGAGCCGCACAAGCAGCCCCATCCTCACCAGTAGATCGAGAAGACCACCAAGCACTCGCCAGTAGGACTCCCCCTCCAGCCCGAGGGACTTGCGGAGGAAGCAGCCCATAAGGCTTCTCGCGCCGAGGCTGATTCCATCCACAGGACGGCCCGAGCGACCCAAGCGGACAAAGCAATTCGCCCGGCGCAGTTCGTCGTGGTCGGGATCGAGTCCCCAGAACTCGTTGAGATACTGTTCGACGCGGCGGCGGATCTGCTGTTGGAAAGGCTCTTCCAGCACCCGCGCGCGAATGGCGAGCTTGCGTCGAAACTGATCGAGAATGGCCCGCAGCACTGTT
>Ga0315298_1009840_pt1 | contig 11669 bp, 5 predicted proteins | sample WHS_1_MG_FD_203077 | JGI IMG/M metagenome (GOLD analysis project Ga0315298, IMG submission 203077) | Extremophilic microbial mat communities from Washburn Hot Springs, YNP, Wyoming, USA - WHS_1_MG | ecosystem: Environmental > Aquatic > Thermal springs > Hot (42-90C) | place: USA: Wyoming... | reverse complement strand
AGCGCCCGACATAGCCAGCGGACACAGCAAGCCAGCCACCCGTATGGGCTACGGGTTCAGCGTGGGCCGCCCTTGCCGCTCAACTCCTATTCGTTGGGCGGCACTCTCAAATGCCGTTCAAATGCCGTTCGTACCGAAAGGTGACGATATGGACGCTGTGGAACAAGAAAAGGTAACAGCAACCCTACCGCTAGATACAGATACCCGCGTTGAAATCCTTCTAAAGGAATATGAACTTTGCACCAATGATGCCAATCATCTGGAAGAAGTCATCTGGACAACAGCAGGAATACTCTTCACAGCATCTATTGCAGGGATAGGTGTTCTGGGTGGTACAGTCCCAGCCAGCCCCAAGCCATACGATTACTTACTTCGGATAACTCTTTCGATATTATCAATCATCTTCTTGTGGTCCTGGAGGGCAATCGCATCAAGGTGGTATTCCATTCAAAGAATGATGTACTATCGTATAGTTGAAATCGAAGAAGAACTTGAGATGTACAAAGAACGCTATGTGAGTTATCTTGACAAAGCCGTTGAAGGGAAACCGTATCCTCAGAGTCAACGCATCAATACTGTGGTTGAAGCAATGAGAGCGAAACATATACCTGGCGGTGTGAGACGAACAGTAAACAATATTGTTTGGATACTCTCTGTAGTGTGGCTTCTTTTCCTCGTTTCGCAAGTAGCAGCAATGATAGGTTGGATTTAAGGTGGCGCAGGTTCTATGGTGCCGCCCAACACGCGCAGTGCGACCCGTTTACCCGAAACCGCGAGAGCGGGGGGATGGGTAGCGAAGGGAAGGATACCGGCGAATCCTGAACTTTGACAACTGGATGTCCATTCAGGTGCGGTGAGAAAACTCACCAACTCCTGACCTCCTGGCAGAGGAGTGACCGCATCACCCTACGTTGTGTGCCTGGTGAACACACGGCGGAGTGCGAGGGTGAGAAGGGGATAAACCGCCAGCCGCAGGCGATAACGCCCCCAGCAGGCGACAATGGACAGCGGAAGCGAAGGTGTGGATGAAGCGCCGTAGGGGCGCAGCGGCGCTGCGCCCGTACAGAACCTGCCAAAGCGGCTGACAGGCAGGCCCAAACGGGAATTGTCCCCATTCGGTCCTGGTTTAGCGCACCCAGGGCGTCTGCCCGATGCGAGGGACACGGCGTAAAGTACCGCCCTAAGGCCACGAAAAATGGACATCCGGGACGGGGAAACCCGTCCGGTGCTCTCACGGATACGGGAGCAGGCGACCAGGCCGGAAGCCCGGACGGAGTAGGATGCCCCAAGAAGCGAAGGCCCCTGGTAATGCGGGTTATATGCTGACGTGGGGCCGGTACACGAGAAGGCATCGGTGCAGGAGGAGGGAGGGTCTCAGGCAGACGGGGGGCTTTGGCCCACTCCGGACTGAGGACCGGACGGAATGTCCACCTCCAAACGTGCAGTTGCCAAGCGCCGGGGGCAAGTAATTGCCTCTAATGGTGTGCCTGTGACAGAGGCTCGTGTACTGAAGAGCCGGATGAGGTGAAACTCTCACGTCCGGTTCTGAATCGGCGGTGGGGCGGGCGACCGCCCCACCGACCGTAACTTGAGCCGACAGGCCTCCCTTCGGTCGGCCTGCGGCTCAAGCGCTGGTCGTTGGGCCGCCAGCACATGGAAGGCATTGCGGGAAGGGTCATTTCGGCATCCCCTGCTGGCGGTAGCGGAGAGAAGTTGGTGGCCATTCCTGCTGGCTGGTGGCGGGGGATGGGGCATTCCTGGCCCGGAGTTGGGGGAGAGGGCGAGGTTCGTTCGGGTAGAGGGGTCTTGCGTGGGCGTCGCCGACCGGCCGGTCGTGGGGGAGTGGTCATTCCTGGAGTCGGCCGGAAGGGAGCGCGGGGTCTGTTCGGGCGGGGGGCGCGGTTCCCTGGCCTGTGGCGGGAAGGAAGCGGGTGGCTGTGGGGGTAGTGGGCATTGCGGGAAGGGTGTGCCGGTTGGGGGGCTGGCCGTCCGGAAGTGCGCCTCTCCATCCGGGGAGAAGCCCTCCGTGCTGGCGGGGGCTGGTGGGGTAGTGGACGGTGGAGCAGGCGCTGGGGACGGGCGGGCCGTCGGGACGTCGGCGCATCGGATGATACCCCAGGCGGCGAGAAACCCGCAGGCGGTGGGTAGGCCCCACCGGAGTCCCCGCTGGAATTCAGCGGACGAAGGCTGAGGGGGTCTTCCGTCCTGCGTGGGGCGGATGGGCCAGCGGGGGGCTGGTGGGGGAGTGGGCCGGATGGCCGGATGTGCTTCCGGCAGAAGGGGTTGGCGGCCCAACCAGCGCATCGTGCGACACGAGGCTGCTCGTGTAGCTGTTGTACCTGAAAAAGTGATACAACCGGTTGTTCTGCCAACCGTACCCTACCCAGGCGTGCGTCGCTGGTAACGGCGGGGTGCGAAGCCCTGGGGACAAAGCCGCCACGTCCGGAAGGACGGCAGCGGAAGCGTGAGCGGAAACTGTTACAGCCAGCACCAGGCGGTTCAGGCGGCCAGGGTGGCGTGGTATGGTCAACGGAAGTGAACCTCCGTAAGCATCGAGAGTTAGAACAGGCGGAAGGTGCTGAACGGCCCACAAGGCCAAAACGCCTGGACCAAAAGGTGAGGGGCCAGGAACAGGTGGTGATGCGTCATCTGTCGCAGACGGAGCGCCCCCGGTGTAGAGGAGGGACCTACCCCACGCAGGTACACGAGCGGAACGTGGTAAGCCCGTTGCCCTCCCAATGGGAAGGCGAACCGTAAGGGACGCTGATAGGGCAGCGGGTAAAGGAAGGTGGAGAAAGCAAAGGCCGTTCTGTAGTGGAGCGGATTAGTCGTCGGGAACGACGACACGGGTGTGGTCTTCAGCATATATGCTTGAAGTTGCATCGGGGCAAACTCCGGTGTAGCGCGTCGCGTGAAAGGGACGTTTGAGCGGCTTGAGCCGCGTGCGGTGAAAGCTGCAAGCGCGGTTCTTAGGGGGCCGGGGGTAGTAATGCCCCCCGGCTCGGCCGACGACGCGGATCAGCTGTAACTTTTAGACACCATAGAAGGGTCACAGACTGGAGGTGATATGGAACCGATTGTTGAGCGATTCCTCAGGTGCGTGCACGAGGCAGCGGAAGGCGTTATCCGCGGCGAGACGGGCGGATTGCCGCCGGAGCAGGCGTTTCGCACAGCCGTTGAAGCGGTGCTGCGTGAAATCTTTGCCGAGTGGGGCATCGCGTTCATGCCGAGTATGGAACGCGCGACAGTGACGAGGCGCCGGATCGACATGCTATGCGGCCGGGTGATTATGGAATATAAGGCACCTAATGTACTCGCCACGGACGCCGGATACAAGAGCGCGCTCGAACAGGCCAAAGACTACATTGAACAGCTTTCTATCGAATTCGGGGAACCTTTGTCCGATTACTTCGGCATCGTTCTCGATGGAAAGTATGTTGGATTCGTGCACCATGATCCCGAGCATGGTTGGATCCTCAGCACACGGCAGGAGTGGAATGAACGTAGCACTATCGCGGTCTTAGAGCGGTTCCGAGCTCACTCGAAACATCCGCTGGACGCGGAGAAGATCGTAGAGGCACTGGGTCCGCAAAGCCGTCCAGCGAAGGCATTGTTACCACAGCTCGTGGAAGCACTTCGAAACCCAACTGGCAAGACAACCCTTCTGTTCTCCGAATGGCAGCGCCTTTTTGGTCAGGCCGTTGGCACGGAGGCTCACCAATATCCAGGTATCGTGGACTGGGCGGCGAATCTCGGCGTCAAAATCAACGCCCAAGACCGTACGGAGCTGTCACGACTATTCTTCGCGTTGCATACGTATTATGCCCTAGTCATCAAAGTCATCACTGCGGATGTCGTTGGAACGATCCGGTCCCGGTCCCTGACATCCTTCGCCCAGCAGCTCAAAGATGGGACGCCGGCAGAGCGGCTCGAAAGGGTCCAGCAACTCGAGAACAACGTGTTCTTCCAGCAGTTCGGCATCTCGAACTTTCTGGAAGGTGACTTCTTTGCATGGTACTTAGAACACTTTGACGACAAAATCGCTGAAGGGATTGCGATTTTGGCTGACGCCGTGACACAGTTCGAGCCTAGCACGCCGCTCCTTTCACCTAGTAAGGTCACTGACCTGTATAAGCGCCTGTACCAAGGGCTTGTACCGGACCGTATCCGCCATGATCTCGGTGAGTTCTACACTCCGGACTGGCTTGCCGACTACGTCCTCGAACGCGTCGGCTTTACCGAGGCGCCGCACGCGCGACTTCTTGATCCCGCCTGCGGGTCTGGCACGTTCCTTGTCCGTGCGATAAAGGTACTGAAAGAGCGCGGCGGGCTTCAGCCGCATGAACTCATCGAGCACGTCTGCAAACATAACATAGTCGGGTTCGACCTAAACCCGCTCGCCGTGACCGCTGCGAGGGCGAATCTGATTCTGGCGCTGCTCGACGAACTGGCAAGCACAGATAAGCCCCTTTTCCGACCTGTGCAGTTAGCCCGAAGCACTGAAGGCGAACGACAAGGTGCCGGTCTGAAACCAGCACTTGTACTCCCCATTCCGGACTAAAGCAGTGACGGCAGCCAGAGCCACCGAACCGGGTTTGGACCAACTCATCCCGTTATGCTTCTGCCGGGCAGAGACGACCAGGTCATTGGCCTTTTCGCCCCGGTTGCTGGAATTGGGTAACCCCAACTGCTTCCGGACCGAGTAGCACGGGATATAGGGCCGGTTGCGCTCCAGGTAGCCGATCAGGTCGCTGAGAGCCTTTTCATCCTTGATATGAATGGGCTCCACCGCCTGTAACCGGACGATAGCCCGGTCCACACAGCCGTGCCAGAGACAGGGCAACAACTCTTCTAACAGGCCGTTCCGGATTTCCCGGCCCTTCAGGGCCCGACTCAACTCTTCCTTGCACCGTTTTTCCAAATGGAACCAATCCAGCACAATCTGCAAGGCATTGAGCCAGGGAAAAGCGGCCAGGATGGTGGTGTAGAGCGTCCGTTGTCCATCCACAAAGAAAAGCAGGTTGTACTTTAACAGTTGATTGTGGAGCAGGAAGGCCAGGACCAGGCGGAGCACTCTGGCTACCCCCTGGCCGGTGAGGATGTAGGACCGGTCGGCATGGGCAATGTGCGCAATGGTGTTGTACACCCGTTTGGGTTCCTGGCTGGAGGCTTCCGTCTTCTTACGCGTGGCCTTTTGCCCTTTCACCCCGACATCGTCCAGGGAGACGTGGGTACTGCAGGTCGGGTCTTCATAGGGGACCGGATTGCGTGCCATCTCGGCCGCCCACTCCGGCTCCGGCGCACACGCTCGGACCGCTCGTTCCACCCGCTCCGGTGACAATGTCACCAGAGTTTGCTGGACGCGGTCGCCTGCGGCCTCAGCAGGCGCTCCCTCGGTAGTAAAGCCGTGTTCCTGCAGGATGTTCGTGGCCCGCTGCTCCAGGTAGGCCGTCACCTGTCGCCCTTCCGCCTCGGTGTTCTCCCGCAAGGTTCGGGAGGGGGTAGCACCGGGCTGATGACGCACGCGATTGATCAAAGCGGCAGCCTGGCGATAAGATTCTTCAGTAGTGCCATAGGCCAGGGCGATTTCCTTGAACCCGGCTGTCCGATACCATTCTTGCGCATGGAGCGCCGGGAAGGGTGACGGGGCGATGTCCGGCCAGTTCGTCGGTTCAACCCAATAGCAGTCAAACGTGATCCTGCCGACCTCCCCATCCACCCGATATGGCTTTACTTGGCACTGCTCCAGCGAACCAGCCACCTCCAGCGCATATTGCCGGGAGACGGCGCTGAGATGGCAGGCCAGGGCATCCCGCACGGCCTCATAGTTGGTCTGGAGCAGGATTTGCTCGCATTCATCAATGCTGTGGGCTTGTTCCGCCGAAATAACCCGCTCAAACGCCCCAGCGCCTTTCTTGATGGGCCCATCGGTGGTGGTATCAGCGCACGCTTCAATCTCAACCCGAACCTTGATTTTGTAATTGTTGGCCATTCCGCTTCTCCAGCAGGCGGTTTGCTGGATATGATACCGCAATGGCTCACAATTCAAAAGAAGCAGGTAATTGCACAGGTCGCAATTCTGGGACACATCCTATACGGGGGTGGGTTGTAAGTTGGTGGAACCTAAAGTTATGATCAAACCTCAGTTAACTGGCCGTCCTACCGCGATGCCGGAAGGGCTCTTCAGGCCTTGGCAAATGGCCGCCGAGATGGGCAGTGGGTCTGGAGACTGGCGATGATGTAGAAAACAGGGGGCAAAATGAAGAGATTTCTTCTCATAGTAGCAACACTTGTATTGGTGATGTCCTTGGTCTTACCGGACTCTCTTGGCGTCTTCCGACGCGCTTCAACTGCAGCGCCTCAGGGTACAGTTGATCCACAAGCGCTGCGGGCTATCGAGACACGTCTCCGCGAGAAGTTAGGGGATACACACTATAAACTTGTCTACCTGCGGGGAACCCCGGGATGGGCAGTGGGGGTTGCTCAACTGGCTCCATCTATGGAACATTCCCATGAGATCTGCTCGTTGTCAGAACCCCTGCTCATTGTTGCCCATGATACCGGCTTGGGTTGGCTCGCTGTTATACCTGGTGACGAAACTTTCTCTACATGGCTAAACCAAGTCGCAGCACGGCTCAGCGCAGAGGACAAAGAACAAGCTACGCTGGCGGACAGAAGTGAAACATACCGCAGTTCAGTTCTAGATCTGAAGCTACCATGGCCTGCAGGTCTGGAACGATGCATTAGGGGCTATGGGTACTGGACAGAGTGTGCGCGATATAATTGCCTCCACAAGAACAAAGAAGAATTTGCGCTTGATTTCGGCCTCGACTACGAGGCTGTTTCCGCCGCAGCAGGGGGAAAGGTTACTCGGGTGTATGGAGCCTGGGGCAGACCAGAGGCGGAGGGTTGGGGTAAATATGTCCGAATCGCTCATGATGATGGGGTTACCTTCGCAGGATATGCCCACCTGTCGGAGATTTATGTGCAAGAAGGCCAGCATGTTGTCCAAGGCCAGATCATTGGAAGGTCAGGAAGTACAGGGAACTCCACATCTCCGCATTTGCACTTCTACGTTGCCTCGGCCAATGGCCCATATCGCCCTGAGCCAATGGACGGGTATCCGGACTCCGACCACCCGTTCCGTCAATTTGGTTGTTCTGCTTCACCACCGATCTTTTATTTGTCACACAATACACCCCCACGTTCTGTCAGCCTGGACTTCACCATCAAACTAAAATGGGTCGCGGCTAATAACCAAAGTGCCCAGACGGCTCTGGTCGTCACACCCCCTGGTCGTCCAGATGTGATTCTTTTCTCGACTATTGTTACTACAGATAACTACGGAAATTATACTGGCCTTTTACTTGACAATATTTCCCCTGGAGTCTACGATATCTACGCTAAACCCAAATACTATCTTGGCCTAGCAGTAAGAGGCGTTACGCTATCGGCGGGCTCAAACTACGTTGATTTCAGCCAAGGAGGTACGAGGGGATTCTGGCCAGGAGATGTTAATACGGGTTGCCAAGACAATGTGCCCAATGCAATGGATGCAGTGCGTATGGTTATAGGCTTTCAGGATCCAGAGCATAGTGAGTATGATTGGAACCGGGACGGTGTGCAGAACTCAATGGACATGAACATATTCAATCAGACAGTGCTAAATGTTTGGGAAGGCGAAGGGCCTTTCTACAAATTGTGTTCTTTCCCTTCCGCTGGCACATTAGCCACAGGATTTACACCCCAAGCCACAGGGTCACTTTGGATTTCCCCAGAAACCGGTTCGTACTCAGTAGGGGATACATTTGACGCGAACATCTTTCTAGACACCGGGGGAGCAACCACTGACGCCGCCAATGTCGTTGTGCACTATGACCCCGGTGTCTTGGAGGTGGTTAGTGTTACCCAAGGTACGATCTTGCCATCCTATGCAGTACGGATTGATCCAACAATAGGCCAGGTCTTCATCCATGGGTATAATTATGAGTCAGTGTTCCAAGGGAGTGGAACGCTCGCGAGAATTACGTTCCGGGTAAACGCCAGTGTGGATGAGACCTCTGTAACCGCTGAGTTTGTTTCCGAAGATACAGCCGATTCCAATATTGCGGACTATCCCAGCACTTTGGACATTCTGGGTTCTGTGAGCAATGCTGTCTACCATCTGTCCGGGTCTCCTTCCCGCCCAATGCCAACGGTGAACCTGACCCCGGAATCGGGTTCTCTGGTGGATGAGCCCTATGTTATTCGCATCTATGCTAATGCTCAGGATTCGTACAATCAGGTCCAGAGCGTACAGTTCTTTGCTTTCTATGATGGGGACTGGCATTATCTTGGTCACGACCACGATAGCGCTGACGGTTGGGCCGTTGATTGGGACGTCTCCAATGTTGCAGACCAAGTGGTGCATCTGTGGGCCTACGCATTTATCCCCGGTGGAAGCGCTGGTGCCGGGGTAAGTTGGAATATTGCCCTGGATCGAACACAAAAGATTGCCCCAGATCTTACGGTTGGAGGCACCATCGACTTTGCCAACGATTCGGACGTATGGCTCTTCAGTGTAAACTCCCCGCAATGGATATCAGTTCGTATGTTCGGTCAAGGTGATCTGGACGCGTTTTTGGAGCTACGCGACCGCGATCACGTTCTAATGACCCAGGATGATAACGGGGCTGTTGGCTTAAATGCCTTCTTCTCTCACTTTCTACCCTATGCTGGTTACTACTATATCGTAGCCCGAGGCTCTGGAACTAGCACCGGCTCATATCGTATCCAGATTAATGGCGGGCGCTCCGCATCCGTGGCAGACCTTAATCATGACTGTATAGTAGATGCAACAGATCAGACCATTCTACTCAATTGCTGGGCTCCTGATGGTGGGATAGAACCGAGCTGTAGTGCTGCAGACATTAATTTGGACGATCGGATAAGCGAACTCGACCTGATGATCATTTCGGTACGCTGGGGTGAAACTTGTTCATCGGCAAGGATATATCTACCTTTGGTGCAAAAATGAGGTGCATGCTCGGACTTTTTCAGGTCTATGTAGTGTGGGTGATAGTTGTCGTATGCCAAGACATCGTTCCGGCCCGGATCGCCTAATAAGCCCACTATACAGAAGAGTTCTCGAGCCAATCCCGATTTGCGGCGGAACGATGTCTTGTCGGATGACACCCTGCATATTCATATTTTTTGTTACCCTCGTTTAGATAACAAACGCCCGCCAGCCTTGACGGCGGGCGGGCGCTGTGGTACAATCCTTGCCGCCAGGACGCTCAGACCGTCCTGGCCATCGCCTCGGGCTCTGCCGCAGCCGCGAGGCGTTTTTGTTGGTTTATCTGGCTACATTATATCCCGATTCCTCTTTCTGTCAACTTTTCCCCCGTTGGGCCGCATTGTCCCATTCTGCGCTTTCCTCTCCCCTCCAGTGCTCCCAGGCTTTTCTCAGCCACTCCTCCTGCTCCCGCAGCGGGCCCAGCCGCTGGAGGACCCGGCTCACCCGCAAGGCTATCTGCACCACCCGCTCCAGTTCCCGGTCCGGCACTCCGTACAGCACGCAGGCCCACAATGGGTAGACAAACAGCACGGCGAGCCAGACGACCCAGAGCAGAACCAGCAGGAGGGACAGGTTGGCCCCCGCCTTCATCCACCCGTCCAGAACATCCCACATCCCGATGGAGATGACCCAGTTTCTCAGTTCCCATAGCCCCCAGGAGAGGGCGATGTTCACCACCAGCACGATGATCATCATCCCCACCTGCCAGTTGAACATCTCCGTTTCCTCCAGCGGCCACAGGCGGAGATACTCCCAGTGCTTGCGGAGCCGGGTTCCCGGAACTCCCAGCACTTTCCCCTGAATCCACTCCCGGACCAACCCGGACCGGCTGAGCCACTTCTCTTTCTGTTCCAGGACCAGCAACTTCGGGATTCGCACCGCACTGAGGAGCAGGTTGGGGAGGCATCCGACCAGGGTCAGGGAGTCCGGTAGGGGCGGCAGGATGTCTCTCCAGTACCAGTCTCGGGTCGTGAACATCACCATCCACCATACTTTTCGCTTCCATGCTTCCCAGCGGGGTCTCCAGCGTCCGGTTTTCTGAAGGATAAACCACCGCAGCATCGGCGCCACCCGCCACGTCCGCATCGTGGTTTCCCGCCACCACTCCGCCGGATGGAGGGTCACTTCTTCCACCAGCCCGGTTTGGGCCAGTTCTTCCAGCCGCCACTGAGCCCGTTGGGCCTCGTGGCGCCGGAGCCTGCCGGTCAGGCTGGCGACCCAGGCCACCGGCCAGGGTTTCCAGATTGCGCCGGCCAGCATTGCGCCCATCGGTCCTCCGCGCAGGGTTCGCCAGAGCAGGCGCGTGATTTCCCACCTCACCTTCGGGCCGACCCGGTTCCACTGGCGTTCTATGGCCCACAGGACGGGGTCCCAGTCTTCCCGGGCCCGGGCCTGCTCCAGGTCCTGGAGCAGATTTTCCCACCCCTCCTCTTGGGCTGCCGGTATCGTTACCCGCAGTCCGAAGGGGTGCCATCCCAGCGCGTCGCCGACCGCAATGGCCATTGCCCTCTCTTCCGGCTGAATCGTTCTATTCAGGACCTTCTCCACCAGGAGGAGGCCCTCTTCTTCCCGCATTCCCTCCAGGTGCCATTCGGCGATGCGGTCGGAGGGGAGCCATTCCTCCAGCCATTCTCGGACCCTTGCGCCCTTCTGAGAGGCGATGGCGAAGACGACCTGAGGGCCTTTCGGGCCCACCAGGGCGGCCAGGTCTTCCCGGCGGTGGAGGCTGTCCAGGAGCAGGTCGTCCACGATGACCAGGAGCCGTCGTTCGGGCTGGCTGACCCAACGGGCCCAGGCCGCCTGGGCCGAGCCGCGCGTCTCCACGCCGGCTTCCCAGCAGGCCCGGCGGATCAGGAATTCTTTCTCCCCCGTGTCTTCGGTTCCCTCCAGCCAGAGGATGCCGTCCCGGAAGTGCTTCTGGACCTGGGGGTTTTGGGCCAGAGCAGTCAGGAGGGTGGTTTTTCCCACGCCGGCCATTCCGGTCAGGAGGAGGGCATCCCAGCGGGCCTGCCGCCAGTGCTCCCAGGAAGTGGCCGCGTGCCGTAACTGAAGCCCTTCTGCCCGTTCCACGAATTCGGTGGTCAGGGGGCGGATCGGTGGGGGGAGGGGCCGGGGTTTTCCCGCTCTCCACCAGTCCCGGAAACTCTGCTCCCCGGAGGATTCCAGCACGCGGCCGGTCAGGGTGCGCCAGATGTCCTCCCAGGACCAGCCCAGGGGGGCGATACCGTCCAGCACCTCGGCTACCGTCCAGTCCTCCTGGAACTCCCGGAATCGGCGGTGCAGGGCGAGCAACAGCCACAGCCCGCTCTCCACATCGGGGGGTCGGTCTCCCCGCAGCCAGTGGGAGAGGGTGCTCTCGGTGACGTGGGCTTCGGCAGCGATCTCCCGCTGCTTCAGGCCCAGGCGCTGCATCCATTCCCGCAGCGCCTCCGCAAAGAGGTCGGGTCGGGTTGAGGGGTTCCGGATGGGCATCTTGTCCTTTCCTGTTGATGGTTTGCGCATTTTATCCCGATTGGGCTCAACGGGCAAGTTTTGACCCCTTTTGAGCAAGTTTTTCCATTGACGGAGCAAGTTCTCCGGGGGTATGATGAGCGCGGATGTCCGCGCCGGGCCC